>Ga0228711_1001312_pt1 | contig 36061 bp, 13 predicted proteins | sample MedpolnodulmetaG_2_FD_177996 | JGI IMG/M metagenome (GOLD analysis project Ga0228711, IMG submission 177996) | Root nodule microbial communities from Medicago polymorpha collected in Santa Monica, California, United States - brown nodules | ecosystem: Host-associated > Plants > Roots > Nodule... | reverse complement strand
CACAAAGAGGTCAACCCTTGGGGTAAAAGTAAATTTGCTTCTTTTTACCCCAAAAACTTTTTACCGTGGGTAAAAAGACTCTTTCTTGGGGTATAAAAAGAACCAGATTTAGATTTACCCCAAATGGATGATGTCTTTTTGCCCCTAGATGATTTGTCTCTTTTGCCACCAACCTTGATCCTCGGTTACCCCAAAGTTGGTCTATTTTTACCTCAAAGAAGCAGATTTACTTTATTCCAATAAAATGTATCAAAGTGCAAGAGATTGTTTGGTTTTATGTTGTAATGAATTATTGTTCGGTGTGCAAGAAAGTGCAGAACTTGAAGGAAGCTTTTCATGTAACTTGGATTGCAAGTTACCATTTGGAGCAAATTCAGATACTAAAAGCTGTAGTTGAGGAGTCCAATACTAACCTTTCAATGCTATCAAATTTTGGTGTTTGGCTTTGCCTAGAAGAATTCTAACTTCAATGCTGAAGACTTCTGGAAATTGAATTATGTTTGATGTGATAAGCTCATAAAACTATTCTATGTAGGACTTATAAGTTTTAACACATAATATGCTGGCTGATTTTTGGGACACTAGATTCTTTTTTCATTGTTTAGATTCACCATGTTACTCCTTATTTTTATTACTATCACTCTAATTATATTGGAGGTTGAACTGACTCTTGAAAAGGATTACCATGCAAACACCACAAAGCTTCATTCTCACATACCATCTTGAACTGACTCTTGAAAAGGAAAATGTTGATCATTCCTATAGGCATTTTTAGCAGAACTTTACATAACATGTTATGAGATAATATTTTGAAACTTTCTCAAGCTGCAAAGAATTATATGGTGTTAGAATTAGAAAGGTTATAAATCATAATAATAAGAGGTAGAATTGTTTCGAGTCTCGGCATTCAGAGACATCAAAATGTCAAGCTCAAAACTTAAGAAACATTGAAAAATTGCAGTCTGACAGTGATGTTCAACATACCTTTAGGAACATCCTCCATATGAACAAGAAAATCATAATATATTTGGCCTAACTTAGCACCATTGAAGTAAAGTTTAGTTTGGTTACTTAAGAATTACTAAAATGCTATGCAACAATTTAGACACAGAAATTAAGCTAAGCAACTATTAAAGTTACCCTCTTGATTTAATTTTTTGGGTTGAAGATTTTCTGAGTGTTTTTATAAAGAAAAATAAGCCATACGTGCTAAGCTAAAAAAAACTGAACTTAAAAGATAAAAACACACAACTGTATTTATATTTTATAGGATTAAAACCTTTGTAGAAAGATTCCACCTCTCTCAAAGTTTGTTTTACATCTTACTCACTCTTTAGCCACTCACTCATCTTACCCGCAAACTGCGACATAGAAGACAACTATGAAGGTTGTTCTTTTGTTTTGTTTTGTTTACAACACTCGTGTTTATTTATATCAGGAAAAAGTTATGTTCTTTTCGAGGTGCATTGGATGCGGATGCCTCTCCTAACTAGGAACAAATACACTCATTAATAAATTGATGTTATTGATAAAAGGGAAACTCAGAGTTGAGAATTACATATTTATTTATACTCTATGAACTAGAATCTACATAAACTAAATTATAGAATTAAAAAGGATACACAATATGAAGGAAACAAAAAAGAAAAATGCAATAATCTTGATAATACAGAAGACTTTATGTACTCGAAGCCACAAGTAACAGTTTTTGAGATATCTGCAATGACAACACAAATACAATTGTGGCTGAATCTACTGTGTTTCTTTGCAGTAGAAAGGTTCAATGTGTAATTGTGACCGCAGTTTAAAACCACTGAAAATAGCTAAACATATACGCGTATAAATGTCATCAAAATACTTCCATCCTTTGAGGAACAGGAGTTTTAATGACCTGCAAGATTTGCACAACTTCTGCCATAGTAGGCCTACTAGATGGAATTTGAGATGTACATACCATAGCCAGCTTCAAAACAGGTAAAACCTCATCCTCGGGATATTCGTTCATCAAACTTGGATCAACACACTCCAAAGCATTACCATGTTCAAGCAAAACCCTCACATGATCATTCAATATCAACACATTATCTTCGCCATACTCCACTGGCCTCCTACCTGTCACTATCTCAAGTATCATCACACCAAAACCATACACATCACATTTCTCATTGACCCTTAAGCTCTGACAAGTTAATTCAGGTGCTACATAACCTAGTGCACTTTGAAACCTGTTACTCATCACATGCTTGTCTAGCTTTGTTAATAGCCTAGCTAACCCGAAATCTGATATCTTTGCGTTGAAGTTTTCGTCAAGTAAGATGTTGCTTGGTTTTATGTTGTAGTGTATTATTGGTGGCCTGAATGAATGATGCAAATGTGCAAGTCCCTTTGCTGTTCCCAGTAAAATCTTGAATCTATTAGGCCAAGAGAGTGGTGGACTTGAAGGAAGCTTTTCATGTAACTTGGATTGCAAGTTACCATTTGGTGCAAATTCAGATACTAAAAGCTGTAGTTGAGGAGTCCAATAGTATCCTTTCAACGCTATCAAATTTGGATGTCGGGCATTGCCTAGAATTCTAACTTCCCTGTCGAAGTCTTCTGGATATTGAAGTATGTTTGATGTGATAAGTTTCTTGATTGCAACATTTCTTCCTTGTTGTGATCCTAATGGAACTTTGAAAACTGTTCCAAACACTCCTTCACCGATTTCAGACGCCTTGTTGAGCAAGTTTTCTGGATTGCTGATCCAATCTGGTGAAGATTGAGAATCAAATAGAATAAGTTTTCCCGTTGCCGGTGCTCCTGATCTAGAAGAGCTTGAACACATACTTTCCAAAGCATTTTCCACAAATGCTAGCTTTCTCCTTACAGAAGCATTAACTAGACTAATAGCTATCACTCCTATTACAATGACAATAGAAGCTGAAATTGCTATAATAGCTGAAATACTAAGGAACCTGTGGTGATGAATTGGACTACTAGACTCAGATGATTCATTTCTTGGGATTCGAGGATTCATTTGATCGTTATAGCCATGTGGATCAAGTACTAGAGGTTTTGGTACATTCATTTTGCATGGACCTGTCAACAAGGGTGAACAAAGACCATAGTTTCCTTCCAAAGAACTTTTGTCCAAGTTTTGAAATATGCTACCAACTGGAAGCCTTCCTGTGAGGCTGTTATGTGATATATTCACAGCAAGAAGATTTTGAAGCTTTCCTAGCTCCATTGGTAGCTCTCCACTTAGTTCATTGAATTCCAACTTCAGGATTTTGAGCTTGTTTAGATTTGACATTGTTTTTGGGACTGGACCAGTCAAGTTATTGTGTGACAAACCCCTGCATAAAAATATACAAGAATTAGGGTATGTTTGTATCGACTTATTTCAGTTTATCTACCGGTATAAGCACTTGCGTTAATGTTTGAGAGAGTTTATGAAAAAAAACTTATGACATGTCCTTAAGTTGTTTTTAGCTTATGAAAATTGCTTATAGTTTATAGGAAAACTTTTTGACTTTGTGTGTTTGGTTTTGTGATGGCAAAAATTGACTTTGAATGAATTGATTATGTAAATTTTGATTTTGGAAAAGTGAGTTTAATGTAAAGTGGTTTATGTTTTAATTCGTTCAATTAAAAGTGATGAACAATAAATTTGAGACTAAAAATCAATTGTGCAGACAAAAGATCCAAATTCTAGCTTCAAGTAAGAAACAATTCTGAAAACAAAATCAATTCTAATCGAGAACATCCAAACATGTCAAATGGATTCCACACTTCTAGAAAAAAATTTCACCTCCCAAAGTGGAACCAAGCATATTTTTATAGAAATTACTTATACATAGACACTTATATGAAAAACACTTATGCTTAAAAAAAATGAGTACAAAATGATACTATTAGAGTTTAAGAAATAGGAGGAACTTACAACAAGTAAAGAGATGAACAATTCCCAATCTTTTCAGGAATAGATCCCTTCAATGAATTTCCATCCAATTGAAGAACAGCCAAATTGCCTGAATCACATGTATCTTCTGGAATCGAACCAAACAACGCGCTATTACGAAGATCCAAAACTTCAAGATTCTGCAGAAGACCAAATTCAGGTGGAATCTGAGAATGAAGATCATTCCAAGATAAATTCAAGAATCTCAACTTTGAAAGCAGACCAATTTCTGCAGGAATATTCCCTTGTAGATGATTAACCGAAAGATCCAACTTTGTAAGAGTTTCTAATAATCTGTTTGATCCAGCTGGAATTGAACCTATCAATTCATTATGAGAAAAATCAATTTCCTCTAATCCTAATCCAAACAAGCTCTCAGGTATAGTACCATTGAAACTATTCCCTCTAAGAAAAATCTTAGATAACTTTGTGCATGAAACCAATGACAATGGAATGTTTCCATAGAATTGATTATGAGATAAGTCCAAATTCTCCAAACTAATCAAGGTACCAATCCAATGAGGAAATTCACCAAATAAAAGATTATTTGAAACCCTTAAATAGCTTAAAGAGCTTAATCTCCCAAATGATTCAGGTAACTCACCACTAAACTGATTAGTACTTAAATCAACCCTATTCAAATGAATACAAAATCCAATATCATTTGGTAATTGACCTGAAAACTGATTATTCTGTAACAGTAACTCTTTCAAGGTATGTAATGATGAAATTCCACTAACCAAGTTTCCAGATAAAGCATTGTTGGATAGATCCAAGCTTCTAAGCCTATTCAATGACCAAACACTAGAAAAATCAACATTACCACTAAAATGATTATTTGAAAGATCAACACTATTCAACAAAGAACATTTAGAGAGTGTGGTAGGAATTTGTCCTTCAAATAAATTCATCGATAAAGAGACGCGACGAAGAGAAAAACAATTCTCGAAGAAACTATCAGGTATTTGTCCCGCGAATGAATTATGCGAGAGATCAATGAACCTTATTGAACTCATGTTGACAAAAGAAAGAGGTAATGGACCAGAAAATGAGTTGTGACTAAGGTTTAGTTTTTGAAGAGTGTTGGAAAGTGTGAGTGAAGGACTAATAGTTCCACTCAAATTGTTGTGTGAAAGTGATAATGTTACTAAATGTTGCAATTTTTCAAGACTTCTTCCTAATTTACCTGATAAGCCTAAACCATCTAAGGAAAGTTCTGAGACTCTTTGAGTTTGTGGATTGCATTTCACATATTGCCATGAACATGGATTGATGTCATCTTCATTCCATGAAGAAAGGTAAGATGAAGGGTCATGGAGATCTGATTTGAACACAATTAAACCGAGAACATCGTCGTTTAACTGAACCGTTACGTCGTTGTTTGCAAAACAAGTTAGGAAACTGGTAAGTGAGATCAGAAATGTTGTGAAAAGTGTCAAGTGAAAAGTTTTCATTCTTGTTCTTTGAGGGTGAATGCTGTTGCTATGTTTGGTAGTTTGTTATGACTATGGTTTCTTCTTTTTTTGTCTTAGGGATATAGTATGACATGTGAATAATGTAATGAATGGTTGATGGTTGATGTTGTATTACCTTATTGAAAATGATGTTACATGTGTGTTCACGAGATGGACATAAGAATAAGAGTAAATTTTACATTTTATCTTTCAACTTGAATCAGCATCTTTCTTGGTTAAAAAGTAAATAAAAAATAATAACTAGTCTATGATGTTCATTTATTGCATCAGTGTAGTGTCAAATTTTTGCAAGGATGTGAGTTAAATTCTCGTCATCGGTGTTAGGTTTTTGTTGATGAATAATATCTATAATTACTTACTTCAACTTATTTTATCAAAAATAAGTCGTCACGAATATTCTTGTAAAAATTATTCTATTATTTTATGACATTTTGTTAACATATAACAACTATGCTAAAAGAATATTTAAAAATTGGATTGGAAATTAAACCAATTAGTGTTTTGAGTTAATGCTTAATCTGTTCAATCAGTTTAACCACAATTGACATGACAAATAAATGAATAAAAAGTTTAAAAAAAAGTATTCAAATATAGTTAAATCAACTGTAGTTCAACTCGACTCAACTAGAGTATTATACAACCGAGATACTAAACGACAAATTTCGATTGAACGAGTTGAACCGACCCGTTCAATCTTATTTCTAAAACACTTCCAATGAGTGTGACAAAAGTTTAGAAGCTGTTAATTATTTTAATTGACAAGGACAGAGTAAGAGAGAAGATATAAGATTCTTAGACAAAATTGGTGGTTTAATTTACTACAATCGGTTGGGAAATCATAGGCCATTGAGAAAGCAAATTATGGTTGAATATGGTAAATGTTTAATGTAGTCCGTGATCATATAGATATATGATACACCTATGGTTCAGCACACATGGGTTTCAACTAGTGACAAATTTGCCACCCCGTTATGACTTACAACACTTTTGTCCAAAACAAAAGGCTTTGTCGTGTCTTGGAACCTCTTGCTAGGTCCTTGTGATTTTTAAATATGTTGGTATGCACTTTTTAATAATTTTGTGTACATTGATTCAAAATAATAATCATTTTGTATCATGAACGAGTATTTTATTTGAATGTGACAATTATTTTATAAATGATATGATGCATTGATTTTGATGCTTCAATGAAGAGGATCTAAATGTGTGGTGGCATTAACGGTGCCTATTTTAAGTTGGAAAAAATAGCACATATATACTATGAATAAATTAATATACTATGCTAAATTTTATATGGTTTATTTTGCTTTAATATGTTTTAAATTGGATTGTCCTTCTATCTATAGAAAAGGAATATATTGGTCTGGTAACTAGAATCAATTTGGTTTATGATTTAAAATTAATACTTTATGTGTTATATTTCAGACCATATCATAACATAATAATTTAGTTTATTCAAAAAAAAAAAATAATAATAATTTAGCATGGGTTGTCATGTGACAGTGAGAATAACATGCAAAAGAGAATAACATGCAATTTTCAATCAAAAAAGAATAACATGCATAAAAAGTTCATAAAAGAAAAAAAAAATCCTAAAAGAAACTCGGATCAGAAAATGTTTATTTCTGGTATAAAATAAAATTAAATGTTTATTTAGCTAAAGTAAAATGAAAATATTAAATTTATATACGAGACAGGATGATTAAATTATTCATTTTATGCCTAGTTTAACCTCACTCACAACTACTCCATGTCATAGCATTGCTGTAAATGAACAGACCCTATAGGAATAGATGACAAAAACCATAATGTTATTGTTATGCAAGGACAACACATAATTGTTTAAGTATAGTAAAATATTAATAAAAGATTAAACTATGTTGACAAAGTTAACATAATAGTATATTGAAGAAAACTTTTTAAATAGCTTATATATATTAATAATACAATATTTTCTAAGATATTAATACATACTTTTCATTCTATTTACTAAAATGAATTTTCTGGTATAAAATAAAATTAGGGAGGTTATCACAACGCATGCAACTAAGGTATCCAGGTTATCACTTCTCACATCTTTAGGGAGGAAAATTGTTGTGCGGACTTTCTAGCGAATTTGGGTCATTCGATTCAAGGCAAGGTTTGGTTATCGGTGTTGCCTCAGACTCTTCAGACTGGCTTCTTCTTGGACTGGAGCGGGTTCCCTCGTTCTAGGTTCCCGTAGACAGATGTTTCTTTTTATTGTCTTCTGTTTTTCTGTTTCTGCTTTGTTTTTTGAGGGTTTTGGCCTAGTCCCCCCTCGTGTATCTTTTTCCCCTTTTTTTAATAAATTTTTTATTTGAGATTGGCGGCACGGGATGGGGATTCTGCGGGGTGCCAACTTAGTTGGGATGCCGTTACTTCCTCCTGATGCATGTCCATTATGCTGGCTTAGCAAAAAAAAAACTAAAATGAATTTTCAAACTTAACATCATATGCTATTTTTGTATAATAAATATATGTAAATATCCATTATTAAGCCACCACTAAATTATAGATTATAAACTTTAGTTTCAAAACACTAAATAAATATTACAATCATATTTCTTAAATATGTTATATATTAAAAAAATGTCATAAAATAATAGAATAGATTTTACAAAAATACTCGAGACCGCTTATTTTTATAAAACAAAAGTTGAGGTAAGTTTCATATTTCTTAAATATTTGCTAAATATATACGATATTAATTTTATTAAAAATATAATATAAATAGTTAATTAAAATTTGCTAATTATCCATATTATTCTTTAAATGCTTAATATTTAAATAAAATTCTAATTCATGCTCTTAAATCCACTCAATTGTCTGATTTTTATTTATATTGCACATTCTAAATTTTTGTGTGCTATTTATAATTTCTATTCATAGTTTGTATGAATCTTGTTCCTATAAAGAGGCTATTGTAAATCCTATTTGGGTAGTCTACGACAATGGAACTTCCTGTTTTGCACAAGACATGTATACTTTGGACTTGGTACATCTTCTACCAAGTGTATAATTTGAAAAAAAAAAATGCTATTTGTGGTCTTAAACAAGTTCAACGAGTTTGGTTTGAGAAGTTCTCCATTGTAATTATATCTATTAATTTTAGCTCTAGTAATCATAATTGTGCTTTGTTTCTTTTTCAATCAAAGTATATTGTTGACATTTTTAAATGAGGTCATATTTCTAATTATAGATAATCAAATATCCCTCGAGAGCTCAATGTAAAGTATGTTTCATCTAATCGTGTTCTTTGGACCATTATTATTTATACATTTGATTTCATTGCATTATTATCAATGATTCATTTTGATAACTAATTTCCTTCATTCTTTATCTTCTCTTTTTTCTCTATGATTTATTTTGTTAATAATTACACATGGAGAATAAATGACATAAATAGAATCACTACACTATTATTGTGAATGAAAAGAAAACAAGTTTGTGCCTTTCCCCGTTTTATCTTTACCATGTTTTATTCCTTTGTATGGGTCCTAAACAACATGGGTTGCCCGTGATATGGGACCACAATTAACCACAAGATCCAAATCTGATCCACGGGTTTCTTTTTAGGTCACTAATCAATCCTTCTTCTCTGTGTTTTTTGTTTCTTTGTCCCCACATTTCCATACAACACCCCCTTAGCTGCATGATATTCAGTTAGGCACACTTCTTTTCATCAACCAAAATTTCAATTTTAAGCATATGTGTGTGGCTTGAAAGGGAACTTGATTCCCTCATCTTTTTTAAGGATGTGATTGGAGAAAATAATTTTATAGAGGACTTGGTCTTTTTGATGATTTTTAGTTGGTTTTTCTTTGACAAGAGATTTTTAGTTGGCTTCTTTTTCCCTATGACATGTATTAAGTGATTGTAGTTCATGATTTGGGTTGGTCTTGCGGTGTTTGAGATCGAATGTGCTTATCTCAATATCTCAAATTTGATTATCTTTGATGTCAATTTCAATAAGTTAGTTTAGTTTCTTGAAAAAAAATGATTGTAGGTTTTTTTTTTCTTTCCCAATGACAATGATTAATATTGTTAGTATTTCTTATTTAGATTGAACCTCTAAGTTCACCTAAAAATCTTGGCTCAAAGAGGATGATTGGTCAATCTTATAGAAACCCTCACACGGAATTCATGACTTGCGATGTGAGAGACTCTAAATTGAATTCATGAAAATCGATAGCAATTTTGTTGAAAATGTTTTTCGAATTATCCTAGTCATCTCAAATTCTAACACCATTAGGTAACCATCAAACTAACATTATATTTGACGGTTGTCTTAATATTATTATGTTTAATATGTCGAAATTAATTAGATGACTACGGAGATCTAGCATCAATGTCATGAAGTGTCAACTAAAGTAACTTCTAAAGACTACATGTCTACATGTACTATTTAGAAGCAAAAGAAAAAATATGAAATCTTGAAACCAGTCATCCTCTCATTCTTGTTTGTGAGAAATCCTGAAGGAGTACGCCGTAACGTCATTCACTTAGCACGAATGGCTGAAGAAGCTTCTTTATGTGTTTGTCACTCACAATAATTATAAAAACTTGTATTAGCAAAAATAAATTGTTTTAAAATGATGTTGTTTTAACTTTTCAACTTAGTATTAATTAACTTTTTTCATTAGTCTCTCTAATTATTACTATACACTACTTGTAAAGCATCATATTTTAACTTTAATTTATAATAGATTAAATTGCATTTTTGGTCCCTTAACTATTTAGGTAGTATCGCTTTGGTCCTTTAATTAAAATTCAATTTATTTTGGTCCTTTAACTTCTCTCCCTTACACATTTTGGTCATTTTCGTTAGTTTTAATTCAAAAACGTTAGGTTTTCTTCATTTTCTTTTGGAATTTTTCTGTGATTCTTGTTGTTGAAGGTTGATAGAGATGATATGAAGATGAAGAAAACCTAACGTTTTTGAATTAAAACTAACGAAAATGACCAAAATGTGTAACGGAAAGAAGTTAAGGAACCAAAATAAATCGAATTTTAATTAAGGGATCAAAGCGATACTACCTATAATTAAGGGACCAAAAATGCAATTTACCCTATATAAAAACATCCAAGTACACATAAGATGAATCCATATAACCTATTCTAGTCGATGGTCTATTATGGAATTCAGATTGACTATAATTCAAAGTTTCACGCATTTATGTAGCCGATGTGGCGGCATATTGGTGGAAGTCGAATCGATATTGAACGGTTTATATTTTGAACTAGATATTTTAGTTTTAAAAATTTACATTGAAATGTATCCATCTTAATTCAACGACCATTAATGTATTATTCATGTGAATGCATGAAAACTGCGGAATGGAGATATTAGGATCTCTATGTTATACACAAGAGAGTGGTTGTTTGGTCATTTTGTTGCCTCGGATCGCCCATCTTTATCGTTTTATATCCCATTTAATTTAAATAAGTGATTTTCACAAAGATTTGTGGTCCGTTTCGATTGACTTATTTTTTAACTTATGAAAAATAACTTATGAAAATAAATAAACTTTTATATTAATTAATAAGTTCTTACCAACGAAAATTGTATCTTCATAATAGTTTTTTTTTTTAACCAAAAAAATAATAGTTGTTTTTTCATAAACTACCTTGACAAACTTATGAATTATTTCCTAAAATCTTATTTATTTGTATAAACTATTTTGCACAAGCTCGAAAACAAGTCAATCCAAACGGTTCCTTGAGTTGCTTTCTTGATTTACCATGATTTTATCCTCTAAGGGTGATGTTGTTTCCTTCATCGTCTTAGTGGAGTTTGTTTGCTATAGATTTTTAGATCAGATTTGATTGGTGACAAATTTAATCAATGACTTAACTAGTATAATTGTTATATCTTTCGAAGCAAGGATATTTTGGTCATTTGATTCAAAAAGTTATGTTATTTTGTTCGCAGATTCATCATTTTTTTTCAAGTTTTAGTGATATTGAATTTGTTTTGTTTTTAGCTCTCTCTAGCTTTGAAACTCTCTAACCTCTCACCAGCTTTAATAACCGCCTTTCCTTTTTTCTTCTTTCCTTCTCCCTCACAGATCCAAATCGGCACTGTTGAGATGTAGCTTCTTCTCTCAGTGGTGTGACAAGTGATTTCCTCCTCTGCACCACTGTGTTACCTCCTTTCCGGCAGCCCTTCTTCTTGAGATTCCGTCACTCTTCTCCGTCGTTGCTGGGTTTTCCTGTAGGCTTGGTGTCTGGCGGTTGTTGGTTTGATGGGTTCAACGGTTGTTTCGGTCCTTTACTTTGAGGTGTTGGGTTTCGCTCCTTAGCCGACTGGGTTAAGGTTGTTCTTGTTCTCCACCGTGTCGGAAAGGTTGGTGTTGTTTGTCCTTTTTCCAGTTTTTTGGCTCTTCTGCTTTTCTGTTTGTGGTTGGTGTTATGGATCGCTGGTGGTGTGCTTATTATGGCGGTTCTTCACTGCTGTTCTTTTAGGGATGATGTAGTTTGGTTTGTGTGTTTTTTTTTTTTGCTGTTTTATTTCGAAGATGGGGTGGCCGATGATTATGACATGTGGTGGTTAGTTTCAAAAATCCGTCAGGGTCTGTGGTTCGATTAACCCGAAAAGGTTTGGTTTTTAATGTATTGGACTCATCCCTCGATCTGAGTTCTTACGGGTCTGTTAGAAATCGTTGTGTTTGGTTGTCTGTCCTTTGATTCTCTGATGTTTCCAGGACTGTTGAGTTCTGCAGGTTTCAAGGAATTATGGTTGCCTATACTTTGGTACTTGCTCGAAAGAGCTATCACGCTTGCTGCTTGTTCAGGGAGCTGTTGGCACTTGGATTCGTTACCGTGTTGGTGGTCGATCCACTCACCATTTTTAAATCCTAATTGTTTTTGCAGAAGTTCACTTTTCTTCTTTTTTTTGTAGCTTGGTTTCGTGTCTGTACGCGGATACGCTGGGTTGCACCTGTGACTAGTGAATATTTGTTAGAATAGATTACGACTGATCCTTTTGGTATGGTTTATCACAATGTATTCTCACATGGTTTTAACCTGGGTCAGGTCTCATGCCCCCAGTCTTTGTATCTTTCTTTTTATTTTAATTTACTTTTCATTTTGCTTAAAAAAAAAAATTTGTTTTGTTTTTTATGTATTCTATCTTTTTGAAAGAGTAAATATTTGTATAGTTAAATAAAGTGTATGTTACCCATTCTTTCATTTATTGTTTTTACAAAATGTTGCCCATTCTTATTTTCTTCCATTGTCACTTTTTTTTTTGGGGTCAATTTTCGCATTGTCGTCTTGAGACTCCTAGAATCATCATCCAATGTTATCATCATCATCATTGGCTTTGGCTCTTGTGGCATCCTCTAATGTCTACATTTGGCATTAATATTGTCATGCAAAATATTGCTAGCAGTAAACCCAACTACAGCTACATGTTAATTAGTGCATATTATTCATGTGATTTCTTAATCGTAGAGACTTCATCGTCGCAGAAATTCATATATTTGACTTAAAACTATTAACTTGTAGTAATAACAATTGTGTTGTGTTGTGTTGATGTTGTTAAACTAGATTGAATTTATTTCAAAGTTTTTTTCCAAAAAAAATCATTTTGAATATGAAGCTAGATTGTGATAATTTTCTCCTTATCTCTTCTTATTAATTAAAAACAATAATTTTGTAACAATTTTTTAAACGACTATCTCTATCATACGCTCGTTTATTTTTACTCTCTCTATTAATTTAGTTTTTATGTCAATATTTAATTTTTTATATATATATTTAGTTGTCTCATAAATTGTCATAAAATGATGATTCAAGTAACATATATTTGTCATTTTTGTTTTAAAAGTTGATAAATCATAATTGAGCCAAAGAAGTATCATTGCACTTCATTTACCAAAGTAGTTGTATGTTCAAGTAATATACAATTTGAATTTGTCTATGGTCACAAACATAAAGAGATTTTTTCTAATAATGAAAAATAAATTGATAATAAAATAATTTAATATTTTAAAGTTTTTTTTAAAAATGTGTCATAAGCTTGTAATCATAAAACTCCACTCCACCCACCTTGACAATTTTGTTCTATACACCTCAGTCCTCAGGTGGTCCCCCCCGTATCCCTATTATCTGTCTAAAGTCCTATTTTATCATCTTATTATTTAAATAATTTTTCTCTTTTATGGTGAGTTCACAATTCTGTTTTTCTTAAATGTTCACGGTCCATGTTTCAAGATAACTCCATTTTATCTTTGGCAAATCCTTATGAATCATAAATAAACGATTTTTTAATTCTTTAACTAAATTAAATATTAGTTTTTTTATTAAATCAATGAATCTTAAATAAAGTAATCTTAGGAAATTATGTTAACTTATTTTGTAAACTTCTTTATTGATTTTTTTTATCGAATCATCCGATTTTATCCGGTTAAATAGCTATGTAAATTTAATTTCAAGACCGAGTTATTTAACCGAGTCATCCGAGTTGATGCGATTCAGTCATGCGGTTCGACCAATGACTCAGTGGTTCGACCATTGACCCAGTGACCCAATACCCCTGCCGAGTCGACGACCAAGCCGAGTTTTAAAACTATGTTTCATGGTACCAATTTTAATGATTTAGTTGGCTTCATAAGAAAAAATAATTTCCATTTCTACAATAATGTCGGGAAAATCTCAAATATCAAACAATTTCCATTTCTAAAATAATGTCAGGAAAATCTCAAATATCAATTTTCTGGAATACAAGTGTTTTTTAATACAAATGTAAGTGTTTTTCGTAGAAAAAAATAAGTAAAATCTGAAATTTAGGTTTTTCAACAAATTCAAATTTCAATTTTGTAAAATATATAAATAATTTCGAAGCTAAAAATGTATTTTGAATAAATGAAAAAAAAAAAAAAAAAAATATTTCAAAAAAAAAAAAAAATTTTAAAAAAAAAAAAAAAAAAAAAAAAAAAAGGTTTCAAGCAATAGTTTTATTTAGATAACACAAAATTCAAGTTGTCTGAATTAGAAAATATTTCAAAAAAACTTAAATTTGAGTTCTTTAAAATATTTATTGGAACATTTTTTCTCCAAAAAAATTAACAGATTTCGGATAATAACTCAAATAATGAGGTATATTTCTCTTTGAAACCTTCTAGCCGGCCCTAGTTTTTTAGTGAAAGAAACTTCAACTTCTCTCTAAACTTTCTTTCTCCTTCGTTCATTGAGGAGGGGTGGTTTTAGGTCATTTTTTGACCTAGAATCGAGTAAATAGACAATTACCCCTTGAAATTGTAAGTTTCGTCAATTACCCCCTGAAATTAACAAAACTTTAATTACCTCTCTGAAATTGCACAACGTTAATCAATTTACCCCCTCCGTCAAAATTTTCTGTTTGTGAACATGACGTTTTGCAAATACCCCCTGAAGTTTTGCACTTATGTGCAAAATGCCCCCCAAACTTGAAAATTTATATATTTTTTTTATGTGTAATGAGAACTATTGTTGTTCTTTTTTATTTATTTGTTTGGGGGGAAATAAGATAGAAAGGTAACATAGTGATTTCCTTGATGATTGATTTATTAAATTTAATATGAAGAAGTGAATGAATGATATCATCTTAGAAATAGGAACTAATTTGAGGTTTGGTCTTTTCTTTTTCACATTGCATGTTACTCCTTCCGTTCCTTTTTAACTGTCACTTTTAGCGAAAATTTTTGTTCCTATTTAACTGTCACTTTCAAAGTTCAATGCAACATTAAATGTTGTTTTACCAATATTACCCTTATATATTTATTGTGGAGAGAGAAACATACGAAATGAAATATTAAATTAATAAGGTCATTATAGTAAAAGCAAAAACAATTGTATCAAAAGTAGTAACATTTATTGATTGTCTTGGTTTGTGTAAGATGTGAAAAAGTGACAATTAAAAAGGAACGGAGGTAGTATATTAGAGGAAAATGCATAGACCTTAATTCTTAGACTATGTGAACTATTTGGAAAATGGAAAGCCTTTATATTATTCTATGAAGTGTGAGTTATGCAGGTTCTTGGCTTGTTTTAGTATCAAAATGAAAAAAGGTTTTGTGTCATGTTTTATACAGGAAAATTAGTTCATATCTAATTATGTACTAATCTTGTTCTTGTCTTGTGAAGGTGGTGCACACTCCTTAATTGTGACTGTGTTTCTCCCTATTGCTACTCATGTTAAGCCTAAGTCGGGTAAAGTCAAAGTAATGAGTGTTAATTCTCTTAGGACCGTTGTAAAAATATCCATTATTGTCACTTTAAAAAATACATATTTTTCCCTTCCCCAATTTTTTTTTTTTAAAAAAAACTATGGAAAAAGCAAACATGTACAAGCCTATTTTGATGTATATATGCATGTAGTTTTTCCAAACTCTAAAATTAATAGTTAGCTTTAATATTTAACTGTTAATTCCTTGCTTTTAAGAAGAAAAAAAAATATAAATGTTTAAGTTTAGGGCATTTTGCACATAAGTGCAAAACTTCAGGGGGATATTTGCAAAACGTCATGTTCACTAACAGAAAAATTTGACGGAGGGGGTAAATTGATTAACGTTATGAAATTTCAGGGGGTTAATTACCTATTTACTCACCTAGAATCACCCGTCTACATCTTTTTCCCTTTTCTTTCAATCTAAATAAGTGGTTTTCACATCTATCAAGTTTTTTCTTTTGTGTTTTTTGTGATTTCGTCGCCTAAGTGCGGCGTTGTGTTGTTCGTCGTCTTGTGCGGCGTTTGATTTCGTGTCTTGTCGCGGTGTTTGTTCAGTTCCTATTGAAAGATCTACATCAGTCAATTACAAATTCAACCAATCATTTGGACGTCAACGTTGCAGATCCGGAAACATGGGTATTTCGGTGACTTAGGTTTTATCATATTATTTGTATGCATTTTGTCATTTTATGCTATTAACTTGGGTGCTGTGAAATTGTTCACAGATTCACCCTTTACGTTTTTAGTCATGTCTTTATCTGATGTATTCTATTGATTTGAATGAATGTTTTTGTAAAAAAAAAAACTCAAATAATGAGGTGTCTAAAATGTATTATCAATTTGTCAAAAAAAAAATGTATTATCAATTCAGAATACTCAAAATTACGTTTTGTCGATGCAAAATTAAATAAAGAAAAAATACATTTAAACATTTTGTCAAAAAAAAAAAAACATTTAAAGATTATTATGAAAATGTGATTAAGTTTCTTTTTTTTTTGAAGAAAAGTGATTAAGTTTTTTTAACAATAAAAAAGTGACTGAGATAAAATGAGCTTTTTCCTCGTACTTGTACAGTTCTGGAATATATAGAGTTAAAAAGTACTTGTGGTCAGTTTCCCTTGCGTCATGCGATCTAATTGACTGATTTCTTGTTGCAGTACAACTTCTTCTGAATCATGGCAGGTGCTATCTACACCTCCCATTTTTCCTATCTTACCCATACCCAAATTGACCAAGAAATTAAATTCAAGTGAAATTGGTCAAATTTTGTTCAGTTCTACACATTGTTAGTTCAATCTTAAAGAGTTTGGCGTTGTCTTTTTTCAAAAATAAATAAATAATGGCTTTACATTCTAATTAGGGTTAATTAAGTTTTTAGTCACTATAAATATTTACAGTTTTGTTTTTAGTCTCTAAAAAATAAAATCACACTTTTTAGTCCCTATAAAATTTTCCATCAGCATTTTTAGTCCCTATAAATTTTTCCATTAGCACTTTTACTCCCTGTAAAAAAAATTCATCAACAGTTTTGGTCCCTAAAATGCTTAAGGACTAAAAAGTGTGATTTTATTTTGTAGGGACTAAAAACAAAACTGTGAATATTTATAAGGACTAAAAACTTAATTAACCTTGTAATTTAAAATAAATTAACTAAATCTTTAATGAGCAATTTACCCCAAAAAAATTTAACTCAATTTTCTATGAAATTATTTTCCTTCATGTTGGTTTACATTTCAAGTTGGTCATACAAACACATTTTTATCATGCATTGTACCTAAAAGAAATATGTAAACACAAAGCTGTCGTAGTAATGTCGGACACTCAAGATTTTCCCCATTTATCTTCTAAAGAAATTGTCAATAATAAGAATACACTTGGCCATTTACAAAAACTTTGGTTTAAGTTTCATAATCGGATTGCTCATTTTTACTTGTTCAATCTTATTTCTCAGTTTTGCTATATAGGTTTTTTAAGTCTGAAAAGATCATACATTAAATCATACAATCAAAGCACAAGAAATGCTAAGATCGAAAGATCTAATTGGTCGAGTGTTCCATTGAAAGAAATCATAATAAAAACCTTTGACATTGAATTTGTGCCAAAATTTTAACCATGTCAATAAAAGGATAAAACCAACCAATTTCCAATTTTTATGGTGCCATTTACATCAAAAGTTTAGAAATACAAGGAAAATGAGGCCTGATTTATGACCTACACAAAAAATACTAACAAAAGCAAAGGGTCAAGTAAGTCTAAGTATCTAGAATCCCACAATGCTCTATAAAATTCACATCAATCCAAAAGTAAGAACAAAAAAAATTCAAAAATCAAAAGTAGGAATCTAGATAATGATATGAGTGCCTCCTATTATACTGTAGTAAGCTAGCATAAGTCCTGTCCCATATTCCAATATACATACACTCATCGTCAGGACTTACCGAAACGCCAGAAATTTCGCCAAAGAAATCAATTTCTTGACTCTTTTCATAATTTGCCGTTGTACTATAAACATGCACAAAATCAGCAGGTTCAGCAACGACCATATATTGACCGTCTGAAGAAAACCGAATAGACCGGCTCGCCCCAAGGTTATTCTTGAGAATAGCAATTGGAGATGACACGTTTCTGGCATCCCATACTCTGCATGTCTTATCTTGATTCCCGGTAGCGAATGCTAGTCCATTAGGATGCCATGCAGATGCAAATGAGTAGTCTTGATGACCACTCAAAGTGGCGACAGTCTACAATATCAAACAAGTTTCAAATATGTTATAGTGTGGAGCTTCTTCGACATAGGATTTTGCTTAAAGCTACAAAGTAACTGGTGCGATGGTTTGAGAGAGCTTATGATAACAGCTAATGACATGTCTATAAACTGTTTTCAGCTTAATTCCATAAGCTTATGAAAACATCTTATAGTTTATATGAAAACAAATTTGACTTTTTTTTATCTTTTGTTATAAAAATAGCTTACATAAGTACTTATATGATAAACGCTTATACTATAAGCATATACGCATTTAATTAAATAGTTTATCCAAACAGGGTCTTTATCTCTCTCAAATGAGACTAAGGTACAGCCGGGATCAAATCAACCGGCAAAATGGCATAATTAGATTCAGTAGAATATTTACCAAAATAAAACCTTAAAAAAAAGCAGTAAATGTGTGAGAGAGGAACCATGTACCTTCCCGTTTTGAGGATCCACCAGCAGTCCCTCTAAGTTATCTCCAACGACAGTCATGAGTTTGCGGTCAGGACTGATCGATGTGTGCTGCATCAAGAGTAAAATACTTGGCAATCAATGTGTGTAAAATTAAAATCACAAATATTTTTAAAAAGTGAAGCAAAATATCCCATCAAAACAACATTTTCTTGGATTTAACTACTAGTACGAAAGAGTGGGGAAAATATTGAAGTTCATGGAAATTGTGAACACAAATGAAACGACCATACGAGCGTGAAGCAATAAATTAAGTTTATGACAATCCTATAGTATGTAAAATCTGACAGATAGAGAAACTAGTAAAATTCAATCCCATTTGGTATAGCTTGATTATGCTATAAAACCTTCTAATTTTAATTAAGACATAAGATTTGGAATCAATATTCTTCTAGTATTGTTTCAATCTTCATGCCAATCTTTTATTTTCAGTTTGTCATTTGTTCCGCTACAATGAAAAGGTTTGTTCAAGGTAAGCCAATTGAGAAATTCAAAGCTCCTACAAGGTCGAATCATTTGTTTGTTCCGCAATATCAATAGAACTAACAAAACACGACATGTTGCGCAGATGATGGATGGCCAAAAGGGTAGGAAAAAAAACTGTATCTCAGAATGCTTGAAGAGTACTTACATTCACTGGCCAAGGGAAGTGTAGTTGATTCAAAAGCTGGAACTTTTCAATGTCATATTCTCTAACGCCCGAATCGTTATTGGCAGCTATAAAATGAGTAGCACCACTGAAAAAGTTTTCATGTCAGACAGCATTTCCAAAAACCGAGACAAATATAGCCAGATAGTATGAGAAATACCTCAAGCTTTCATATATTTCAACTGCATTTGTTATAGCATTATCATCATGCGTGGTCCGCGTACAGAAGCTTACTCCTTTCTTATCCAAACGCTGCATTCAATATAGATATTATAAGCGGCATCCAATAATATTCTGCTAGAAGATTTGTTCTTAACACTCAATGCTACCTATATCAATGTTGTCAAAGAGTGGCTATCGCATTGAGCAATTTGAAAAAGTTGCTATAGTTCTGCAATATGGAATTTAGTGCAAAAGTGTTGTGAAATAGCGACTACAAAAGTACTATAACGTAGAGTAGCGGAATTTGAACAAATTGAGATTTTCCGCAATCCAAAATTGACAACATTGACCCCTATACTACTCACAAAAATCAAACCTCGACAATATATAATAGAAATTTAACTTGAAATGAACCGCTTAACATGAAATGTGCCCCTTTTTAGTACCAGGGAAGGTTATATAAATGTCTGAGATCCCACGTCGACTAGATATATAGTCAAAGTAGTCTTTATAAGGCTTAGGTAATCCGCACCTCTTGAGCCTGGGGTAGAGTTAGACCCAAAGCCCAAATTCTTAGATGGAACTAAAGGTTATCCTAGATATGACGGGTGAAATAACATAGATCCTGTCCCAATAACAGGTCACATAGTCTTTTGGGCCATCTAAGAATTTTACTCTACTCCTTATGAAGACTATTTTGGCCATATTTAAAAAAGCATGTTTTCTCGGTAAAAAAAGAAAGTATGTTTTAATGAGTAGTGCAAACTCCAGTTTACAATTAGATAAATGTAAAGGACCATACACCAATCACATTATTTTCTCATTATAAATTATCACATAGCAGAAAAGGGAATGTATAAATATATATTCCCATTGCCCACACACCCCATAAGCAGATATGGAATAGAAAACAGCTAATCTTCCACGAATAAATAAAATAATCTCATCATTCGATGAAGTATCAGAAGCCGACAAGATACGTATGTGATATGGATTTACCTTACAAGTAAGCTCTCCTTGGAAGCCACCAGCAACAAGAAAATTATCCTTGACAGCCAATGTGCTAATCTGCGTCTGCGAAAATCCTTCCATCTGATTTCCAGCACATCTCTAAAAGACCAAACAAAGATAACATTAATTTTATTTAACACTCTTAACTAAAGCATTTTCTCAAATGAAAATGTTAAATTTTCCAGCTTCATTAATCACCCATGTATATTGAACGGCTGCAAATTTCTTATGATCCGTAAAAATATAAATTGTGGAGTTCTAAATAAGTCTTGCATCAATCAGGGTTGTCGATCACGGATCGCGGAAAATAGCAATTTATTGAAATTCCACTACGCTATAGTATTATAGCCTCTATTTAGCAACACTCCCCACTAAATCGTGAATCGCGGAACAATAGTGGTTAATTAAAATTCGGCTACACTATAGTGCTATAGCATCGCTATTTAACAACACCGATAACAATTCAGCATGTAAAATCAAATAGGTTCCAAGTCTTTTTTCTTTATAGATGAAAAACATTGCGTAAGAGATTCGACTGCAATACCTCAGTAGGAGCTACATGCCCAGCAAAATTTATTATCTCGGACAAGTTGCCACTTAATGATGACCAGTGCATAATTGAGTAGTTCGAGACAAGATATACATCATGTTTTGAAGTAGCCCATACCAAGTTCCTTAGCTGCATCCCATAAAAAAAAAATGTCATCAGGCTTGTAAATTAAGTAAAATTGACACGTAGTTTGAGTCAAAACAGCTTCAATTGAGCTTCTACAGCAAAGTATTAGATACACAACAATAAATTTAACGAATCTTCGGATATTTTCCCAATATCTACTAACAAAACAATGTACAATAATTCGTGCAGCCCAACACATAAAACAGCGGCGCAAGCCACGACATTTTGTTCGATCACTGATGACGAACAACCGCAAAAAATAACATATATCGAAGATACATGCATAAACTTCAACTTTCAAGTCATATATTCTTTAACCAAACAATAGTAAATGCTGATTAATCATTCAAAAAAGACAGTGTAATAATCAGTGTTATCAATACTGGATTGTGGAAAATAGAGGCAAGCGAAAAATTTCCTATGTGAAATAGCAGATAGTGTTGTGGGCAAACAGTGGAAACCACATAGAAATTAAAATAAGAAAACTGTATATAAAAAAAGCATGTTACATACATAAATTAAAACGGGAAACTAAGACAGCGCAGATCTTACGTATTTATCAACTCACCGACTCTTCAGTTTTTCTATTTCAAAAATAGGTCATGCAGAGCACAGACGTGACTCTTCAGTTTTATTATATAAAAAAACCCTAAAGTTTTCATTTTTCCACTATTGTCGCTACTTCCGCTAGCCGAAATTGGAATAGCAACGGTTTTATTGGAATAGTGATTTTTCAACAAAAACCACAATGCTATAACACTAGCACCACTATGGCACTATTAACAGTAGAAAAGAAAAAAATTCAACAAACCTGAAAATGAAGGATGGTAGGCTTAACCATCCTTGTATTATAAAAGAATTCATAGTATTTGTCACCCTTCTCCACTTGTTTGCAATCCTGAAACACCAAACAAAAAAGAAAAGAAAAAAACATTAACCTTTTGAGTATTGAAACATTTGTCAAACAGTTTCTAATGCTACTTACATCCTCTGGTCACTATTATAAGCAAAAATTGACATTTTAGGTTCATTCAATAAACGATGTATGTGGTCTTTAATATAGACCACATACATCATTTATTAAATGAACTTAAAATATTAAATTTTGCTTATAATAGTGACCGGAGGGTGTACTTCCCTGCCTCCAGACAGCCACAAACCAGTGTCGTCAATCCCGGATCGCAGAAAATAGCAGTTTTTTCACATTCCGCTACCGCGCCATAAGGCAGGTATTTGACAACACTCTATACTAAATAGTGTATCGCAGAACGACAACAATTTGTTCAAATAGAGAACAATAACGATTTGTTCAAATTCTGCTATGCTGCAACGCTGCTATAGCCACTAGTAATCAACACCGTCTGAAACAAATGAAAATAGGGCTAAGAGTAAAAAACACAAAACAAAAACAAAACCTTGTCAGCAGTCTCCCCAGATGTCAGAATGTTCTCAAAATTCCTATACTGTTCAAGCCTTGTCAATCTGTAACTTTCTCTTGTGATATTCAACATCTCCCATGGAATTCCTTGAATGTCCTTTCCCTTCCTTGCTTGTGCAGCTGATGTATCAGTCACCTTAGTAAGCTGTTCCATTCAAAATCATCAAACAAATCAAAAGCCAAAACAAAAACAAAAACAAAAACAAAAAAACAAACAATTTTCTCTAAGTTCAATTAAAACATAAATAAAACAACTCAAAAAACATCATTAAACAAAACAAGAATCAAACAATTTTACCTAAGTTCAATGAATGAATACAAAAAATAAAACATCCTCAAAAAAATCATCAAACAAAACAAAAAAAACAAACAATTTCCCTAAATTTCAAAGAAAACATAAACAAAATAACCTCAAAAAAACATCATCAAATAAAACAACACAAAAAACAAACAATTTTACCTTAAGTTCGATGAAAACATAAATAAAACAAACTCAAAAAAACATCATCAAACAAAACAAAAAACAAACAATTTTCCATTAGTTCAATGAAAACATAAATAAAACAAACTCAAAAAACAAAAAATTAATTAAAAAAATCAAGCAAGAAAAAAAAGGAAAAGATTGAAAACCAACCATCTCATATTCATCAAGAGGAACATCTTCAGCAGCCCCATCAAATTCTTCTTGTTCATCAACATCATCAAAGAAATCATCTTCCTCCATATGATCAAATGGGTACATGTCATGATAGGACATGAGGGTTTGTGTGATTAAGGTAAGTTACAAACTTGAGTGTGAATTTTTTGGAGCAGGAAGAAAAGGTAAAGAAAACAACAACGTTTGTCTTCTCACACTCTCTTCACCACCGGCATAATCATAGTTAATAAATTAAATTATACAATCAGTATAAATGTGGGTCCCTCGCATATTTATTGCGATAGACGAAACGATAATAGTTATCGAAAACTTACACACACACAATAGAGTAATCGTGATTTAAATATCGGTAACACGTACTAACAATTTTAGTATTTGTCAGTTAAATTAAGATTTCAAGATATTTCTTGCAATAAATTTAGTTTTTCACAATAAATAAATAGTTTTGCTGAAAATATCATGAAGCAATAGAATAAAAAAAAATTATCATAAATCAACTTTAATTTTTTTTTTTTGTGATAGACGAAACAAAATTAAAATAGTTATTGAAAATTCATAGCGAAAAGTAGATGAGTCGGGATTCAAAACTCAATTATTATGTCTAATATAGTAATTTTAACTTTTTTATCAAATATAAGTTAAGATTTGTGGACTAAATTAATATTAATTAAAGAAGAAATAAATTCCTTCAAAAAAAGAAGAAATAAATGATTATTTTTTTGATAGAAGAGATATGAATGATAATTAGTGTGTGCTTTGAAAAAAATATAATTTTTTAAGATTCTCTACGGCCCACAAAATAACATCACAACGTGTAGTTATAATCTCAACTTGATTTTTTATATAAAAAAATCTCGTTTTCATTCCTTGGGCTCAAACTTTGTCTAGATTACTGGAGTAAAGTTTATTTGAGTGTTTGACTAGCACTAAACTTAAATTCTTAAGTTCTGTTTGGATGATAGAAGAAAGCGATTTGGATTAGGTGTAGTGTAAGTTATATGCATCTGTCGTTGGATTAAAATAGGATGTTCCAAATATTTAAAAAGATTTTTCTTTTGATTTAAAATATCTAATTTGATATTTAGATTGTTTGATCTTTGATTAGACGACTGAAATACATGTGACTCATGAGCATATACAATTTAAATCTGGAAGACAAAAGAGTAAGAGGAAAGTATATCGAAGGAATAAAAGTTTATATATGAAAGTTTGACATCAAATATTGAGAAATGCTTAATGACACGACTAGAGTTGTCGTGGGATACACACGACGTTGTATTTGCACCGAACACTGTTCAATTTTTTTAATTTATTTTAATTAAAATTTAATCAAAAAAGGGATGTGATGCCACATCAGGTGTCGTGTGGTTCGTGCGTATATTTCATTCGTGCACAATAGCACTACTCTGAAAAATTTGATGTGTTTTTTAAAACGTGTGTTAGCCGTGGAAGGAAAAAAAAAAGGATAAAACATATATAATGTGTCGTGGTACTATATTTTTATGTTTAAATGACACGGCTTATGAAATTGAATAAAAAGTTAGATTAGATGTTTTTTAGTTGAATTGGTAAAAGTGAAAGTAAAAGATAAGTGTAAGAAAATTAAAAAATAAAGTATATTTAGTAAATAAATATCCTTATATATTCTCAAAAAATAAAAATGCTACTATACAAAAGTGTCATGAGTCTTGACCAAAAAGGGATTCATATACCAATATTTACTTTTTATGAAAAGGAAATTAAATTACTGCATTAAACGAGGTAAAGTAATGTCTCATGGAGCTAGAGTAATGTTATTGCATTAAAGAAAGGCTAGAATAATGTTTAAAGAAGGAAAAATATTGTTTAGAGTAAAGAAGGAAAAATATAATATACAAAAATCTGTCTCTCAGTCAATATAATCAGTTTTTTTTAACTTCACTTAGTGTGATATCCGACTCACAGTCAGTGTTTTTGAGATTCAGGCATATACTTGATGAGATTCTTGTAGCTAACAAGTTGGTTGATGAGGCATGTAGGCTTAAAAATGAGTTGTTATTATTTAAAGTGGATTTTGAAAAAGCATATGATTATGTTGATTGGAGGTGATATAGGTAAAATGAAGTTTCTGATTCTTTGACGTAAGTGGATGAAGGAATGTATAGGTACAACAACAGCTTCAGTTTTAGTGAATAGTAGTTTTATCAGGGAATTTTCGCTAAAGAAGGGATTGGGGCAATGTGATCCTCTTTCTCCTTTTTTATTTTTGTTGGTTGTGGAGGGTCTAAATGTAATGATGAGTGTTATGGTTGAAAATAATTTGTTCAAAGGACATCACATTGATCAGAATGAGCCCGCTTTAATCTCTCGTCATGAATTTGTAGATGATACTCTTATCATGGGGGAAAAAAGTTAGGCTAATGTTAGAGTTGTGTAAGCAGTTTTGATTCTTTATGAAGTGATACCAGGGTTGAAAGTTAATTTTAATAAAAGCTTGTTGGTTTGAGTTAATGTTACTAACTCATGGTTGACAGAGGCAGCCATAGTTATGAATTGTAGAATTGGGTGTTTGTCTTTTGCGTATTTGGGCCTCCCAATATGTGGTGATGTGAGGCGGTTGAACTTTTGGGATCCTTTAATAAATTGTATAAAGGATAGAATGTCAGGTTGAAAAAGCAGGAACTTATCTTCGGGTGGTAGACTCATTTTTCTGAAGTATGTCATGTCGTCTCTTCCGGTCTACTTTCTTTCCTTCTTTGAGGCTCCCATATGTATAATTTCTTCTATTGAATCTTTGTGCTAAATATTTTTTCTGGTGGTTGTGAGGATATTAGAAAAATTTATTGGATTGATTGGGAGACTTTTGTTTGGGAAATGAGTTTGAAGGTTTGGGGGTTAAGCGAATAAGGGAGTTTAATGTTGCTATTTTAGGTAAATGGTATTTGCGGATCATGGTGGATAAAGGGGGGTTGTGGTATAAAATGTTTAGGGCAAGATATGGTTAGTATGGCGCGGTTGAAGATTGGTGGTAGGGATGGGTCTGCTTGGTGGAAGGAGTTGGTATGAATTCATAGTGGTGTTGGGTTAGAAGAGGGAAGTTGGTTTGTAGATAACTTACATAAGGTGGTTGGTAATGGGGTTGATACATATTTTTGGATGGACCATTGGTTAAGGGGTATTCCATTCAAAGAAAGGTATATACGGTTGTATGAATTGACTAATAATCGTGGGTTGTCGGTGACAAATATGTGTTCTCTAGGTTGGGGAGAGGGAGGAGAGACATGAAAATGGCGGGGGAGGTTGTATGCATGGGAGGAAGAGCTGGAAGGAAAGTGTGTGGATTTACTTCACAATCTTACTTTGTAGGGTGGCAGTGGGGATAAATGGAAATTGCAATTAGATCATGTTGTTGGTTATTACATTAGCCGAGTGTATCATTTGCTAGCTAATCTTGAGCTGTGATTTCCTTCATCTATTTCGGATTTCATTCGGCATAAGGATGTTCCTCCGAAGGTACCTATTTATGTTTGGCATCTTCTTCGCAATCGTATTCTTACCAATGATAACTTATTTAGACGAGGCATCATTAATCTTGAATCACAACTTTGTGTGAGTGGTTGTGGTGTTGTTGAATCGGCAAATCATTTGTTATTGGAATGTAACCTTTTCAGCGCTATGTGATACCTTGTTCGTCATTGAATTAGGATCTCTTTGATTAACCCTTTATGTATTTCAGATCACTTTGTTTAGTTTGGCCATTCAGCATGCGTTTTTAAAGCTCGGTAACCTATCATGCACGCTATTTGGTTCTTTAGCGTCTAGGTAATTTGGAAAGAACGGAATAATATAATTTATAGCAACAAGAAAGGCTCAACTCATCATCTAGTGGACAAAATTAAGTTACTCTCCTATTGGTGGCTGAAGGAAAAATATGTAAATATGATTTTTGGTTATCAAAGTTGATGTCTTAGTCCTTTTTCTTGTCTTAGTCCTTTTCACTCTTTTCATTTTCGGATTGTAACCATTTGTAAGATCTTGGTGTTCTTTTCTTGTACATTTTGTGCTAGGTAGAATGTTTTTTTTGTTGGTAATTGATGTAGTATTTTTCTATCAATCAAAAGTAAGTATTGTTGCATCGTCTCCTCAGGGACTAGTGCGATATCATAAACCGTTCAACATAAATTATCATTTTAAGTTAGGGTTTAAATTGGTTGTTTGTTTGAAACTATTAAAACTAAACTACGAAGATAAAAACAGAGTAATAAGGCGTAAAAGCATTGGGATTAGAGTTCATTGATCAAACGTCGAATATAACCTAATGATCACATATATGGATTCTATATTTTTACCGATATTATCATGTATAACTCAACAACATCATTCGTTTTCAAATGCTATTGTGAGATCAATCGTATCGTTTAATCAACGATTTCTCAATCTATTAAACGATCTGAAAGCTTTAAGTTCCGATACTTTGTGTGATTATCAAAACATCAATCCTATGTCTAGAATCATTGTTTTGATAGATGAATATCCTAAACCTAGATTCAAAAGTATTTCTCAACAACAATTAAATCAAAAATAAGAATGAATTGCATGAATAAACTCAATATCATGTAAATTTCTAGAATCATATATTTGAAAGATCAAAAGATTACATCTAAGCTTGATCAAGTACCTCTAATCCCAACAAAGGAGATTTAGTTGAACATTGTCATGATAACCATACAAAAGTGGAATACAAGATGAAGATCCATGCTAAGAACTTGATTTCTCAAAGAATCTTGATGAATCCACACTCAATCACTCTTGCATTATGAAGAACAGTAATTTTCGCCCTATTCTCTCTCTAAAGTGATAACAAGATAATCTCTGAAATGAAGGAAAAAGGCTTTTATACATAGTCCTGTTCTGATAAACTCGCCTCGCGAGTTTAAGCTCGCCATGGCGAGTTGATGTTTCTTCACCAGTGGGTTTCTGCCACGTCAGCTCTGAGGAGTTTTTGGCCGCCTTGACTTGCCTTGCAAGATATAGTTCGCCATTGCGAGTTCTGATATTTTCTCTCTGCCTCAGCTCGCCTTGGACTCACCATCCTCTTTGCCATTGCGAGATTTATCGCCTTCTACTCGCCGTTGTGAGTTGGTGGCGAGTTGTCTCTGGAGTCTCTGCCTATGCTCCCCCTGGACTCGCCACTGGCTCGCCATGGCGAATTAACCTTTTCACAATTTCTTTGTTTTTCTTTCTTTCTTGGTGTCTTGAAATTCGAATCCGACACAAATGGATGGAGTAAGATATAAAAAGCGTAATAGGGCAATTATTCAATTTCTCTCAGCTTTTCCCTAAATAACTTGTAAGACAAGTACCAAATCATTTACCAAGTAATAAAGTGATAAGTAGAGTATCGTATTCACATGGATTATCGTTTCATCCAAACAATTCGCGTTATTTATTTGGGAAGAAAATAATAAATAAAAGAGTTGAGGGTTTAGAAATTTTCAATTTTTATTTGTTTTCAACAGAGCAAGTTACCTGTTCGGTTACAAAAATGTTAACAACAGTTAGGATTCTTCGAATCCCCCCTATTCATTTGTTGGAATTAATTAAAAGCCAAGCCGTGTTCAGTTATTCTAAGTAGACTATCTAAGTGATGAGATTGTCGGGATGTTGTAACCTAATTGGTTTGTCAAGTTGCAAATGTTGGTCGCACGGTGATCCTTACGTCCAAGGTCTTACTCTCTCGATTGATTTCCGTCTATCCCTACGCCTGTTGAGTTGCACCTGTTGGTCACACAGTGATTCTTACGTGTGGCGTCTTACTCCCTCAGGGGTAATTGAAACATAGACTTAAGTTGGCGTTCCTAAATTTCCAAAGTTATGGTGGCCAGTGTTCCTAAAGGTTTTCCCATCTATGAATCTTAGGAGTGCATAGCACACTCTCCCTCTCGGTAGTTCTACAAACGAGACAGCCCTATCATCATCTACCTTACCAAGGTGCGAGGAGAATGGAGTTATTGGGCTTATTTAAGTCATGAAGTCACTTGCTTCCTTAATTACTAACTAGTTACATCATAGGTTCCACAGGGTCAACTCACTTTTGGTATCTTTTGCTCGTTACTTACTACCATGTCAACTTGCTTGTGCTATCTTTCACTAGTTACTAACTAATTACTTCCTAGATAGACATATATAAATATCAAGATATAAATATCAATATTAGACCCTGTCACTACCTAAGCGCCTAAATTAAGGTTGCGCTCTAGAGGAGACAAATATTACACACTACAGTAAAACTAAATACCAAACAAAAAATAACTGAATAAACGACTATAAATTAAATAATTATCCAACAAATATAATTGAGGTCCATCTTAGAACCGCAGCCTAAAAGATTTAGTTACCCATAGTAACTAAAAACTAATTACAAAAGAAATAAAACTCACCCTAGAAAAACTTGGAGAGATGAGAGAGGAACTCCTCCTGAAAGCTCCTAGTAAATTCCTTCCTCTTGAATTGCTCCAGTTCTGAACGAGAAATAATGAGTGCGGAAGGTGGTATTTATAGGGAAAGTTCCCACCTAATTTTGAGTTAAAAACGCGGACTTTCTTCTACAAAAAGTCACAAAATAGTGACTTGACCCGCATGTAACAGGCGCCAGACGCTTGAACCCATGCGCTAGGCGCATGTTCCTACTAGGTCAGGCGCTAGGCGCCTTAAACCATGCGCCAGGTTCCCCGGTTGTGAGTTCTGGGCGCCCCCTCTTGTGCGCCTGGGCGCTTCTGAGTGTGTTCCGGGTGCTGAATTGCATGTTTCTTCGCCTTTTTAGGTGTTTGCTTATGTGTAAGATGTCTTGAAACTTGGGAACAAAATTCTTCCTTTTGTAATTTTTTTTGAGGCCTCTTGAATCTTCATTCTTCATCTTCCAAAGGACCACATAAATCTTTGGATGTCTTGCTTTACCGATATGCATGATTTCTTCGTGAATTACATAAAAAACATCCTAAAATTGTTATGTTTCGGGAAGAATAGAATTACAGACTCAAATATAGAAAACATTACAAATGTCCTGAATTCATAGGCAATTTTTCTAATACTCTTATGTTTTGTTGGTAAAACATGCTGAAATGACTGAAAAACATGCTAAGAATAACGTAAGATGACATGTCATCAATATTTCATTTTGCCTTGTTAAAAAAAACATAATATACGAAAACTTAATCAAAGGAAACATCGAGTGTCTCGTATTAGCTAAACAATAAGTGTAACAATTAACCTCTTCGTAAATATTGACATGAAAATTATCCAATAAAAAAGTTGGATGAGACTATTAAGATATATGACCTCATGTAGGTGTGATTGAATTCGACAGAGTGTATTATTGATATTTATTATATATACCGGCAAATAGATGGTCTTTTTCGTCTTTTTATTGCGCTAACTCGTGTAGATTATCAACAATATTTTATAGAGATTTTGCATGAAAATTACAGACGATATTTTAAATAATATTTTTATATAGATGAAAATTAGAGTAAATTACACTCCCCTCCCCTAAGAGAAGCTTGAATTACACTCTCTTCCCCTCTTATGTTAAAATATACACTTCCTTCCCTTGCAAAGTAAAATTTATACTCCCATCCCCTAAGAGATGCTTGAATTGCAATTGTTTCCCTTAATAATTAAATATGCACTACACTTTAATCTATTTTAACATAAATAAATATTTTATAATATATACTAATTTTGAATCACCATTTAAAATCAAGTACAAAGATTTAAAAAGAAGATAGAGAAGAATACTACTTTCCTCTCTCTTCTTTCTCTTTTCTCTAAACGCAATCAAACACTAAACCGCCTTACCCTTTACTTCTCCCCACCCATCCAAATCTGAGTTTTAGAGATGTAGGGTCAAAGTTTGGTGGTGCGATGAGCGACAATCGTCCTCTGCATCAGCGTTTCTGCTTCCTTTTCGGCGGCAGTTCATCCTGCACTTCCGGTTCCTTCTTCCGTCGTTGTTTTGCTGGTTGCGGGTGGTTCGTCGCCGCTGAAGCTCTGGTGAGTTCCTTTGTCGGCTTGTTGTTGGTTCTTTTGCCTGTTGTAATTTGCTCTTGTTACATATCGATCTATGGGTAGATGGGTCACACGGAATCTTGGTTGGCTAGGTCAAGGCATGTTGCTTTCTCCGCCGCATCAGATAGGTGGTTCTGGATCTGTCTTTGGTTCAAGCTTGGTTCAGTTTTGTTCCAGTTTGTTCTACAAATGTTGCAGGTTGGGGTTTCTACCTCCTCCACGCCGGAAGTTTGGGGGGTTGCTGCCGTAGGTGGCACCACCACTGCTCCTCATGTTCTATTCCGGGTGGTTTTTGTTTTTTTAATATGTTTGTTTGTTTTCTCCAGGAAGATGAAGCTGGTGGAGGTTTGATCCAGATCTTGGTTTGTTGTTAATCTTAAATATGGATTTTCTAGACTTAAGATCTAGTTCCATAAAATTTTGTTATCTGTGTGGATTTGATTCACCAGATGTTGCTCAAAAGAGTTTGGTGCGTATTAGCTCCGTGTTGGCGGTAGTAGTCATTAATCGTATTTGCAAAATTGTTTCATCCGTCACAGTTGTACCATAGGTGGACTGAGTTCCATCGTTTGTTCATTGATTTGGACTTCGATCGAATTGATACGGCTCGAAAGGGGGCTTTGGCTTGCTGATGTTTTTTAGTGACTTGTTGGAACGTGGATCGTTTCTGTACTAGCAGACGATTCATACGTCTACCTTGATACTCTAAACATTCACTCTGCATTTTTTCGCAGTTCGGTTTCGCATCCACACGTGGGTTCGTTGGGTTGTCTGTAGCAGTGTTGTTTAGAGTCGTTTTCTTTACCACTTGTGTATTGATTGTTGTATCACCCGTTAGGGTTTGAGTCTGTGATTATCTAGGTCAGGTTCATGCCCTCAGTATTGTACTTCCTTTTTATTTTAATTCAATTTCTAATTTGCTTAAAACAAAAATCACCATTTAAAAAAAAACAAATTCGTTTCTTTATAATTTAAATATCAATGATAGTTAAGTTTAAATATTTTGTTATTAATTTTATTATTTGGAGTGTAAAAATCACTTTTAAATAACCAAACTTAATCGATTTTAGTATTTTTTTTTTCAAATATTTTAATTTTTGGGTTGTTTCTGTAACACCCTAATTCTCGACGTTGACTTATTAAATAATAAGAATATATTTAAATAAAAGGATGTTACACATGCTCATTAATCTATCACTAAATAAATAAATAATGCCTCATATTTCAGCAACGGAGAATACTTCAAAATATTTCATAAACAAATTATTTGATCTTCAACATTTATTGTGGAAAATAATGTAAAGTTTCACAAGACTTAAACTTCTTGGAATTAAAAATTCAACGTTTGACTCCAACCCTAGTGTTACAGATCAGAGCACGTATTTTTCGACTACATAAAATCACTAAATAACAACAATGGAAGTAAATCTTTGTCGTCACATTCTAAGCGTCCCGCTACTAGAGCTCCTCGTCCTGAGTATATGTACTCCAAGAGTACAGACACATAAATACAACAACAACAAATAGGGTGAGAATATACATCATAATATTTAGTTGGAATACATGAATAATATATAAATAGACAAAACATCATTGCTCATCATTTACAACATGTTCACAATCCTTCATGAAGTTATACATCACCATCTGCACATCATGTATGCACATAACAATCACAATACAACAACATTATTACATCGACATGTATGCTGGGAAATGCAACTCATTCCTAAGGCCTATATGCATGACGGTACCAGTTTTTAATCAACATTTGTATGTCAGAGTTGTGTTACTGAACATACATACATCATTCGTCATTCAACATGGGTCATAAATATGATATGAGGCATGAAGGAAGACTCTCTAAATACTACATATAGCACATCATCAACAACTAACAATTACAACAGAATTCATCTATCGAACTCATCAATTATAAACAAGATATGTTTCATCATTGCTTGTCATCAGAGACATCATTTACGTCATTATGATCATACAACATCATCAATCATCTTAAGTCAACAACACTATATTCTTTGTTAGTCTTATACTCCTATATCTAATAATCATCTTAGACTCATTATTACTTTAACGGAATCACCCTTATCTTCACCCATTATCATAAACCACCACCCCATACCTTCAATTACAATCATGTTACACTTCTCCAGTTAATTTCCATCTTAAGCTTAGTTTCACTCTAAAAGAATTACTTCTAAAAACAATCACTTGACTAATCGAATTGCGTCTTTTCTCGTTAGCATGACAACTAACTGTGAAGGCCAAAAACAATAGGCAACAACCAATAACCGTAAATTGATTTCTTTTTATTACAAAAAATACAATTCAAATAATTTAATTTAAGGAATTAGAAGAAAGATTAAAGGCATAACTAGCAAAGTTATTATAGCAAAAAACTGTGTCAAAAGGACCTAAAAATGTTAATTGGCAAAAAAGCCTTGTCAACAATATAACTAATAAAAAGACACCACACAAATTCAAGTATAAAAATCATGAAAGGCTTAACACAGGCGAACACTATTGACAATAATCAAGGGCATGGAATCATAGGTTTCAAATTGAACATCTACTTCAAATAGAAAATGAGTATACGACAAGATTATTAGTATGAACATCACCTTTAGTTTTTGGGAAAATTCATTCAATCCTTTTTAATCAATTAGACAATTATGCTTCCTTTTACATTAAAAATATATATACACAACATTCTCATATTCCAAAAGATAGCAGTGTTATGTTTAGGGGTGAAAACCATGTGTCGAATGGATTGATAAGGAACCCACAACAAATTGGAACATAGTAACTCTAAGGAATTTAACAAGTACTGTTATCAATAAAATATATTAGAATGTTTTCAACCATGAAAGTAGTATCAATGCCCACCCATATCACGTGTGTAATTCAAAAAGATGCTATATATAATAAGAGGAATGATATTTGGACAACTAATTTCAAACAAATTTGGTGACAACGTTTTTTTCTCTCTTCTCATTGGACAACAACAATAGAGAGAGAGAGAGGGAGAGAGAGAGAATAAAAGTACAAAGAGAATATGAGAGAGAAAGTTGTCATTAAGTTGTTTAAAAATAGTTGTTCAAATATCATTTCTCATATGATAAAGAGGTTCTAAAGTACTGTTTCGAAGGATGATAAAAGAACAAATATTTTAGACCATATTCAAAACATCATGTCGAAGGCGTTAAAATAATGGCAGCACATACACAAACATGAATCATATTCATATAAGCACACATCAAACAGATTCAGAGTTCAATGACTTAATTAGAATTAATGGATACAATAACATAGGGTTTGTGAACCCTTATTCTCCCCTTTTCAAAATTAAAAACTTAAAAGATGAAAAGATTCTCCCCTTATTTCTAGTTTGCCGAATTAATGAATTCTACGGTTGAACTCTTCCTAAACTCTTCTCTCTTTGCCTCCTTTGCCTCTTTTCTCCCCAATTCCCATAAAAAAAAAAAATCAATTATAAGACCCTAATTATATTTTTTTTAAACATATTTTAGATTCTAAAAATATTTTTTTTTAAATATACTACCTCTGTCCCTAATTATAAGACCCTTTTAAGAAATTTTTTTGTCCCTTATTATTAGACCCCTTTGGTATTTCCAAGTACATTAACTATTTCTTTACTAACATACCCTTATTTCTTTTGCATCTTTTTCTTCAATCAACAATAAATATTATGTTGAAAACATAAATTAACCCTCTCTCTTAAGGATAAAATTGTGAAAACAATAGTAATTATATACAAATTTAATACTACAACCAACTTTCTTAATCTCCGTAATTTTTGCAAAATGCTCCTATATTTAGGGACGGAGGTAGTATTAATTATGTAGAAAATAAAATTTCATAATTAAAAAATTAAAATAAAAAACCAATAAAAATGGTCACCTTTTGAACCAAAAAAAAAAATAAAAATGGCAACCTTTTGACCAAATAAAAGCCACCTAACAAACCCTTGTTATGTTCATTCAGCACTCAAATTGCTATATATACAAACATTTTCTAAACCCTATTGTCTAAATCCCTAACAACTTGTCACAACTGCTGCTCCTCCTAAACATGTCATATTGTTCAAATCGAGGACAATAGGACTCAGGAGGAGCAGCAGTTGCGGCAAGCTATTGTGAATTTAGACAATAAGGTTTAGAAAATGCTTGTATATATAGCAATTTGAGGATTGAGCGAACATAACTAGGGTTGGTTAAGTGGCCTTTTTTTGGTCAAAAGGTTGCCATTTTTATTTTGTCAATAGGTGACCATTTTTAATTGGTTTTTTATTTCATTTATTTAATTATGAAATTTACTAATTTCTACTTTAATTATATATTTAAAAAATTATATTTATAAAACCTAAAAAAATGTTTATAGCTAGCCAATTAAGTGACATGAAGGTACAAAATGGTAAAGAACAAATCCATATCAAAGATAGTAAAATTATATAAGGTAGAAGATATTAAATTTTATCATTCAATACGAAGTTTACTTTTAATCCCGC
>Ga0228711_1001311_pt1 | contig 36066 bp, 10 predicted proteins | sample MedpolnodulmetaG_2_FD_177996 | JGI IMG/M metagenome (GOLD analysis project Ga0228711, IMG submission 177996) | Root nodule microbial communities from Medicago polymorpha collected in Santa Monica, California, United States - brown nodules | ecosystem: Host-associated > Plants > Roots > Nodule... | reverse complement strand
GAAGATGCCTCAATCAACCAAGAGTGAGCGACATTCACCCCCACCAAACAACTCTTAGAGAAATTGACTTTTAAACCAGACAAAGATTGAAAAAGGAGAAGAATAGCACGCATAGCCCGAACATTGGTCCAAGATTTGTCACCTAATATCAAAGTATCATCAGCAAACTGGAGGTGTGACACAGTTGTCGACGCACTGTTGCCCACCTGAAAGCCCGAAAACAGGTTATTCCGATTCAAGGCTTCCATCAAAACATTGAAGCCCTCTGCTGCTAAAAGAAACAAGAAAGGCGAAAGAGGGTCTCCTTGCCTCAATCCCCTCCCCAAAGCGAACTCGTCCGTTGGAGACCCATTAACCAGGACCGAGGCTGTAGCAGTGCCAATACACTCTGTGATCCATTTACGCCAAAGAGACGGGAAACCCATCTTAAGCATAACTTCCTCAAGATATCCCCAATCCACCGAATCATATGCTTTTTCGAAGTCAACCTTGAAGAGAAGCAACTCCTTATGACGTTTCCGCGCGTCATCCACAATCTCATTTGCCACCAGGATTCCGTCGAGAATCTGGCGACCCTTAATGAAGGCCGACTGAGCATCTGAAATGACTAACCCTATCACCGATCTAAGTCTATTGGCCAACACCTTTGCCAAAATTTTATAGACGCTTCCCACCAACGAGATAGGTCTAAAGTCGTTCAAACGGTGAGGATTGTCAACCTTCGGGATAAATCACACAATTTAAATGTGACGTTTAATACGAGATGAATAGTTTTCTAATACATTTCCCTTTTCATATTATATGACATATTAGTAGTATTAATTAGAAAAATGTTTAAAAATGCATCTAATAATTTGAAATTTATATTTAGACACGATTATTTTCCTTTTTTTTTGACGATTATTTTCCTTAAAAAAAATTAAAGACGTAGTGAGTAATTAGATATAAATCAATTATAAGTGGTTGAACTAAATTTTCCTCTATTCTTTTTTGTGTGGGAGGAAACTAAATTTTACTCTAATGGTGGTTACATAACAAGCAATTTATTTACATATCTAATCTCTTAAATATAACTGTAGATTTGTTTGAATTAGTTTGACGTATTGATTAAGTTATAGTTATTATTTAGTTATGATTAGTTTTCATTTTTAACAAAGTTATAATTAGTTGCCTAATAAAACAAAATTATAATTAGTTGTTGGTTGTATTAGTTAAATTTTTATGTGTGAATCGAGTATCATCTACTTACAACTATATAAATTAATTCTTCGAAGCGGATAAAATTATAATAGGTGGCAAAACTTTTCTCAAGAGAATTAACGCTACTCCTCCATTTTCTATGACTGAATTCAAACATGTGACCTCTGGGTACGATAAAATAGGTCTCTTTCTTTAAAATCACTATATAAAGTGCATTCCACCGACATTATAATCATCAAATTCATTCTATAGATTCCAAAATCAATATTTCTACATTTTTTAATGACAAATATTAATATTGAATTTGTTAGATTGATATTTTACTCATTCATCTGAGTTTGAACCCAGAACCTTCAACTCATTTTCCTCTGGCTCAAAATAGTTGAGCTGATCAATCCCCCTCATGTTTTATTCTTCTATTTATTGATTTTTATCATTCTTCTCAAGATAATATTTTTTATTCTCAATCTTTCTATATAATTGGATCTAGTTTTTTACATGAATTATCATGTTTTTTTTAAGAATTAATTATCATGTTTCAATTATCGTGTTATCGTTACAAAATTTTCACAACCATAGAAAGAAAAAATTTGTCGGAAAATTTTCACGGCAATTTAACATAATTAATCTCCGTCGAAAAATTTATAAAACACACGTTATAAATTTTTTCCTCTCAATCAAATTTCTTTCATACACAAATGCCAAATAACTAACTTTTTTTCAGTCAAAAAATGACTTTTTAGATTCTATATACAGGATGATATCTCTTAATTTGAAATTTTTCTTGCTGCCACACCTAGGCTTACTCCACATCTCCTATGAAATTGTTGTAAAAATTATTTATTTTTTTTAGGGTAAAAAATTATTAATTTATTACTGTCACTATGCCACTTCTCCACTTTTTCTTTTTAAATCTAGTAGTAGTAGATAATTTTCCTGTAAATAGTAGAACAAGTATCCACGAAGAAAAATGATCACGTCCATCATTGAGAAATTGTGCACAATGTAGCCTATAATTATTGAAAATGATTACTAGGACATTATTCTCTCCTCTTCATTATGAAAGCACACTGAATTATTAGTGATTATAAGCTGTTATAATTATGACTCAATTGTGGATATAAATTGCATTTACATGCAGATGGATCATCTTACTCCACCGTTACCTAGAATAAATGTAACACTAAAATACTCCATAAAAATAAAACGGAATCAGATTCTCAAATTACACAGACCATCATTCCCCCAAAGAAATATTATGTGTACAGTACGTAACATTAATTTAAATGTCCCCATATTGGTCCCCAACTTATTTATTTGTGACTCTTTACGTACACCCATATACTTTATGGTGAATGGTTGGTTAATTTATTTTTTTTTTCTTATTGTGTGTATATGATTCATTTGTTTCCATTTTATGTTTATGTATAAATGATTGGAATTACCAGTAAAAAAAATGATTGGAATTCATTTGTTTTCACTCACACTAATATAAATAACTTAAATTTAATTTGGAATTCACAAATTTAATTTTTAATTATAAAAAATAAATTACATAATTGTTGGAACAACGAAGGCTCTAGATACCACTCTTGGAACTCTTTGATGTTTTTGGAAGAAGAAGAAAAGAAAGTTTAGAAAAGAGAGAGAAAAATTGTGGAATAAAATTTATTACTTCATTTGTGATTCTCACTATACAATGATGATGGATTCACTTCCCTCATGATACATTCTTTCACTTTACACTCTCCATATTCATTATATCTTCATTATGTATTTTTCACCTACACTACACTTATTTATACGTACATCACAAAGTGTACAATTGTATTTAATAACTAACAAATAGTTAAAACTAATTAATTGTCACTACAAAACGTTCTGACTTCTAAGCTCAATATTCTGAACTCAGGCAATTCTTACTTTCACCGCAAGTAACCTATTGCAATTGGCTAAATTGAATTATAACTCACAACAATAACTTTAAATATAATCCAACAATATTTTTTTTTGAAATAGTCTTACTTTTTTCTTTCTATTAGGGTGATTAGAAATTGCATTCATGTCTTAAACAAAAAACTTTTTGTTTAATATTTCATGCCTTATATATTAATCCAAGAAAACTTTTTTTAGGGAAATCCAAGAAAACTTATTTGTAAACAGTTAAATCTAAATTTTAAATATATATACTTCTATAGATGCCATTTTGAAAATAATACATTCTTCGTCTAGATGCTGAAATAATTTTGTTAGACTTTATCCCTCAATTTTTTTTTTTGTTAGACTAGTTTAAAAGATCATACTCTATTAGTTTTTTCATTTGGTTTATCTCCACATATATCCATCTCAAGCTTTTTGACAAGCTACTGTTCTATTTACAAAAGTTAAAGTCTTTATCAGTTACCAATATGATTGCGGTAAGGAAAGTGAATTTAAACCGAATCAACTTTTTATGATTTGAGTATTTTTGCTAGCCTTTTTTAATTATTACCGTTTATGAACGTTAAGTTATTGTGGCTCTTTTTGCATTATGAAGAAAAAATTGTTTAGTACATTATGTGCAGATCTTTGTCTTTGTTTGAACACTAAGGTTGGAGTACATGGTATGCCTCCTATAAAGGAGACACTTCTCATTAAAGAAAATAGCTGTATGATTTGGAATATATTATACATGCAATTAGAACTACAAATGGTAGGGTAGGTCAAGGTTCAAGATATCAAATGCATATGCAATTTCGTTTGTTTATTGCCTATTTGCTGCAAGTAAACCTTCCTAAAAAGAAAAAAGAAAAGCCGTAAAATGCCGACCTAGATCTCCTGCTGTAATTACTTCACGCAGTGGTCGATCTCAGCCATAGAATAATGTTTCAGCGGTTCAGATTTGTTCATCTATTTTTCATATAGTTTGATATCAATCATTAGTCGTTGATCGGACGACTCACATGCCTTACAACATCCTACCGTTACAGCAAGAAATGTACTTCGGTAAAATGTTGACAATTGATCATTTCAAAATTTCTAATAGTTTATTATCTCCTTGTTAGCAAATGATATGAGCTCATTTACTTACCATGTTTTATGTTTTCATTTTTACTTCAACCGATAATCATAAGAGGATATAAATTCAATACCACCATTTTATATTATAATTTTTTAGAACACATGGAGCATTTCCAAAACATTTGAAAATGTCAAAATGTTCTTTTCATTGTTTTTGAAAATGTATTCTTCTTAGTTTGTTTTCCATCTTCTATCTATCACAATTATTCATTACATAAATCTTTCATCTCTTTATCACCATCTATTTAAAAAGAACATAAACTTTGAGAAATGAATATCGAAAAGTATTTTCAAAAATGGAATGGGCCTAAATATTTTAAGGAAGTCCCAAATTTTACAAATTTTCTAAAGACTTTTAAACCTTATTGTCAAATTAGAAAATTGTTCTTCTCCTTTTTAAAATTGCTCATTCCCCTGATCTAGCGGGAGTTAACTCATGTTCGGCATTTTTCAGCGTGAGTTGACACTTTTTAGATCGGTTCAATCACTTTGCTGAAAAATGCCAAAAGTGAGTCAACTTTCGCAAGATCAAGGGAAACGTGAGTCAACTTATTAGAAGAATTATGAATATAGCCGGAAAACCTTAAAAGGTAAAAACCTGCATTGTTTCTTAAGACACCACTGGAGTCACCTCTGATAAGAGAACCTAAACAGCTTCCATCAACATTTAAGATAGGCTAGAATGGTGTTATTGTTCCACTTTATGAATCTATATGCTGATTGCGGAACATAGATTCTACAAAAAAGTCCTTGTCTCTCTAACTCTATTACTTCCCACGGTCAAATTTATTTTCACTTAGTCGAGTGATTCACACTTAAGCCATTCTATAAAAACAAAATTACACCTTTCTTAATAGATGGCCCTTATATCTATATTCTGTACTATACTTCTATATATACCCGTGTGCCAGTAGACCGTTACTCTATGAGAGAAGAATCACATGAAGAAAAAAAAAAGAAGAAGAAAAAAAGACATTATTGTTTTGCATTATGCGACAAAAGACAAATGTCTTAAAGGATTCAATTAATATGTGCATAAAATTTTAAACTAAAGTAAAAATTGCTAGAATACAAGATCTTTAAAAACGTGTAACTACTCTTTATTATATACTTAAAATTAATCTTTAATTAATTAAAATTATCGTTGTTTGCAACTTTTGAAAGAAATGAAAACATGTTAACAAGAATACAAGATCAAAGTTTCACAACAAAAGTGTGTGTGATCCGATCAGTGTATATAAACTTCACTTTCCTCGGAATATAATTTTTTTTCTCCAATAACAATATCATAATTCTCTCATATATGAATCTCACATGTTTTCAATGGCGATTACATCTTCTCATTCGAATCGCTCCTCCTCCTCTCATCGTGGTCATCATCATCATCATCGCTCTCACGAATCCAATTATGATCGTGATACTCATTGTAATGTCGCTCATCATCTCACCGGGAATCCACTTCGTCGTGGATCTCCTCAACATCGTTCATCTTCTTCTTGATGTCGGTCACTGTGATGACTGCATTGAAGAAACTCAAGTATTATACCATCATTCAGATATTGATCATTACTGTGATGAATTGCATTCTCAGCCTTGTGCTCTTACTCTTTGTTGATGTACACTTTGCGGTTGGTGCCGCAACAACATGGATCATGCATGCTGCTTTGATTGCTTACATGCAGCGCATAACTTTTGGTTCAGTTGGAGTCAACGTGAAACCAGACCTTGATAACATTCTAAACCTGATGTTAACATCAACGTCCGTCCTAACATCAACATCAATGTTGACGATAAGCCTAGGCCTAATGATAAGAGCAGAATTGACATCGTCGTTCAGATGACCTCCTCTGCCATAGGTGTCAACACACGAAACAAATTGAAATTGAAGGAATAAGAGTAAAATAAACAGTAGAAAATGAATCTCACCTCTTTGCCGCATCAACAACTGACGTCGTTTGTTCAAGGAATTCCTAACAGTTTAGTTTAGTTTTTTTTTACTAGTTCAATTCAATAAGAATATAAAATTATTCAGTTATTTTAATATTACAGTAGTTGTTTTACGTAGTTTAATCTCCTATTATAGTTGCACTGGTATAGGCACTCGTGCCGTGCACGGGATAGGCCTATCATTTTAAGATAAAGTTTATTTTTCTACAATGTTATTGTAAAAAGTTGTACGATATTAGAAAATCACAATCATTCATAATAATGTCTTTATGAAAAATAATTATGATAGAAGTCAAATATTTTTAAGGATCCAATGGTTATGATTGTTGGATGGTGTACAAAGTTTTTATATCAATCATCTATATTATTAAAAAAAATTGTGTACCTAAAAATATATTTAATTTTTTTTATTGTTCTTTTTTTGGTGGTTTCTTTTATTCTTCTTTAACATGACATTTGAATAATCAAAGTAAACTTAATGATGATCAATGTTTAATACACTTCCTTTTTAACATTGATCACTTTAACACTCGTTATTTTATTGGATGAAATCATTATGAGTCTCACACTTTCAAATATCCATTTTTATTTATTTATTTTCATTTTCCTATTCACTTTGAGGAACCGAAGACCGATGAAATCTTTTTGGAACACAACTTGACGAATTTATTATAATTTCTATTATTATTATTATTATTATTATTATTATAAACATTTATAAAGAGGAGAAATCTTGATTAAAATATAGTTATTTTTGTGTTCATAAAATAATTAATTCATTTTCTTTTTGTAAAAAAAATCATTCCCTTTTATTTATTATACATGTTTTTTTTAAATAAGTTAGATACAATTGAAATTAATTACAACTCAATTGAAAAGTTATATTTTTTTTGTTAACGAAGATATATTTTTTTAGGCTTAATTGCAGTTTTAGCCCCCTAACTTTTCCAAAGTTGCGATTTTGGCCCCCTAAGAAAAAAAACTACAAAACAACCCCCTAAGTTTTGCAACTATAGCAGTTTTGGCCCCCAAGGCTGATATTGACTCGGTCTACGCTGACGTGGCACCCTAAATGAGGTGCCACGTGTTATTTATTTTTTTTTTTGCCTTGGGGGACTAAAACTACTACAGTTGCAAAACTTAGAGGACTGTTTTATAGTTTTTTTTTCTTAGGGGGCGAAAACCGCAACTTTAGAAAAGTTAGGGGGCTAAAACTGCAATTAAGCCATTTTTTTAAATACCTCATACAAAAGTTTTATGTTTTTTAAAACATGAAGAAATCAAGTTGTGTTGAGAGTTTGTAGAAATAAAAAAAAAAGACTCAAAAAGAATATACAAATCAACTCACTTGAGAGTTGCTAAAAAAAAGTTGCTTCTTGAGAAATCAACTACATACGGAGGAACTACCAAATTTATACATACAAAAAATTGACATAATTATAAAAGTTAGGTGCATTTTCTTAGATGCTTTTTGTGTGGTTCTTCATATTATATTCACTTTGTGTGCTTATAACAACCTTTGAAAAAAAATCATGGATTTAAAAGATCATTGGTAGTTATGAGTATTTTGTGTAAAGAACCACACGAAAAACACTTAAAAAAAATGCAAATATATAATCAAGAAAGATGAAGCAACAAACCTACGAAGCAAAATATATGTGAATCAAATAAGTAAATGTGATTTCATTAGCGGACCATACATGTCACACACAATAATCAGTTTAAGATAACAAAATAAAGGAAAAATGTTAAAATAATCATAAAACTAAAAATTGAATAACTGAAAAACTGAAGACTCAAAAGTGATCATAAAAATATAAGAGCATCTCCTAAAGGAGTGTGAAAGAGGTTTTCAAAAGTTTGATAGATCCGTGTTTTAATTTTTCACTCCATTAAAGAAACTTCACGTGACAAAGTGAGTAATACAAAAATTGTTAACCCATCTTAAATAAAATAAGGTATGATAGAAATTGATCAATTAATATTTGAATTGAAAACTATACCATGTAGACATAAAAATTACATATAAACGTGGGTTGCTTTAAAGTTGCATAATTATTATCTATGTCTAACATACAAACAAATACTATGAAGACAACAACTACCATCACTTTTAAAATCCTTTTTAGTTGTCAAAACTTTTTTAGCAGAAGAGTCTAAAGGAATTAGTGTGGAGTTTTTTTTTCTTTTTAAGGAAAGAATTAGTGTAGAGTTGTCAACCATAAAATACAGAATCATCTATCCCAAAAAAAAAAAAAAATGTTATCCATAATCTATCAAATGGACAACTATTACTCTATTAGTACCCACGTTCCCTAAAAAATGAAAAACTATTGGTACCCACGTTTTTGCTAACACGCCTACTTCTTTGAGAGTTTATATTCGAATATTTTATTTTTTTTATACGTATTTTACTGTCTAGAAGTTATTTTTTGAACAACTTTTACTATCCTTAAAAATAAGTTTCAAAGAGGTAAAATTTGTTCAGAAAAATGGGGGCATGAAGAATTTCCTCCATACCGAATATTCCATAACTCAAAACCATAGTGTGACCACATGCAAAAACTGCACTATAGCCAACAATCCAAGACCACACCACTCAAAAAAGGTAGCTTTTATAGCATTTTATACCATGTAAACGTGGATGAGACCTAAAAAAAGTTAATATGTGAACGTGGAATCAGTATTTAAGAATATAAGTTATTTTCTTTTTTTACTTCAAGAATACAAGTTGATGACCAAAAGATAAACAATATAGCTTGTATTCTGTCTCAAAAAGAATATAGCTTGTATTTAAAATAAAGTAGTAACACAATTTATTAAAATATAAAGAATAATTATATTTTTGAAAAGTTATGTCAAGATTTGTATAAAGATAGTGTTTGACTTGGTTCTTTTTTTAATTATTTATAAATATGTTATTAATGTGGAATATTCATCAACTTTGCTAATGATTAATCTTTACGGGTAAATTTGGTTGGCTTCCTTTAACGGGTCTCCCATTCTAACCACATTTCTTTATCTAAGATTATTTTTAAGAAATCTGAGTCTAGTTTCACTCGGACCAAATATAATATTGATAGGGTTGTAGATTTTTTTACACATTAAATGCTACTTCCAAACCTTGTAAAAAAAATGATACTTCCAAATTTGAAGTTAAAAAGAGTTTCAAGAATTAAGTTAAAATTATTTGATTTCTTCAAAAAAAGTTAAAATTATTTGATATTTTTCACATTTTTAAAACTTAAAATGGACATTTTAAGTTGAAAATTGCCTGGTAAATCATTTGTATAGCATCTGTGATTTATTTAAAATTACCATAAAACTAAAGAAAACAATCCAACTAGTCTTATACCATAGATAGGATCAAAACTCATGTAAAGAATCTTTCACACGCTACTTGCTGAGAATTTCAATATTGAATTGAAATTGAAATAATTTGGACTAATTATTGTTAACATTCGTACCAAGACACAATAATGTCAAATACACCCAAAGACAAAATTATGATGGATAATTCTTAGACAAGCTTCATGGTTAATCACTTTGATACGTGATGGATGATAGACCGGTATTTAAAAACCGTCTGAAACTTTAACAAAGATTGAATGTCATATTCTAAAAGCAAAAGTTTACGGTTCTCGCTGTCTTCACAACCGAGACATCAATTTGACAAAATTAATAGACAACAATATGTGTGGCTCAAAATTTAACTCATAAACGTTTTATTTATTTTTTTGTCAAACTAATGTTGATCAGACCATCTTCTTAGTCGTGACTTGTGGGGGGAGAGCCGGAGAAGGAGCATCATGAACTTCTACTTACAAGAGTGTGTCATCGATCATCGTCAAATTTTTGAATAATTTATAAATACTACTAGTCTAGCATGAACCACCTATTAAAGTTTTCCATTGTATTATTAAAAATCCTTAATAGCAGTTTTGGCCTCCTATATTTTAAGAAGTTGCGATTTTGACCCCTAACAAAATAAAATACAAAACTGCCCCCTAAGTATTGCCTCTTTTGCAATTTTGGCCTTCAGGTCAATTTTGACCAAGTCAATGCACACGTGGCGTCCACGTCAGCTTTGACTTGGTCAAAATTGGATTGGGGGGCCAAAACTGCAAAAGGGATAATACTTAGGGGGCGGTTTTGTATTTTATTTTGTTAGGGGACCAAAATCGCAACTTCTTGAAACATAGGGGGTCACAACTGCTATTAAGCCTATAAAAAAAGTACTGCATATTTTCTTCCATCGTAAAAATCACCTACTTCTTAAATAACAAGCTATATTACTGTTGTAGCTACAAGACTTTCGAAATGGCGCATTTTGACCAATGTGAACTTAATTATGTTTCATTGACAAACCTCCCATTGTAAAAGTCAACACAATGTACATAAATAAGTCAAATACTTTTGACAAAACAATCCATGATAACTTGTGTAAGAAGTGCTAGTAAGTTTTTCGTACAAGGTACTTTTGAACTAGTTGTTGTATAGTTTTTCCCGACTTCACTAAGTGAATGGTCCCTAAGCTTTCAAAAGTACATCAATTAATTCTAAGTCATGATTGAGATTGTGAGAGTCTCTCAACTTAAAAATGTTGCAACGTTAGTTTAAGAGAGTGTTTTTCTTTTTTGTGGTAGTCGAAGTTTGAACCCCAAATATAGTGTTTTTGTTCTGATTTGATCTGACTTGAGAATCACTTTCCCAATTATACATGTTATCAATAAATCAACCACGACCACATTGTCAAAATTTCACACCAAAGACTCCCACTACTCATATTCTTAGTAGGATAAACAACTGTGGGATCATGTGACAAAAAAGAAAAACTGTGAGCACATGATTTTAGTAGGACAGGAATATGGTATGGAGGAATTTTCAGCTATTTAGGTCATTTTATCTCATCTCTTTCGACAAAAAAAAGCTCATTTTATGGACCATTCAAGGTGAGACGGTGAAAATAAAGTTAAGGTCGTATTTCTTTTTACTTGTTACAAAAAAATTATTTTGAAAAAGAAATCTTGTTGACCAAAAAAAATCCTAAAACATTGTTCGTTTCCAACTATTCTAACAAATCTAAATATAAACCTTCCAAATTGATGACTATCTTTAAAAAAAAAATATTGTTTTGGTTCAAAACAATTTCGCAACAAAACTCTCATGCCGAGAAATGAAGAGTTGCGTGTTCGAAGTCACACCTTAGTATATCAAATGTCCCTGCAACTTAGTAGTTACCATTTGAGTTGTACTTCCAAAACAAATAAAAAAACTGATTTAGAATAACTTCTATTAAAAAAAAAATCATAATTGTAATCAAATACTAGCATATAGTTTGGAACAAGATAGAGAGCTCTTTCAAATTGTAAATTGGCAAGATAGATGGGGTTTCCTTGATGCAAGCAAGTGCCTTTAGAGAAGGGTGTCGCAACCCATTTTTGTCACTATGGTTATGACTATGGACTGGTCCTATTTGGTGGCAGAGGGTAGCGCGAAGAGGCGTCGTGAACACCAGAGTAGGAGTTACACCAGTGCCAGTCGCAAGACAGTGCAACTACATGCACAATGAAGTAGGAGTTACACCATTGAATGTAACACAGCAAGGTGCAACCACAACGTTTCGAAGCAGAGGTGCTGCAAAAAGGGGGGAATCTTTTCGGTATAGAGCTTGCAATTATGGAGAGGTATGCTCTATGTGTTTGTATGCTTTTCAAAAGCCAAGTTTCATGTAGGAGAAACCAAAGTTTGACCTCGAAAATAGTTTTTGGAAGTCAATTTTGTTTGCCTCTTGCCCAAAGACAAAAGAATGGACTCCATTTTCCATCAAATTTGCTACTAACCTCCACCCTACTGTGTTAAAAAATATGCGCCCAGACCGCACAAATTGTTCCAAGTGTAAGAATCAAAAATTAAGAATTGGGTAGCAATGTCCTTTGAGAGGAAAAACTTTGGTTTGCAAAAGAACTGGTTGTGGCCTTTTCAAGTTCAATACTTTTAGCATTTGATGAATTTTACAAATAAAGTGAAATGGGATAGATTATATTTAAATTTCATAGCATATAGTTTGAAACTTTTCCTATCCCTCATTTCAATAAAGAAAAAAAAAACAGATATTTTCAAAAGTCTACTTCACAACCGCATATTTCAGAAGAAAAAAACCACCGATATTTTCGAAAGTCTACTTCAGAACGACACAAAATTCACGTTTTTTCCATCCGTCAAAGTAAATATTAGGGCGTGGAAAGTTCTGCCCCGTATAGTTTACAAATTAACTATATACAGATCCATCCGTCGATGTTAAATAAATGGTATGGGAGAGAGTTATTTCAGTTATCCTAAACAAAAAGCTTCTAGATCTAGTTTAAACAAACTCTTAAGTAAAGTATAAAGTACAGAATATTTTTTATATATAAGAAGAAGAAGAAAAAAAGTCAAAACAATGCATACATGTTGAGATATATCCAGTGCTCCAAAAACTGGGAAAAGGAAGACCAAAGTTCACTAGCAATTCTATAAGGTAATTGTTATTATACAAGAATAGTTTATCTTCATCATATTTTACCTGCTTCCTTTTCCACCATCAGGTGAATTCACCATCATGATAATCTTATAGTCAGGTCCCCTAGCTACTCTGCAACAAACAAAAAAAACAATTGGAAGATATCAGTATCATTTTATTATGTATTATGTATATATAACATATATTAAGCCATCAATAAAATTCCTAGTTCTTTCTTTTTCCACTTTATCACACTGCTTTTAAGAATATATCCAGTTTGAGATTCATGAAAAATCAACAGAAAATGAGAAAACTCCCAGTGATTCCCAGAGTGAAATTATTATAATAGTTTGGGGGTAAACGAGTGATACGAGACGGTATTTTATCACAGCATAATAATGGTAAAGAATTCTTTTTGACTACAAAATAGATTGCAAAACTTCCGGATTGTGCACCTCTGAAAAATCCAAGTTACAAAACACAGCAATAGACGTAGAAGAGAGAATGCACAAACTAAAACGTGGAAATTTCTTGATAGAATGAGAGAAGATGAAGACAGCTAGTTCCTAACTTATTATGTAAATAACCAACATTTTATATTGCTCATAATCTAAAGACCTTAATTCTCTTAAATGACAAGAGACCCCTCTAAATCCCTCTTATACATAGCCGAGGCAAGATGCATTGTTTAAGTAGCCAAAATGTTTGTCGGTACGACAAAAACTTCATTTGCACCACTAACACAACACACCAGAGTCAGGAGATGGAGGTTTGGATTGATTGCATGAGTTGTGGCTCCTGGTTTAGAGGTGACAGACAGTATGAACATTAACAAGGGCACATGGGTATCATGGAACTTGTTTTTGTAGCTCTACCCTACTGGACTTACGCTTATCACTTACAGAAGACTTGGGTAAAGCTCGATTATTTTCTTCAGTAACTCAAGGCAGGTCCATTCCTACCCTTCCCTCCTCCCTTTCTCTCACAATATTTTCTGTGGAACCTATGTCATCCAGAGGTACTGTAGTTGCTGGACAGAATTCCTCTCTACCCATATCATCGTCAACGAAGCAGCATCGGCCACAACCATTGCATTAACATATTTATCACAACTGGCATCCTACCCTCCAAGATCAGAGCTCTGATGCCAATTGATATCAACTGACATTGTATCACAGATTCACAGAAGTAGAGAAGAATTCCCTTTGACTACATAACAGGTTGCAGAACTTTGAGGGTTTGCACCTCCTCTCAAATGACAAAACACCCCTCATGCTCAATCCCTTTTATTTATTGGCAACATTCCTTATTTCTCCTAATTGTCTCCCTAACTCACCTGCTAACTAACTACCTAGGGGTAACCCACCAAGGAGAAAAATGAGAGGGTCAAGAAGCACATTACTACACTGATAATGGCAGAGATTTTAAGATGCTATGATGTAAAGGAAAAAAAATCAATCAGGGTCTGAAAGGAAATGAAAGTACACATTGAATCTGCAAACCCTGGCTATTGAACAACAGCAGCCAGGGTCGATTTGTCTTACAATTGATTATAAATGATAAACAGCTATCTCCAATTCCTTCTTCCTCCACTCCCCAACAATTAAATTTGAAATTGACAATAGAGATCAGTGTTGTAAATTTTGGAAAATAGTGTTGTGTTTAAATTCCGCTATGCTACAGTGACATAGCGGCGTTATAGCTGCTAATAAATAGTGCATTGGAGAACAATGGCGATTTGTTTAAATTATGTTTAGCTATAGTGCTACAGCACCGCTATAGCCACTATTTGAGAACACTGGTAGAGATTTGTTGCTCAATCCAGGAAAAATTGTTAACTACATAGTGTGTTGCTGTCTGAGTCTTATAGCTAGGAATCAAATGGGTGACTGATACAATTTTTTGCAAATAAAAGCAATTAAGGGTTCCCCATTAAAACTCCAAAAAAGAATGAAGTGCATAGTCATGGAAATCAGAGGAAAAAATAAAAATTGTGGCAGATATACTGACGTACCTCAAGAAATCTGAAAATGTCAGGCAAAAGTCTCCTTCACATACAAATGACAACAACCAATTGAGGAAAAGAGAGTGAACTAAGTACATAACTATTTCAGCCAGCAACCTTTATTGCCCCCAACTCATCAATTCTTGAGCTCTTATGCTGCAAAATTTAAGTTGTTGAACACAGAAGTTCATTGAAGATTAGACACTGTCAACCACTAAGAAATATACACCAGAAATGTGCTGGGACAGAAAAGACAGAAAAAACTCATCACAAGACTAAGCTTCTTACTACTTTATTACCTTACTCCTTTTGTGTTTGTGCACATCATTAGCATCATCATCTCCGTCATGCTTCCTCTTCTGAAAGATATTGAGCAAAAGTAAAAGGTTAATAAATAGAACTAAATATCTGTAACATGTCCAAATAGCATGTAGAGCAAATGTTGACATTGAACAGTGTTGTCAATGGCGGATCGCCAGAAATAGATGTTTGTTCAAATTCCACTACGTAATAGTGCTATAGAGCCGCTCTAACTGTTATTTCACAATATTTTGTGCTAAATAGATATTGCGGAACAATAGTGATTTGTTAAAATTCCATTATGCAATAACGCTATAGCCCTGCTATTTAACATCACTGTCCATTATGCAATAACGCTCCGCTATTTAACATCACTGATATCAAACTAAAAAGATCTCCTTCACTGGATCCTAAACAGAGTTTACAAGTAATTGAGAGTTAACAATATCAGCACGACACTAATTAAAAATCATAAAAAACAGTCAAGTAAATTTGCAATGTTATCGCATGACAGGATTTTCAGAACACATTTTCTCTCAATCTGAAGAATATAGATGCAGCAAACTAAATTTCTTCAACCTTTTCATGATGTTTCTTTGAGTGATCAGCACTGGAATCACGATGCCCGCTTTTGTCTTTCTTTTTGTCCTTGTCTTTGTCTTTGCTTCTGTCCTTGTGACGATGTTTGTGCTTCTTATGCTCCCTGTCCTTGTCCTTATCCCTGTCTTTGTGCTTCTTATGCTTCTTCTCTTTGTCTTTCTCACTTTTTGATTTTCCCGCAATTGTCGGTATTCCTTTCTCCGCCTATTAGGGAAAATACAAGGAACAATCAAGATATAAGTACACAAAGAACACATCGTCAAACTTTGTTAAAAAAAATTAAGATAGCATGCCGAATGATTTCAGCAAGAATTAAAAACTAAGTATGATCAAAATCACTACACAATTTCTTACAGCAGGCAAATCGATGGGAGCTGTTTCCCTTAGTTGGAAAGACTCCTTGAGTATATCCAAGTCGAAAGGCTGTATCCGAGCACTTGTCTCTCTTGAGAAAGATGTATTCTGAATGAGTTCATCCAATTGCATGCCATCTCCTTTTCTTACTTCTGTGTCTCCTACTACACTATGCAGGTAGTGTGTGTCCGCGATTGACACAGGAAGCGGCCTCTTGCAGAAAAATTCATAGTGCGGTATTAATTTGAAATGACTTATGAGATCCACAGCACCTGTCAACTCCCTCGGTCCTGAGTATTCAAAAACACAGAATGTCAAAAAAACACGGTTTTTCTTTGATGAGTAAGTGTTAACTAAATATAAAATATACAAAAGAAAACTTATTGTGCAAACTTTAAAAAGGGGTGATTGCACGGTAACTTTTATCTATAATCTTCAAAAGATGCCAAGAGAATTTAATCTTTACCATTCAATTTCAAAAAATTTAACGGGTGATAATTGACAAAGTTTCAAATCTCCCAAAAGGGCAAATAAACAACTAAGATCACGAATAACTGATTAAAAATTTAACCAAGTATTGTCAATTAGATAACAAGCACAGTCAGTGCCATAAACATATGAAATCAAGACTTGTATATACAATAACAGAGACATCAAATAAAGATTTTATAGAATTAGGTATACAACATAAAGCACTATCATAACAAACTTTTACCTCCTCCAAACTTTTTTCCTTCAGGATCCATGATTCAATCTTTCATGGTTCAATCTTCCACAGAACCTGATTAAAGCTGTCGGTTATTGGAAAGAAAAGAACATTTACAAAATTATTAGGGAATACATAATGAAACGGATGATACCATATAAAAATCATCATTTGTCACATGAAAACCAACAAAGTTATATAAATCATTCTTTCTCAAGCTACCCTCTTAAATTACGGTAAAGAAGGCTTCTAAGCCATTTCAAAAAACCATGACAATCCAACAAAAAGACATTTAACTTGTGCCACAAACCCCAAGACTTAAACTAACTGGAAAAAAGTATTCCAATTCCCACAACCATTATTGTACAGCTAAAAGCTTTGTAGGAGACTAGCAAGATTTTAAGAAGCCCTAGCATTCAAGCAAAACACCATCTAAGACCAACTGGGAAAAACAAGTGTTCCCAGTAAGGCCAACAGAAAATATTAATCCATGCCCAAAGCTAATAATCTGCAAATAGAAGATGCACCATAGAATTCATTCACATCATTTCTTTTTCCATATTTCGAGAAATTAAAATATCCAAAAAACCATAAACCATAAAAACCATTCTAGACCAATGAAGCACTGAAACAAACATGCACACCTGACACGACAATGACACATCAACACCGGTAATAATTTGAAAATTAGATTAATTGAATTTAATCACATGTGTCGGTGTCGGTGTTACATGTCCCGTGTCGGACACGCCTTCGATGATTAGTGTTAGTGCTTCAGAATTCTAGACAATCCCAAATCGCACATGAAATCATCACCCAAATAATACAGTTGATAAGTTAAATTCTTACAATTACAAGCCAACACACTAGCATAATAACAAAAACACGTTCAGCTTGTGTAAGCATAGATAGACTAAAAACATCAAACTACACATGACCAGCACCAATTTATATCAAGAGAAGCATTCAGTTTCACATGGATACAATGGCTCCTTTAGATGATCTAAATTGTAATTACTTTTCATTCAGTTTCATATAATCAATAGGGATGACATGAACTTGATTGGTTCAGTTTTGAAAAGAAAAGGGGTGGAACCAAGGGGGAAAAAAACAGCACAATCATGTGTTTTAAAGTGCTTATTTCAGCAATTTTCATGGTTTCAACCATCAATTGTTTCTCATCCTGTTTCAATTTCCACCTTGAAGATTGTTAAATATTCAAATCCAACGTTCAAAAAAAATTAACAGCTTTTCAAAAAGTAGTTTTCAACAAAAAAATCTAACTCTCAAAACACAGACCACAAAATCTTCATCACATTAATAACACAATTAACAAAACATGCTTACGCCCTAAAAAATTTCAACTTCAAAAACAATCAAAACAGTGAAGAAAACCCCACCTGAAGAGTGAAAAATTCTCAACTCCCACAAAAACCACCAAATCTTCTTCAAATTGGCACAAACACAAACCTCCAGCAATTGCAAAACTTCAACCACCCCAACAAAATTTTCTGCGAAAGCTGCACAAAATTGAAACTTTTCATCAAAATAAGCCAAAATCATCAATAGGGTAGTCAAAATACCAATAAAAAAGGTAACTTTTTTATGTATCCATTGAAAATTCGGTAATTGACCCATGATAGAGATAGTGTGTAAAAGAATGAAACCTGCAAAATTGCAGATCCAGACAGTGAAAGAAGAAGAAAGGGATTAAAGGGTTCTCACAAAAATATATAAAGGAAAGATCTTTGTTGAGGTTTCAGTGTTGGGACAATCTTTGTGTTTGTTCCTTCGGTAGTACTCGTGATTGTGTTGTGTTCTTTCTCTCTGTTTTTTTTTCTCTCTCAGTCTTATGAATGAAAAAGAACAAAAACCCAAAATTCTTTTATGTTCCTAGTTGCCACCTCTTATATATATTTAGCTTCCATTTTCTACAATTTTTCAATTTTACCCTTTTGATATTGCTATGCTATTGGATCAAGTGTCAATTTACCCCTAATGGGTAACGGTGGACTATTTTTTCATGTAAGATTTTTACTTCTAGAGAAAGAAAGACATTGGAAATTGGGTACAAAGGTGTATTTGATCGGTTAAAAAATAGTAATAAATTGGATAGAATAATTTCAGTTGTGTAAAATCGTTCTAATGATTAGACAAATAGAAACGCAAGGGAAATTTTTGTCATCACTAAACCATATTAAAATTTTTTTGTCTTAAACACAAGTTGTCTAACCTCATTTTTTGTTATATCAATTGTCACCGGTTTATGAATGAAGTAAAATACAACAAATATGTCATTGTAAATTGTTATGGATAAGTTATTTCTATTTGTTAAGATAAAATTAAATTGTTTTAGTATTAGATATAAGTTGTTTTCGTAAACTATCTTAGAAAAACATGTCGCAAGTTTTTATGCCGGTACATAACTCAAATAGACTAATTTAAGCATGTTCGGTCTTTTTAACTCGTCTGGATGTAGAAAAAAAATAGCATCTAAATTGAGCAACTTAATTCAACATTTAACATGCATTACTAAATCAAATGTAGATATTATATGCATTTCATAATATATCTCATATTTATTGAAATAACAATACCTAATTTCATCAATTTGTACTCTACTTATTTTTACTAGAGGAGTCCAATCTCTTATCAAAGTAGTGGTAGTAGTAACCATGTTGAAGTGGTACATAACCAAACAAGATAGAATTGTGTCACTAATTCAAGTTTCAAAACACATTGAGAAATTTTTTACAGATAACTTAAATCTATAGTACAATGAAAATATTATAACGTGATCATCTGCACACATTAAAGTGTTAAAATTTTTGCTAACTCATATATAATAGTACAAGAAGGGTGTCGAAGGTTCATATTTTAAAAACTAATATAACTACTAACTTACTGACCTTTGTATATCTTAAAATAAGGGGGTTAGTAATAAAATAAAAAATAAAAATAAGGAGGGTTATGTAATTTTTTTCTTGTATTAAATTTTTGCAAACTTCTTTTCTACAAGAATTAGCCTTTACAAGCTTGATTTTGTTGAGAAAAGAGGATTATGTTCGAATTGATGAAAAAATACAAGAGGCTCAAAGTAATACTAAATAAAATTGTGTACAGGTGACATAGATTAGATTTTTCAAGAGAGTGACACAATTAAATCAACATTAATTGATACAATTTTGCACTCATCTAATTAAATCGATATGTTCAACAATGAATTGATTTTGATATTAATTATTACATTCATTATTTTTCATATCTTGCTCACAAAATCAACATTCCTTGAACTAGATATCATGGCCACCACTTATTGTTATCAGAAATTAAGAGTCAATTTTCGAGAGATAGAGCTCACCATAAGTTGTCGACATTGCTGAGATTTTATTCTTGTTTTCTTCATATCTATCAACAATCAACATCAGGAATCTTGTTGCCATCGAACTATGAGATAAACCAATAGTGTGGATGATGTATGAGACGGTAACACAATGTGTTATGACTATCATGTTTGATTTAGCATCTATTCATCCCAAACCCTGAAAGTGTTTGTCGTCAAGACAAACAATACAAATGATAGATATTTTTTCTTGAGTACGTTTTCATTGAAAACTTCTTCAAAACAAAGATATGGTTTTTCTGACATTTGTCGTCGTGAGGCAGACGAAGAATAAAACGTTGAATTGAAATCTTCGGTTTTGGCGTCTTAGATCAAATTAGGGCAAGAAAGTCAAAATGCTTTTGAGTACTAATTGTATCATGACATATCCGCACTCTACAGTCGTTTGTGCAAAACACTTGTTTTAAACAAATATGAATATTATATTAACTATATAAATGATCGCATTTTAGTACATCTGAAATGAATTTGGATTGGGCCAATGCTATGTCTTTTTTGGGCCTTTTAAAATTGTTTATTTAAGTTTGTACTGAATTGCAAACTAATTTCATTGCAATCAACAATTATCAGAGGAGCGAAGTTATTTTTTATTTTTTTAGATAAATAGATTGTTGGAACAAAATGCGTTTAACAAACATTACCCTTAGAGTGGGGGAAATTGTTAGAACAAAGAATGTTTAACATATGTCACCCTTAAGGTTTTGATGATAACAAGATATTAAAAATTGCCAATTGGATATGCTAATATTTGTTCAAGTGTACAAGACCATAGACAAAATTTTATATCTTTAAAGAGTTTTGAAAGAACAAAAGAGAGCAAAAGAATCAACAAAAAGGAAGCTTGAAGCGTCTGAAGAATAGTGCTCCTGAAGTACAAAGTGCTCCTGAAGTGATGACGTCATCAGAAGCAATTTCGTCAGAAGCACCTCATCAGAAGCAAGATCACCAGAAGCTGAAGTTCATCAGGAGCTGAAGAACTCAAAGGTGGAATCTCTTTTTATCTTGTCTAAGAGTTGCTAAAGACGTAAAGAAGTGTAACAACAACCTTGAGATGAATTTTGAAAGCCTTAGGTGCTTACTCTTTCAAGAGCGTTGAAAAAAAACAATTGTACGAACTGTACAACCACCTTCTCCACTACTTTAGTCGTGCTTTGCAACAAGACAAGGATAACAGCTCTGCCTGCAGAAATGTTCCCTCATACAAGGAATGGATTTGAAATTGATCCTTCATAGGACAATAACCATATCGGGCAAAAGATCATTGGTGATCAACAAGCTTCAAACGACTCTTTTATGCATGCGTGCTGGCTATTCTCCAACGTCTCTTTCACACCACTATATAAAGGAGGGAAGGTTTTCTAGTTGAACAGATTGAATAGACAAATATACAACATACAGACAAGAAAGCAATACACACGCATTCAAAAGCTAGACTCTCTAAACATTTCAAAGTTCATACTCTGTTTTGTTTGCATTTCAAAGTTACTTAGAATTTCTTAAGAATAGTCCACATTTTAGAAATTCTATAGTCTCAAGATTCTAAAGAGTCTGTAATTGATTTGTATTGAGAACACCACTGATTGTGTATCAAGTGTTCAAACTCAAACAATTTTCTGTGTAAATCTGTTTGTTTGTAAGTCTCTTGCTTATGCGCTTGAGCATTTGTAAGTCTCTTGTAGTTGTACTAGAGCATAGGAAAGTCTCTTGCTTGTGTGCTTGAGTACTTGTAATTTGAGATTACATTATTAGTGAAATCTCCTTGGAAGTGCAAGGGGGACATGACTACTTCCGGTTTGTGGAAGGAACCTGTATAATTGCTTTGTGTCTTTCTTCTCTCTCTCTTACTCTGTTTTTATCCGCTGCACATTAAGTCTCTGATCACTACTTCAGAAGTTAATAGTCTATTGCTTCTGAACTGTGACATCAGTAGGAGAAACGAAGAAAAAGCTAACACAATTCAACCCCCCTTGTGTTTTTCTCACCTTCATAGATATCAAAATGTGTTGCACTAAATTAAAGGTTATTATTGAGAAGATTATATTTATAACAATTGAATGAACTCAATTTTTTTAATGTCATTGAGATATATCAATATTAGTATCATACACACTTTAGATTCAAAATAAGGACCAATTAATTATATGCAATGTGTACTCCATAATCAATTCTTCCTCCGGGATAAAAGATACACAAAAAGTGTATATCTTATCACTTTGCTTATATGTCATTGAGATATATCAATATTAGTATCATACACACTTTAATATATCTAATGTTATTAATAGTTAAGGCTCCAAGTTTATTTTCCATCAAAATACACATGTGATTGGAAATTCTACCGTTTAAAATTCCATATATATTTTTTTTTACATTATTTAAAATTGTGATGAAAAATAAATAGTAAAATTCCTCAGCTTACCTTCTAGCTAATACTTAAGTTATGCTAAAGCTTCCATATGATTGAATGTGCTTTTGTAAAGTCATATATTAGAATAGTAAATAAATGTCTATTATTAATTATGGATTGTGAAGTGGTAGAAAATAAACGTGTAAAATGGGAAAAAGAAATCTTTAGTAACAACCTGAGCTCAAACCCGGGTCTATGTGATTTGCTTCTTATTAGTTGACTAAGCCAACCCCATTTCCTTCCCTTTAGTAGACCCACTTATACATATTTTTCTTATTTTTAGTCTTTCACTAAACTCACTAAAGAAAATAGAAGAAAGAAAGGAAGAAAATAGGGAGAAAAAAAGATACATAGAAGAAGTCCATGAGATGGAGGAGGAGAGTAGGAAGTAGTGCATGCAAATTTAAGAGGAAATAAAGGAGGAGAAGGGAAGATAGAGATGAAACCTCAATAATTTCCTCACCACAACATGGCAGGAGAGCAGTCAAAATATTTATTTTTATCATGGTTATGAGTTCATAAAGACGGAAAAGAAAGTGAAATCAAGTTAGAGTTTAAGGAAGGAGATGAAGTTATAAGAAATATTTATCCCTTTTCTAAGAATAAAATGTAATATAGGAATTCCCCACAAAACCTTTATTAGGGATTGTCTAGATCTTTGATTTATACATGGTATTAAAAGTTTGTGTTTTGGGTTGGGTGTTTTTATGACCTTAGGCATTTGTGTATTTCATATGCATATGGAGAAAATTATGTGTGCTTTATATATCCCCTCTTCAAATATGTAGATGAGTTCTAGAAACGAAACTCCCTTTAATTGAAGTTAAATGTTGAGTTTTATATTGGATGATGTATAAATATAAGGTTTGGGTAGGTAACCTGGACTTTTCTCTTGTGATCTCAACGTGCGGAGTTTAAAATAGTTGTATAATGATTATCAATGGTACTTTAGTAGTAAAAAAAAAATTCTCTTTACCTAATCTATGAAAAAAAACTTCGTGTTGTAAAAAGAGGGAATTCTTGCTATTCGTTGATCAATTGAGTATTATATAAGAGATACTGATGTTAAATTTGATTACATGTATTTGTATGTTAAGATTAAGGTTTTGAGTGTTCGAGTATTGTTATAGACCTGCTACAGGACCAAATGAGTCAATGTGATGCAGAAAAATCATGTTTTTAGCAGGGTAGGTCCGATGGAGGGAGCTAGGTGCTACATTGTGGGAGATAGGAACCTTGAAACAAAGAGCATGCATCTATATGGGCACCAAGCTCGCTAGAACAACTTTTCACGTTGTTTCACCTCATTTGCAATGGTTTTTCTATAGTACTTATTAGTTATATGATTATAATGGTATTCTTAGTTTTAAGGATGTTGATTTTATGTCAATGCATGAACTTTTGAGGATATGTAAACATTAATACGAGCATATACTTGTTAGATAAACTTAAGACTTAAGGGAATCACATGAATGGAGAACGTAGTACATGTTATAATGAGGTATAAAGGGTTTCTCCCAAAAATGAAGGGAACTCTCCTTCTAAGGAAGGGACATGCGTAAGGGAAAAATACTTGGATGTCGCTTGTGGTGTAAGGACATGCCTTGAACATGAGTTACAAGTTCATGGATTACTTACATGTGAGGGATTGACAAAAAAACATTGCAATTTTAGAGTAAGTCAATTATGGTTTATCCGATAATAAAAGGAACTCTCATTCTAAAGAGGGAACATATGTAAAGGTGGAGATAATGAGATGCCTCTTGTTGTCAAAGAGGTTACCTTACATATGGATTACAATCTCTTGAAATACCTATGTTTGAGTTGTATAAAAGACTTAATATCATATTAAGTGAGTATGAATGTTACAATGTATCAAGATGTATTACATTTGGTATTAGATACTAATATAATCAAGTAAGATGAAGCTTAATGAACTGATGTGTCAAATATATATATATATACACACACACACACATAGAGAGAGAGAGAGAGAGTATAATTCCTGTGTTACATTATATTGATTTGTAACTATAGGCATGGTACATTGTACTTAGAGGATTTTTTTTTCTTCTTCCATGCCTAACACATTAGACATGACTGTGAAACATCTAGAAATAAGTCTTTTACATTCTATGTTATTGATTTAAATGAACAGTGTTTAGGTGATGCTTTTCAGGTGATAGTATCATTGAAGAACTGGAGAGTATATTTGGATTTCTCATCAATTGTCTAATGTAGAATATCGTCGTTCCAACATATCACAATTGAAGTAATAAATTAGAAGTTTTATTCTTAGTTGTCTTTTGGATTTTGTATTCCTTAACACTAGTATTTTTTAAGGTTTAAGTACATCTTACAATTTTTAAACTTATATTTTGTTTTAAATTCAAATGTCTTTAAGATTTGGCGTTACACAAATAAAATATATTTTGACAGCAAAAGTCAGCAGTTAGTGTGTTATTAACCCAAGAACGCTTCCATGACCTAGTACATGTCACTTCCGACTTAAGCAATGTCATAGGTTCAAAATTGAGTTAATGTGTGGAATAAATTTTAATTTTTTTGATAAAGTTTGCCGTTCATTTGGATTCCATAAAACCTAAGGAATTGGTCTCTATAGTTGCACGCAGATGATACTTGATTACACAAAAAAAATGTGTTTTCTTTTTTCGAAGAAAATAATGTTTTTTAATAAGCATTTAGTGTTTTGTTATAATAGTGGAAGAGTTAAGCCAATTATTTACCTCACTCTTCTCCTTGTGTCCATCTTTTTTTAGTAAATCAAGGTATCCCCTCCACAAAAAGACTAATTCACTGGGATAATTGAAATTTGTTTAAGGAGTCGATATTTTCCAACATATATTTTTTCATATGCACCATTTAAAAATCAAACCTTAAATAAAATAGTTAAAAAGATCCAATCAGTTACGACTCGTGTGACACCATGATTGCTATAAATAGATGGATTCTCGTTGTGTCCATCTATTACAAACAATTCATTCATTTTATTTTTACTCATGCTTTTGTCTATCCTAGATTTTTTAACTAAGAACTAATCACAGTTATGGTGTGTAGTTGACAATGGCCAATCATTTTTTTGACAATGTATACAATTGAACATGGAAGCACCAAATCAACCTCAAACTATCCCAGAGTTGGGTCATACAACCACCAAGTTAAGAAGCACATTTACTCATTCATCTAATAACCCCGATAAAAATGTATAAAAAAATTAAGTTTATTAAAATAGAAAACTTCGATTACTTTTAAGTTGTGATCCAATTTTATGTTACTTTTTTCTTTTCTATAAGATTTTAAAAAAAAGAGAAGAAAAAAATTATTAATTAAAGTGACACTAATGACCATTTTGCATATGTCTTGAGGGGATTTGTTTTCAGCATAATGAGATTACAAGCTAACCTCTTACCAGTTACCATTGAATTGTATGCTTATAAAAGGTTACCTCAAGTGTAAACATATTAAAGATATACCTAAATCAAAAACATATAATTAAATAAAGAGAAAAAACTTGAAGAAACATATACCTAACATGATTAAAGATATAAAAAAGAATAAACATATTAAAGAGTATTACTTTTATTGTAAAAAAAGGAGTGTTACTTTTTTCTTTGGATTTATTTTATTTGAAAAAAGTAGGAATTTTTTTGGTCAAAAAATAAAAAAATTTGATTACTTTTTAAGTTGTGATTCAATTTTATGTTCATCTGTTTTTGAAAGTTTATTTTATAGCTGATCTCTCAATTACCCTAATTTTTCTATGTTCGTAATTCCATAATTTGTTTCAAAAAAAAAACGGGGGCTTTAGGAATTTCCACTCAATTAAACTTTTGTGACATAATTGTCACAATCCATATTATTAAACAAAATTATAATTTTTGCACATCTTTCTCAGTTTTAATTTATTTTAAAAATACTAATATCTTATAATTAATTATTTTTCTATAGAAATAAGTTACCCATTTTTCTCCTTATAAAAATATTCCCATTTTACAAAAAAATCTCAATTTTCATATATTTGGAAATCTTAATTCCTTTCTTTTAAATTATTTAGTCTATACAATTATTTTATTACCATAATCATTTAATTATTAATACTTTAAAAATAAAATATTAATATGTTGAAACTACTTTCTATGAAAACAACTTTATATTTTACAAAAAAAAAAAACTCATAATTTATGTTGATTGAAAATCCGTCTTCCTTCATCTCTTTATTATTTTTGATTTGTTTTATGAATATTTTTTTGACTAAATTTATGTATTAATTTAACTACATTTATCATTTGCCTATAAAACAAAACAACTATTATCTTAAAAATATTGTTATATTGTTATTATTTATTTTCAACATCAAAATATTACCTTATTTTTGTAAAAAAAGTCATAAGATTTAAGCATTTCAAAATATTTCAGACTTTGTTTTTATTGTTATTTACCTATAAAACAAAACTACCATTATCTTGTCAAAAAAAAAACTACCATTTTAAAAAAAAAAAACATAAGATTTGAGCATTTGAAAATATTTCACACTTTGTTTTTACTCCTTGTAAGACAAGTTTTTAGTCCTTGTAAATATAACAAAAATTGTCTTTGGTCCGTGCTATTTTTTTAGTCCATATAAAATTTGTTCATGTGAGAATTAGTCCCTTTAAAATGTGTCTAATATCAATTTTAGTTTGTATGTGCTCAGTATTGGAGGGACGGAAATTAAATGTTCTGCATACTACAAAGATCCATTTCAAAGTTAAAAAAATTTAAATGGACTACAAATTCTTCCAAGGACCAAATAATATTTTTTTATATATTTGCAATGACTAAAAATAAAAAATAATTTTACAAGGATTAAAAATAAATGTTATATATTGTATGGTCTAAAATCATATTTAAACCATTTTGAGATCTTCATTCCTCCGTCTTATTAATATTTATATTTGTATAAAAATGGTTTATTTTGAAGTATTTTATATTTATATAAAAATGATTTGATTATCATAATTTTCTTAATGTTGATATGTAGAAACTACTTATTTTATATGGCCTATTAGCAATGAGTTACATATTTTACAAAAAGAAAAAAAATTAATTCACGTCCATATGAAAATCATAACTTATTCATTTAATTAATATTTTTATGGGTTAATATCTCAAATAGGCCTCATAATTTGGGCTATGTAACATTCACCAATATTCATGTAGTAGTCAGTACCCATATAAGTATATTAAGTGTTTAATTACACTATGAGAATAATTATTAGAATGACATCTTAGTAAATATGAGTAACTTAAGGGCATATTAGTCAATTACCTATTAGACTTGAAAATCATATAAAGGAGTAGGAAAGGCTTTCGAAACAAAGAAACTCAGTCCTCGCTTCATAGGACCCTTTTAGATTATCAAGCGAATAAGTTCGGTAGCGTATTAGTTAGCCCTACCACCGAGCTTGTCAGACCTCCACAATGTATTCCATGTATCACAACTCAAGAAGTACATTCCGGACCCATTTCAACCATTGGATTTTGAGGCAGAGGAGTTGAATGATGCAAAAGACAAGAGTATATGAACATCCGGTTAATGTATTGAATTTTGAAAGTATTGAAGTTTTGAAAAGATCATTAAAAAACTCTCAGTAGAAAAGTTGTGATGTAATTGTTATAAACTCAATTTTACTAGTTACACATTACTCATAATATTTTACGGTTTAGATAAAGAACTCATTGAGATGTAATCTCATTGTTTTAGTTGTGTTTTTCAGATGAGCAGGTGACTAAAGGTAAAGATAAGGCTATGTGAATATGTTCTGAATGTATAAATGATGCTAATGTGCTTTAATGGAATTTTAACTTTGCATATGTTTTAATCTATGTAAAGTGAGTAACTTCACTTTTGTAATCCAACTTAGAAATTTGTATTTTGAAGACAAGTGTTTGGATTTGTAGTGTATAATGCTCTGTATTATGTGTTAAATACAGGATGTTATAGGCTAGGTCGGGAAAAGCCCCTACTAAATAAAAATCACAAATTGCATCCTTGTAATTTTGGATTCTTCATGTTTTACCCTCATCATGTTTAAAAAAAAAAGGCGAAGATTGAAAGTAGCCCTTGAAAAGGGCTAAAATGTCTGAAAATAGTACTATAAAAGGTTAAAATATGAAGAATCCAAAATCATAGGAATGGAAAATGTACTTTTTTATTTTATAGGGGTTATTTTTAGATCTCGCCCAAATTACATGGGCTATTTGATTGCCACCGATCACAAGTTCATTGCCACCAGTTCCAACGTTGTCACCAAGTTCACATAACTCACCCGCTACAGGTAAAATTGTCCATCCATAAACCACGAGACATGAGAGACAAAGGCCTCAATAGTAGGAAACTGATACTAAATGCAAAGCCTAGTCCTAGATCTGCAACACTAACATGTGCATAGAATCATGCATAAAAGTAAAGGCCTTGTGTCAGACATTAGCAATGTTTCAAATATGTGTAAGACTAACAACATGTGGATCCTAATCACTAAATCCAATAGAGGAAACAAGAATATATGAGGTACATCAACTTGTCGTATGGGCAAATTTGTACGGTATTTGTCAACAAAAGCTTTGTCGATGTCACCTTTCAGCTTCAGATGAACCTGTGATTTGATATGCACTTTTACTTTTTGATGTAAAAAGATGATCAACCATGGAAATGCTAAAGGCAACTTGGCACGAACCCCTGGATTTGGCTCTAATATAACAAAATCATGGTTTCGTTTAAAATGACCCTTGCCACATCAATTTCCTTCCTTGTCGAAATATACTACAATAGATGATAGAAGTCCAGGGTTGGAGATGATATGTGGCTCTTTGGTTTAATATTATGTAGGACCATGAGTAGATACATTTGTGCCTTAGTCACCATATCATGACTCTTTGAATCAACCAATGGACTTCAAAATTTAAGACTTTGATCAAAATATTATTATTTGAAAACTACATATAACAAGATCTTAAGAAATAAACCATACAAATACTCTAAGAGTTTAAGTATTGCTTTTACTATAAAAACATGCTATAGTTGGATCAAAACTTGGTGGAGCATAGACTACCTTTAAATCTCATAAATAAGCCAATCAAGTAAAGACTAATGAGGTTCGTGGTTGAAATTATTGCAAAGATCAAGGCAAAAATTGAAATGTTGCTTGGAGTTAAGGCCATTCAAACTACAAAGTATGTGAATGTAGTGCATGTTATAGATAACAAAATATCTCTTTAAAAGTATTTATAGATCTTAGAGATTTAAATGTGGTTACTCCTAAAGATGAATATTGTATGCATGTTGCTGACATGTTGTAGATTCATTCGTTTGCAAAGAAATTCTAAGTCTAATGGATGTATATTCAAAATATAATCAAATTTTTATATTTTGAAGATGTACCTAAAATTGCATTTAGATGTTCGAATGATCTTCGAACTTTAGCAAGATATTGATGATTTTGTAGAGAATTGTTATGATTCATCCAACCCATTTTCTTCTCTCTTTCTGAAGGGTCTTATACATCTTGGTGGCAGATGATTATTTATCGAAATGGGTTAAGACAATCCCACTGAAAGACGTCAAACAAAACGATGTTATTGATTTTATTAAAGATCATATATAGTTATTCGTTTTGGAGTTTTTCAACACTAACTATGTAGAGAGAGGGACAATTTTCAATGAAAGGACCTATTGTCATTGATTTTTTTTTTAACAATGCTTATTTAATTTGAGATATAGGCCCGAGCATTTAAAAAAATATTAATCAATGGACAATATTTGAAATATTATAAACCAATTATTCATGAAATCAAAATAAACCTAGATTGATAAGGGTCATGAGCCAAGATTTTACATTATGATTTCATACAAAAAGGCGAAAGAAGCTCGAAAACATTTAAGTTCTTTGCATTTATTCAAATCTAAAATGTCCATTTCAAATCGGTTGAAAAATGACATTTGGGAGCACATACTACATGCAAATTTTGATTAAAGTGTATTTTGATTTAATTAGTTACATACAAAATATCATTAGTTCGAAGTTCAATATTACATGCCTCTGACTTTAATAAGGAATTGAAATATCATCATTGTATTTTGGTGCTTTTATTTTGACTTTTGTAACCTATCTTAGCACTTCTTGGACTTTAATTGTTATATTTTATAAAAAAAATTTGCCTCTTAAAAAAAAGGTTAATCTTTTAAGTTTATTTGTTGGAAGGAAAGATTTCTACGACAACACTAGTAATATGCCACAGAAAAACAAGACCAGTTCATAAAAAATAAATAAAGGAAAATGACAATTAACCGATAACCATAGAAAAATAATGGCATACTAATTAGATTTATGAATTGGATGTGTAAATTAAAATAAGAGTGAACACCCATTTTGGTCATTGACAAAAACATCGAGACCATTTTAATCTCTCACAATAAAAAATGTAACTTTTAGTCCCTAAAAAAACCGATATACTTTAATCTTTAACTGAACCACCATCTATTTTGTTGTTGTTGACATGTAATGCTTTCGTCAAATGCGTCAGTTCACCATGTCATGATATTGCCTACATTTTGTGTGATTGAATTAAGGGACACTATGATCTATGACAATAATTGAAAAGGACAAATTAATCCCTATACCTGATCTAAATCCTTAAATTGTACGTTCTTCCTCAAAAACACACAAACCTCTATTAAAGCATATATTTATTTAGTCTAAAGGAATCAACAATTTTGAGATTTATTGAAATTTATGTTGCATGTAACCTCTCCATAATGTGGATATTTTCTTTTTTGTAAAGTTGGTCAAATCAACATCAACAACTTTGGGATTAAAATCTCATCATGCTTTTCATATCCTAAGGAATATCTTTTAATGGATCCATTTTCCATGTATTCATAAACAAGTGCCTATCAAGTTTCTTTTAAAGAAAAACTCAAATAACCAAGTGATTTGACTCAAGTGGTTAAAGAGTTTCCATATTAGAACCATTATTGTAAGAATTTATTTACCTTTCAACCGAACTCCAACTTACTATGACCCTTTTTCTTGGGAACCAGATAGTTAACACAATAAAAAAACAAAATTCATATACCCTAACAATATTGAAGTGACGATGGTGCTTAAATGGAGGTTTAAATGGATTTGGATCAAGTATATAGACTAACTTGTCTCTTTTCAATATTTGTGAGGGATCAAACTGTCTCTTAATTTAGTCACATAACACATAGGCAATATCACGACAAAGTGAACTTACACATTGGATGAAAACATCACGTATTAACAAAAATATAATTTTTTTTGATAGAGGTTCAATTAAGGACTAAAGTGTTCCGATTTATCTTTGTAAAGACTAAAAGTTATATTTTTTATATTTTTTATTGCGATGACCCAAACTAAGTTTCAATATTTTTGTGAAGACTAAATGGATCTTCACTCTTAAAACAAAAGTACACGAAAATTATCAACGATAATTTCATCGAGTCAATTACACAACTGATCTAACTAGACTCTTGACCTGTGCTACCGCACGGGTCCTACCGCTTAGAAGTTAATCGAACAAGTCGCAAAAATGTAAACATATATAGTTAATAGAAGTTTTATAAAAAATTTAAAATATGTTCCCTTCTACAACAACAATAGCAACAAATTGAAATATATAAAAAGTATTACATGTGAATGAGCACTCACTTCTTGCAGTAATAATTCATATTCATTGCAGCCATAAAAGCAATTACTGTCAAATGCTTTGTAATGCATTATGACGTTTCCAATTCCAAAAGATGTTAGTGTCAATCATAAATACCAATAGTTGACATTTGGCGTGGCCATTTGTTTACTACTGAACTATCTATTGATTGAAATAATTTGACCTCTGCAATAATAATATTAATTTATCTTTTATTCACAATTGCATATCATTAAGTTCCATAAATATTTGAAATTCGAATTGTAGGTCTTTACATGTGTTTTCAAATTCGACTGGTGTCGCCTATAAGCTATAACTAATATCATTAAGTTTCATATGAATGACGTTACTGAAGAAGGTTTAGTACTTGCAAATGATATCCTTTATTATAAAAGGTAGACATGATGAGCTAACATGTTTGCCCCAATCCCTTGCATTTTTCTCTCCTAAGCATGTAATTATTGCTAATCTAATCTCCCAACCACACACTTAATCACAGCCGTTGATTCAAACTCTATTTTCAAACTCCTCACTTTATCTCTCATATAGAAACGTCATAATGACAATTGAAAACAGTGCTAATCATCCTCTTTTTCCCTCTCTAATACGTAATTAATGCTAATCAACTCAAGCAACCACTCCCTTCATCTTAGCCGTAGATCTCATAACCTTTCATGTATTAATGTTCCATGATTTGAGTCAACCACCCCCTACATCTCAGCCGTAGAACCTTCCATGTATATTAATGAATGCATTCTCATTATCCTCTCCTGCCATCATTTTTACGTCAAAACAGTTTAGACTTATCAAGGGAAAGTGATGCACAAACTCTCTTAGCCTTGCACTGCTTGAAGGGCACAAATAACACCGCAAAATCTAACCATATTTCATCTTCTTTCTTGATCTCTTATGTTTTCTTCCATATATATTTTTCAACTTGCACTAATTTCTTTGAATCTTTGATCTTTTTCAGCTCCATTAGATCCAAGTCAAGCGCTCAGCTGTCGTGAGAGTTTGATGTCTACAGTGCAATTGATGGAGTGCAGTTTTAAGGATTTATGTTTTTAGATCCATTTTGATGTTTTTGAATTTTCTTTACATTTTAATGCAATTTATGGTTTATCTTTCCAGTTTAATGTGCTCTCTTTTGATTTCAATGCAATAAAAAGTAATATCTTTCCAATTTAATGTGCTCTCTTTTATATTGAATGCAATTTATGGTTTTAAAATGTTTCATCGTTTGAATATTGAGCTTAAATGTAATTTATGGATGATTATTTACCAGCAATTAATATTGTATGCTAATCTTTCATGGAGCCAAAATCATGATTTTAAAATGTTTCTTCGTTTGATTATTGAGCTTAAATGCAATTTATGGATGATTGTTTACCAGCAATGAATATTATACCATAATCATTCATGGAGCCAAAATAATAGTTTTAAAATGTTTCTTCGTTTGAATAATACACTTTTAGTTTTAACTAGCATTCAACAAAAAATATTGTATAGACCACTAAAATCATGCTATGAAGGACATTTCAAATAAGGATATCAAATGGTTAAAAAAATATTATGGCAATCGAAACATCAGGTTAAGACTTAATGATATGCCATTGTGAATAATCACAATGGAACTTAATGATATCCGAAAATTCAACTTAATGATATGCGAAAATTCAATTAATTTATATGAGTGCAATTTAATGATATGCAAAAAATATTGATGGAACTTAATGATTTGTGAAAAATATTGATGGCAATCGAAACTTCAGATCAATGATTACATGTTAGATTTGATGCCGGGGGAAGAGAAGACATATTTGGGCTATGATACTCCATTGACACAGAATGGAAATTGTGATGCTGTTGATGATGTCCACACTCTGGAATTTCTCAACACAATAAATGCTTCAGGACTCCCACATCACAATATAAGATTGAAGATTAGAGTTCCAATTATGCTTTTGAGAAATATTGATCTAAAGTTAGGATTATGCAATGGAACAAGGTTAATCATAACTAGAATGAGAAAATTTGTGCTTGAAGCAAATGTTATATCTGGAAGTAACATCGGCGAAAAAGTTTTCATACCCAAGTTATCTCTTTCACCGTCTGATGTTAAAATTCCTTTCAAATTTCAAAGAAGACAATTTCCAATATCTGTTTCATTTGCTATGACAATCAACAAGAGTCAAGGGAAATCACTTAAAAGTGTTGTAATTTATTTGCCGAGTCATGTGTTCTTGCATAGTTAGTTGTACGTTGCAATTTCCAGAGTCACTTTAAAACAAGGTTTGAAAATACTAATCGTTGATGGAGATGGAGAGAACACTAATACGACCTCAAATGTTTATCACGAAGTCTTTCGTAATGTATCTTGATTTTCAATGTTCAAACCTTTTTGTTATGTATGCTACCATTTCATTTTGTTGCTATTGTTGTCTTAGAAGAGAACATATTTTTAAATTGTTATAAAACTTCTATTAACAATATATATGTTTACATTTTTGCGGCTGATTTGATTAGCTTCTACGTGGTATGACCCGTGCGGTAGCACGGGTCAAGAGTCTAGTTTGAAAAATGTTAGACTTGATGAACAACATATGTACGGAAATAAACTAATTATTCTTTCCTAACCATACTTAATTGTTACATGCTATTTCAATTAAAAGTGATTGTAATGTGTAAACTGTTTTATGTTGACATAAACTTTTTGACATGCTAATAGGTTGACAGTATATTTAAATTAAAAATGTTAGACTTCAGGCACATCTAAGAAGTAAAAGTATATACAAAGCCTTAGTTGTCGAGTCGAAATAACCACTGAAATAAGTTTCAAATAATATTGTTTTTGAGAGTTTTAGCCTAATTGTAAATACACATGTGATTAGCCATCGTTGACTTCAGAATAGATCACACATATTACTCAAAAAAATTATCAAATAGAACTTGAAACAAAATACTTGATTCCAAAAGTGCAGAATTATAAATTTTATCCATAGATGTTGTTTGGATTACAAAACCATCAACACAGAAGATAAATACTCAAACTAAGTAGAAAAACGCAGAAAAGAAAACAATTAAAAATGAGTCGTTGATGAATATCACATTTGCATCATACATGCCAATAGCCCCTTGATCGCGTTTATGACAAATTCATTGAATGCAAACTCATTATTTTTCTGGAGGTTCAACTTTCACATGAACCATTGAATGAAAACTTATAGACCACAATTAAACATTGGAATTTTCATTGAAATAGCAACTGATAGCTGAATACAAAAGTGGTCGCGTTACATAATGATCAACATAGTTCAAAATTTAAAAGACAGAAATAAAAACATAAACACTAAATACTAAACAGTGAAATAAACAACGAAAACTATTGAAGGAAATAACTATTGAAGGAAAATAGAAGTAAGTGTGAAATAGAATATAAAACGAGGATTGTAGGAAACGTATCAAAACCCAATTGAAATTGAAACCGATTTGCGACTTCAGGTCTCTCTCAATTGAGTTGTTTGGTGATGAAAATTTGAAGCCTTGCGATTATGTCCGTAACTGAATAAACAAAAAACCAAACAAAGAACAAAATGAATAACAATGAATTATTTAGTATTAGAAATGAGGAATACAAAAGCTGAAATTAACAATTAACCTTGCAAAGTAAAAGAAGTTTCCGATTGCGACCCCGACGCAATGAAGAGCGAATTCCGACGCGGTGGTCAACGACGGTGGTTCAAGGAAAGCGAGTGGGTTTTGTAGAGGATGAAGAGATGAAGACAATGGTGCTTTTACTTTAGTGGGAGAAGGACGAAAAATGATCAAAATGAAGGTAGAAGATGAAGGGTTG
>Ga0228711_1001309_pt1 | contig 36078 bp, 14 predicted proteins | sample MedpolnodulmetaG_2_FD_177996 | JGI IMG/M metagenome (GOLD analysis project Ga0228711, IMG submission 177996) | Root nodule microbial communities from Medicago polymorpha collected in Santa Monica, California, United States - brown nodules | ecosystem: Host-associated > Plants > Roots > Nodule... | reverse complement strand
TTTAGTGAGGGAAAACGTGAAATCCCTCTCTAATTCCGTCACTAAATTTTGCGACCAAAGAATTTGTGAGGAATTTCATTTTTTCCGTCACTAATTTCCCTCGCTAATTTTGCTTTTTCTAGTAGTGGTCTTGCTAATTCAAAGGTAATTGAAACATAAACTTAAATTGGCGTTCCTAGATTTCCAAAGGCAATGAAGGCCCATGTTCCTGAAGGTCTTCCCATCTATGAATCTTAGGACACTTATAGCACACTCTCCTTCTCCCCTTGACTCTTCTACAAACGAGCAGCCCTATCAGCGTCTACCTTACTAAAGGGTCGAGGAGAATGATTTTACTATGATCATTCACTTCAAGAGGCACTTATTTCTCTAATTAATAACTAGCTACATCCTAGGTTCAACATATTTTACTAAATATTAGTAATGTCACCTCATAAGTACTTAATATTAGGGTCAACTCTCTTTCGGTATCTTTCGTCTAGTTACTAACTACTTACTTCCTAGATAGGTAGATATAAATATCAAGGTACAAGCATCAATACCAGGCACAGTCACAACAATGAATTGGTACTAGTAGTAAGTGGTTTGAACCTCTTAAGTTGAGTTTCACTCTAAGGAGATTAATGATCGATAAGTTACAATGAAAACTTTATATCTATAACATGGTAACAACAAATAGATAAATAAATACTACCAAAATTAAGTTTTTATTTGATTTCAATTAATTTACTAGGTACAGTGAGTCAAACCCTCTTTTAAATAATATATATAAACAAAAAATTTGGCTAAACTATTTTTTATTTTAAATATATATCCAAATGAAATATCGACATTGCCCTTTTCTGGTTTATGTTATATTGAAGAACAAATGGGTGGTGAGGGGGGCTACGGGTCATCAGAGTTCTCTATGTCCTTCTGGTGGCCAATGTTCCTTTTGTTTAATCCTATTTCGTCATCATTCCTTTGGATCACCGCTGTTTACAAGGAGCATGTGGTTTGGGTTGGTTCCGTTCGTTTTGCTTGATTGGGTTGTTGTGCTGTTCATATATGCTTTCGATAAGCTCATCACCAGGGGTATATGTGCTTGCTTCAGTTGTCGATGGTCCCCAAAAATTGACTTCCCTTTAAAACTAGTTCAGGTTTGGGTGTTCTCAAACCGTTACGGTATAATTTGTATTTTATCTAAGTCGTTGGCTACAGTCTCTAGGCTAAAATGGTCGTGGAATGCTTACTGTTTCATTGATGTGCGGTGGGTTATAGGTATAAGGTTCAGTTAATTCGTGTTAGGAGTCTTATCCATAGCCTTAAAAAGAACCTGTATTTGGTTGCTAAATGTTCAAATACATTTTTTTAAATTAAGTTCGTACGTGAGCTCACTGAATTTTGCGCGGGTGTATGGATTTTTACTCTGGATTAGGATTTGAGGTTCTTATACCCTCAAGGGTTGCTATGTATCGTTGTATTACCTTATGGATGTTTGTTTTTCCTTTTGGGTAAGGCCTTATGTCCCCCCACTCTTTTGTACCTTTGTTTTTTTATAGTTTATTTAGGTGTTGCAGATCCGTCTGCACCCCTTTGTTTAGACAAATACCTACATTGCCCTTGCCTCTTCCATAACCAGCCACATTACCTGATTAATTCAAACTAACTCTCATTGAAACTAAGTTATACTAACTACACCAATTATGTTTTGATTTTCTAGTCAAATCAAATTTTTTCTAACCTCATCTTTCAGGCATTACATATTACTAATGTTCCTCTTCTTCAACTCATCATTTTCTCTTCTCCGAAGGAATCTACAACTTCGTTTGTTTCTCTTTTCTAACTTTTTGTTTGTAGGATATTCGGTGAAATATTTTTATTTGTTTTTTTTTTCTTCAGGATATCGTTAAACAAAGGAGATTATCCTCAATGATAGTACTTTATTTCTCATGATTTTTTTGTTATCATTAGCCTTTTTTGTTACAAGCCATCATAGTATAGTTTTATTGTCAAGTTCTTTCTTATTTTATCATCCTCTAAGGAAGGTATTACTAGGTTTCTCTTTTCTTCTCTTTTGTGCAAAATACCCTTGCACGTTCTTATAAAAGATTTCGTCTCTCAAACCTATTTAATAAAAATGTGTCTAAACTAAAATCCGTTCATATATATTTACTCCATTTCTGGTTACATGCCTATTTTGTGCTTGTTATCTTAAAAGATTTGTGTCTAAACTAGTTTTTATAACTTACATTCAATGATGTTATATGAAGATGTTGTTATGTATTTAGTCAATTTTGTTCTAAATAGCTATTATGTGCAACTTCTTTTAGAATATGTTATGTTTAAAATGTATTTAATTTTTACTTTTTATTTTAGCTTACATGCAATGAAGTTCGTTTTATGAAGTTGTGACCGATTTTAGCCCAATATTTATTTCACTAATCACATTTTTGGTACCTTTTCTATATCCGTGCATGGCTAGATCTATCGATTTCATTATTACTACACTATATTATTTCTCTTTCTCTTCTTGCAACAATAATCATTGTAAAGGTGTAACTTTTTTGACACACAATTGTTCGGATGATTTGGGAGGCTAGATATGGAATTATTTTCTCAACTAAGATATTGGTGGAGGAGGAAATTGTAGATTAATGTTGGTGTAAGCCCTAAATGCCAATAGTTTACGTTAAACTTATGTTATGTATCATGACTATTATTATTAAATAAAATATGGAATTCTTTATTATAATTGTTGTAAGATTAATAAAGTCTCAAGAATAGATAGTTCATGTGATAAAATAGTAAGTGTGACTTAATCATGAGATTACATAAACATAAAGAACGCTATTCTTAAATGTATCCGTAGTCAAACTTTAATATAAATTGGGATAATAAAGCGTAGAGACTATTACGTATGTAGACTGATGACCACATCTAATTGGTCATGAATATGATATATGTTAAGTCTATACATAGGTATAAATATTAGGAATAACATTTATTCTGGATTGACCCACCGTGAGAATACTACATAGTATGTTATGAAAGTTTCATAAGATAATCTCACAATGATAATGATGTATACACTCTTAGACCTGAAACCACTATGATTCCTAGATGTGGACTCAAGTGTTTTATTGCCATTCAAACGTTGTTTGTAACAAGATAACCATAACGTTGGGTAATGGGCACTTGATGAATCATGTTAAGGGACATGAGTGTCCTATATGTGATTTGTCCCTCCTTCATAACAGGAGATATATCTTTAAGCTCTTGATGAAATATGGCTGTAAAATTGTATGACCATGCCGAATTAAGTCAATATGAGATATTGAGCTTATTCATAGAACTATAAATATTGATCTATACAAGGGTGACACAATCTATGCCTTGTATTCAATATAAATATGAGGACAAATGAGTAAATGCACACACAAACATTATCGAGGAAAAAGTTTCGATAGATCACTTGACATTCTTGTCACTTGGATAAAAGTGATTTGTTGCTAGATACTGCTCACTATTTATAATATTAAATATAAGATTTAATATCATTGCCAACTTTACAAGAACCTATAGGGTCACACACAATAAAACGGTCAAAAGGAGAAATATAAGTAAGACTTATAACTTGGGGTTCAATTAGCAAATGCCGCAAATTAGTTAGTAAAATGCTAAATGGGTTAATGGGGTTACGGAAGCCCAGTAGTGATTACTGACTTGCAGAACACACAAGGAGTTCTATAAATAGAACCCTGGCGTTGAAGTCAGAGGTTGTACGTTTTTCAGAAACCCTAGAACCGTATGAAGCTTTGATCGCTTGTGTCTAGCAGTGGGAACCAAAGGAGAACCGTTCGTGTGGACAAGTAGAGACATTGCTTCTTTGCTTTGCTGTGATTGAGACTCTCTTCCACACTTCAAGAGGTATCATTCTCTTTCACTGATCATGTCAAATTTGTAATCATCCAAGGAAAGGAAATCAATTTTTTTTATCCCGCTGCCTATTATTGTACTTTATTTCTCTTCATTTAAATCTACCACTTGGAGGTTATTTCTAGCTACAAGTGGTTGGTACTATGAGTGTTTTTCGAATCTTCTTCTTTTCCATAATTCATAGTTTGGGAGATTTTAGTTTGGCGGTTAGAGTACCCCCTTGTACTTATATCTAACCTCTAGGTTTAAACTATATGTACCTCTCTCATTTTGATCTAATATAATTCGTTTTGCTCTTAAAACAAAAATTTCATTTTAAAAATTTCATTGAAAATTTTAGTGTAATGAAACATGCATAGATAATATGATATCTAAGAAGCTAGCTTATTTACCTTAGTCATTGATGAGATACATAACTTGGATAGAGACCTTAGAATTGCTGAGTAAGATGAAAGGTTCTGGTTTGTGTAAAGATTCCTTTCTTATAATTCTAATACTAGTATAATTCTTAAAGTTGAAATGAAGAAATATGATGTGGTGCACAGCTGTATACACAACAGAAAAATGGTTGAAGGGCTTGTAACATGTAGTTGGTTCATTAAGGCCAGAAATTTTTATGAGGAGATGATCTCAATCGGATGCTCAGAAGCAAGGTTTTAAAAAACGGTCTGTTACCGAGAAAAAGGCCGCGCAAAAATTATAGGTAGCGGATGTTACCGTTTTTACAGAGTGAACAAAAATCACAACGAAACGCCGTTACAACCACGACGAAACACCGTTATGGCCGCAAAAAGTTGTTGTTCATGACAATAAACATAGAATCCGGATATTTTTTCAATTGAGATAGATGAAAACATTATTTTTAGTACATATTAGATCATAAATTACATAAGTTATTTCCTTATCTAGTCTAGAACTTCAAGTCTTTCTCTAGTTTAAGTTATCTAAGTTCCTATCATTATTTAAGAGTTGTACAATGTTGTGATTAATTCACACCACGACAACTGCAATCCGTATCGCAACACCCGTAACGGCCGAAATCGCGAAATCCTATACACGACCGTGACCTTGACCGCTACCGTTATATAAAACCTTGATTATTGGGTTTGATACTTGGGTGTATAAATTAAATACCATGCGGCGTTGGGTCCCCTGTGCAGTAATGAACAGGCTTCGCCGCTTGTTTGGTTCTGGTGTTCTTGGTTCCATTGTGATTATAGCTGGTGGAAGAGATATGTCTGGATTTGTTATCAAGTCTGCTGAGTTGCATGACTCTGCTTCGCCAGCTGGTATGTGGACCTTACTACCGGACATGCACAGTCATCGTGCTTTGTGTTCTAGTTTTTTTTATGGATGGTATATATATTCTATATTATCGGTGGAATATCATATACTAGTAGTTCATTAACTTGTTGGCGGATAATAGAGGGAATGTACCCACTTTATCATATTTAATACGCTTGTTGCTGTACTTAATGATCAGTTCTATGCAATTGAACGTTTAAGTAGCATGATCAAGAAATATTGGAAACAGAATAACACCTGGGATGATTTGGGAAGGCTTCCTGTTCAGGTTGGTTTTTCGAATGGTAAGTGCCTTGCTTTCAAGACTTCTGGAGATAAGCTTTTGTTTGTAGACGGACAAAGTGGTCCAGAAGGGGAAGAAGCTGTAGTAGTGTATTCTTGGTGTCCCAGACTCGGTGTTATCAACTGCAAAATAGAGTGGGAGGTACTCGGCAGGAAGGAGGGTGTCGGGGTATCCATTTCTAGTTGTGATGTTATGGGCTGTTAGGATTTTAGTGGTTTGGTTATCTATGTTATTTCAGTTGGTGTCAACTGCTAGTGCAGATGTATTGTGTCTTTGGTTTTTAATGTTATTCTGGTTTGCATCGATTTTTAAAAAACCTAAATTTGTACTTTGTTTGTAATGTCAAGACTACTTTCATAATTTCTCCGAGGTTTTAGTTGCTTCTTTAATCTGTATGTGATTCTCACGAACCTATGCCTGTTAATAGAAACTTCATTGTTCTGTGAATAATTACGATTGGGATTTACCTGGTTAATTATCTCCGGTTTCAAAATTATCTGACCTTCGTTCTGATCTGCCTTTATTGTTTAAGGTATGTGATGTTATGTGATTTTGATTACAATGATTTTTTTTTTTTGGGTAACTATGTGATTGGTGTGAAAATTCATTGGTTTTGTTGATAATTAATCTTTGTCGGAGAACCTGACCGACCATATTTGCGTTTAATAGAGTCTCCCATCCAACCATATTTTTTCTATGAACCAGAGACTATGTTCTAGGGATTTGAGTTTATTTCCACTTGGACAACCGTGATATTGGTTACCTTTATTTTTTCTGTTTAAATGGGTGTTTAGCTTTTATGAAAATGTTGATTTTTTGTGTGTTGTTTTTTATGTAGATCGATACTTAAGATTGAAGGCATCTCTAAGTGTCTGATTGAACTGATCATGTCTAACAAGACTGAATGTTCTTGTTTAACGTGACACATGTGATTATCTTTAACTACTCTGTTTTCTCAAAATATTTTGAGTTAATGTCGGGTCTATTATTTGTGTTAAGGAGTAAAATCTAGGAAACGTGTCCTGCAAAATAGAATTTCCAGCCCATCTATGAGACCAAAACAACATCATCTCTTTATTACCTATCCTACGAACCACAAAATTGGAGAACTAGTAAACTAAAATATGAAGGAAAAAAGTTCCATTTCCTAAGATTTCCTAAACAAATTGAACTGAATATAACAATGCTACCCAACTTATGAAGAATAGAACCTGGCTAGAAAATATATTGCTGATAACCTGGTATTTTACTATATCTTCAAGTTCATCCTCATTTCCAATTGATGATGTCCGGTAATTTTTCCAAATCTATAACATTGTCCTAGAAAAAGAAAATCCAAAAGGCACGAAAATTCAATGATAAGAATAAAACATGATGTGATAATGTTTTGCATTTGCTTCATTCTTCTGCTGCAACATGACCTTGACTAAAGTTGGCAACCAAGTGAGTTGCGCACCCATCCTTACCTAAAACGTTAAGACATTGAGTTTATGAATTCTCTTACTTATATGTTGTTCGACCAATGTCAATCAATATGAAACTTTCAACTAACACTTGCTACACAACGTGATGTTCATGGAATTTGGGAGTTTCGTTTCAAGAGTATCTATCAATTTCAATAAGAGCAGTGCTATATCTCTAGAAAAGTAACATCACGATCTCTTCAACAATAAAGAGCAACCAATCACAATGCACTATTTGCCACAATACAAGGAGGTGTGGGCTGAAAAATAGGAAGTGAACAATAAACCATGCAATAATCATTTGCCAACTGTATCGGGAAACTTTCGCTATGCCAATCTCTCGTTGTAAATAGCATTTTTCTTTCAATCAACCATAATTTACAAATCAAAATCTAATAAAAAATATTATGATCATAAATCATTGATGCAATAAATATATTTAACAAAATATGAATCAATTAAAGGTAGGTTTTCATTTTCATGCAAACTGTGAGTTTCCTTTCAAGAGTATCTATCAATTTATCAAGTCCAATCTACAATCAATCCAAATTCATAAACCAACATCTAACCTAACATATACTAAAAATCCTAAATAAAACATCAAATGCCATAAATATAATTTATAAACACGACTTATTTTCATTTTTTTTTTTTTTGTCAAGATTTTCATTTGTTTTTTTTTTTAAGGCAAAATGGAGTATATTATCAACAATGAAGTATTCTACCTAGCACAAGATGCACCATGGTAGAACAAGAAAGTCTAACAGTCAAATACAATTTTGAAACAAATGGATTATGGATTTGATATAAAACTTACTCAGTATAAACATAATATATTATCTGCTACGATAAATAACTCAAATCAAGTTTAAATCAATAAATACATAAAAATAAACTCAAGATATTCCCAAATCAAATTTCAAAACCTGAGACTCAAATCCAAATGATTGAGATTGCATAAAACTTGAATAAAGAACGTAAAAGCATATTTCATGTCTAATAAAACATGTATATTCATATTCACCATCTTTTTATTCAAATTATTTAGTATATTGATAGAGAAAATTATTAATATAGGGTTTTCAATAGTGTGTGAAAAATGAGAGTTTTAGAAAAGGGAAAGAGAAAAGACTAAATGATACATATAGGGTTTTATTATACATGAAGTAGTAAGAAAGGTTTTGATACAAAATTATGTTTATAGAACTACTCAACTACTATGACTAAAATCTGTATGTGCTATATATCATGATATATTCTAGAAACAAGTGTGACAATGTTATGACTCACATATTCTAGAAGAAGCTTTTAAAGTAAATTAATTATGGTTGTTGATTTAGTTAACTATTATACAAAGATCATCATAAGTAAAATTATAATAGATTAGAAAAAGTGAACAATCTATAAGAGCTTTTGTACTGATCACCACATTGTGAATATTATTTTACATTATATGTCACATTGTGAATGAAATATTATTTTACATTAAAACTAAATATGTGGTTTCTAACTCAAGTATGACTCAAGTATTCTAAACGCAAATTCATTATTGTTGACTTAATTTATATGCAACTATTCTAGAAGTAAATCTAAAGTTTCTAAGTCAGAAGAAAATCCAAAAATGCCAACTTAATTATTATTAAGCTATTATAGATGGAACATTAAAAGTAAACCATGGATGCCGACTCAGTTATGACTTAACTATTTTAGAAGTAAATCCATAGATTTTATGTCAGTTATGACTCAATTGTTTAAGAAGGAAATCCATAATTGTATACTCGATTTTAATTCCACTATTTTAGAAGTAAATCCATAGTTGTTAACTCAGTTGTGACTCGAGTATCCAAGTAGGAAAGCCATAACTGTTTACTCGGTTTTAAATCCACTATTTTAGAAGTAAATTCATAGTTGTTAACTCAGTTATGACTCGACTACCCAAGAAGAAAATTCATAGGTTTTAACTTTGTTATGACTCAACTATTCTGATGGCCGTTCCTAGAGTTTTACGGTCTTAGGCATAATATGAGAAAAGGCCTTCTTACATAATATATCATAAAATTTTTTAGCTTATTGTTGTATTTTTATCAGCTCTTCATTTCTTTTCTTTTTTCATTTCGCTTTTCAGTACCAAATAAATGTTTTTCAGACAAAATTTGAAAATAAATCAAATGTTCTATAGACACCAAAACAAAATAAAATACCGTAGAAGTAGAAAACAATAGCACATGCGAAGTAGACTGAAATTTTAGCACCCAAACATCTTATGTCAAATGCAGCTATTGATAAAAAGAACAAAACAGAAGAGTTGATGCGTCTCACATTGGTTTTTTATTCCGTAGTGATCTCACATTATCAAATTCAATTCTGCAGTCATTTCAATCAATTCAAGAAAGTTGACATTACTATATTGAGATAATTTATTTTTTTGGAATCTTTAAAATACAAGATTAAGGTTACTTTCTCTAGTAGACCCATTTTCAACTAAAATAGAATTGGTTTTGTTATGAAAATCATCTCAATTTCTTGGATAATAAATATCGTGGATATTTTTAATATTAGTGAGGCACATTATTAGGAACAAAGGGCCCAAAAAAATATCACAAATTTCTTCGATAATAAATTTTTTAGCACATTATTAATAACAACTACAAAAATTTATAAGAGGGTGTATATAAAAAAAATTTAGCCACATGTTGTATACTACCTCTGTCTTTAATTATAAGACTCTTTTGAGAATATTTTTTGTCCCTTTTTATAAGACCTTTTTACTATTTTTAATTATATTAACTACTTATTTCTTTACTTACATATTCTTATTTATTATACATTTTTCTTCAATCAATAACAAATAGTATATTGAAAACATAAAGTGACTCTTTCTCAAAAAGATAAAATTATAAAAACAATAGTAACTACAAAAAAAATAGAACAAGGGTTGACCATATTGATTTATAGCTGCTTTTTTTTCAAACTTTTTAGAATATAGTCAAAGAAGGTGTGTTTCAAGGTTGTGCTGGAATTCTTTACTGATGGTTAGCTCCTACCAATTTCAATTCAAACACAATTGTTCTCATTCCAAAAGTTGATCATTATGATAATGTAGGACAATTTAGACCATTAATTAGCTTTGAAAAATTTTAAGTTTAAAATTATTACAAAGATTATTGTTGATAGGCTTGCCTCAATTAGGGGTGTTCATGGGTTGGATCAACCCAGTCAAATCCACCTAAAAAATCTAAAAAAATGGGTTGGGTTGTATAATTGCGTGAGTTTGGTTTTTAAAAATGGAAAAACCCATAATAACAAATGGGTCTCAGGTAAAACCAGACTCAAACCCAAAAAAACAACTAACCAAATAATGTTAATATTTTTTATCTTTATTTTCATAGGGTAGAAGAAAGTTATATTTCCAAAACCTACATGTCATACCCCAATTTTTGATTCAAGATCCCACATTCATACACCATTTAACCCTGATCAGTCTTTGACTTATCAGTAAAAAACTCGGCAGAGAGGTATTTTAAAATACCTCATTTTTTGGTTCCGAGTCGGACCATCTCTCTTTATTTTTTAGTTTATTTCCATCTTTTATTTAAGTTTTTTTTTAGTTGTTTTTTTTTAATTTAATCTTAATTTTAATTTCATTTAATTAGTTTTTTATTTTTTTATTATTTTAATCATTTTCTTTTTATGTTTTTTAATTTTATGTTATTTTTAATTAATAGTGAATCGGTCCAAGTTTTCTTCGTCCAGGGGTCCAAAAGAATTTTTTCCCAGCGCCTCATTTGCAGGTAGTTTTCCAGGGTCAACACGTTTCTGTATCCCCCCCAAGTCATTGCCTTTTTCATCAAACCCTAACACTATAAGAATCAATCTGCACACACATGAATCACACATAATTTCACAGCCATACCTGCATCAAAATAACACAGCAAATTCACGAAACCAAGAAACCTGGACAATCAAAAACCATAAACACACAGAAATCACGATACAAAAGCCAGGCAAAACATTATTTCACAATTTATATAACCCTCAATCAAGTTGAACATTATCTCTTCTGAGCAAATAGGCTTAAAAAATGGCAGGAACATCGGATATTGTATTTGTACCACCTCAGAAACCATCAACTAATTGCAAAAAATATCCTTTGGTGGTAATGTAGCTTTCAAAGTTGATATATCAAAGGCATTTTGACACATTGGAATGGAATTTTTTACTAATAGTCTTGAAGGATTTTGGTTTCAATGATAAAAATTGTGATTGAACATAGGTTATTCGTGAGCCGACTACATTATCAATTGTTGTTAATGTATCAACATGGTTATTTCAAATATAAATTAAAGATGAGTGAGACAAGGTGACCCTTTGTCACTTCTCTTCTTTTGAATTGAATAAGATGTTTTAAGAAGAGGTATTGGAAAACTTGTGGAACAAGTCAAGCGTGAACTCATTGGAGGAAGAAGAAACTTTCAGGTCCCCTCACACACACTCTATGTTGATGATATTATGGTGTCATGTAAAGGAAACGTATCTTCAATTCAGGCCCTAAAAATATTTACCATATGGACAAATAGTTAATCCTGTAAAATCAACTATTTACTCTGGTTCATTTTCAAATGCTAGATTGATGAATATTGCTTATCTAGGTTGAATTAACATTGGTTCATTACCATTTGTTGGGTATTTGTATTGGCTGCATTATTGCTAAAATAAATATCTATGATTGTGCTGTTGGAAACTATGTTCCAACATGTTTTAGGCATTTCTGTAAGATGTTGGATACGATGTTCCAACATCCTGGCACGGTTCAGTGTACCTTGGTTCATGCCTATTTGTACGCGCGCTTTATATTATTTAAGGAAATCACATTTCCGTTTCTTATTGACCAAGCAACGCGCATATCTTTCCAGAATTAGTTGTGTAATATTCCTAAAGGTGTGATTATATTTTAGGAAATATTTGAAGCTGTTTTGGACGTTCCTACAGATGTTCCTACATTTTACGACTTTCCATATTTGTCTCTGATTCTTGTTTGTAGATCAGCTAAACGATCTGCAATTTCTTCTGAAGCCCAACAAGGTTAATTGGCTCATATTGCTTCAGTATAAAAGGAAGATATCAAGACCTAATTGAGTATTCTAGCTGTCATTTCTAAAAGCTTAGTTTTTAAGGTTTTGAGTCGTTTGTGTGTCTACTCTTGTATCGTGTTGATGCAAGTTTAGTACTGTTTATTGTGAGCCTTCCTTGTATCATATTGATACGTGTTAAGGACTGTTTATTGAGTTGTAAACTCTTTGTGCTACACCAAAGCATGTAAGCAAGGTCGTAGTTGTTTGTTTGAAGGTAACTTCACCATTTGTGTGTTTTAGTTTAATAATCACAGGGGTTGTGGTTGACTGTAGGATAGTGAGATGGGATCTCAGATCTAGGAGTTCCTAGATTGAAATCTAGACGGGTAGGTCCTAGGTCTTAAGGGTAAACGAGAAGTTTGCTGAGAGCTTTAGAATAAGGACTACACTAGTGAATTTCCTTCTTGGCTTGGTAGTCCCAGATGTAGGTGATGTTGCACCGAACTGGGTTAACAATTGTCTTGTGCCTTTTACTTTTCTGTTCTTTATTTCCCTTGTTATTTTTATTTACTGCTAGCACGATGTCTAAACATTACACTCAACATCCGTAATCTGTGTCTGGTGTTGGAACATCACATAGAACATTTGGTTACTAGTGCGCCAGAATTTCACCATTTACCTGCTTGGGAGTCCCCATTTTTAAAGGAAAACCTAAGGTAGCATACCTCTCCCATTGATAACAAGATCAAATCAAAACTATCAAGATGGAATGCATCTTTGCTATTTATTGTTGGTCGAGTTCAACTAGTGAAGTCAGTGGTACAAGGCTTGTTGATTCACAACATATCAATTTACTCTTGGCCAATTTATCTTCTCAAAGACTTGGAAAATTGGATCGGAAACTTGATTTAGAGTGGTGATATTGCCAAAAGGAAACTTGTAACAGAAGCATGGAACAAAATTTGTAGACCTTTCTAGAAGGAGGGTTGGAAATCAGATCATTGATTACTTTGAATGAAGCATCTAAACTCAAGCTTTATTGGGAATTCAGAAATTCATCTCAGACATGGTCTTCCCTTGAACCCATCTCTAATCACATCTAATCCTCAATCTGGAGCAGCATCAGAAATGAATTTGAAACTATTGATAACAATCTATGAAGCACGGACACCCCTCGAGTTAGGCGTGTCTCAGTGTCAGACACATGTCGTATCCAACACCGACATGACACCGACACATATAATTATACTGAATTATATAAAAAAATTCAAATTATTAACAGTGTAGACGTGTCGGCTTGTGTTGTGTCCGGTGTTCGTGTCCGTGTCCATGCTTCATATACCCACTTTTCATCACTCATAACTTGCCTCAAAATGCAAATCAACACTTATCCCTAACATTAGCTTACTTTATTCAAGGATGTTGGCATGATTTTTTTTGTTTACACAAAACGATGTTAGCATGATTGTTGGATGTGAGTTTCACTTCACATATAACTTAAGGATTAATAGGCCTTTACCCCTTGTAATATAGGTTACTTTTGGTTTTCTCCCTTGTAAAAATTTTTTGTCGGATTTCGTCTTTGTAAAAAAAAATTGTTTTAGAATACCCCCCTTGGCCTGTTGATTGCGCATTTTTGCTGATGTGATGCGTCACTTTTTTCTTATGACGTGGCGCGCCGACTGTATATTTTTTTTATTAGGTACACGTGGCATTTGTGTTTTTTTTAAAATAAAAATAAAAATAAAAAAATTCTAAAAAAAATTTAAAAACGAAAAAAAATCTGGAAATTTTTTGAAAAAATACCGAAAAAATTTAAAAATTCCAGAAAATTTAATAAAAATAAAAAAATCTGGTAAAAAAAATGAAAAATTCTGGAAAAGATTAATATATATCGAAATTTTCTAAAAATTAATATATTTAGAAAAAAAAAATTCCAGATTTTTTTCAATACTGGAAAAATTAAAAAATTCTGGAAAAATGGAAAAAATTCATTTTTTTTTTTTCAAAAGTAAGAAGTTTTATTTTAATTTTTTTTGAAAATTTAATTTTTTTTAAATATGATTAATCTTTTTTCTAAAATTTTGTTTTTTTAAATATGATATTCTGGAATAAAAATTTCGTAAATTTTAATATATATTAATCTTTTCCACAATTTTTTTAAATATTTCCAGATTTTTTTCATTATTTTTTATTTTATCAGATTTTTTTTTAATCATTTTAAATTTTTTTATTAATTTTTCCATATAATTTTTAAATATTTTGGTATTTTATTAATTTTTCTAGAATTTTTTATGTTTTTTTTTCTTTTTTAAGAATTTTTTAAAAAAATCACAAATGCCACGTGTACCTAATAAAAATATAAAAAAAATTATACAGTCAGCATGCCGCATCATCAGAAAAAGGTGACGCAGAATGCCACATCTGCAAAAATGCATAGTCAGCAGGCCTAGGGGGTATTCTAAAACATAAAAAAATTTACAAGGATGAAATCTGGCAAAAGAAATTTACAGGAGAAAAACCAAAAGTGACCTATATTACAGAGGGTAAAGGCCTATTAACTCTAAACTTAAATTCCACTATTTACTTATAAAGAAGTGTCTTTGGTGTGACTCAACATTAAACATGCTATTATTGACTTAGAATGTATGAGAATCTCATTTTGTATTTAGGATTTTTTTCACATCCAAGAACTATGTTAGCAAGACAAAATGTATATACAAAAAGAAAATTTACTAAAATTAGTAGTTATTGTAGTTTACTTTCCCTTTACATTACAGTATATAGATAACGCACTCCAGAATCAACTCCAAACTTCACTTTGGAATCACAAAATTCTGCATAAGGCCCTAAATAATTTGTCTTTGTCATTATCAAACTCCAAACTATTACTAGAAATCCGGTGAGCTTTTGAGCAATGGCGGACCCTAGACGTTTACTTTTGCCCATTTTATCCCTCTGGAGAGGGAGGTGATGAGGAAACAATATTTCAGCAACAACATTGTGAAAGCAATATGAAACGAAAAATGAAGAGAATGAATATAGGACAAAAGAATTTTCTGCACATTTCCAATGTCTGGTAGTCTTACATAATGAATAACAATATATATATTTATCCTACAAACAGTTCCCCAATTGAATGGACCTGTAACAAAGCAATCTCATGAACTACTCCTAGAATTCACCATCATCATGTGATAATAACAAATCAAAGTTGGTGAAGGTAAAAATTGGTAATAACAAAATTTAAAGAAACTAAAAAATGATTCTCTAGAAGGGGGGACCTCACAAATTAACTGTCCTAGTAGTAATGTTCTCAACACCAAGAAGATTGATGAAACAGGTCCTGGTGACTTTTTACCATTCAGTTTATTCTCCAATATTCAACTATGGAATCTTTGTTATATTGTTCCATAGAAGATCAATAATAGTATATCCTTTCAGCAACCAAAAATAGAGGATGTGTTTTTCATGTCACAACTCAAGGACTCAAATGATTCTCAATGCCATTTAGAGACTGTAATAACTCTTTCTGCAAAAATGTAGGGAATGGTAGAAAATCCACCAAGAAAGTGTTTTAATCGCTTTGCCCTCTCAGCCATTTTTTCTATCGTCTTGAAGAAAATATCAAGACGCAAAAAATTTAGATGAAATACGGTCCCTTTCATATTCACTGTTGTACAAATCAAACCATAGAGCTAGTCGGCAGCGGACTATGATTCTTGGATATGACAGTTCTTCACAAAATCATTTGAATAATTGACATACTTCGTCCAAAATGGCCGAAGATGTTCAAAGCCAATTGGTAACCAGGGTTTTGACTGGCCGTTGTAGTGAATAACAGCGGCCTTTTTCACGTTCTCAATATTCGTATTGCTCTGATAGCCTAAGCCAAGCATGTGCCAAGAGGGATCAATTGGATGAACGTGACCTTTAAATGCAATCAACGCAGGAGGTAGGGTTCCTAGCTTCCACATTGTTAGGTTTGACCTCAGATTCTGCCATAGAGAAATTGTCAATAATAATATAGTCTAAGTAAACAGAAAAGTTGAAGAACAAAAGACCAACCAAGAGTTTCCAACCTCCATCACCCTATCTCAATTTCAGAAGGAAAAAAAGAGGAAGGATTTCCTTTCTAATACAAAAATAATATTGACACAGATTTTGACAACAATTTGGATGGTTATCGCAGTTCAAATATGTGATTAATTACGTTCAGCAGATACTTAATGAATATAACAAGGTATTGCAACTCATCGATCATCCACTAAATGTAACTAACCATGATTTTGAACATCGTGAACTATGATTATCAAGTGTTCAAATATACATGATATCCACTAACCATGATTGGTGTTCAAATATACACCCGAAAGTCGTGGTCAATAACGTTGAAAATCATGGTTAATTGAGTCCAACGGATGGTTAATTGAGTCCAACGGATGGTTAATGAGTTGTGACACCCTGTAATATCTATGAAATATCCACTTGAACAGCGTTAACCAACCAATTGTTCTCTCATTTTGTGTCAAAATAACAAAGAAATGAAGCAAAAAAGGTCACCTGTGTTCCCACATAACTACTGCCTTAGAATTATTTTATGGATGAACACCAATAATTTTAAAATTTTGATACACTGAAGTTGTATTAGTCTGAGTTTATGTGTTTACTTTCGAAACCAAAATAAGTCTGAGTTTATATGAACTTTTACCTCTTTAAGCCAGGAATGATAAGTTTCTCTTATATTAGTTCTTCTCCATGCACCAAGATCGAAGATATTCATTCCATACGCCCATGCACACTCATCAGGGTCCAAATGATTTGATATGAGGGGATGAGAAAAATTGAAGTAGTTCCTAAAATGTTTAGACATTACCCAATCATCTTCTCCTCTGCAAGTTTCCACGGCGCCATTTACCTTTCCTTCAAGGTCAATTTCCCAAAGTGCAGACAAGTCGCGCTGAATCACCACATCATCGTCCAAAAAGACTACCTTGTCAAGGTTTGGGAAAAGCTGTTTGACAAAACAAGACATATATAATTAGCATAAGTATATGAAACAGAACTTAATTAACATCTCCAGAAAATGACAATAAGAAAAATAATTTCTCCATCATAAAATGCCATTGTTAAAGTTGACAATATCAGCTATATTCGGTATGTAAGTTTTGAATGTTGCTTTACTGATGAATGAAAGCAATGCAATGCAAAAGCAGTTTAAAATTAACAATTATTTATCTACATGCCGAAACAACAAAAGGAGAGAGGGTCAGAGGGGAACATCACTCCATTCATTTTTTTTTCAAAAACGCACAAGCAAGGAAGCTGAAAAATAAAGAACAGATATACAGACACCAAAGCTATACAAGTGTGTTGCCGATACTGTTCATTAAGCTAAGCTTCTGCAACTATCGCTTTCACCCGTCTAACCACCTAACAGTATTAACTGTCCACCCAACCATCGCTTATGGTTTTACTTTCACTTCAATTACAGAAAATTCATAGACACTTAGTGCCCATAGCAACTTTTCCCACAACAATTCAATTCTTAAAGAATTTATAAACATAAAATGCAGAATTTTACAGATAAATATTAAGCTCGGAGTGACCTGCTAATTACTCATTCATTATGTAACATTCAACACAAAATATATTCTGTAAAATGGAAAATTGCATGAAACATAAGATGACAAAAGTTTAAAAATTGCACTATCATTTATTTCACAAATTAAGATTTGAAAAGTATCTACGATAGTGAGAGAGATATGAAGAAAGAAAACAGGAAGAGTAATCATTGTTGAATACAACCTACCTCTGGTAGGTATATGCGCAGATGGTTGAGTAAAGATATGTACTTTGGGCTTCTGGCTTGCAATTTAGATGCAAATTTACGTGGACTCGTGTCACTAAGATTGGTTCCGGCTAAATGATTTCCATGATAATAATCCCTGATCCCATTTTGATTTTCTACAGCTTCAAGTACAGGAACATTTTCTCTAGTCAACCAGTCAAACTGGTGAATGCCTTTGATTTCAACTACAGCAGGGGAGGCTGAATTTAGCGCAAACCACGAGTGCATACCCGCATAAGTTTTTTTATCGGTGATTACATGGAAGACTATCTTTTCAGGTTTCAGAGCTGACTGGACGGCAGAATTAACAACTACTGAAGCGGCTAATATGTTGTCGGTTGATAGTATAAAATGGTGGTAAGAGTTTTCGGAGAGTAAGGGAAGTAACTCTGGAGGCGGCAATTGTTTGCGTGCATGAGCATTTGATGAATATTCATCAGTCAAACGCAAAGACAGACAATGAATCCCTTTTGGAATAGAACTTGCCGCAAAGTGTTTATTCATCAGCTCTGCAAATTTAGACTCTCTGATTTCTCTCTCAAATTTCTCCATCTGCATCACAAGAAGCACAACATTTTAACAAATATTGTTATAATCATTTAGCACAACTTTCAATTAAGAACTATAATATCTGATGTAAACAAATTTGGTTGAGCCATTGCAAGATAAATGGTACTTTTTTTTATATAAAGGATGACCTAACACGCAATTTAGATTTAGAGTATCATATCTAGGAATGGTTTTCATATTTCCTTATATATCACGATTTGTTTCCTTGTTTAATTAGGATTGGAGTTTTAGGTTCAATGTTTTGTTTTCTCCTAACACCATACATGTCATTCACATCATACCAACATAATTTATTATTGAGGATTCTTTTTCTTCTCTCTATTCACATATCAATCTTTTATATACTTATAAAATTGATGGAAGTCTTAGAAGGGTAGCATAAACCAATGGCTATCAAGAAGGCCAGCATTTATTAAGAGTCATCACCAAAAAGGATAGAGATCTCAAGTAGACATGCTTTAGGCATCGATTCTCTTGCTAACTACAGTGTCCCTTAGAGAATAGGGTCTGCTCTCTCATTGCCTGATTGCATTGTAGAGTGCCAGCACCAATTGCTTGGTTGCAGCAGCAGCCCCCTTTCTCCTTTCATACGGGACATTGTAGTGCGTCCGTGCCAAATAATTATTTCTGCATTCCAAAAAAATTATTTTTTTGGAAGGTAATGATTTATGCATAGGGTTTGCTCAGAAACTGTTCCTCATCTAATCTTACATTTTTCAACTTCTGTTTCTCTTTGGAACTCTTTCGATTGGCATTTTTGGCAAATCCCAGGTGTGGCCAAAGTCCTTGGACATAGATTACGTAATGTGCAATCTACATACACTTTGGTGAACATGGATGAAGCAAAATATTATCCCCAAGGAGATTTCTTTTGTTTTATTTCTTTTTGTCTAGCTCTTACATTAAGGATAATTCTTGCAACAATTCATTGAAATTTCTTCATTTCATCTTAATGAATTTAATCTTTAATAAAAGGGTCATGCTAACTTGTGCCCTAGGGCAGAAGTTAAGCATCTAAAAAAAGAATTAAAACATAAGTTTTGTATTGAAAATATAAGTTTTCAAGGGCACAAGTTAGCATTTCCCTTAATAAAAATATATGAAACATATGGTGTTGGCTTCATAAACAAGTATCAAGAATAGAGCTTATGAAATTGTTTTCTAATGAACCCACCAAAAGCTCATACAATAAATCAGAGATGGCACAGTGCAATACAACACAGAATCAAATTTAGTAAGGAATTCCATCCATCCATTTTACAGCTATAGAATTGTATAACTGAAATAAACATTCATCTAGAAATGCCATGAACTGATTCACTGTAACTCTAGGACAGAATATTGTGTCTTTGCTATGTAAGTTGTCTTGGATAGGGTCCTCTGCCTCATTATATGTTGTCTTAGAGCCTGTTTGAATTGGCTTATTTGAGCTTATCTATTGGCCTAACCACTTGTGATACTTTTTGGGAAACCTTATGGAAACAGCTAATGACATGTCCATAAGCCTTTTTCAGCTTATTTCTATAAGCTCTCTAGGATAGTTTATGAAAACAACTTATAGCTTATACGAAAACAGTTTGACTTCATTTTATCTTTTGTTGTAGAAATAGCTTATACATAAGCACTTGTATGATAAGTGTTTATGCTACAATCGCTTGATTAAGTTGTTTACCCCACAGATTAGTTGTCATTCATACCTATACAATGCATGGCTTATCCCAACCTCAATTTTAATGTTCAAATCTCATAACGACAAACACAACAATAACCCTTTCCGTACAAAATACCAATTAATCCAAGAAAGAAGTAATTTTTTATGTTAAATGGAACGAGCAACTTACCATTCCCCTTAACATGAATGCAAAAGTTTTCGCATCATATTGATTGTTTTTCATATCAGAAACAAGTTTGTCAAAGGAATCTGGAAGCTTTAGATCAGCTGGAATTTCCCCTGTCTTCACTTCGTGAAGAATCTTATAAAAATCTCTAACCAGTCTCTGCAGCACCATTAATGTAAAAATCAGCGGTTCAGATAATTGGTATAAAATAAAATTTATTCAATATGATATTAATAATAAAATTATTTACCCCTGAATCGTCAACCCTGCCAAGAAGCCTCGGGCCTAACCGCCTGCCTAAACAATCTGGAACACAAAAAAAAGGAATCGATTAATGCTCTAAAACAGGGATAGGTTGAACATCAAAGAAAAAAAAAGGCAGAAAACAATCAACTATCAGAATCTAATCAATGCAACATAAAAAAGCAAGCTACAGACAGCTGAGGTTACAATAATGATATTCTTAAAATCAACAGCTTTTATCTGAAAGGAACCTTAAAAACAACTCATATCAGCTCATGAAATGTTATTCTTTATTAATATATCATAACACTACGAAATAGTTTTGCAGTCAATAACACACAAAATATTCATTCCTTACATGAAAAACTGAACAGCTTACAAGTTACATCAATTGAATACACATCACCAAAACATCTTGATCACTAAATTTCGAGTTCAAGTGTAGTCTGAACCATGCAAATGAAGCTGTCTGTATCAGATTCATTACACCATAAACTCTTAACTGTCACGTTCTACTTTCTACGAAAACTCAAAGTTCTAGCTTCAAGTAAAAGCGTCTTGAAACGCGGAATCAAATCCAATTGAAGCTTATAGCGAAATACACTATAAATCACCCAATCTCTCTTCAGATCCTAAAATAAAGGGGCATAACTACAAACCCCAAGCTACTAAAAAAACACTTCCCTCAAGAAAACCACTTAGCACTGGTTTGTTTTCACCGTAGAAAACCAGCCAACGCGTGTTGACTAACTCTCAACCTACAATGTATAGCTCCCACATAACCGCACTGTTGAAAATCAATTAACGCACATTAACTAACTCTCAACCTACAATTTATAGCTCCCATGTAACCACACACCATAGAAAATCGGTCAAAACGCGTTAACTCTCGGCCGACAATTCATAGCTCCCACCTAACCACGACAATCGGAAGCTAAGCTAACGCAATTCCAAACACACACTTAACAACTTACAATTAATAGCATTTGCTCTAAAACACTTCCAAGTTCAACATCTTAATATCCAGATCATTAAAAAAAAACATTCATTCTAAACATAAAGGCATCGCAACGCGACAAATTGGAAGCTGGCGGAATTTCAAACACACACTTAAACAAGTTACAATTAATTGCAATTTAACTAAAACATTTCCAAGTTCAATGCCTCAATATTTACATCAATAAAACATCAATTTCAAACATAACACAAACAGTTAACCAAACATCCGATACATGAACAAACTAACGGCATCGCAACGCGACAAATTAGAAGCTAACATAAACTTAAACAAGTCACAATTAATTACATTTGCACTAAAACACTTCAAATCACATACCTTAACATTTACATTAAAAAAAACATCAACAAATATAAACACAAATGATTAAACAAACATACAATACATGAATCGATTTTAAATTTGACTTATATCAAGTTACACTTAATCACAACTAAAAGGCATCGCTACGCGACAAATCGGAATTCCAAACTTACAATTAATACCATTTTAACTAATACACTTAATGTTATATTCCTTAATATTTATCATCATCATCATTAACAAAACATTAATTTCAAACATAGAATTAAACAAACATACAAGACATGATAAACATATTTCAAGATCTAACTATAAACAAAACAAAAAACAATAAAACAAAAAGCAATGAATAATGATGATAATGAGAAAAGTAGTAAGTACCAAAGGAGGAGCACTTGTTGACACCTTCAAGGGTAACAAGAGCAGTGAGAATGAAAACAAAAGGTAACAAAAAAGCTAAGATAAGAATGGTATGAAAAAGGGTTCGATAGGAAATGTGACGAGCTGCGACCTTGATCTTCATCAAGTCAATAAACCCATTTTGATGATTGTTTGTGCTTGAAGAAATTGTGATACTTCTCATACTAGGCGAGAAGTGAAGCTGCATCTTCTTCTTTGATGCATATGCAGCTTCACATCCACCACTATAACCCTACCAACCCAATTCAACAACAAAATCAAGATAACCCATTTCTTCCAAACGCACATATTCAGATTCAGATCCAATTTTAAGATCAAATCTCAATCTGGGTCGTTCTCAGATTGATCAAAATTTCATTTTTTTTAATCTTGGTCTTGTAACAAGACCACCACATTTCAAGGGTTTTTTTGTTTGGATTTTGATGAATCCTAGGATTAATTGGAAAAATTAATGTGTTTTTTCTTCTGGGTTGGATTTGTTTTTGGTTTTTTTGAAGAAGTTCAATGTTATTCTCTCATGGATCAAAGAAGGAGAGAGAAAGGAACAAAGGAAGAAAGAAAGAAAAGAAGAAAGAAGAGAGAGAAAATCTTTTGGTGTGTTTTTTTAGTTTTGTTGGTTGTTTTTGTTTGATGAATTTTTTTTTTTTAATTATTCTTTAGTTTTGTGCGGATCTCTTTTATTGGTCCGATCTATAATTTCTATTTTCTAGGAAAAAATATTATTTATGATGAGAGAGAGAATGTGAAAGCTTGTGTGAGTCAAAACTCAAAACCGTGTGTTGGGGAGTTAGAGAGAGAGGGGAAATGGGAGGGAGAGAAATGTGGTGAAAGTTTGACCTTGAGATTAGATGTGGGAGCTAAATTTAGATGTTTCCTATGTTTGTGGAGATGGGTTAAAGAATTATGTGGATAGGATTATGTTAAATGTGGTGGTTAATTTTAGTTAAACTTTGTTCATTTTGGTGTTAGTTAGTGTGAGGAAGTGTAAAGTGTGATTGTTGGAGAATGGTAAAAAAAAGATAAATTGTGTGATATTGTAATTTTGGGTTGATGAAAAGATGTGGTTCTATTTTTGAACTAAAAGGTTCATAAACTCTTAATAAATGTAGTGTGATGAAAAATATGGAATACACTTAAAAAAAATCACATTTTACATTTTAGTGACACATTGTGATAAGATTAGTGGTTTTTTTTTATTCACTAAAAAAATGTTATGGAACGAGGCAAAAAAAGAGGGTTTTTTTTGGGTACAGAACGAGGTTTTATTTATTACAAAATTGATATGGTTAATGTTTGCTATGACTCTTTGGTTTATATGAAAGTGAAGAGATAATAAACTTTAGAACAATGTTGAGATAACTATGTGGTTTAATCAATTTTTAAGTCGGGTCAATCGATCTTAAAAGTGTTGACGTAAGTTAACTCATGCTAAAAAATATCGAGTGTGAGTTAACTCACGTTGAGTTAAGAAAATAAGTAATTTTGAAAGTGAGAAGAGCAATTTTCCAAATGTTAAGCTTTAAAAGGCCCATAATGAATCAATTTGTAAAGGCCCAAACCCACTAACACAAGCATTACAAAGCCAAACCGCACTAGAGAAAAGAGAATTGCTTTACTAACATTCAAAACGTCATATTGACACATGAAAATGACGTTTTTACCCCCGACGGTAGTTAACTACCACTGGATTGATCCGGCAGTAGTTAACTACCGCTGTACACCAACACAGCTTAAAAAAAAGACATTAAAAAAAAACTCCAACGGTAGTTAACTACCGTAGAGTATAAGGGTTGTGACAGAAAGGAGGAAGAAGGATGTGGAGAATTAAAAACAATTAGTACACGCACCAAAATCATTATCCTTCTCCTCCTTGGGTTCAAAGTCATTTTCCTTGTTGGGTTTATCATGAGAACCAGCTGCACAACAACAAATTGCATAATTAGTATGAGGAATAAAAAACAGAAAAATTAAATTGGGGACAAGGGTTTATGTGTCTTGGATTTGTTTCAATGAGTGCTATAGGAATATGTTTATCTGTTTTGAAAAATGTTGATTGAATAAAGGAAAAGAAGATGAAGTTAGTTGGGAGAAGATGGAACGTGTGAGAGGAAGGAGGAAGAAGGGTGTGGTGTGGTGAGATTATACTCCACGGTAGTTAACTACCGTTGGAGTTTTTTTAATGTCTTTTTTTTTTAAGCTGTGTTGGTGTAAGACCCTCTTCTTTTCTACTGCTCCGTGTTTTTTTTTTCTATATCTGCAAGCAATAAATGTTGAATATTTTGATTCCTTTGTCATTTACATTTTTTTTTTATTTGTAAAAACTACCGACTATGATTTCCTTGATTAACAATTCAAAAATATTATGATTTCTTTGATTTTGTCAGTCAACACTCTGCTCACTTGATGAATCACGGAAATCATAATAAATCATCTATAATACTTAGAAAAACTATTTGACATGGTTCTGTGCTCGGCGCTTTGGAATCTGCATCACCTAGACTATGCAGATTTACACATATTGATGCACAGGAGATACCCTGTACGTTATGAAACGAAGTTTAATTTATTTTTTTCAGGGTCATTTCAGTTCAGGGTCAATATATAGGTAGATGGGATTTGTAAGTGATTTTTGAAGTTGTCTCTTGCAGTAGACTATTGGGGAATATGGAGTTTTGTATGATAAAAGAATTTTGTGGTGCTAACTACATAATGTCAAGCTTTGTTTTGCTAAGACTTATTATTGACTTAATAGATAAGTAATTGTTGATAAGTCGATTGTATGGTTATTTTGTCTATAATTTCACATTCCATGATTCTCCTAGGTATTAATCTCAGGAATTAATCTCATTAATATTAGTGGAATGTTTTTTTTTTTTTAAAAGGCAAAAGAAAGCAATAAAATTCAAGAGAGGGCTTCAACCCTTATACAGCCATAGAACAGAAATTACACAAGATCAAAATAGAACTTAAGCTAGAGTTTGAATTCCAATTGTGATTGGACTATTAGCTTGTTGCAACCTATTCTTCTTTTACCTGCTGAAACCCTTTTACACAGGAGCAAAAGAAGACATTCCCTAGACAACTAAGGTTCTAAAACTTTTGGTTTTGAAATACCCTTTTTGGAACGGGTGATGATGCCCTCTGAATCCGCAGGATTAGCTTGTGTGATATTTTTTTTCTGCTGTTTAGAGACCAAGACAGTGTTAGCATTGGCAGAAATTTTACCAGTACCGGAATTCCCCTTTTTCTGCCTCTGAGCTTTCTTGTTAGTAGCAAGCTCTACATTATGAGCCAGGTATTTGGAGACATCAAATTCTGCATCCTGGAGGCTATCATCAGAGGCGGAATCTTCTACATCATCATCAATATCCCTCCAAAATTTCTTCAGAATTTGGACACTTTTAAGGCTAGCTTCAGAGTGTATGTTAGTGGTCTATTTCAGAATATTAGTGGAATGTAACTCTACTTGTGTTGGAGTACTCGTATGCTTATAAGTTGTTGAATTTATGTATTTATGTCATATTGTAATTAGGACTCTTTGTAAAATTTTGAGCAAATGATCACTTTAATCTCTGACTCTGTACCTCGTTGTCACATATGTCCCTGACTCAGGATTAAATACAAAGAAGTCTCTGACTCTGCACTTCCGTTATCACTTTAGTCCCTACCGTTAATAATTTTGTTAAGTGTGTCACAGAGACTAAAGTGAAAGTAAAAAATGTGACTTTTCTAAACATTGTAGACTTTTTTTCTTCGTATGTATTGAATATTGTATGTTCTATAAATTGTATTGAAAGTTTTATGTATTTTTTTTATGCTTAACGGTAAAACTTTGTCCACGATATTAAACAACTAATTGTGTAACAAAACAAATTATGTTGATACACTATTTTCATACACCCCCAAAGTACACTATTTTCATACACCCCCAAATTACAAACCTAATTATATTAGAAACCAGTTACCCTAACCAAACACATTGCACCATTATGGAAGTTTGAAAAGATAACAATGATTTTATCCATAAACTATTTTCATACACCCCCAAAAACTTGAGTATTTTATCCAATAGAATGATTTTGTATGGTTTTAACCTAAGTTCAAAACTAAAGGTGAAAAATTAGGTAAGTTGTACACTCTCCTTCCAATATGATAAACAAGGAAACTGCAATGACAAATTGACAATGTCCCTCTTGATCTTTTGACGCAGCCTACTCAAATTTTGTCTCAAGTTCAATTTCTCCAATTAACTATTAACTGTTGAAGAACTTCCTGAGTCTTCTAGCTGCTTTAATCAAGCTGCCTTCAAAAACATGTGTAATCTCCATGATCTCATAGAACTTTGAACCTTTCGCCCAATCATACACAACCTTTATAATATCATGCCTAAAAGACTTCACGGAAGTTTCAACATGAATTTGCACCTGTTTTGTAGGATAACAAGTGCGATAAAAAAAGTTGTTAGAGCATTTTACAACTACAAATGTGTATAAATATTAAACAAATGGCGTCGTAGATTGGCTTTGAAAAACATGCATAATTGGAACGATAATTTGCTCTCCCTCTTATTTTTTTCCATAACCAATAAAAATTGTTTTTTCATCTTCTCATAAGACTAATTTTAAGAAGTCCAAAATATCATTTTTAATTTTTTTTTATATTTTTTGGTGGTGATTTTTTATTTCTTTAATAAATGTGAAATGATTTTTTTTTTCCTTATAATATAGGAGGGAGGGAGTATCAAATTGGGGGAAATAAGGGGTGTCAATTTTTCATATGTAACAACCAAAATAATGAGCCTCCGTAATATCTTTTACAAATAACAACAACAATGTATATATTGGAAAAAACTCATGTCCCACATCAGATAGATAAGACTCTTAGTAAGAGTTTATATAGAGGAGACAATTCTCACCTTATGAACCGTTTTTATAAGGATGAGTTAGACCCCTAATCTTATTTGTATAAACCCAAAGCCATAATGATAACTGGAATTCCAACAATGACACCAACAAAAATTTCAACGATTTCGCCTTTCCACAGACCTCTACTTTTTACTCATATTATATAAATCTTTTTTTTTTTACTCATTTAATTTGATATAGATCTCAGACCTACAAAACAGCCCCTAAGTTTTGCAACTGTAGCAGTTTTGGCCCCCTGTGCTACAGTTGCAAAACTTAGGGGGCTGTTTTGTAGTTTTTTTTTAAGGGGCCAAAATCGCAACTTTGAAAAAGTTAAGGGGCTAAAACTGCAATTAAGCCTAATTTTTATGATCAAATTTCATGACACATCACTTTGTGAGTGTAGAACATTATTTAAGGCAAGTAGTTTTATATTTTAATGACCAACTTTGTGTTTATTATAATTTAAAATTTATTGTACAATATAATTTTTTTTTTTAAGGAATATAATTGTTGTTTTTAATCTATTAATTATAATTGATTTTAGTAGTAGCTCACCCGAATTTTTTTAGTCCAGCTAATGCACATTTTGAAACTATGGAATATGTATTGAATTTTCTTAATTTACAACAGAATGATCATTGGTAATAACATTTACATAATACACATAACATAAGAAATAAGAATACACACTATCACATAATCATTACAGCACAAACACACATTTCATCTTCTACAATCAAGCATCTGACCATGTAATGTCTAGGCCACCCCATTGATCTTGAGGCACACCCAAGGCTTTCCACACAGCCTTGGAAGCATCAACAATGTTGTTTGGACAAGGAGGTTGGTAATCATGTTCTTCATCACATCCCATTGTAGAGTCACACTCATCAACCACCGTGGCCACTACACTTTTTCCATTCGCACTTATGGTAATCTTGTTGAGACATCTGCTCTTGTCGTTGAACCATCCCGTGGAAAGTGCAACCACCGGCGTGTCATCAGAATGATATTGATTATCACACGCTGAAGGACCACCTCCATCTCCGCCTTTCTGGAAACTATTAAGTGTGAGGTAAGCCTTAGTATGGGTAGACACTGACGGTGAACATTCATAAGTTGTGTACATCTTTCCTTGTACACAACAATCAGAGTCATTCTCTTTATTGCATTGTCCAGATGGAGCTTTCTTTCCCCTAATTCTACCGTTTGGACGACACTTTTGGGCTTCAGAATACACACAACTTGTTAAAACAAGAGTAATCAATAAAAGAAATGAAACTTTGGGGCAAAAGCTCTTCATTTGGTCTATATAACTCTATATTTCTTCTTTGAGTTCTTCTTCTTCTTAGTGTTTGATGCTATCATGGAGCTTTTAGTAGGGTATATATAGGAAACTTAATGTGTAATATGTTAGTTGATTGGCTTTGAAACAACAAGCAGGGGGGTTAGTTAGTATTTTGGTCAAGGCAAAGAGTTCTATCCTGCCGTGTTTAGCTCAAATGACAACTACCACATTATAGGATCACTTTTGAGGTCAAAGAACAAGTTGTACACTACCTTGTTTATTTAGCCAATTCAATATTTATTTTGAACACTAATCATTATTTTTTAGTTATTAAGTATGAAAACAGATAATTTGTCTACAAGAACAAAACTTTGCTCTTATTTTGTCTTGTATTGATTATTTTTTTTAAGCCAGTGATGCATAAAAGATACTTACCTGTAGTAATATTTAATAATTAATGTTTAATATAAACATTTTATGATTTTAATAGGAATTTTACTTGCCAAAGTTTCAGGGCATTGCCTCTGATGTTGACTATTTGATATCAATTTAATATAGACCCCTCAAACTATTATAAATAAATAAATTGATCTGTATGTTGTTTTTAACCTTTTTTTTATATCCTTAAAAAAAAACTTTCTATTTTTTATTGAAACCCTACATCATGAAATATAATAAAGTAGAATGTAAATCTCGTTCAAATAATTGGGAGGCAAAGTAATATAAAACTAACTCTTTGACCTCAAAAATGTTACAACCCTACATTGTAGTGGTTGACATAGATCTTGCAATTAATCTCTAATTCTCTATATATACTCTTTGAGAATTCCAATCCATGCATATCAAACACAAATACTTGGAGAAAAACACAATTAAATAGGCAACATGAAAAGTTTTTGCTCAAAAGCATCCTTTCTTTTTCTAGTTTTTTTTATTACCACAAATTTGTTGTACTCCGAAGCCCAACAGTGTCGTCCAAGTGGTAGAATTAAAGGAGAAAAAGCTCCTTCTGGACAATGCAACAAGGAGAATGACTCTGATTGTTGTGTACAAGGAAAAATGTACACAACTTATCAATGTTCACCGTCTGTATCTACTCACACTAAAGCATATCTCACACTCAACAGTTTTCAAAAAGGTGGAGATGGAGGCGGCCCTTCGGCATGTGATAATCAATACCACTCTGATGACACTCCTGTTGTTGCACTTTCCACCGGATGGTTCAACAATAAAAGTAGATGTCTCAACAAAATTACCATCAGCGCGAACGGAAGAAGTGTGGTCGCCACGGTTGTTGATGAGTGTGACTCAACGATGGGATGTGATAAAGAACATGATTACCAACCTCCATGTAACAACAACATAGTTGATGCCTCTAAAGCTGTGTGGAAAGCCTTAGGTGTGCCTCATGATCAATGGGGTGGATTAGACATTACATGGTCTGATGCTTGATATTATATGTTAAGGAAATACAGTATGTTTTTCATGTAATATACTTGGTGTTTTGGTGAGTTTATTTGTTTATAATCTTCTATGTACCATATATATTTATCAGTATGTTTTCTTTAAACTTTCTTTGCTTTTACGTATAAAAATCAGAGTCTTTATCAGTATGAAACAAAGGCATCATTTTTATTTAAGCCTAATTCTGTAATTCATTTTTGGTAAAATAACTTCAGTAGTGGTCAAAATGTAATCTTGCAATCATGCAAGGACAGAGTATTCCTTGAATGGTAAAGCAATTTGTAGTGATAGTAAACTTTGTGAATTTTTTTGCTTGTTTGTGCAACAAGCAACCTAGCAGTGTTAAAATGAACCGACAAAATTTCAAGAAATCCGTAATGCATCAAAAAACTTCGGTCACAAGCAAGCAGACACGGTGTTTATATCAATCTGTGATACAAATATTACATAAACCCTTATACATAAAGAAAAACAAGCATAACTCCACACTCTAATTACCTACAACGTCAATGTATAGAACCTAGATTAAGCAACTTGCGTACCAGCGTATACTAAAAACTGTCGATTGTGACATCTACATGTGATTCTTGGCAACAAGGCAAAGGTGATTCTTCTTGTGTCTAGCAAGTCCTGGTAATCCTTCAGTGTCTATATCATCCTTTGTCATCCCTTCAGGCATTTCCCAATCAAATGAGTTAAGAAGGTTTGCGGTTATCATTTCTACTGTGGCGATTCCTAATGGTATGCCAGGGCAAATTCTACGCCCTGCACCAAATGGAATCAGCTCAAAATCTTGTCCCTTAAAATCTATATCATTGTTTAAGAATCTCTCTGGATAAAACTCGTCAGGGTCTTTCCATGTCTCCGGGTCCCTGTGAATGGCCCAAATATTCACAAACACCGATGTTTTTGGTTCTATTTTATATCCATTTAGAATAAAACCTTTACTGGTCTCTCTTGGGGCTAGTGGTGCTGGTGCATAGAATCTTAATGTCTCTTTTATCACAGCCTTAAAATATACAAGCTTTTGAATATCATCTTCATCTATGAACTCTTTTTTGAGGCTTCTAATTTCTTCTTGAGCTTTCTTCATTGCTCTTGGATTCTTCATTAATCCAGTCATCACCCAAACTGATGTGGCTGCACTTGTGTCAGTAGCTGCTACAAGTAGATTCTGTGATCATTAAAAGCCAAGCAACTAATTAGGACATTATATCTTTGTTCTTTGTTTACTTGGCACTTCATTTTGCATTTTTTTCTTTCATTGAGACATGTCAATGTGGTACTACATAATTTCATGGTTATGCCATTCTACAAATTATAATGATGATAAAGTTTCATAGATAACAGATAGCTCATGATCAATGTAGTAGTCATAAGGTGGAAATTAATTGTATATTTTTCAAGAAACAAGTTATCCTAAGAGCTTGCTTAATATATAGAGTCAATACCAATGTATGCTTGTGCTACAATTTCAGCTTAATTTCCTGACATAAATGATTACACTTTGTTACTACAATCACTCCCACCTCTTTTTGCTAAGGGTAACACTTTTTGAAACTTACATATAAGACTAATATCGATAAAAATGCGAGAAAGTGAACTTGAGGTAAGAACTTCGGTGTTAGGCGGATAACTAAGTCTCGTATACAATTGGGGGGCTATTGACTGAAACGCCAAAAAAAGTTCCCTATAACATAGAAATCAAGGTTAAGAATAGTTTATAAATATTCACTCTTTACTCTCCTCATCCACATCAGATTCATTATTCAAAGAATAACGCAGGAATTACATAAGACTCAAAACGAACAATATCTTGAAAAGAGTGTTCGGAACATTATATAATAGGGTATAAAACCAAAAAAAAAAATATACTGAATCATGAGAACATACCATAACGACGGCTTTGATGTGATTATTGGTGAGATCAATTGAGAGGCGACCCTGATTCTTTAACTCAAGTAACACGTCAACTATATCCTTCTCTTCTTCATCTTTCTTCCTATTATTAGGATTTAGATGTTCCTCAAGGACTTGTTCAAAGAACTCATCCAAAGACTTGAAAGTTTTGTCAACACGAGCAATTGCCCCGGTGAGTTTATCAATCCACCCCATAAAAGGAATATAATCTGAAACAAAAAAGGAAAGGAAAATAGCTTGTGTCTCATTAAGTAAACCATGGAACCTGCTCTTTTCACCCCCGTCATGTTCATAACTTTTTCCAAAAGCAATTCTACATACTATTGAGCTTGAGACAGACATTAAAATCTCACTAAGGTTTGAAACTTTGGAAGAATAAACATGGTTAGATATCTTTTCAATCATTAGCTTGACCTCAGATTTTCTGACATGGGAAAAGCTAGAAATTTTTTTGGAGCTAAAGAAATGGACAACACAAATTTTTCTTATCTCTCTCCAACAATCATTGTATGGTGAAAATATCATATCTATACCATTGTAAGACAATATTTGTGGACCATGTGATGGAGGTCTGCTAGATACATCATGGTCATGATCTTTGAGAATTTCTTGAGCTAGTTTAGGTGAGCAAACAACAATTGCTTTCTTGAAACCAATTTGAAGAGAGAAAAGAGGACCATAGGTTTTTGAGAGATTCCAAAATTGTAAATGGAGATTTGAAGTGTCAAGTTGATGCAGATTTCCAATTATAGGAAGACCTTTTGGACCTTTTGGAAAGGTTGATGATGAGTTCTTGATATTGGTTTTGTATTTCATGAAAATGAATAATACTAATAAAGGTAAAGCTAGAAGTGTATGAAGATATAACACCATTGTTGATTAGAGCTTTGCTTACAAATCTCACTATGAAAAATATCACATGTGTGCTCTCATAACAAATTATATGCTTTTTGTACTTATGCTGAGTTTGACAGACACATGAAACTACTATGATGTTTGTGTCTTCCTAACATAGTATAATATCTATGTCACTATTTACTTTCTTATATTAATCTAATGAGAAATGATATTTGAAGAATCATTTTTTAACAACTTTTGTGATAACTTTCTCTCTCATATCCACATGGTCCTTTTACTTTCTCTCTCTATTGCTTTGATTTTTGTGTCACTATCTAAATTTCTTTGTATAATTTAGTTGTCACAAAAAAGGGTTGTTCAAATAACATTACTCTAATTTAATTTAGGGGAAAATACATTGAATTGTACACCTGGTTTTCAAATGTAACTTCCCTTGTACTGTATTTATTTAAAAAGAAAGTGCTGCACTTAAGATTATGCCGTGTTCAATGCAAATTTCCATTATTATAATGATGAGAAAGGCTGATGAGTATTTTAAAAGTACAGTATCTTAAATAGTAACTTTTTATAAAAATTAAATATTTAATTTATTAAAAAATAAATTTTTTAATTTTTTAAATGAATAATTTTTTAATTTGAAATCTTAAAAGTGTATTTAGAACACTCGTTATCAATATACTTTAATTATTTTACGGCCACCTCTTGACTCTTCTATTCCCAGTGATTTACTACTATTCTTAAGACAGTATATATACCAATGAGTAACTTTATTTTAGTTTCGTAATCAATTTAGTCTTTACCCGTTACACTAAGAGTTGGTTCAAAGAATGTCACAAGAAAATTGAATTTCAAAGTTTGGTTGTTAGTAAAAACTAAAATGAATGACATCCTTGACTAAATTGGCGGTGACTATTTTATTGAGTAGATGACAATTTGAGTAAAAACAGAAGAGTACATGACAGTATAGATAAATATGCATTAACTTTTATGGGGACAAGATTTTATATAATAAATATTTGTATAAGTTTTTAATAAAGTGTAAGTGATAAAATAATAACATCATTTTTATTGATTGTACCCAAAAAAAAACATCATTCTTATTGAAAAATATACTTGAGATTATAAACACTATACTATTATGGGCCTGTTAGGATTAGCTTATTTTAGAGTTTATATAAAACAGTTTGTGCAAATAAATAAGTTTTTATGTATTATTTATAAGTTTTTAAGGTCATTTATGAAAAAACAGTTTATGAAGATACAATTTTCGTTAATGAGAGCTTATAAATTAAAATAAAAACTTATTTATTTACATAAGCTATTTTTCATGAGCTCAAAATAAGCTCAAACCAAACGGAACCTATATTTAGAAAAATGAAAGATTTCTTAACTTCTACGAATTAAAATTGTTTTTTATGTGTCTTTAAATGAAAAAAAGTATTGTAGAATTTTTCTAATTTTCAACACTAAAATATTCTCTCTTATATGTATGTGAAAAAAACATTTAAAATTTCATCTCAAATGCATTTGCACATTTGATTTTGGAAAATCATGAGATAAACTTTTTTTATGGTATAAATTTTCAATTTGTGGGGATAATCTATTATTTTCAGAGGGGACAATAATTAAAATACAAATACATCAATACATATAACATAGACATTAGTGGGGACAATTTCCCCAAATATTATACGAGTGGATTCGTGCATGTATGCTTCAACGATAGCAACGCGACCATTATCGTTATTTAAAACTTTGATGACGTTTATGTTTGGTATCATAGTTGGACTGTCAGGATCACAACGATCCACCGTAATTTTCTAAAAGCTACACTTTGTAGCTTCTGAAGAATTACGGTGGGTCGTCGTGATTCCGACATACCCACTGTTAGAGATGGCAATGCAGGTCGGTCTGCCTCGTTTATGTCTGGGCCGCTATTAGCCTGCAAAAAATGAAATGGGGCGGGCCAAAAATTGTTATGAAAATTGTTGTTCTGACTATCAAACCTTCCTAATAGTACATGGAAAAACCAAAAATACCCCCAGCGGTAGTTAACTACCATTGGGAAAACCAGCAACAGTTAATTGCTGCTGAGGCCAGCGGTAGTTAACTGCCGTTGCGTTTTCCCCCCAAAACCAGAAAACCCCTACCTCCTATTCACTCATCACCTTACCTCACCATTACCATACCTCAAAAAATACCCATTTCAAAAATCTTGTGTCAAAATTTTGGTTCCAAATCATTGCTGATGGATTGCTATAACGTTTCTACGCACAATATACATCAAAAAACAGGTATTGCATCAAAAAACTCGTTTACATTTGATTGCTTTTTGCTGGTTTTTTTTCTCTGACATGAACGTTAGCGGCAGTTAACGACCGCTGGGATCAGCAGTTGTTAACTGTCGCTGGATACTTAGAAAATTTTGAAAAATATTCAAATGGCAGTGCTACCGCCTAATTTTATTTTTTTTGGTTTGTTTATGTTCTTATATGATATTAGATACATGTTAATTAATTATTTTAGCAATTATATGTTGTTTATTTATAGATATGGTTGAGAATGCGGGTGATGATTGATGTAAGATTTTTACATGTCATAAAACTATTTACACGTAAGTATAATAGGATCGTTTCCGCAGGGAGTTGCGTATTTCATAAGTATTTTCACAATATTTATCATGTTAAGTGTTTGGGTATAAATTGTTTGTTTGTGTAAAACTATTATTCTATTCGACATAAAAGTAAAACGAGAAGAGATAGGACTATTTCGCTTGGGGTCAGAGACATCAACCAAGCGTAACAGCTGCAATCTCTCGACCAAGTAATGGATTCTAGCTTATTAAACGATATCATCACAATCACTCGACAATATCATTCGTGTCCAAATGACATCGTTATTTCTAAAGGATCGTTTAAACATTGATTTCCCAAACATTTAAACGATCACAAAGTCGATTGGATAGTTTAATCGACGATTTCCCAACTGATTAAATTACCCAAAAGCATTAAGTTCTAGATTAAAAGTGATTATCAAATATTACCATCCATGTCTAGAGTGATAACTTAAGATAGATTGTTATTCTATTTCTAGGTTCAAAAGTATGTGCCCATATCATTTCAAACCTCAATAAAATAGTAAATGCAAGAATAACAACAATATTGAATAAATAGCTAGAACCATATATTAAATGATCAAAAGATTACATAATAGCTTGTTTGAATACCTCAAAATCCACAAGGGTAGATGTAGCTACATATGTCTATGATAGCTTTGCAAAGGATGAAGAAAAGATGAAGATTCAATGCCTAGATCCATGATGTCTCAACAAATCTTGGGTTGAATCTACTCCTAACT
>Ga0228711_1001308_pt1 | contig 36078 bp, 18 predicted proteins | sample MedpolnodulmetaG_2_FD_177996 | JGI IMG/M metagenome (GOLD analysis project Ga0228711, IMG submission 177996) | Root nodule microbial communities from Medicago polymorpha collected in Santa Monica, California, United States - brown nodules | ecosystem: Host-associated > Plants > Roots > Nodule... | reverse complement strand
CTCTTTGATTTTATAATATGAGATCAATCCTTATGCAATACTTCAGGATTGCATATGGAATAAATAAACACAATAATATAATACAATTTACATAATAATGATTTAATGTATCTATAAGGCACTGATTTCAATTGATGGAATTGCAATAGTATAACCTATAATCATTGATACAAAATTAAAACTTATTTACATAAAAAATAGATTAAGAAGAATTGCATACCTTAGTTGGTTAGAGCCTCGTGCTGATAACGTGTTATGAAATTATTAGAATAAGAACATGAATAAAGAGAAGTAGAGAAGAAGAGAGAATAGAGAGAAGAAAGAAGATTATATTATTCTCTTGTGATGTACAATATGTTACATGTGGTCTCTATTTATAGAGAAGTACAATGATATGACTTAAGAGTAGGGGTGTTCATGGTTACAAAACCAAACCAAACTGAATCCATTTTTGTAGTTTGGTTCAGATCCAAAACTTGTTTAAGCAAAAACCGGTTATTTTTTCAAAATCAGTCTGGGTTCGATTCATATCCGGTTAAGATCCGGTTTATAATGAAAACCAATTCATGATATTTTAGCTAATTTTTTCTTCTATTCTTCCAAAAGTTTGATTCACTGTTACATGATTCCTCCATTTTGATTCAGATTCACCTTTCGGTTTAACTTCTACGTTATTCTTTCAATCAAATTGCTCATAATTTTCTTCAATCTTTTATGTTCCCAGTAACTCCATGCTTCCATTTCTTCATCAGACTCCTTTCAATTCTGATTCACATTTAAGATTCGGTTGAACTACGATTGTGATGTGTGCGGCGATTGTATGAGTCGTATCTAGGGATACACGACGGTAGAAAGTGTGGTCGCCGGAGACATCAGAGTTGGAGGTACGACGTCAATGGTTGTGTCTGCGTGTTGCTGCAATTTTAAGATCTGGGGTTGAGTTACAATGGTCAAACCGGTGCTAAACCAATTCCAAACCGGTTTACCCGTTTTTGAATAATATGGGCCGATTTGGTTGTTTTATTAAATGGACTGGACTTTTGAAATATGAAATGAGTTGGTTATTGATTTGGTTATGGTTAACCTTTTTGCACACCCCTACTTAAGAGTTAAGTACTTAAGGGATAAGTACAAATAGGTGTGACTTAGAGGATAAGTAATATGTTGTCACTTAAGAGATAAGTACAAGAGTTTGTGGACATCCACTTATTATATTCATAACAACTATAAACTAATTGAATTAGCTTATAAAAAAGGGTTAAATGTGTTTTTGGTCTCTATAAATATACCAACTTTTCGTTTTAATCTCTCTAAAATTTTCTTTCAACTTTTAGTCCCTATAAAATTTTTAATTACTACTTTTGGTCTCTATTTTTAATTTAATTTTTCCATTTTTTAATGAAATTGTGCAGGAATGTGTAAAATATTCTAATAAAAAATTCTCGAAAAATATTTGAATTTTTTAACAAAACACAAATTAAATATGAATTTTTAACTGTAAAAAATATAAAAATTCATATTAAATTCATGTTTTGTTAAAAAATTGTTAATTTTTTTTGGAGAGATTCTTATAATATTATGAATTTTTATGGAAAATTTTATTAAAAATATGAATTCTACATGTGAGTTTACTTTAAAAGAGGGACCAAAAGTGAAGATGGAAAATTTTTGAGGGAGTAAAAGTTGAAGAATTTTTTTAGAGGGACTAAAACAAAAAGTTGACATATTTATAGGGACAAAAAACATATTAACATATTTTTTTTTTGGTCTAGTAGCCTAGTGGCTGGAGCTCACGCAATTAAATATGGAGAAGTGGGGTGTCCAGGGTTAAACCCCGGCCCTCGCATAAATTATGTTATATTCCTATCAACTGAGTTAAGTTTACAGGAACGACAAAAAACATATTTAACCTTATAAAAAATTACTCTAGACTAGTAAATATAAACTGCAAGCTCGTGAAAATGCGAGATAAACTTATAAACATAAATTAAAAACTAAAACATGGTCTTATCAAATAGAGAGATATATAGATCTTATATATTAGATTAGTCAAAAAAAAGTCTTGTACATTAGTTATTCAATAAATTTAAAAAATTGAATTTTACTTGCTTTAGAAGAAATAGAAAGGAAAATAAAAATAAAAATAAAGAAGAAAAACGTAGAGGAGAAGCAAGTAAGTAAAGCGTGGTAATAACGCAGGGTGGTATGCATGATTTGATACCCTACACCTTCCCACACTCACACAAAACCTTTTATTCATTCTCTCTCCCTCCAATTTTCTTTCAGTGTTGCGTTGAATCAATGTCGAATTTCTTATCAAACAACACAAATCCAAACCCTAACCCTAACAAATCCATCGAGGTGAATCAACCTCCAACTGATTCTGTTTCCAGTCTCAATTTCAGTCCCAAATCCAACTTACTCGTTGCTACTTCTTGGGATAATCAGGTACTTCATTTCTTCTTCTTCTTCTTCTTCCTCCTCTTCAATGCAACTGCGTATTTTCTGTTCTTGCAATTATCTTTTACTTCTTTTTTTGTATGTAGGTTCGTTGTTGGGAGGTTGCTCGTGATGGAGCGAATAATGTTGCCACTATGCCTAAGGCTTCTATTGCTCATGATCATCCGGTAATCTATCTATTTAACTCTTTCACTTTTATTTTTATACACTGTTGTAATAACTTGTATGTGTGACTTTAGCAGTATTTATGGTGTGGTGAAAGTGTAATGTTTTATAATGATTACGATTGGTTGACAAAAGTACACATTTTACACCGACGGTGTATATTTATTGAATTTTTAAGTTTTATGATATTATTATGAATTTAACTAGTATATGCCCTGTCAGTGTACAATTATTTACACATGCATCCAATGATGTATTGCCATATCAGTTAATGAATATGACAACTCATGTGTTTTCATATTTATTAATTGACGTGACAACACATCATTGGATGCATGTGTAAAATAATTGTACAATGCGATAGTATACTAATTAAATTCTTTATTATTACCGTGTTCGTGAGTTTGTGTTTGGTATATGGATGATGGACTCAATTGCGAATCTAAAGTAGAATATGGTGATGGGTAGGGGGAGAGGACAAGAATAAGAGTAGTAAAGACTGACAACGATTTCCATATGTGATTTGTTTAAACCAAGTAAATAGTTGTATCTTGTGTGTGACTTTTGTTGGGCGATGATGATGTATTTCTGTGATTGCTCATTTATTCTCATGTATTCAGCACAGTACAGTTTCTTATTTTAAATATTAAGATATTTGTATCCGTGTAGTGATGTGTTTGGTGTGTTTTATGAGCCTTGGTTACGTACGATTTTGAGGTTGGATTTTTTTAGTATGTGTGCTCTTTCATTTCCGTGTTTTGTGCTGATTGATGCAACTAATGAATAATAACATGAGTTGACTGTTGAGTTGATTATGTCGATCAATTGATTGATAGTATCAAATTTTACACTTCTGGGTTTTATAATCTTGGTCATTTTCCTGATATTTTGAACCAAGCCCCACAGAAACTCTCATCTAGAAAGTCTATTCTAGGAAACATAGGACTCAGTTTTAATAATTGCTATGTTGGGATTTAGTTATAAATTTTAATTACTGTTATGTGGCAGTTTATGGATAGTTACTTAGTTTTAATAACTGCAATGCAGCACTACATGTATTTTCGTAACCATTGGTTTGAGCAGGATTCTAAGGCGTACCCCTTTTAGATAGGGTACAATGGTACATTGGTGTTCCCTTTAGATGTAACCGCGATATTGTAATAAAAGCCCACAGACAGTTATGGGCTCTTATTAGTTATTCCATTGGCACATCCGTGTCGCTACCATAGTTGCATGGGGTTCTACAATCCATTTTGAGCAACAATGTACACTATCTGTTGGACATTTTTTGTAGGCACTATTTCGATCATAGGGTATAATTTTAAAGATGTTCTCTTTTTATCAACCCCAAGTAAATGTCAAGCTGAAGTTGTAAATAGTTGCTTGGAACCATATCTGCATTGTTTTCCTTGAAGACAAAGCAAGCGTCCCAACAGAAGGTGATGATAAGGATTTGTAGCCAGAGCAAGGTCCCATAGTCATAGACCCATTTGCCTCGGCAGTTTTTTTTTAAAATTTTTTTAAAAAAAAAAATTGTAGGACTTAGTTTTAATAATTACAATGTTAAGACTTCACTTTAATAACGTTTATGTGACTGTTTATGCAGCTGTTAGTTTTATAAGTTGATGTTGGCAGTTTATGGAACAGTTATATAATTTTGTTTTTAATGGTGTGGCAGTGTTGGGGGGAGGTTAGGTTTCAGGCTTTATAACTTCTATTATCTTCTATTATAAGAAACAGAATTCTGTTATAGTTGTCTACATATCATCAGTTTATAATGCATATCTTTTTGCATAGGTTTTGTGCTCTGCCTGGAAGGATGATGGCACAACTGTCTTCTCTGGTGGATGTGATAAGCAAGTTAAAATGTGGCCTCTGTTGTCTGGAGGACAACCAATTACTGTCGCCATGCACGATGCACCCATCAAAGATATTGCTTGGATTCCCGAGATGAACCTTTTAGCCACAGGAAGCTGGGACAAGACTATAAAGTAATGTACCAGCATTCACTTCCTTTACGAAATTTAAATTATCGTTTTCATATTATATAGTCTCGCATGTCTCTTAGGTTGTCTTCTATTGGAATTAGAATTGATTTAATTACTTCTGGATAGGAATGTCAGAAATAAGTGTTCCAATCTGAAGTTTGTGTAACCATGTAGGATTACTTTGTTGTTTTAGAAGAATATCTTATTTATGAGTTATAAAATATCTCTTGTTCTTCCTTTTTTTAATTTTTTTCACGGTTATAAGCCTTTACAAAGCAGTTTCGGTAACCTCCTACATACACCGTGTCTTTTATCCAATTATTACCTATTGTCTCTCATTATAGATTATAGTGCATGCTTTAGCATTTAGTGGTGCTGATATGTATTGCGGTTTGTGTCTTTCTGATTAGATATGTTATGGAGCTTACTATTTTACTTTATCTGGGTTTTCTTCCTCTCACGTGACTTTTCCTGGCCACTTTTAGGTATTGGGATACAAGGCAGCCAAATCCAGTGCACACACAACAACTCCCAGAGCGCTGCTATGCAATGACAGTGAAACACCCTCTGATGGTAGTTGGCACTGCTGATAGAAATATTATTGTTTACAATTTGCAAAATCCTCAGGTGACACTCTCACTATTTGAGCATACTTTCTATTATTCGTATTTGCTTTCAGTCTTGTAATTAACTTGTGACATTGGGGCTGTTTTATCTGCATATTTCATAGAGGTTGCGTTTCTTTTTTCATGGGTATAACATGATTAAAGAGGATCTCTTTTTCAGAGAAGAGAAATTACATGAGAATATTTTATCATCCAAAAGAAAGAAAACAGACAACCAAATTTCTGGGCCAGTTATTCACTCATGTAATATTGCAATCTCAATGGATGACATAGCACCACAAGTTCAAATACCATAGTGTTTTAGAAAATTGGATAGAGTCTCCCCTAAAATAGGAGATTTCCGACCATACAAATATAAACATCAACACATAGGTCAAGTAAGGAGCTTGGGGCTTGTAAAGAAAGGCAAGGAGATTGTGTCTACCAACACGTCCAAGTACAAAACCACAAAACAGATGCTGTTACCTATTTCATATGATTCCGAAATTTAGCCAATGTCGTAACTTCGTAAGTGACCATAAATCGGCTTACCACACCGGAGAAGTGGGGAAGTGCGCTGAGATGTAGGTGCAGTTGATAAATGAGCTTTGAAAAATAGTAGAAAAGAGGGAACAAGTTTCCCTAGAAAGCTCTTTGAGTTTTGCATCCTATTTCATATTTTCCATTGTGGGCATTCAATATGTTCACTTATGTATGGCCAGCTGGTCACTATTTATTCAGTTGATCATTCTTTTAATGCTTTCAGTATTGCACATATCTTTTAACTTTGACCATTGTTCATTTGCAACAGGCTGAGTTTAAGAGAATTGTTTCACCCTTAAAGTATCAGACAAGGTGCCTCGCTGCGTTCCCTGATCAACAAGGTTTCTTGGTATGCATCATTCCTCACTTGTTTTACATCTTTTTGCTTTTCCGCATTTAACAAATCTTATTTACTATCGTCATTTTACATGTGAAAATGATATCCGATTCTTCCCAATAGGCCACTCTGTTTAGTATCTGTGGAAGAACATTTTCTCTGTAGCCTATTTTTATTGATTTTTTTAAATCTCTTTCCCGCAACTTTCTGTTGACTAGAAAAATCCTTTCAGCTCTGCACCTTTCTTTTCCGGAATCAAAGCAATATAAATTTTCCTACCAAAATTAGAATGTGCAGGAGCATGAATGATATCTTGTAACTTGATGATTACTTTGGTTGTGATAATAGTATGAACTAATAAAGATTAGTTTCTCTGAAAATGTCAAAAGAAATAAGGAAATTTTGAAGTTTACTCCTTTTTCCATCCTTTTCGAACTTGTGACAAAGTCTAACGTTCATCTATTTCCCTAAAGTATCTATGACATGTCTCTGTTTTAAAGAATAATTTGCAAATCATCTGTCTTCCAGATTCCCTTTCCTGTGTAACTCTTCACTTGTCCTACAACAACAACTGAAGCTTGTTACCAATAGGTGGAATTGGTTATGTGGGTCGAACAATGCCATAATATCCTGTCATGAATTGTATCTAAACACAGACCATTTACTTGCAATCTAGACCTATTAATTTGGGCTGTTGAGACTGAGACTGTACTTGCTGTGCTGTAGGTTGGATCAATAGAAGGAAGAGTTGGAGTGCATCATTTGGATGATAGTCAGCAGGCTAAAAACTTCACTTTCAAATGCCACAGAGAGGGGAATGAAATATACTCAGTCAACTCTTTAAACTTCCATCCTGTAAGATTTATGGTTTCATCTTGGCCTTGCTATTCTGCTTTAATATGATTTACTTTACATTGTTGTGCACTGTTGTTATCTTTGTATTTTCAGTAATAGGCATGATCTTTTCACCTTTCTCTTTTTCAATAAATTCTACGGTGTCAATCGCACCTGTTTCTGGTTTATTTACACTACTGAAAAACATTTTTATCATCTTTTTTTAATGATAAAGAAATCAATTTTGTCAACAAAAAATATGATAAAGAAACTCAGAATAGAGTTCCTTCAAGTTGTAGGTGCAGGATACTCTGTCATCCCATACTAAACCTCTGAAATTTTATAATTGAAGAAGTTATATGATATATTGATGAATTACCATTGCTTTTTTTTCCTGACGTTATTCAACTATATCGAAAATCTCTCCATGCCAATATCTCTGGAGAAACAGACTTCACATTCGTCTTGAAAGAACCTATCAATCCCAAGTGCTAGGGAAAGCCTGCTGTAAACCTTAAATTTTTGAGGAATGATTCTCTGATTATATATACAGGGTATGCTGATTGCTGGCACCCATTCGAACCAAAGAAGGCAAAGTGTCCTGTAGTGCCGATTTATAGAAATCTAAATTCTTATGGAAATGAATCATGAAATTGAAAACCAACCATGCGTGAAATTTCTGTAATGAATATATATTTTTTTCCTTTTGAAAATTTGATAACATGTGATTATCAGGAATTGTTTAAAATGCAATTTAGCTATGTAATTGAAATCAAACTCTTACTGCCTTATTTATTCCTCAATTTATGTTTCCTCGCATGTAGGGAGCCTCTCTTTATATAAACTCTATGCTTTTAACACATTTTATTATTTTGGTCTTAACAATGATAATGACACATTGCAAATTAATAATTCAGTGAATTAAGTTAAAAATTTCTGCTTTCCCTGTATTTTCAATTCATAAAATTTTTGTGTGGAATGTAGATGTGCAGTAGTAGAAATACTTATGACTTCTATTTCAACGAAGATCTACAGTTCCGTGATATATTGATACTTTTTATAGATTACATTTTTTGTTTACATATCTCTAGTATCCTATACCTTCAATTGTGTGATTTCGAACAAACTTCTTTGCTTCAATTATAGAATTTTTTTTTCCCAACCACACCAATTATATTGAGTTTTGATAAATGCATAGCTGATTGTTATATATCTATTAACTACTCCTTAATTATCATCTGTTGGTCTCCCTAAAATTTTGTAGCAAATACTTGCCTTTCTTTTGGCACCTCTAGACCCAAACGTACAGCAATTATGGACACACAATATCACTGACAAAGTATATTTGCTTTAGTCTATTGTCATTCTTCCCCCATAATTTTTATTTTATATTTTTTTAGGTACACCACACATTTGCTACTGCTGGTTCTGATGGTGCTTTTAATTTTTGGGACAAGGATAGTAAACAGAGGCTTAAGGTTATTTCAATCTCTATTATTACACATTCAATTCCCATCCAATGCATATTATAGTGATATTTTGGCATAATACATGCTTATTTAATGTGATCTCTTATTTCAGGCCATGTTAAGATGCAGCCAACCCGTTCCTTGCAGTGCCTTTAACAATGATGGTTCAATATTTGCTTACTCAGTATGCCCGTTATCTCACTCTGCATAAGTTTTTGACATTGTTGAATAAGTTTTGGCAATCTTTTTCTATGACACATACTTTTTCACTATAGCATTTTAAATTGAGATTTATTTTAGTCTACTGCTTTTTTTATTCTAGCTCAATTAGTTATGAAGATACCTTGTAAAAACATTCCTTGAGGGCAGTATGTGCATGAGAGGATGTCAAAATGCACGACAACTGTTCAGAATTTTCGAAGTAGGTTTTTGAACCTACAAATAGAATATGGGAATTTAGAAAAAGAGGTTCCATAAAAAGTGAAGAGAATAATGCCCCATTTATTGAATATTGAATGAGAACAAAGAAAAAAAAATTAGATTTCCCTCTCTTATCGTAAAAAAAAGGATTTTCCATAACAGAGGAAATGCTTAGTTCCCAATTGTTAACCAACCTCCATGCTTTTCCCTTCTATCTCTCCTACCTTTTAAGCTAAGCCTTTGTCCTTCCAACTAGAACCATCAAACTTTCTGAACCTCATACTATTAAAAAGGGAAGAAAAATATGTCAGATTTAAATTGAAACTGCAAGAGAGGAGTCAGAGATCTCATATCTGTTAATGGACTTGCTTTGAGAACTAAGAAGCATCAACTTTTTTACTTCCCAAGTGTTATATATAGGACACATGTTTGCGAGCAGTAGCTGTCTTTTTTTATGTGGAGGGGGGAGGAAGAGACACCAAGCTTCATTTACTTGCTTACCATAACTAATAGAAACTGAGTTGAAAAAAGATGAGAGATCAAGATGCACTATTATACTCATCTGTGTTAGATTTTTCTTAATTCATGTATTATAGTAACAAGCTTTATTGCCACTAGGGTGTGGTTTTAATGCATTGATCAATCAAAACTATTAGGTTTTATTAAAAATAAAATTTTATTTAAATCAATTAGAGAAATGTCTTTTATAACTGGATTCTTTTATACTCCCTCCGTCCCTATATCTAAGCACCCATTTGATTTTATTTTTGTCCCTAAATATAAACCCCTTTTCAAATTACTAGATGCATTTATTATTTTTTCCCTAAACATACCCCTATTTAATACTGCCAACTTGTCTTGAAATATGAATAGTCAAATTTAATACACATACAAACAAAGTACAATTTGTTAATATTAACACACAAAACAGACACATTAATTACACTGACAACTTTTCTTAAGAAATGTGAAAAAAGCAAAGAGGGTTTACATAAAGGGACAGAGGGAGTAGTTTCTTAGGCAATTATGATTTCTTCTACCCCATGTAATTAGACAACCTTTCATTTGATCCACTTTCCTTACTAGAACTTCTGTTAGTCTTTCATGGATGTTAAATTCATTCTCTTTTATGATGGTAATCTTGCAATGGAAATTTCTGTTGGCAAATTCCTTTCTAATTGTAGTTCATAGTTTGCTGATAAAAGGATTTTGAATTCAAAAGGCTGGTATTTGAGCTATATTAATGAAAATATTTCTATTACTTATATGGTTAAAGCATGTGGATTTGATATACTGATGTCCTGCTTGTAGGTCTGCTATGACTGGAGTAAAGGGGCAGAAAATCATAATCCAGCAACAGCAAAGCCGTACATTTTCCTGCACTTGCCACAGGTATTTGGTTCGGCTGCTCCTATGAAGTCCATATACTCCAAAATTGCTAAAATATTTATGTTCCACCCATATCTTATACTGATATGCATACTAAACTCTGGCATATGTTTCTAAAATTGTTTTCTCCATTTTTATTTTCAAAAGAACTATTGATTGATGCATTTGGGATTTAACTCCAAAAAGAATTTCTTCTCTGGTCTTATTCTTCTTCACGGGCTGAGAAGAATAGGAGTACACGCTCCTTTATTTATTACCTGAATAGAAATATAGTGCATTTGAAAAGAAATAACAATTTGGTCTGTGTATTTCAACCTTTGACTTTTGTTTAAGAAAGATAAGGGATATACCACGAGAAAGGCAAGGGTGTTGGACATTGGTGGAGATGTATATGATCCACCTAATATGAGTGTTGTTAAATAGTTGGTAAGATAATTTGCGCCAGCTTCCGCCAATGGGCGCAATCACACATTTTTAAGGCAGACTTTTTCCATGCGCCATAAATTGTCGTCTGCTATTAACAACATTGCTTAACAGTGGTGGTGGTCTTCTTGATGGTGAATTTGACTTGGAGTTCATAATTTTGTGAATGATGATAATAGGGGAGATAAAAATGATAGTTAGTATTAGTAAGTCGTAGGCTATTGAATATAGTCAAATCTTAACTTTTAGATAGGACTAATGATTCAAAGCGAAAAAAAGGATAGGACTAATGATAGTCAAAAGAAAGATGCGTATCTTTTCTATTATGTATTTTTTGTAAGTTTGATAATCATCTATTGATTAATAATTTAATATAGTGATATATTAATTGCATATTTTCATAGCTTTTGTATCATAGTGTAACCAAAAAAAAATAGCTGTTATATCATACACATGTATCATACCAAGTTCCTGGACTTAATATCTAAAAGAATATCCTTCTATCATCTGTTACTGATATGTTCCTGTGGGAGGCAGGAATCTGAGGTCAAGGGAAAACCGCGCATTGGTGCGACTGGCAGAAGGTAAAGGATGCTGCTCTGCAATATCGATGGTGGGGTGGGTATACTTCAAAGAATTATCAACTGATGATGCTTAATGATATCTTTCATTAAGTGTATGTATAATATGCAAGTACCTATGGTTTGTGTGTATGTTTTTCAGTTTTATGAACAATAGGTTCTTTCATGACTCTGCAAAACGATACTTTTAGGTGTAAATGTCGATTTAATTGTCGAATTTTGTAAAGGATGTAGAAAATTAGCTATAAAATTTAGTATAAATATCCTACCCTTCCAACATCTTTATTTGAGAATTTATATGGAACACAACCTTCAAACAATATTTTGTTAATTTCATTTCATTAGTTTATACTATTATTTTCATATATCAAGGATTTATCAACGTACTCCCTCAGATCTCGTATATAATTATCAAGTTTCAAAATATAATTAAAATTTAACTTTAATTAACTTTATTTATTGTAGTTATTTTAAAAGTATTCAGAAATTAAATTTAGATTGTTCACAACAACTTTGTGAGACATGTGTTATATACTTTAGTTGTTTAACCGTTTGACTTTGGTCGGTGTGTATGAAAAAAATAAGGGAGATGTCATTTATTTAAAGACTTTTAGTTATCTCAGGTGATTAGTCGAAATAATTGTGTAGAAAGCACATGTTACAGCAAGTACACCCTCCGGTCACAAATATAAGCAAAAATTCATGTTTTAGATTCATTCAATAAATGATGTATGTGATCGGAGGGTGTATATGTTAAATTATAGGATATCATCTGTATGGATCAAATTAGAAGATAAGAATTCCTATTCCCAATAAATGTATCTTGAGATCAGATTCAAAAATTTCTCACTGGTAAGCTAAATAAGTTACATTGTAAACTCCCACCGAAACTTCTAGTTCTCTTCGACCTTGCATAAGTAGTACCTGTCCTAATTTAAATTTTCAATTAACAAAACCGAAAAAAGTTATAGTGCCAAAATAGGTTCAAGCTTGTGAAATGAGAGGTTCCATATATACGATTATTTAATTTGGAATCAAGCTGTTAGTAGTGTTTGGTGTAACATAATCCATAATTGGCCAAATCTGAGATTCCAAAGAGAAATTGAAAAACAGATTTCATTTTATTCCAAACATATATTTGCAGAGAAAATGCAATGCCAACCGTTACTAAAAGAATAAACACAGCAACCCCCCTGAAGTACTACTTATTTCCACGTGAAAGAAAGGAAAGAAAAAAAATACTGAAATACAATTATTATCTGAGAACGATAAATAAAGTTGCATATATTTCCATAAAAGCTCTATACTAACTAGTTTCTCTCATACACACAATGACAAAAGTGTGGGTTGCTTGTACCCTAAGCAATAAAACTTACAAACTTCTGTCTTAAAAAATCATAACCTGATCAATGGACATGTAACCTGAACATACAAGATAGTTTCAAGAAGATTAAAAAGAAAAGATAAGTAGAAGAGATGGTGAAAAGCATATGCACAAATCATGAAAGTCTATCACTTTCAGGCAAAGGAAGGATTGTGTATTCACCAGTGGATATGATAGAATCTTCAAACGGATCATCTAGGACCTGAGAGTTCATCTGGCTCGATATGTGAAGTTGAATCTATTTGGGTATGTGAAGTTGAATCTACTATCCAATTTGCATTAAGGTGATGTATGTGGTTTTTCTTAAAAGCCTGTCGGTACATCTCCTCTTTCTGCCATTGCTCCCATTTTTCCGCCAAACCATCGCCTTCAAGCATTCTCACCACCTCAGACATTTTTGGTCTTTCCATAGGTGAAAATTGTGTGCATAGTAAAGCCACTTGGATTAACTTCTCTACCTCTTGGATTAGCTTCTCTACCTCATCATTATTTCCCTTTAATTTTGCATCCACCAGTGTTTCTAACTTCTTGTCCACCAGTGTTTCCAATTTCTTGTCTCTGAGAAGTCCTTTAACCTGGATTCAAAATAATGTCAAACAGTTTCCAACTATGATTCGTCATTGGTTTTGATATTACGTTATAGCCTATGCAATGCAACAATGACCAAGTTTTTCTAGGTCTTCATCTACCTTTAGTGATTTAACTGCTCTTCATCTTATTTACTCTTCTTACTTCAAAATCTAGAGATCTTATCTCTACATGTCCAAACTACCTAAGCCGAGTTTCCACCATCTTTTCTAGGATAGGTGCTACCCTAACTCTCTATCTAATGTAGTACTGTAATTTCTATTAGTCCAAGAGGGAATAGGTACTTCTGTATCACTTAAAACACTTGAGACCCTCCTCTATTTCAACCACCCAGCTAGAATTCGATGGTTTACATCTCTTACTATATTTCTGTTTTTTTGTACTACGGACCCAAGATACTTCAACTGCGTAACTTGTGGTAGAGTGTAGGTAAAAAAAAAAAACCAAGGACCAAAACATAATGCATTTTAACAAATAGCAACCCTCCCTTTTAAATTACTACAAGGTAAAGTTTTGGTGGTTGATGAAGGGAATAGGGACTGTTATCATAAATAAAAACAAATTGTCAAGTATTAATGCATGCTTGAGCGTATAGAACATTGTGCAGAGATTAATGCATGCCACGATGTTGGAGGAAGAATTCAACCAAAAATGACGGTAAATACACGGTTATCAAAAATTGTTCAAGTACTAATGATATGTATAAAGATAATATAAAACCTACCCAATCATGCAACATCATATCATCATCTTTTTTGGCAAGATCTCCTAGATCATAAGCACTCTGTCCAGTTATTAGTTCAAAAAGCATCATGCCATATCCATAAAAATCAGTCTTTTCTGAAGACTTTCTTGTTGACAGGTACTCAGGGGATATATACCCAGGTGTACCTCGAACAGCTGTAGTGACATGAGTATCTTTGTAAGCCATAAGCTTTGCTAAACCGAAATCTCCAACAACTGCTTCAAATTCCTCACCCAACAATATATTTGCTGCTTTCACATCACGATGAATAACCTTAGGGTCACAATGATCATGCAAGTAAGCAAGCCCCTTGGCAGCTCCAAGCCCAATATTCTTCCGCATTGGCCAATCAAGCGGCGGTTGAGGCGGTTGAGAGGCCTTACGTTCTACAACAACACAGAATATACATAGATGGAGTTATAATTTGAAAATGCAAATTTTGAAATTCAACAGTAATAGCCGAACACTCATTCGCATTTGAAAATTTGAGGTGCTTAAGAATTTTCATGTTTGTATTTGCGTAACCTCCAGCAAATAGCTAGGAGATACCAATTATTATTTTTTCAATGATAAACCAAAATAAACCAGAAACAGATTTGACATTGAACTATTATTTCTACCAGAAAAGGAAATATGAGAGAAAAGATTTATACAGAAAGCGGTATATGAGAGAAAAAAATACACAAGGAAGGAAAGTAAATTATGAATAAATAAAAAACAATTCAGATGCTGAACCAATAGTGGCACCTTTGAAACACGACGCTAAACTTCCATTAGCCATTAAAGGATACACAAGCAAACGTTCAGTAGATGTCACACAAAAACCACGAAGACAAAGCAAATTAGGATGCACAGCCATGCCGATCATTTCCACTTCTGTCTGAAATTGCAGCTCCCCACCCTGTTCCCCACCACGTGTGCGTTCCTCTCTAAGTCTTTTTACTGCTACAAGAGTGCCATCAGCTAAGCGTCCTTTATAAACCTTTGCGAATCCACCTTGACCTATATTGTTTTTGTTGCTGAAGTTATCTGTTGCTACTAGCAGCTCACGTAGCGAAAACCTTTTAAGCTGACCAAGGTGAACTTCAGGATCCTCCTCAGCTGCAGGTAAAAGACAGATAAAACGTTGGTTCATCAGTAATAAATATATAATGCAGCATTGATCAGCATGTATAATCATGTTTTATGATATTTAACTAACCAGGAACGTCAAAGAAATGATCCTCTGGTTTTCTTTTTTGCCGGTAAACAAGTGCAATTGCAGGGGCTGCAAACAACAGAGCAGCAGCAGCAGCAACTCCTCCAGCAATAGCTTCGGTATTAATGCTACCTGAGAAAAGGATTAACAGTTTAATTAAAAAATTATAACACTATTAAAATAAATAGATTGTGACTGATTGGAAACAAAACTTGTCTGCTTTTAGAGGCCACTTCTCAAAAATCAGTCCATCCTTTCCCATAATTACGGTATTAACATTCAGAAAAAGAAATATAGTCAATGACTATCATTTGCCAAATCTTTTTCTCTTTGTTCTTTGGGGGAAAATGTAGAAAAAGGACCTTAAGGTGAAAATGGTGGAGAAGAAAGAAGAAAAACCAGAAAAACTGAAAAGACAATAAAGTTTTAGAGGACAAAGTAAAAAAACTAAGATACTTTGATACATTAAACTGAAGCATACGCTACAAATATATAGAGCCAAACCATAAGCTTGCTTGGAAAATTGAAAATAAAACTCTGCAGTAAATCCACTTCAAACACTAGTCATCATTAACTAAGGACAGTAGACATCATTATCTAGGGATTATTTACTTACTATACAAGCAATAATCTAATTATAAAATAAACAACTGCACAGAAGTAATTATTGAACTAGAAAAATATCAATTTCCAACAGAAAAGGGGCAAAAGAAATAATGCTAGGTAACTGAGAGGTTAGAGTCAGAATCGAAACAATAGCAAAGTGCAAGAAAAATGGAATACTTGTTTGACATGACCTTAACTTAATGACCTCTAGAAAAACCATCCTTAGCCGTTGAGTCACAACTCAAACTTTTAGGTCAAGTGATTTTTTAACATGACATCTATATCAAGTTGACCTGGTTTGGTTGTTTTATTCCGTCTTAAAACTAAACTTTCGCACAAAAAGAAGTTAAGTTTGGTTTCAATACAAGAGTGTTATGAGCAAAGCTAGAGTTAATATTCTGAATCAAAGTTTTCAGTCCAAGTAATTCTTTAACAATTTAAAATCATTGCCAACAAAAAAATGACGTCAATGAACCTGAAGAAGCTGGTGATGGTGGAGAAAGTGGCGCTGGAATGATTTTTTGTTGTTTCATGCGAGGATTATTATGATAACTGTAAAGTGGAACACAGGGCATTAGTGAAGTTTCAGGCCATCTGTCAACAATAAGACATAGATATGGACATAACTATTTGCACTGACCTGATAGGGGTAAATATTGAAAATGAACCATTCACTGGGAAATCCCCTTCTAGATTATTGTTTGAGACATCACTGTATTCCAAGATTGCCGTTGTGTCAATTTACACATGGAAATATATGATTCTACTATAACTCATAGGAAATCTAAATAAAGGAGTAACACTCACAGAACTTGCAACGTAGTAACATTTGTCAAAGAAATGGGAATGACTCCAGTCAAGCTGTTATTGTTGAGACGCCTATTTTGGAGAGCAAGATGAATAAAGTAGAGTAATAAATAATGATTGGTAACTAGTTATCAAATGAATAAAAAAGAAGTGTAGATAACAAAATTTTACCATGCAAAGTGAATTTGTCAAAAATGGAAATTACATCTCACTCAATGCATAGGCTAATTCTATGGTGCACAAAAGTGTTGCAACATGCACAAATTTCTTTTCCATCATTGGATCAATAAGTCCCGTATATCTCACTTGATCTAATTCTGGAACTTAATAATTTAATGGTAGAAACAAACTTATGCATGATGCAACACCAATCTCACTTGTGCACCACAAAACTAGCCCAAGGTATAACTGATACATTCCTAAATTTAAGTTTTAGTTTCAAATAAATGAATGAATAAGATATTCATATTAGAAATATTTACACATCAGGTAGAGAAAATCCCCTTTAATGCAAAAAAGAAAAAATGCACAGAAAGAACACGCAAACAATTGAGCGCAAGTCTTGGTAGAATATATGAAACTGATCCTATAAGATAAACTGAGATACTATAACATAACATCAATATGTCATAAGATATTAAAAAAGGCCCTTTAGAAATACCATCAAGCTCGTAGCTTTCATTCTTTGAAACGTGCAGTTGTAGAGTGTTGGATTATCACGTCTAATCGAGATTATTTGATTAAAAAAAAAGATATGGCCATGCTAAATCAAGCTTTACTATAATAAACCAGTCAAATCAGAAACTTGAAGAAACTTCAAGTCGCCTTCACCACCCCCTTAGTGAATTAGTATGTATATAAATAAACTGTTATTACGTTGAATTAGTTAAATCTCTGATAGAGAGTTATTGAGTTGATCAAAACATGTAACATATACTGTTAAGATTTCTTTCATCGTACTCAAGGGAGGAAAACCTGCAGTACTAGTTGACCCAAAATAAAGTTTCATCTTGACATAAGGCCAAACTCCACCATTTTGGTTAGTAGCTTTACGTATTTACTAAAAATTAGAAATACCTTAAATATTTCATTCAATCGGCATACAATCGCACTATTGCATCACATAATAGTAATAATCAGCAGCAGCGATAATGAAAATAGGACTACTTTTTTAAGCATGCACTTTTGTATATTGCAGCTTTGCTTAAAGTGTAATGGTCATGTTGTAGAGGTTACAAAACTTACTACATTTTGCATCGGAAAACACATAAAAAAGGATGTTGAACAAGGTAAAGAGGTAGAAAAAAATTGAAACTAACATAATTTTTTTTGCAGATCAAAGATATGAGAATAATGAAAGTATGTCATACAGGAAATGTAGTTTTTGAAGCTTACCGAATGTATTTGGTATGGTACCGGTTAAATTGTTCAAGTAAAGATCCAAGCTTCCCAAGATTGTTAAATTTCCTAGCTCTTCTGGGATTGTTCCTGTTATACTATTATTATAAAGTCCCCTTCCATTGAAAAGGGAAGAAAATTCAGATTTATGTAAGGCTGAGCTTAATCTGCTCAGAAACAGTCAAATTTACTCAACAATATCATATCTGATTCACAACTTACAAGTACTGCAAATTCGAGAGACCCCCTAGGCTTGAAACCAGTATACCAGAAAGGTTTGCATTTCCAAGATCACTGTCCAAATACGACAAAAATAATAATAATAAACAATTCATTACGTTGACAAAGATTCATAAAATCACTGATCAAAACGATACAACAACTTACACACGGATTACTCTATCACCACTGCATGTAACATGAAACCACGTGCAGGGATTGAGAAGGGTAGAATCCCAACTTTCAAGAGCATTGTTAGGATCATTTAAGTTTCTCTTGAATGCAATAAGCATATCACCTGTGCTAAAATGAAGAAATCTTTAGGGTGCAATGTGAAAAAGTGTTACATACAGGAACCATAGTAACATTGGCCTTAGTAGTATACACCTAAATACTAAGCCAGCTAATACTATAATAACAAGAACAAACCTTATTGAAAAGCCATTTGGATATTTCAGATCAAAATTGAAATTGTGTGTATAATTACCAAAAGTAGTTTGAAGTTTAACATGTGTTTAAAAATTTGCAAAGTGTTAAAATTGATTCCACTTCAACGTGAAAGCTACAGCCTACAAATTGTTGCTTAAGCTCAAAATTTGTTCTCAAAATAAAAACCAAACATCGAAAAATATGGTCAAACCACGTTTGACCTTGGAAACTCAAGTATGGAAGTTTCCATTGTGGAACCAAACAAACATAACATGTGACCAATAACAATAAAGCTGAAGGGCAACCTAGTATATCAAACAATAGGTGAATTTTCACTTATTTGACAGATAATAACAATTATTATACAATCAAAATAACCACTTTCTTTCTTCATTGGAAGAAGCTTGAAGCAGCAAATGAAGCACCAAAGTTGTCCATAAAAGAAAGCAAGCTTTATTAGAAGATGGAGTCACTCTCTCCATGTTTCTTTATTCATAAGCAATTGAGTTGATTCGCCGATAGCAAAACAAAAACCCTCTATGTCTCTTGATTTACAAGAAACCCATTATCAAACTCCACAACATTTGACCAAACAAAAAATGGGTTAGTGAAGTTGATAATTTATTTAGTATGACTTTTGTTTATTTTCTTTGCATGAATAATAAAAAAATGATTGTTTTTGAACACAACATTTATATTTTAAAATTGCTGAACATGTAGGTAAACAAGATAGTAATATAATATTGATAATGAAGTGTGATTAGTTAGAAATTGAAAATGAAATGAAGATGAGAGATTCAAAGTTCTAACACTACGTCGGAGCATGGATTCAACTTCTAACGAAAGAGTTTGATTGATGAATAATCTTTGAGCCTTGAAACATGTACTGACTTGGTGAAATTCGGTACTCAACTCACCCAAACTTTTCATATAAAAGTAAATAAATAATTGTATCTCTTTCATCATTTTTTTTATCTTTCTAAAATCTCAACTGTAATGTTTCTTTTTAATATGGGAAACAACACATATAGTATAAAAAAAATGTGTCCTTCAATTGCTCTTTTCATTCTTTTTATGTTGATGCTTTAGCACAGTTAAAATATTTCTCATTAATATGTAGAAGATTTCAATTTTAATAAGATTGTACACAGAAATATACGTGAGAGATTCCAAAGAGAAATTGAAAAAACAGATTCTATTATCTTCCAAACATATATATATTTGCAGAGAAAGTGCAATGCCAACCATTATTTAATCACAAAAACATACCAACCCCCTGAAGTACTAGTTCTTTCCAACAATAATTACTTATCATCTGAAAACAATAAATAAAATTGAATATATTTCCATAAAAGTTCTATACTAGTCTAGTTTCTCTCATACATACAGTCTATATCCAATTTGCACTAGGGTGATGCATGCGGTTGTTGTTAAAATCTTGTCGATACATCTCTTCTTTCTACCGTTGCTCTCATTTTTCAGCCAAACCATCACCTTCTAGCATCCTCATCACCTCAGACATTTTTGGTCTTTCCATAGGTAAAACTTGTGTGCATAGTAAAGCATATGCACGAATCATGAAGTTTATATGATAGAATCTTCAAAGGAATCATCTAGGACCCGAGAGTTCATCTGCCTGAATATGTGAAGTTGAGTCTACTACTATCCAATTTGTATTAAAGTGATGCATGTGGTTGTTGTTAAAATCCTGTCGGTTCGCCTCTTCTTTCTGCCATTGCTCCCATTTTTCGGACAAACCATCACCTTCTAGCATTCTAACCACCTCAGACATCTTAGGCCTTTCCATAGGGGACCCTTGTGTGCATAGTAAAGCAACTTGAATTACCTTTTCTATCTCTTCAGCATCATAATTTCCCTTTAGCTCTGCATCAACAAGTGTTTCCAACTTCTTGTCTTGGAGAAGTCCTTTAACCTGCATTCAAAATAATGTCAGACAGTTGACAACAATGATTAGTCATTGGTGTTGATATTACATTATATGGCTGATTCTAACATGCACATGTGCAATTGGTGTTGCATCATGCACAATATTTATTAACCTTTATTTATCACTCAGCAAGGAATGTTGAGCCTATAGTACATTATGAAGAGATTAATTCATGCTACAGTGTTGGAGGCAGAATTTAACCAAAAACTAATGAAATGTATAAAAGGTAATTGAAAACCTACCCAATCAAGCAACATCACATCATCATCACCGGCAAGACGTGCTAGATCAAAAGCCCTCTGTCCAGTTGTGAGTTCAAGAAGCATCGTACCATATCCAAAAACATCAGTCTTTTCTGAAGACTTTCCGGTTGACAGGTACTCAGGTGGTATATGCCCAAGTGTGCCTTGAACAGCAGTAGTGACATGGGTATCTTTGTAAGCCATAAGCTTTGCTAAACCGAAATCTCCAACAACTGCTACAAATTCATCATCCAACAATATATTTGCAGCTTTCACATCACGATGAATAATCTTAGGGTCACAATGATCATGCAAGTAAGCAAGCCCCCTGGCAGCTCCTAGCGCAATATTCTTCCGCATTGGCCACTCAAGCGGCGGTTGAGAGTCATTACGTTCTACAACAACACAATCGATATACATAGATGCAGTTATAATATGAAACTGCAAATTTTGGAATTTAACAGTATAGCAGGCATTCACTTGCATTTGAAAATTTGAGGTTACTTAATAATTTTCATGTTTGTATTTGCGTAATTGCCAGCTAATAGTTAGGAAATACTAATTGTTATGTTTTCAATGATGAACCAAAATTAACCAGAAATAGATTAGACATGGAACACCAACACTTATAGCATGTCTAACAGAAAAGGGTATATGAGAGAATATTTATCCACAAGGAAGGAAAGAAAATTATGAATAAATAAAAACAACTCAAATGCTGCTGAACTAATAGAGGTACCTCGTAAACACGATGCTACACTTCCATTAGCCATTAAAGGATACACAAGCAAACGTTCAGTAGATGTTACGCAAAAACCATGAAGACGAAGCAAATTACGATGCACAGCCATGCCGATCATTTCTACTTCTGTCTGAAATTGCAGCTCCCCACCCTTTGATCGTTCCTCTTTAAGTCTTTTTACTGCTACAAGAGTGCCATCAGCTAAGCGTCCTTTATAAACCTTTGCGAATCCTCCTTTACCTATAATGTTTTCGTTGCTGAAGTTATCTGTTGCTACTAGCAGCTCACGTAGCGAAAACCTTTTAAGCTGACCAAGGTGAACTTCAGGATCCTCCTCAGCTGCAGGTAAAAGACAGACAAAATGTTGGTTCATCAGTCATAAATATATAATGCAGCATTGATCAGCATGTATAATCATGTTTTATGATATTTAACTAACCAGGAACGTCAAAGAAATGATCCTGTGGTTTTCTTTTTTGCCAGTAAACAAGTGCAATTGCAGGGGCTGCAAACAACAGAGCAGCAGCAGCAGCAACTCCTCCAGCAATAGCTCCAGTATTCGAGCTACCTGAAAAAAGGATTGACAGTTGAATTAGAAACAATGACTCTATTAAAAAATAGACTGTGATTGATTGGCAACCAAAATCTCAAAGTTCAATACAATTATGTTTTCCTCTAAATTTAACCATGAGGCACAGCAACACCGAGAATATATAAGCATGAAGGAAATGCAGCAAAGCAAGAGGAACTAAAGTTGTCTGCTTTCAGAGATCACTTCTCAAAAATCAGTCCATCCTTTTCCATAATGACAGAATTAACATTTGGAAAAAACAATATAGTCAATGTCTATCATTTATCATATCTTTTCTCTTTGTTCTCTGGGGGAAAAGGGGCTTAAGATTTAATGTAGGTAGGTGAAATGTTAGAGTCCGTTTCAAAACAATGGCAAAGTACAAGAAATATAGAATACTGGTTTGACATGGCCTTAATTTTAATGACTCTAGGAAAACCATCCTTAGCCCTTGCTTAACAACTCAAGCTTTTAGGTCAAGTGGTTTTTTCACATGACATCTATATCAAGTGACCTAGTTTGGTTTTTTTTATCCGGTCTTAAAATTAAACATTCTAGAAAAAAGCTGAATTCGGTTACAATTCAAGAGAGTTATGAGCAAGCTAGAGTTAATATTCTGAATCAAAGCTTTCAGTCCAAGTAATTCTTTAACAATTTAAAAATGACTGTCAACAAAAAACAGACGTCAATGAACCTGAAGAAGTTGGTGATGGTGGAGAAAGAGGCGCTGGAATGTTTTTTGGTCTTTTCATGCGAGGATTATTATCATAACTGTAAAGTGGAACGCAGGGCATTAGCAAAGTTTCAGGCCATCTGTCAACAATAAGACATAGATATGAACATAATTATTTGCACTAACCTGACAGGGGTAAATAATGAAAATGAACCATCCACTGGGAAATCCCCTTCTAGATTGTTGTTTGAGACATCACTGTATTCCAAGATGGCCGTTGTGTCAATTACACATGGAAATATATGATTCTAGTATAATTAAAAATCAACTTTGATTTCTTCAACAAAAAAAAAAATTGACCATAACTCATAGGAAATCTAAATGAAGGAGTAACACTCACAGAACTTGCAGTGTAGTAACATTTGTCAAAGAAATGGGAATGACTCCAGTCAAGCTGTTATTATTGAGACGCCTATTTTGGAGCGCGACATAAATAAAATAGAGTAGTAAATAAGAAAATCATATTATAATTTTTTACACATCAGGTAGAGAAAATCCCCATTAATGCAAAAAAGGAAAAGAAAAGAAGAAAATATGCATGGAAAGAACATGCAAACAATTCAGATATTATAAACAGACCTTTAGAAATGCCATCAGGATCATAGATTTAATTCTTTGAAATGTGCAGTGATAGAGTGTTGGATTATCACATCTAATCAAGGTTATTTGATTTAAAAAAACAGATATAGCCATGCTAAAACACGCTTTACTATAAACCAGTCAAATCAGAAACTTGAAGAATCTTCAAGCAGACTTCACCACCCGTCAGTGCATTAGTATGTGCATAAATAAACAATTATTACGTTAAATTAGTTAAATCTCTGATAGAGAGAGAGAGAGAGAGAGATTGAATTAATCAAAAAACATGTAACAGATACTGTTAAGATTTCTTTCATCGTATTCAAGGGAGGAAAACTGCAATATTAGTTGACCCTAAATAAAATTTCATCTTAACATAAGGCCCAACTCTGCCATATTGGTCAGTAGCTTTATTTATTTACTAAATATTAGAAATACCTTAAATATTTCATTCAATTGGCATATAATCACACTATTGCATCACATAATAATAACTAGCGGCAGCAATAATGAAAATAGGACTACTTTTTTAAGCATAGACTTTTGTATATTGAAGCTTTGCTATAAATGTAATGGTCATGTTGTAGAGGCTACAAAATCTACTACATTTTGCATCGGAAAACACACAAAAAAGGATGTTGAACAACGCAAAGAAGAAAAAAAATTGAAACCAACATAAATAAATTTTGCAGATCAAAGATATGAGAATGATGAGAGTATGTCATACAGGAAGCGTAGTTTTTGAAGCTTGCCCAATGTATTCGGTATGGTACCACTTATATTGTTCAAGTAAAGATCCAAGCTCACCAAGTTTGTCAAATTTCCTAGCTCTTCTGGGATTGTTCCTGTTATTTTATTATTATAAAGTTCCCTTCCATTGAAAAGAGAAGAAAATTCAGATTTGTGCAAGGTTGAGCTTAATCTGCTCAAAAACAGTCAAATTCACTCAACAATATCATATCTGATTCACAACTTACAAGTACTCCAAATTTGAGAGATCACCAAGATTTGAAACCAGGTTACCAGAAAGGTTTGCATTTGCAAGATCACTGTCCAAATACAAAAAAAAAATAAAAATAATAATAAACAATTCATTACATTGACAAAGATTCATAAAACCACAGGTAAAAGTAACATAACGACTTACACACGGATTACTCTACCACCACCATTGCATATAACATGAAACCACGTGCAGGGATTGACAAGGGTAGCATCCCAACTATGAAGAACATCGTTAGGATCATTCAAGGCGCTCTTGAATACATTCAGTGCATCACCTGTTCTAAAAAGAAGCAATCTTTAGTTGCAAACATCGTTAATATTAACATGAGTGGGAGGAGGTGAATTCTTCTATTATGAAGTCTTCTATACAGTATAGGCTGTCAAACCCAGCCTATGATTATGTCACAAAGTATTATCATCACCAATTCTGTTCATCCGTGAATCGCCTAGCTCGGGACTAAGCACTAACGACTAAACAATCAAGAAACTACCCAATCTAGGCCGTGGTGCAGAATTCCATCACTATATCTGAAATTTACTAAAATTCTTCAATCATATGATCCTATCTTCGTAGCAAAAATATTAGCAGATACAGAATATTTGGGTTGAAATATTACAAAAGCTACTCCAAAGTCTATTATGTATTCATCTCCGGTTTTATTCTTCAATAATTAATTTTAGTTAAAAGTGAGTTAAATGTAAAGTGGTTTGTATTTGGATGCGCAAAATTGATTTTGAGCGTATAATTACCAACAGTAGTTTTAAGTTTAACATGTGTATAAAAATTTGCAAAGAGTTAAAATGTGAAAGCTAAAAATAGTTACTTAAGCTCAAAACTGATTCCCAAAATAAAAATTAAACATAACAAAATCTGGTCAAACCCAAGTTCTGAAGTTCCCACTGTGGAACCAAACAAACACACCATATGATCAGTAACATTAAAAAGCTAAAGGGCAACCTAGTATATCAAAAAATAGGTGAATTTTCACCAATTTAACAGATAGAAACATTTATGAAACAATTAAAATAACCACTTACTTTCTTCATTGGAAGAAGCTTTTAGCAGCAAATGAAGCACCAAAATAGCCAAAAAAAGAAAGGAAGCTTTAGAAGATGAAGTCACTTGCTCCATGTTTATATTCATATAAGCAATTTATTTGATTCCCTAATAACAAAACACAAAACCTCTCTCTCTCTCTCTTGATCTACAAGAAACCCATCATCAAACTCCACAACATTTTGACCAAACAAAAAATAGGTTGGTAAAGTTCATTATTTAAGTATGTAAGGCTTTTGTTTGTTTTCTTTGCATGAATAATATTTAATTTAGGACACATGTTAATTAAGAAATATTAAATTACTGTTGAACATGTGGGACATGTTAAAAAGATAGTAATATGATATTGATAATGAAGTGTGATTAGTTAGACATAATGTGAAATGAAATTAGAGTCAAAGATGTACTACTACTACGCAAGTCAAATTTTTCTTTCTCAAACTGTCCTCTTCCAATGTGACAACCTCACCATAAGATCCTATGACTTCACTTAATCCAACGATCTGGCTCGCAACTTTAAAAAAGGTTCACACGTTAAAAAAGATAGATAAAGCAATACTTTATTATAAAGTAATACTTTATTATAAAGTAGTGATTATAGGAAATTAAATGGTCCACATAAATCAAAATCTACCTCCTTTGTTGATTCAAGCTTCTAAAATCCAAGTGACTAATTCTTGAGAAATTGGCTCATACCTATTATAAAATAAAGTTGTATATCACGAAAAGACGCGAGTTTAACTCCCAGTGTTAACATAATGGATAGTATGTAAATACATTTATTAGTGTTTTATAAATCCTAAGACATGTCCTGACTCACATGAGTCTCATAACTCAATTCACCTAAACTTTTCAAAATAAAAATAATTAAAAGGTGCAATGTCAACCATTATTAAAAGACAAAAATATAGCAACCCCCTAAAGTACCGTAATACTTAGTATTTACTTTATTTTCATGTCTAAAAAAAATTGTGTGATAAGAAATTATAAAAACCTAAATTATCCTAGAATTATAGGTCTTACTATTTATGCTGAAATATCTAGCTATAATGTCAACTTATAATAGTAAGGGTCAATAACCTATATAAATGTCAACTTAGAATAGTAAAACAAATAATTTCATACATGTAATAGTGATAAATTTAGTAGTACAAATACTACATTTAGGTTCGCATAAAAATGCACCATTTTAAGAAATCTAAATATATCATCCTACTTCCTTCTCTCTTGATTTTCTCAGTTTGATAAATCCTAGCACTATATACTATTTGAAGTATTATATAATTAAAGTAGTAATTTTTATCATCTTATAAGTTCACTTAAATATCTAAATCTTTAACAAATTGCATATATTTTCATAGAATCTCTATACTAGTCTCTCATACATACAATGACAAAAGTGTTGGTTGCTTGTGTGCTACACTTTATCCTGCAACTTAACAACCCAATAAAAATACAAACTGCTTTCTTAAATAATCATAACCTGATCAATGGACATGTTAACTAAAATTATAATTTCCTTTGATAGAATATTGAAAGGATCGTCTCCGGTTTTATTCTTCTGAAAGGGGATTATGTAGGTGAAAAGCATATGATAGAATGTTATACACAAGTTATACAAAAATCATGAAGTTTATCTCTTTCAGGAAGAGGAAGGATTACATATTCACTTGTCCATATGATAGAATATTGAAAGGATCGTCTAGAACCTGAGAGTTCATCTTGCTGGATATGTGAAGTTGAATCTACTACTATATCCAATTTGCATTAGAAGGGTGATGATGCATGCGGTTGTTTCTAAAATCTTGTCGGTACTTCTCTTCTTTCTGCCATTGCTTCCATTTTTCGGCCAAACCATCACCTTCTAGCATTCTCACCACCTCAGACATCTTAGGTCTTTCCGTAGGGGACACTTGTGTGCATAGTAAAGAAACTTGGATCAACTGCTCTACCTCATCATCATCATAATTTCCTTTTAACTCTTCATCTACCAGTGTTTCAAACTTCTTCTCTTTCAGAAGTCCTTTAACCTGCATACAGAATTTTGCGAAGAAATTAATGCATGCCATGCCACAGTGTTGGAGGCAGAATTTAACTAAAAATCACCGTAAATACACGGTTAACAAAATTGTTCAACTACTAATGACATATTTAAAGTCAAAGGAAAACCTACCCAATCAAGCAATATCACATCATCATCATTGGCAAGACGTGCTAGGTCAGAAGTCCTCGGTCCAGTTATTAGTTCAAGAAGCATCACACCATATGCAAAAACATCAGTCTTTTCTGAAGACCTTCCAGTTAAGAGATACTCAGGTGCTATATGCCTAATCGTACCAAAAACAGCAGTAGTATCATGGGTATCTTTGTAATCCATAAGCATTGCATAACCAAAATCTCCAACAACTGCTTCAAATTCCTCATCCAACAATATATTTGCAGCTTTCACATCACGGTGAATAATCTTAGGGTCACAACTATAATGCAAGTAAGCAATCCCCCTGGCAGATCCCAGCGCAATATTCTTCGGCATTTGCCACTCAAGCGGAGGTTGAGAGTCATTACGTTCTACAACAACAGAATCAATATACATAGACGCGATTTTAGTTTGAAATTGGAACATTTGAAATTCAACATTGAGAGCATTAATTTGCATTTGAAAATTCGAGCCATTTAAGACTTTCTATGTTTGTGTTTACACAACTTCCAGCTAATGTCAAGGAAATATAAATTGTTTTTTTTTGCACTAATAAATCGGAAACAAATTTGACGTTGAGCACTAACACTTAAAACATTGATGCCATAAAAGGATATATGAGAGAAAAGATAGAACACCTCGTAAACACGATGCTAAATTTCCATTAGCCATGTAAGGATACACAAGCAAGCGTTCAGTAGGTGTCATGCAAAAACCAAGAAGGCGAAGCAAATTATGATGCACAGCCATGCTGATCAATTCAACTTCAGTTTGAAATTGCAGCTCTCCACCCGGGACACGTTCCTCTTTAAGTCTTTGTATTGCTACAAGAGTGCCATCAGCTAAGCGACCTTTGTAAACCTTTCCAAATCTACCTCTACCTAGAACGTTTTTGTTACTGAAATTATCTGTTGCTACTAGCAGTTCCCATAGAGAAAACCTTGTAATTTGAACAAGGTGTTCAGGATCCTCCTCAGCTGCCGCAGTAAAAGACAATTAAAATGTTGGTTCACCAGTAAATAGTAACTATAAAATACAGCATTTATCAGCATGTATACCATCTTTTCTGTTATTTAACTAACCAGGAACGTTAAAGAAACAATCCTGTGGTTTTCTTTTTCGCCAATAAGCAAGTGCAATTGCAATTGCAAGGGCTGCAAACAACAGAGCAGCACCAGCAGTTACTCCACAAGCAATAGCTGCCCTATAACTGCTACCTGTAAAAAGGATTAACAGTTTAATAAGAAATTATAACTTTATTAAAATTAGAAAGAAAAAAAAAAAGAAGGTTGTGACTGATTGAAAATCCCAAACTTCAATACAACTAATATTTTCTTCTCTAAAATTTAACAATGAGGCATAGCAACATTGAGAAGATTTAGGGTCTGTTTGGGTTGACTTATTTGAGTTTATGTACTGGCATAAGCACTTGTGAGACTATTTAGGAGCTCTTATAGAAGTAACCTATGGTATGTCTATAAGCTATTTTCAGCATATTTTCATAACTAATCTGGGATAGCTTATATGAAAATATTTTGACTTCATTTTATCTTTTGCTATGAAAAAGGCTTCTACATAAGCACTTATATGATAAACGATTATGCTATAAGCGTTTAGTTAAGTTATTTATCCATGTTAAAGAGTCCCACATCAGATAAGAGATGGTCTGACAACGTGTTTATAAGTAGAGGCAATCCTCACCTCACAAGCCGGTTTTGTGGGGTTGTGTTAGGCCCAACCACGATTTCTAAGATGGTATCAGAACCTCCTCCAAAATCCGTTGGGCCACCTGCTATCAGGTTTTTGTTATCTGGCCACCCACCATTCAAGTCCACGCTCAAGATGTCCAGTCTTGGGCATGAGGGGGTGTGTTAAAGAGTCCCACATCGGATAAGAGATGGTCTGACAATGTATTTATAAGATCACGTCTCAAAAATCAATCACTCTTTTCCATAATTACACAATAAGCATTTGGAAAAGGCCATATACTCAATGAGCATAAAATATCATATCATTGTACATGTGAAATTGAAGACTTGTTTGACATAGCCGAAACTTTATGAGCTGTGGAAAAACCATCCTTAGCCCTTGCTTAAAAACTCAAACTTTTAGGTCAAGTGGTTTTTTAACATGACATCAATATCAAGTTGAGCTAGTTTGGTTTCAATTCAAGAGAGATATGAGCAAGCAAGAATTATATTCAGAATTGGAGCTTTCTGTTCAAGTTATTCTTTAACATTTCAAAATCACTGTCAACAAAAAACAGACATCATTGAACCTGAAGAAGTTGGTGACGCTGGAGAGAGTAGCGCAAAAATGATTTTTGGTTGTTTCAAGCTAGGATTATTTCGATAACTGTGAAGTCGAACAAATGGCGTTAGCAAAGTTTCAGGTCATCTGTCAACAATAAGACAGAGATAAGAAAATCATTATTTGCACTGACCTGATAGGGGTAAATAACAGAAATGACCCATTTACTGGGATATCCTCTTGTAGATTGTTGTTTGACACATCACTGTATTCCAAGATTTCCGTCGTGTCAATTTACACATTCAAATATATGATTGTAGCATAAATAGCAATCTACTTTGATTTCTTCAACAAAAAATAAGAATCTACTTAGACTATAACTCTTGCAAAATCTAAAGGAGTAACACTCACAGAACTTCCACTGTGGTAACATTTATCAAAGAAATAGGAATGCTTCCAGTCAAACTGTTATTATTGCGACGCCTATTTTGGAGAGGAAGATGAATAAGTAGTTTTCATATACAACTGATAAAGTGATATATCATGATAGGAAAATAGTTAACAAATGCATAAAAATGAAGGGTAGATAACAAAGTTTTACTATGCAAAGTGAGTTTGTCAAAAATGGAAACTATATCTCACTCAACCAATACTGATGCATTTATAAATTAAAGTCTTAGTTCCAACTTCCAAGTACATGAATGAAAAGACCATACAGTGATACAAACAATTGGGCACCAGTCCTGTTCGAATATATGAAACTAGTCCTATAAGATAAATTTTACAGATCAAAGATACGAGAGTAATGAAAGTATGTCATACAGGAAACTTAGTTTCTGAAGATTTCCCAATGTATTCGGTATGGTACCACTTAAATTGTTCAAGTAAAGATCCAAGCTCACCAAGTTTGTCAAATTTCCTAGCTCTTCTGGAATTCTTCCTGTCATATTATTATTAAAAAGTTCCCTGCCATTGAAAAGGGAAGAAATTCAGATTTCTGCAAACAAGAAAGTCCAACAGATAATTGAAAGGTGACAAAACACATTCATATAATCTTTATGAAGCTGATATGACTCGACCATACAAGTCAAAATGAATGGCCTCTTATAGTGGAATTTAGAATCTTTGCTTGATATATTTAGACAACCATCCCTAAAACCTAGATGATATAAAGTAAAGCTTATGAAGATATCAAAAGTTTTAGTGATTCAGTCTTCAACGATAAAAGATGTGGAAGAAGTATAGTCCTCCTTATATAGATTGATACATTCTACAATCGTATAGAGTTGGGGCAGCAGGAATTTGAGTTGTGAATAATAATGTAACTAAAAAGCAAAATGTAATCAGAAAGTTATAAATAAGTCCATAAATTAAGGGATCATTTGCAATATGCTACCCTGATTTATCAATTGATTGGATTTATTCCCTTAATTTACAACACTAAGTACATCTTCCCCAGATTTAAATGATTTTCTCTCGTGTCTTTCTGGTCTTCCAGATGAGGGGATCACCAACTTCATTGAAAATTTACAGTGGAGTTTATGTATTACCCACCAATTACGAAATTCTGGACTAAAACCCAAATCACAGCTGGTGTGAGCAAAAAGTCTAACCATTTGTGCTAACCACAATTGATTACTTATAAGATCCTTTAAAGCAAGCAACATGAAAGAAACAACTCGAGGATGAATCAAGAAACAAGATTGAGCTTAATCTGCTTAGAAAGAGACAAATTTACTCAACAATATCATATCTGATTCGCAACTTACAAGTACCACAAATTTGAGAGATCACCAAGTTGTGAAACCAGTGTTCCAGAAAGGTTGGCATTTCCAAGATTACTGTCCAAATGCAAGAAAAAAAGGATTAATTATTCAACACACGGACAAGCATTCATAAAACTACAGGTAAAGATGACATATCAACTTACACACGGATCACACTGTTATCACCATTGCATGTAACATGAAACCACGCGCAGGGATTGGCATTAGTAGCATCCCAACTTTGAAGAACATTGTTAGGATCATTCAAGTTGCTCTTCAATGCATTCAGTGCATCACCTTGTTAGCGGCCAACTCTCGGGTGGGATTTAGTCCCACATCGGATAGATAGGAATCTTGAGAAGAGGTTATAAAGAGGAGGCACTCCTCACCGTACAAGCCGGTTTTGTAAGGATGAGTTAGGCCTCGATATTCGTGTCATGGTACCCGAGCCTATCGGGTCCATGTCGTTGGGCTTGCATTGTCCACGCTTCAGGCCCATTGGGCTGGGCTGAAGCGTGAGGGGGGGTTTATGGATCCTCTCACCTAAAAAATTGTTCAACCTCCACTTTTCTATCTGATTTAGGACATATAACTTACACTTGCATATATAAACATCCCTGATATTAACATGACAAATTATGTTCATCCGTAAATTGCCTAGGTTTGTGATCATGCACTAACCACTGAACAATCAAGAAACAGCCTACTCTAGTGATGCATAACACCAACATCATATATAAATTTTACTAAAATTCTTCAATCACATAATCATATCTTTCTAACTTTGTTTTGGTGGTAAGGTCTAGCTCAAGTGGCAATGTCGATACTGTTAGACCAGCCTGACCTTGCAGTTGTGTGTCTAAGTTTTATAATCACGGTAAATATTTAAAACACCCTATTTAAGGGATAGAAACATTTATTGAACAATTAAAAGCTTATAATAATAATAATAATAATAAAAATAAAAATAAAGAAGTCTGTGATAGAGTAAAAACAAAAGTAACCACTCACTTTCCACATTTGAAGAAACTTTAAGCAACAAATGAAACATCAAAATAGCCCAAAAAAGAAAGGAAGCTTTAGAAGCTGAAGTCACTCTGTCCATGTTTTAGAGTCCACACTGTTCAAGATATCATGGTTGGTAATATATAGAGTGGGTTCAAGCTCATGATCTAGTGTAACAACCCCACCATAAGTTCCTATGACCTCAATTAATCCAGTGGTTAGGTAGGTTTACCCGTCAAGTAACTCATACAGTAACTTTTTTTTAATAGCAGTAACTGTGATCAAGATATGGCAATGGCATACTTTGGTTTTTGATATGTTTTATTTATTTACATGAAAGGAATTTTATAATAATAAATTATCAGTTTAATCTCTATTTTTTTTAATTTAGTTTTAAACTATTTAAATATAAATATAATAATTTTTATAAAGTTTTGAATTAAAGAGTAAATTAAAGAAAAAATGATGGTTTAAAACTAAACAGTTATGTTATATAGTACGAAGCCTTACAAACGAAAAACGATGAAACTCATACGTGTTTTACGGTGGAGAATTATAACTCCCGATTGGATGGAATAAAGGCAGCATGGTGGTATAAAATTGGCTGCCACGTAATGGATTTGTTTTCGCTAATTTTTCATTTCGCACTAAGAATCATTTCTCAATACTAAATTGATAGTTTATTATTGTTTTCGCTCTTTGTTTTTATTTGACTAAAAAATTAGACTATACGAATAAGAACTCTTCTTCTCAACCATATATGTCAAAATTTTATCAAACATTAATTATTATTTTTTTGAGATGACTATTATTGGGAAAAACTCAAGTCCTACGTCAGATAGATAAGACTCTTGAATCTTGATAAGAGTTTATAAAGAGGAGGCACTCCTCACCTTATGAACCAGTTTTGTAAGGATGAGTTAGGCCCCAAATTTCATCATGGTATTAGAGCTTGTCGAATTCAAGGGCCACCTACCTATCCACGCACCAAGCCAAAGAGTGCTGGACGTGAGGGGGTGTATTAGGATAAACTCAAGTCCTACGTCGGATAGATAAGACTATTGATAAGAGTTTGTAAAGAGGAGGCACTCCTCACCTTATAAACCGGTTTTGTACGGATGAGATAGGCCCCAAATTTCAACAATCATACATCAAAACTATTGAATAAATAATTACCAAGATATTTACAAAATTACACAATAAATAAGACCACTTAAAATTGCATATATTTTCATAAAGCTCTGTACTAGTTTCTCTCATACATACAATGACAAAAGTGTTGGTTGCTTGTGTCCTAAGCTTTATCCTGCAACTTGACAACCCAATAAAAATTACAAACTTTTTCTTAAATAATCATAACCTGATCAATGACCATGTAACGTGAAGATACAAGATAATTTCAAGAAGATCGAAAGAAAATATTAAGTAGAAGAGATGGTGAAAAGCATATGCACAAATCATGAAAGTTTATCTCTTTCAGGCAGAGGAAGAAGGATTGTGTATTCACTAGTGGATATGATAGAATTTTCAAACGGATCATCTAGGACCTGAGAGTTCATCTGGCTGGATATGCGAAGTTGAATCTACTACTATCCAATTTGCATTAGGGTGATGCATGTGGTTGTTGTTAAAATCTTGTCGGTACGTCTCTTCTTTCTGCCATTGCTCCCATTTTTCGGCCAAACCATCGCCTTCTAGCATTCTAACCACCTCAGACATCTTAGGTCTTTCCATAGGGGACCCTTGTGTGCATAGTAAAGCAACTTGGATTAACTGCTCTACCTCATCATCCTCATAATTTCCCTTTAGCTCTGCATCAACAAGTGTTTCCAACTTCTTGTCTTTGAGATGTCTTTTAACCTGCATACAGAACATTGTGAAGAGATTAAAGCATGACTTGGTGTTGGAGGCAAAATTTAACCAAAAATAACACAAGGTTAACCGATTTTACGTTTGACAGATCCTAAAGTTTTTTGAAAATAAAAAGTTATTATTTTCAATTTATAGCACAATAAAAAACTTGATTAGAAAAAAAGAATCACATAATAATGCTATTCAAGAAATGAAAGCAGCTTTCTCATCATGGTTAACCGACATTGTTCAAGTACTTCTGACATATTGAAAATCAATTGAAAACTTACCCAATCAAGCAACATCACATCATCATCATTGACGAGACGTGCTAGATCGAAAGCCCTCTGTCCAGATAATAGTTCGAGAAGCATCACACCATATCCAAAAACATCAGTCTTTTCCGAAAATTTTCCGGATGAATAGTACTCAGGTGCTATATGCCCAATTGTACCACGAACAGCAGTAGTAACATGGGTATCTTTGTAAGCCATAAGCTTTGCTAAACCGAAATCTCCAACAACTGCTTCAAATTCATCATCCAACAATATATTTGCAGCTTTCACATCACGATGAATTATCTTAAGGTCACAATGATCATGTAAGTAAGCAAGCCCCCTGGCAGCTCCCAGCGCAATATTCTTCCGCATTGGCCACTCAAGTGGCGCTTGAGATTCATTGCCTTCTACAACAACCGAATCAATATACACAGACGCAGTTATAATACGAAGCTGCACATTTTGAAATTCAACAGTAAGAGCATTCATTTGGATTTGAAAATTTGAGCTATTTAAGAATTTCCCTGTTTGTGTTTGTGTAGCTGCCAGCTAATATCAACGAAATACTAATGTTATTTTCTCAATAATAAATCAAAATTTCTACCAAAAACAAATGATAAATCAAAAACAGATAAATGAGTTATTTTTTTACTAAAAAAATATTCTTTCATTCAAATTGGTATAATACATTGAAAACAATACAAATCCAATATTGTTAAAATAGAAAAGGATGAATCTACGAACAAACTCACAACATCCAAGTTAATACCATAATACGGCAAAATACCTGCCAAAGTGATCGGAATATTCATATCTCCGGCTTTGTAACATTGACACCCAAATAAATTATTGAATATATAATGAGTCGAAGATGTTGTGTCAATCTGAACCAAATAAACAACGCAACGATATGGAAAACCATACAAAGTCGCACCAAGATGACGATTAAAACAATGTCGTGCTCAGACGACGAAATCACAAAAAGATATGACAGAAAAACCAGATCTATGTGGATATCACTTATTTCGGTAAAATGACAGAATAGACTTATACACAAGCAAGGAAAGTAAATTATGACTAAACAAAAGCAATTCAAACACTGAGCTATTAGTGGAACCTCTTAAACATGATGCTACACTTCCGTTGGCCATGTAAGGATACACAAGCAAACGTTCAGTAGATGTCATGCAAAATCCACGAAGCCGAAGCAAATTACGATGCACGGCCATACTGATCATTTCAACTTCTGTTTGAAATTGCAGCTCC
>Ga0228711_1001307_pt1 | contig 36078 bp, 13 predicted proteins | sample MedpolnodulmetaG_2_FD_177996 | JGI IMG/M metagenome (GOLD analysis project Ga0228711, IMG submission 177996) | Root nodule microbial communities from Medicago polymorpha collected in Santa Monica, California, United States - brown nodules | ecosystem: Host-associated > Plants > Roots > Nodule... | reverse complement strand
GCCACTCATCCTACATGTACTAGGACCAATAAATTGATAAAAGTTTCTGAACAAACACCTCAATTCCAATAATTTCAGATCGTAACTCTTTTTTGTAAGAGACCCATCATTTCCTTAGAAATAAAAAGTTACACATTTCAAAAATTAAAAACCCTAAATCAACAAATTGGGAATAACACTGAACTCATCTCGCCGGAAAAACCATAACTTTACCGGAAAACGTCGTCAACCGCCATCAGCATTAAGAAGGTCCGTCCAAGTTTCCTTTTTTCCTTTATTTTTTTCTTCATGTATTGTGTTATTTACGAGGATGCGATTCATTGTTAACATTTATTCAATTGGTTCAATTCATTGGTTGAGTTTATTCTTAGTTTTAGAATAGCGTGTAGAAATTGAAAATGTGCTTTTTAGAATTTATGATTTTCTTAGCACAAGTAGGTTCCTTTATTTTGATTCATTACTATCTATATTTTTTTCAAGTAACCGTTGTTTTGGTTTCTGAATGTGTGATGCGTTGTCATTTTAGTCTTTTAATTTGTCGAAATTACATTCACATTCTCCAATGTTTCTTTGGTTGGTCATCTTGGTCTTCAAATGTGTTTTTAGTGAGTCATTTTGGTTTTCAAATGTGTTTTTCGTTAGTCAATTTAGACCATAAACTACAGATCAAAACACAAAATGGAGATGCATTTGCAATTTTGATATATGCAGGGACTATATGACAACTCCCTATACATTCAGAGACTAAAATGACTATTTACTCGTCACACTTTCACATGAATCATTTCTTGGTGACATAATCTATGAAGCACGGGCACCTTTGATTTTGACTATCATTATTGGTGGCTTAATCCTTTACATTGTTTGATATCAGTTTCTTAGCTTGTTTCTTTTCTTGTTATCATTGTTGTTTATCGTTTTGGTATTGTAACTTTGTAATAACTCTTTAAGTCTTTTTCTGGCACTTCTTATGCTGGAAGGACTTTGTTGGTTTCGTTAATATATTCCATTTTCGCCTTTTCAAAGAAGAAAAAAATTGACATCGACAATAATTTGATGAAATGGAAGTAATTGAAGGTAACAACATGTGTCAGTGTCCAAAACCGAGTACATAGTTGAAGCGACTGTGTCCGGTCTAACTTTTGTAACATTTCGTAGAAATTGAAACTATGCATTTTAGAATTTATGATTATCGTAGCACAAAAAGATTCCTTTATTTTGATCCAATCCTGTCTATATTTTGCACATGTTGTAGTTGAAGCATTTTCTTCATGACGCAATCTATGAACTACAGACACAATGTCAACCCTGGTTATAATTTGAGCAAATAGAAGTAATTGAATGTAACTACGTGTATCGGTGTCATCTCAATAACGACTTCAATCTAAATTTTGGGTGCTACACAGGATCAGTGTTGTTAAATAGTAGCTATAGTGGCACTTAAGTGCTATAACGTAGTGGAATTTAAACAAATCACTGTTGTTCCTCAATATGCTTTTAAGTACAAAATATTGTCGACTAATGACTATAGCAGCACTATAGTATTGTTACGTAGCGGAATTGGAACAAACTGCTTTTTTCTGCAATCTGCAATTGATAATACCGCATAGGATACAATACAACTTCTATTGCTAACTTTGCATCCTTTTCAGGTCTGGCTTATACCTCAGATAGTTTCGTCAACCAAGTCTTTCTGTGGCTTAAAACAAGAGAGGTTTACTGTCTTTATTTAGAAAGAATGACAGAAATCCTGAGCTACACTGCTTACAGGCAGTTATCTCAAATGTTCTTTGCCGTTATCTTCTTTCACGTTTCTGAATATTTTCTAGCCGCCGTCATTCATGGGAAATCAAGTGTAACTCTGCAGTCCCTTTTGATTAGCAAACACTACATTTTGGCAATGGTATTTTCATTGCTAGAATATTTAATTGAGGTTGCATTCTTTCCTGAGCTAAAGGAACATTGGGTGATCAGTGATTTAGGATTGGTATTGGTTGTGATAGGTGAAATTATAAGGAAGGTGGCGATAATAACAGCAGGGCAATCGTTTACTCATATTATAAGGGTCCGTCCTGATGAACATCACCATCTGATTACGCATGGTATATATAAGTTTATTCGCCATCCAGGGTATTGTGGTTTCTTCATTTGGTCTGTTGCTACTCAAATAATGCTTTGCAATCCTTTATCAACTATTGGATTTGCAGTAGTTGTCTGGAAGTTCTTTTCTACCCGAATTCCTTATGAGGAATACTTTTTAAGACAGTTTTTTGGAATAGAGTATGTTGAATATGCTCAACAAGTTGTGTCTGGGGTGCCATTTGTAAACTGAAGACCGGTTAGCTCTGCAAGGTGAACCATATATTCACTGCAAAGTAGTCAATAATGTTTCAAATCATTTTTTCTGTAACAGCTTTAACCTGTGCTTTGCGTGCTGGAGATATGAAGTGCTTGGCTATGCGAACCCTTTCTTTCATTACATGCAATTCTGCTGGATTTGGCCTCTGGGAAAAAAATCAAAGTAGGGTAGATGGTGGTTAAGATTAAGTTTTGAGATCTTAATCAGGTTGTTGCAGATTACTGATTGCAAGCCTGCTGATTTTACTTCATCCAAACCGTTTTGGGTTTCTACTGCTCAGTCATATTCTGACCAATGTAACTTGGCTTGTTACAATCTAACTAGGGTTCTGTTTACCAATGAAATTTAGCTTGTTACAATCTAACTAGGGTTCTGTTTGTGTGAGGACATGTATGTGCTTTTTGTGATTTAATCTTAGCAGTCACTAGAATTTTATCTTAAATTTGTAGCTGTATTTGGATGTGTTTGTCAAGCATAATTTCGAATGAGTTTATCCCAATGAAGCTTGGATGCCTGATACGGATACGATACGGGACCGATACAGAAAAATTTTAAAATTCAAGACACGGTACGGACGGGATACTTTAATCAAAAATTAAATTTAAACTACATATTAAAACTCAAAATACAAACTATGGACTAAAACTCAAGCAAAAAAATAAGCGCAAAACCTAGACCAAACAGACATAGAACAACGACAAGGTACAACAATGAAATTGCTTTCACCTGATAATCAACAATAGGAGCATCTTAGACAAACAATATTGATAATAAAGAAAATGACAGTAAGTCAATTATATATGATATATCCTAAAAAGAGAACACTATTACCTAGGAGCGTATTGATTTTCTGTTGTCTATCCCCCGCGTATCCTTGATGTATCTTAAAGGTATCAGACAATTGTTTTTATAAAAAATAAAATTTAATTTTCGGATACTCTTCCGATACGTATCGAGAAGTATCGGTCAGATATCGGTGCAGGATACGATAGGATACCAGTACGTCATCTATTTTGAAGTATCTGGGTTTAAGAGGTTTATCCTAATGTACAAAATATCAGTATTTATTACTCCCTCCGGTCTCAAATGTAAGAAACTTTTCACTTTTTAAGTTCATTCAATAAATGATGTATGTGGTCTATAATAAGGACCACATACATCATTTATTGAATGAATCTAAAAAGTGAAAAGTTTCTTACATTTAAGACAGGAGGGAGTATATCATTTTAAATTTCTATTTAAATTAGTATTTGGAAACCAAGTCAATCTTGTCTTGCTAAACATATAATTCTACTATCCATATAACGGCTAATAGATTATGTTTATAGTAATGTAATCAATTCAATTTGTGAAATATTACAGTAGATTGAGATATAAGAATTTAAGTCTTAACAGTTGATTTTAAAATTGAGGGACTGCTGCTGCTAAAAATCTAGAGGGACAAAACTCTTAAATCTCTTTTGGGTGGTTTCGACATGTTGCTTTTTAGGACTATAGCATTTGGTATGATTGCAATAAGGAAGAATGTCATGATTTAAGCAGCAAAGAAAAATTCTTAAGGTTTGGGATTGGTGACTAAATTTTTATAATTTCAAAATGGTGAAGGATACGAATCAATTGCAAGGACACTCAAATAGGTTCATGTGGTTATGGATATAAAAAGCTCTGTCTCCAAATTTCCGGCAATTTACTCATTAGTTTTTTTGATTGGTATGTTAGAGACTACATTGATAACAAGTGGTTACGTTTAAAATATAAGAACAAAATTGATACTAGTGGTTAAATATAGGTACCAACTTGATAGTTTATGAATCAAAGACTTTTTACAATTTTCATAATCTTAGTATTTGAGAACACATTACAAAGCCGGCAACCAATTTGGTAGTTTACTCTGCCAACATTTGTTTCTCATAGACTACTCAATGAAATGGTCCATTTTAAATATCCTTTGTTTACACATTTTATAAGGATCCCAATCATAATTATACAGAACTTTTGCACTACAATTGATATTGAAATAGCCATAATTTCCCATCTTAAGATAAAAAATGCAGGCTGGTAAGTGGTAAGCGGAGATAGAGAAATCTAATTGTGATTTATTTATGGCTGCTATGAAAATTGATGAGTCTAAAATTAGCCATCTTTGCTATTTGACATCTCTTAGTAAATCAGGAAAGCCTATGTTAGTATTCCAATAATAACTGTAGTATATCACTATTCGAAAAACACATTTTATGTAATATGAACTTCCAAATTAAAAATAAACTGCCTCTACTAGACTAGAAAATTCCTACTATACTAACAATTTTCACAGCTTGACAAGGTTATTAAGTTACATAAAACAAGAATAGATTTGTCTTCAACCCTCCCAGGAGGAAAAGGCAAATATCAGATTTCCCACTGATAAAATAACAGCGAAGACGGCATGCTTCATGCTGAGAATAAGAGGATGACAACGAAAAGAATCATATTTGGTTCACAGGGATGACAATTCAACTTCCTGAGAGCAAGGACGGTACACTACAAATGTGCCATCCATTGAGAAGGATCCAGTATTAAAACAAGTGATTCCTGTGTACTTGAATGCCTTCTGCGGACTTCTGTCTCCCAAGACTATCTGCAATCACAACAGCAGAATTTCAGTAAATTATTTCCAAGGTCCGAGTCTTGAAGAATAATGAGTAATATTTATAATATTTACAAGATTGTATTACTTTCATCACATCATGAACAGCTACCCAAATTATTTCAAGATATTGATATGTCAAATACCAAATAGAATAGATAGTGACAGTAAAAGACATTGTTGTGTTGTACGAAAAAGGAAAAAGAAACAATTCAGGTATTAACAGTACCGTGTGTGGAGTTGGATATAGATGAAGGGAATGATCATAATTCCATATGATGGGTTGCTGTTTAGTTAGAGGGAGTGGACAGAGATGACTTTGATGGGTTATGGTGGCAACAAGCTGCAATTTAAACACACAACAGATGAATTTTAGTTTTTCTAAAAACCAGAAGGCAACAGTTATTAAAGCAGAAAACATAGATAAGAGATGAATTACATGCTGAAAAGGATCAACAGTTTCTGTCTCAGAAGGTGGCAGTAAACACGATCGACGCATGTTATACAGCTGATCCTGGCGGAAAAATACAATTTCTTGGGTATAGAATTTTACCCTGTGGTTAAACATGTATGAGTTTTGTAAGAACAATCAGTTTTGATAACTAAAAACCAAAAATGTATTGGAGACGAAGATATCCTATGCAATCATATTCAAATCTAATGTTAACCTGCAAGGATTGCTTGAAAATATGGCACCGGAAATATTATTTTGGAGCTCCTCAGTTAAATATTTAGGCAGAGCACACCTTGGAAGAGCTGTTGAGCCTGAAAATACAATTGAGTGTTATATCATAGAAGATTAGAAGTGGTTGAAAGTAAGAAGCGCAAGTAATTATCAATTTAATTCAATACCTGCATCGCCAGGACCTGGAATAAAAAGAAATCGACAGTTCTCTTTTAACCGTGGACGGGCAGCAATAATTTGTCCTAGTTTGCCAAATTGCGACCTGCATATCGACGTGTCTAATAATTGTCATCCCCACATAACAATACAAGCAATAAAAAACAAAATGTTCATTTGAACTGATTATAATTAACGTGACTCATCGCCTAATGTGATTTGGTGTGCAGCAGTGTGTTCTGGAATGATTAGTATAAATGACTCATGACAACGCAAGGGAGCTCACCTTAGGCTTGAATAAGCGTTAAATGCAAGGCTACATTTCTCAGAACAGAAGTCTCCCATGAAAACAAATAAGGAAGGAACCACGTCCACACTCTCAAAACCATCAAGAACAATCTCTAGCTTTCCAAAAGTCTTCTCTACGAAGTAACAATGTCTATATATCAAGATACACTTTTATACCAAGGTGACAAAGGAAAGGCAAGAAAGAAAGAAAAAAACAAATTGGCTTTTCAAATTACCTCTTCTTTGTCTAGCCAAATATCAGATAGTATGACAAACATGTCATTGACTGCTCTTTTCTCCATCTCTGCTTGCCTGATCTATTGCATAGGTAATGGATATTTAATTTTAATGGAGTGACGATACCAATAAAAATACATGTGACTATTAAATAGTAAGTTTGAGGAAGGGAGTAATAAAGATACCGTTTCTTCTTTTGTAAAAGTACCACCACCAAAAAAATCATGGCCTGCAAGTACTTGAAGTGATGTATCTCTATCCTCTAATGGAGGAAACCCACATGTAAAAATCTGCAGCAAAAGATGCACCAATTATCCACATATTGATATTGAAGTGACAATGCACAAACCAGTAAAATGGGTCACGTGCAAAAACACATACCAAATAGCAAAGCTTTGATGTTTTAAGTACGAAAACCATAATTTCTAAGGTTTGATGCATCTGAGACAGATCACATATATATGTGAAATTCAATTTCTCTATTAAGTTTTAAACCCCTAATCATTAAGATAACAGTAAACCATTGGTTTCTTATCTTAAACATATTTATATTTTACTTAAACTATCCCTCTAAAAGATTAATGAAGAACCATAACCTTGAACCTTGACTTCTTTCAAGAACATATATATTATACACCAAATGATTTTCACACAACATGCCCAAAAACTACACACAAGTACAACATGAGCCTTGACCTAGTGGTTGGCGCACAGGATGTGAGTGTTGTAAACCTCGGAGTACTAAGTTGGAAAACATAAAAAAACTACTGCACACAAGTGGTGTCTTTCCTTCTGAACCCAAGCAGGTCTACTTATCCATTTAGACTCATGCAACATCTAGTTCTCTTATGCAAGTAGCATCATTCCACACCCATATGCAACTCAAAGAAAAAAGTTATAATACATCTGAGGCCCAATAATCAACTTCAACATCTTGCGTCTGTCAAAGGCATATTTCGGCTTTTAGAATGAGTTCAGATTTCTTTTTTAGGGGCATGCACGGTCAATGTAGGATCATCAAAAGATGTTGTCAAGCAAAACTAAACATAGAAGTCATAAAAGTTGTGACCAAATTTTAGTAATCTTATTATGAATAAAGCTGACCTTAGTAAAATTTTGCAAAAAGTCATTTGTTTGGATAAAATTTAGAAGTCATACAACTTGCGACTGTAGTGAACTTCATGGATAAACAGGGTTTATGAATAAAAGCATAAAAATCAAATATCGGATATATTGGTTTTACAAAATTAAGAGAACATGAACCAGATATCACGAAGGAAATGTTAACAAGAACCTGAAAAATGCCCTCTGCAAGCATCTCGCCTTCGGCCACAACTATAGTGTTCTCTAAGAAGAATCCTGTGGTAATCTTGTATGGATCGTCAAAGAAACTAATGACCATACTTCATGCTTACAATAAACTTGAACTGTTATACGAGTTAAAGCAGACACATTAATTGAAATTATGAAAAGATAGAACAAATGTGCTCTGAGCACTTTGTATGCACTGTGTACAGAATCCTTTATCAATTAGATTGTAACACTAACATAACATGGCATGAACTAACAAGATGCAACCTAATCCAACCCATCCCGGACTTGGTACATTTCAGGCACACAAAAAAAGAAATGCTAAAAGAGGTAATTATAAATCACAATGACATTTAAAGGAGTACATTTAATTGGCTTAAGCAAACATTATTTAAACACTCGTTTATTATTGTTTTATCCCCAACAAGAACTGTGTAATAAAACATTTAAAAAGATTATGGAGTTCTTAGTACAAAATAAAATAATTTTTATCAAAGCATAAAAGGATATAGCATCAGTTAAGTTGATTTCAACAGAAGCGCTAAGGTCTTCCAAATAAAAGTGTCCATCCTCCAGCTGAGATATTACTCCCATTACCCATCTTCTACCTTTTCGCCCAACCAGGGATTGAATAGGAGATATCTGACATAAACAGCATAGCAAAATATTACATACTAATCATCCTCAAAACATCAACTTGAATATATGTATTGAACACATAGTTCTAAACATTAGGCAACATCATTTGAAATTCAAAGTCAATTGGAGAATCCAGCAGTACCTCACAACTCCGGAATTGTGAAAGTTCGGACTCAAAAGCCGGCCTTGAAAAATCCTGATGGCGAGAAAGCCTTTGGGACAACAACAAAAATCTATCTCTATACAGAGCAGATTTTGCTGGTGGGTCCCCAAGACGAGGTAAGCTTCCTGGGTGTCTGGAATAAAAACACAAAAATTAACATGGTCCGAAGTTAACACCGTATGATAAACCAATTTAAGTATGAATGGCCAACACAAATTTCCAACAAATAACTAAACTATAGACATGTTTCTCACACAATACGTAGAATGATAGTAATTTGTCATGCTTTAGTACTTTTACTCATCCATAAGCAAAGTAGCATAATTGATAATACATAAGATTTAACGGACAGGCACCGACACTGACTTGTCATGCTTTAGTACTTTTACTCATCCATAAGCAAAGTAGCATAATTGATAATACATAAGATTTAACTGACAGGCACCGACACTGTCAATTAATCATAACCATTAGATCATTACAGATATTGACTTTAATCATATCTACCTTAAAAGCCATACAAAATATGGTTTGTTAATGGTTTACAAAGTTTTTCGACCAATATCGAATCAAAATTAATTCATTTCTAATGCAAAACAAAACTTTATTTGGGGTTACATGAAATTTCTAATGCTCATTGGACTTCCTCTCATTTTGAATACCATCAAAATTACAATAAAACCATCAACCACAAAAGCTAGTAGTATAAAAACTTTGGAAAATTACCAATCAATGAACTCCAAAGTCTAATGAAACTTGAGTAATGCAGAACAAATTCTACTAATATTTTATTTTTGATGGTAAATATTTTATCATGACTTCCTTAGCTCCTTTAATTGGTAATTTGCCCACATAAAAATCAATTACCAGAAAACTAATCAAACATTGTTTTTTACTTGCACTAATCTGTGAAGGACCAACACAGACACGGACACTTTCCCAAAACAGAGTCATGTCTGTGTCGAACACCACTTTGATCAAAAGTGTCAGTGCTACATTTGCCCTGATTTCAAAATTCAATTACATTCACAAATCAATTTCAAGAATATTCATCACCAGAAAAGAAATCAAACAAGAAAAAAGGAAGAAAACAAAATCATTCCCAAAAAACGTACTGGTAGAAATTCCTTCTGATAGGGTCGTATTTATATCTAGGAATATCGAACACATCAATGACACCAATGGCTGAAGAAGAGGAGGATGCAAACATATCAGTAGTTTCCTCCATCCCATCCGCTGCCAATAGCAAGTTCACCACACGTTGCACTGGTTCCACATCGATTATCGCAGATTTCACTGCAATCTCACACAACAAAATTTAAACAAAAAAAAAAGAAGGTTCAGCATCATGAAATTGAATCAAAAACCTAAGAATCCAAGTAGATTTCACTTCAAGTTTGCAAAAAAGATATTAAAAAAAAATCCAGCATCATGAAATTGAATAGAAAACCTAAAATTCCATGTAGATTATAGTAGATTTCACTTCAATTTTGCAAAAATAACAGCAACAAAAAGTTTCAGCATCATCATATTGAATCAAAAACCTAAGAATCATTGTCGATTACTGTAGATTTCACTTAAAAAATTTAAAATAAATTCAGCATCTAGAAATTGAATCAAAAACCTAAGTATCCTTGTTGATTATAGTATATTTCACTTCAAAAAAATTTAACAAATAAATAAAAAATTCAGCATCAAGAAATTGAATCAAAAACTTAAGCATCCTTGTTGATTATAGTATATTTCACTAAAATTTCCCAAAAATAACAACAAAAGTCTCAGCATCATGATATTGAATCAAAAACCTACAAATATTTAGGGTATGTTTGTTTTAGCTTTAAAAAAAATAGATTTATTTTAAAAAAAAATCACTTTTTACAAAATGATTTTTAACTAGTTCATGTGTTTCCTCCTTGTTTTTGAAAAAAAAAATAGATTTTGAGAAAAGCTAATCCTAATAGCTTTCATTTTAGAGTTAAAATAATTTTTTTGATAAGATGATTTTTCTAAAAATCCTAAGCAAACACTTGAAAATGACAAAAGTGATTTTTAGATTTTTTCCTAAACAAATCTAAAACAAAGAGGGCCTTAATTAAAGATTATAGTAGATTTCACTTCAATTTCGCAAAAATAACAACAACAAAAAGTCTCAGCATCATGAAATTGAAACAAAAACCTAAGAATCAATGTTGATTATAGTAAATTTCACTTCAATTTCGCAAAAATTAAAAAAAGTTTCAGCATCATGAAATTAAATCAAAAACCTAAAAATAATGATAATTATTGTAGATTTCACTTCAATTTAGAAAAGATTAAAAAAAAAAATCAGCGTCATGAAATTGAACCGAAAACCTAAGAGAGAGAGAGAGAGATTACGAGATTCCTGTTCGAGGTGATCAAGAACAATATCGGTGGCTTCATCTTCTTCTTCGGTGAGTTCAAAGCGAGTAACGAAAGAGAGGATTTCTTCAAGTGCTTCGGGTTTGATGTTGTAGCCTCTGATTTTGCACTTTTTCTGGATTTTCTTCTTCGTTGAAGCATTCATCGTTTTTTTCTCTCTCTACGATTGAGTTGAGATGAGAGAAAGAGCGGGAAAATGAAAGGGAAAATTGTGTATTTGAAGGAAACAGCGGGAAAATAGAGGAATTTCTTGTGAAAAGGCGCGTTTTATAGGATAGGATTCACCAATGTGGATTTTTGAGAGGGGAGTTACCACCAAATGTGGATATGAGCCTCTTTTAGTCCATGATTATGGAAAAAATAATTTAATAATGTTTTTTTTTCCTAATTTAACCGATAAAATAATAAAAATTATTAAGTCGGACGTCGTGGTTGAATTTTATTTTTTTTAAGGAAAAGTCGGACGATGTGGTTGATTTAAAACTCTAAGATCTTTATTATATGCATGAGTTTAAATAATTATTTGTCATTTCATCGATTATAAAAAAAAAAATCAACAACCATAATATTTCATTTCTCAATCCTTAGCATACCCCCCCTCCCACATGCATTATCTCTTCCGTTGAAACAAACTAGCGCAGTGGTCCTTAGAAAAACCTAAGGTCATCGCCACTCTCTCTTTCATATTTATTGGAAAATTCTCTTAAACAAAGGTTCTCTAAATAGTACTACAATCTCCTTAAAAAATCGTTCAATCTTATCAACTTTAATTTTAAGTTGAAATTATCAGTTACAGATAATGTAATAGTTTTTTTAAAGAAGATAATATATTTCGGTCACAAATGTTCAATTTTTTATTAGTATTTTATGTATTATACACCTGCATATATAAAATAAAGCTAAATTAGAAATTAAGTTAGATTTTCTTTTTGGTTCTCAAAGTCATAAACAAAGAGATAGAGAAATGGAAACACACTTTTTAAGTGTTTTATTTTGAAAATTTTAGTATTTTGGATTTGTATTATGGTAAAATTGATGTGTGAGATTTGATTGCACATTCGTTATTTTTTAAATAGGTGTGAGACTTTGGTTATTGAAGTGTATTAATTTTAGATTTTTTTATATGTATTTGACAAATGTCTCAAATATTTTTGTACATTTTTTTTCTATATTTGATCCAAATCAACCCCTTAATTATCCGTTTAGTCCGATTTGAGCTTTATCTCAAAAATGTGTAAATCCAACTCAAATCACTTCGTATACATTTGATAAGTTTGAGCAACGAGTTCATTCAAAAACGAATCAACGGCCCCACAAACACATATATTGAATGTGCTTCTCATATGTAGAATAACCTAGAGTGTTGGGATCTCATTTGTAGATAAAAAAAATGATGAAAAAGATAAGAGGATTTGATAAGAGCCATGATAGAATGTCAAATAATATACTTTTTATTTTGTCTTATCTACCTAATAATAAATCTATCAATAAAAATTGTAAGACGTAGCTCAACTGAGAATGTATCAATATTATTAGGTTGGACAACTTTATCCGAGTTCAAACTCGGAACATCATAGTTGTGTATGAGTTTCAAGTGGTGTTTGTCATTTCGTCAACAAGTCCAGCAAAATAATATGTCAAGTGAAAAAAGATGGTAAGATGGGTCGTGTTCCAGAGAGAGAGAGAGAGTGAATACATTTTGAATTCTAAATAGTTCAATGAGTACTGTGATACTATCTTTGCCCTCCTTTAAACTTTTCTTAAAACAATTATCCTCACTCTTTGGACTTATGCTAGGATTCAAAACATTACATACACTTTTCTCTATGATATTTTCCCTACTTCATTATCCTGTTCTCTAGATAAATCCTCAGAACAGAAAAAAAGCACCTGCATGAGCATCAATGGTACTAAAAAATACATGAGCTTGCTCATCTAAAAACAAGGACTTCCTGCAGAAGCATGACTGTCACTTAAAGCCACATCACTCAGCTCAGCTGGGAAACTTATGTTTTCTCTTAAATAGGATGAGCACATTTCAGAATTTTTTAGATCAAAGGATATATTACACTTCCAAAGGATATATTTATCTGTAAGCAACAACAGGCAAATACATAGATTATTATAGGATATAGAGTATTATATTTCAAACTCGAGCTTTTTGCAAAAACTTATTTGGCAGTTGGCACAACTTCTCCGTTGAAAGATAGTAGTAACTCAGAGTAGGCTAAATCAAATACTTTCTAAGTTGAGAAGCTAATCCAAACCAGATCATTATGTTCTTCGCATCCTTGTAGTGCTTCTAAACAAATTCAGCAAATGTGGCAATACTACTCCGGTGACAAAATTTTCTCACAGCCTAACAATAGTCAACTAAATGTTGGCTAATTTGGGTATCGTTATCACTGTACATAGGAATCAATCCCTAGAAATGCACTGGCGTTAAAACTCTTGAGGGAGAGATGTAGTTCTATCTAGCTTGAAGATTAGTCTCTACAGTTGCGCACAAATGATACCCAAGTTTACACCAAAAAAATACCAGCTTTCAACTAAGGTAACAACACAAGATAACAAATAATAATATGGGAAACATCTTTTGTCGTATGGTATCATATGGTATATAAAACATGCAAAAACATTGAAAGAGAATGATCAAATATTAAGTACCCATGCTTGGCATGTTTAAGAAATTCTACCAAACCACCAATTAATCTGGAACAAAACAACCAAACTTCCAAACAGAAAGAAGCATCAAAAGAAAATGAGAAATGCAAACAGGGAAATAGAATGTGGCGAACGAATGGAAAAAGTATCCGTGATCATTATTGAAGTAATGGACCATTCATTATAGTTGTGATACAATTGGCTATTTCATAGGGTCAAATCATACTATGGCCCCTAAGATGCTAGAAAAAATCTCATAACTCGAAACATCTTTCAGCAGAAGTTAACAGATTCTTGACCAGATAACAACTTTTTCCGTTGTCAAAAAAATAAAAAAATTCCATCATACACAAGTTTGATCACAACCTCTTCTCCCACACACAATAACATAATACATATGTGGATCTTTCGACCTGTAGGCTGTGTTAACTAACCAACAGCTCTCAATCAAACTGTTGTAACTCATAACAGCTTCCGAAATTTCTCTTCACGAACCAAAAATGAGAATAGATTAGATCCAACGACTTACATATTTTTCATGCAAAAAATATTGGCAGCAGATAGTATGAGCAACAGAGCATGTTCAAAGATGCAACTAGATGTCATCACGAAGTACTCCAATATGAAGTAAGGAACAAGCTTGAAGGCAGTATCTGAAATGGAATGCTATAACCTGCCTTGTTTTCAGAAAATATTTGTCCAACCAAACATGAGAAGAACCCTTCTATCTGAACTTCCCCCAAGTTTTTGTGAAACGTAGCACAAAGTCAACTGAGAAATTTCATACTATGACCTCCCTCTCAAACTCATGCTCTTGCGCTTCTGGCTTAGAGCAAAACGTCTTGCCATGGGATTATTATAGAATTTCCTCATATGATCTGAGAGCTTATGAATGGCCTGGAGATCACCGATTGCCGAAAGTTGCATCAACAAGGAATCAAACTTTCTATATGGCAATTTTATTCCCTTGTTTATCACTTCTTCTAAAAGAATACAAGCATCTTCTGCTTTATTGCAGTCAAATAGTCCCTCAATCATGACACTGTGTGTATCAGTGTCTGGTCTGCAACCCCTTTTCTCCATTTCATGCCAAGTCTCGAATGCCCCATCAGGATCATCCATCTTAAAAAACATCGAAATCAGCATATTATAAGTTTGGACACTAGGAATACAATTCAATTCAATCATTCTTCCATATAGTTTAAGGGCTTCCTCTGACTTCTTATTGTTACATAGAACCTTGAGGAAACAATTATGAGTGACAATATCAGGTGGGTAACCTTTTCTTCCCATCTCTTCCAAGAACTTGTAAGCCTCGTCGATCTTACCACACAAACACATACCTTCGATTATATCCTTGTATGTCGTGACATCAGGAAGACAACCACTGCAAATCATATGCCCCATAAATTTAAAACATTCCTCCATTCTATCGTTTTGGACGAGAGCCACAATTAGAATTGAATAACTCTTGGCAGTGGGAGAAGATATGATTGAACCTTTTGTCCTCATGAACTCAAAAAGCTCCACTGCATCTGTTATCATGCCTTCTTTGCAGTAAGTATCAAGGGCAGTGTTGTACGTGAAATTGTCAGGCTTATGACCCAATTGAATCATTTCTTCCAAAACTTTCATCCCTCTACTCGGGTTTCTAACCCTGCACCACCCGAAAACCAATATATTATATGTATCCCCATTAGGATTGATCTTTTTTCTCATTCTCTTATACAAACCCTCAGCTTCCTCAACCAAACAACACTTGCACAAAGCATCCAACAGAAAGTTAAACGCATTTATTTCCGGTTGCGTCTTCACTCTTATCCTCTTCCTCTTTGCAAACTTCTGCACATGAGTCAAATACTTCTCCGTATATTTCCTCAAAATATCCATCAAAACATCAACCGGAACCGTACTCTTGTTATTCCTCTTCATATATTCCAAAACATCACAAACAATCCGAAACTGTTTAACTTTATACCTTGTACTAGACAAAATATCCATCATATCATTATAAACACATGCCTCATGCGAATAATTATCTTGATGACCAGCCCATGTGAAAAACCGAAATGCAATCTTTTCATCGTAACGAAGCCTATGCAATACACCAGTAACCAATGGTGTAGTCAATGGAACACCCGAATTTTCAAGAGCTTTCTCCATATTGCGAAAACCAAGCAAATTATCCATTATAGTGGTATACACTTTACCAACATCACTCTCAAAACCATTATTCTTCACAACATCATTAACCTCCACAACATCATCACTCACATTAGAACCAAAATCTTGTTTCATTGAAATATTTTCCGAACAAAAACCACGAATGGATAAACGACATGTAACATACGAGTTCATTGGCAATGAAGGTTGAATCAATTGAACACTAGTAGAGTATTTATATACAGAAAACATCGATGATTGAAGTGTGGTTTCAATTTGTGGCAAATGTATGTTTCTGAATAGATAAGAGTGATTATGATGATGGGTGAGTGATGAAAAAAAAGGGTTTTTTAGAGAGTTTAAGCACTTATTAAACAAACCCATTAACATGATTTTGCGTTTTGGGATTGAAGGCAATGAAATGAGTGAAAAACTTTTCAGAGGCAAAAAAACAAACAGGTGGTGGGTAAAAAAATGCGGTTTTAAAAAATGGGTATGCGTGGATTTTGAGGGGTGGGATTAGGAATGGAGAAAAGGAGAAGAAAGAGGTTACTGTGGTGGTGATGAATGATGATGCAGCTTTGAACTGAGCATTGATCAAACGGTGTAACGTTGTTTAAGGTTAAAGCTTTGTTTAGTTTTGTGAAGAAAGTGAAAGGGAATGTATTGAAATATGTGAATGGTTTAAATAAGTTTTGAGTTTAATTACTTTACACCGACCGTGTAAAGTCATTTTACACATGCAAAATATGATATGTTGTCAAATCAATTAATGATGAATATAATAACTCATGTGTTTTTATTCGGTAAAAAAAAACTCATGTGTTTTTATATTCATTAATTGATGTGGCAACACATCATTGCTTGAATGTGTACATCGACCGTCCATATTAATTAAATTTATATTTTTTTATTGAATATCTCAGATTTTGTTTTTAAACTTTCTAATAAATTTTGGTCACCAAATATTTTTGAATTTTAGATCTATGTGTAACTTATGTGTATTTTCAAAATTAAAATTATATTTTGCATTTATACACGTTAATCTCTTTTGCAAAAGTTTATATATATATTTTTTATGATAGATGAATTAAATATGATTATTTTTTAAGTTTTTAACACTTAAAAATTCATATTTTTTTACAATTTTTTATGGAATGGATTTTGTAAAAATTATTAAAAACTATAAAGGATATCCTTCAAAAAAAATAATAAAGGATACACATTGTAAAAATTCATTAAAAAATGTTAAAGGTACACATGAATTGACTAAAAATATAATTATAAAGATAAAATAATTATTAAACCCTATGCAAACGTTGAAGTTTTTTTTGGGTTAAATAAGTTTTTGTATATCATTTTCTTCGTTTTTTGTCGCTTCATAAAAAAATAATAATAATGGTCCTTTAATATTTTTTATTAAGAAATTTGGTCATCGCCGTTAGAATAATTTAAGAGTAACATTCTATAAAGTACTAAAAACGAAAAATAATTTATTTATAAGAATATAAATTTATTTTAACATAAATTTTTTGTCTCTATAAATATATCATCTTTCATTATTAGTCCTCTGTAAATGGTTGTAGAGACCAAAATTTACTCCTAAAACATTGTAAGACTACTGTTTGAAGAAAAATTTGGTGGAGGATCCTTTTTGTCCTCAGTGTGGATGGGTTTATGATGTTGATCATGTTTCAAAGATTGTTTGTGGGTGAAATAGGTTTGGCTTCTTCTACTCCTTTTATCCCATGACTTGCACATGTTATTTCTCACTCTCCCACAGAGATCACTTTTACTTTATCTTTAACTTGTGACATTTGGTTTGTTTGTGATAAGCTTTGTTTTGAAACAAAAGATATTGATGTGATGTGACTAAATTGTCCACAAGCCTTGCAGTATTGCACATGATTAAACCATGATGTCTGAACACTCCGATATTGGGTGCTCTACTGAAACTTTCCACTCTCTCTTTTTGGATTCCCCTACTAGGTTGTGTAATAAGGTTGATGTGATTTTTTTGACCACTAAACAATATATGGGGCATTGGTATTGTCATTAGAGATACAATGCATATGGTTTTGATTTAGTTGTGTTTACATGTCGTAATTTGGTCTATGTAGTCGATCCTAACTAATGGGATAATGTTCAGTGTTTGTTTAATCATGTAAAAAGAGTTGCTGATTTAGCCAAGTTAATTATTTCTTCTATTGATGACTTTCCTCTTTGCATTTTCTCTTTTGTTGTCAAATAGAACAAAAATTTCACTGGTGTATTGTACGCAATGTTCCGCAAATCGAGTGTTAACTCTCTGAGTTTACCGAGTTTACGTGTTTAGGTACCAAAATCGTGTTAACTCTGAGGTAAACTCGATTTCTGGTAAAATCAGAAGGTTTGACGAGTTTGACCGAGTTAACACTCGGTAAACTCGTGTAAACTCTACCGAGTTTTACGAGTATACATCTAAAAAAAATAAAAAATTGGCCCTTTTTTTGGGCCCATTTTTTTCAAAACTCAATTCCTTTTCTACAAGCCCAAAGATTACTGAATAATTACCTTTACAGTAACACATTGTTCATGAAATAAAACGTTCCTTTTTCTTTCTTCTGTGAGTTCTCAAACCATGAACATGGGAGCACATACCAATTATGGTTGCATTTCGACGGTGAAAATTCAAATTTCGACGCCGATGATTGCAGATTTCGATGCCGGTGATTGCGACACCGGTTAGGGTTGCGGTGGTGGTGTTTGTTGACCTTTTGAAGAAATTAACTAGTTTATTTTTTAGATAGTTTTATTAACAACTTTAGGAAATTGTGAAACTTCCATTTTTTGGATGGTTTATGGATGGCTTAAACTTAGAGACTTATGAAACTTATGATTTTGTGCGTTAATTTTTGTATTTTGATGCTAAGTTGAGCATAATGTTTTATTATGGTAGTTTGGTATAATTCGTCTTTGTAATTAAGTCATATTTTGCACTATTGACCTATTTACAATATTATATTAGCTTACATATGTCTTGCATATAATAAATTTTATATAGTTTTAATTTTAGGTAAACTCGTATGAGTTCTCGAGTCGAGTTTACTTAAGCAAAACGAGTTGAGGTAAACTCTTGAGTTGCAAAACATTGATTGTACGCAGCCTTTCCTTTTTTTTTTACACAAGAAACTGTTTTCAGGACTTGAACCCGTGACATTTCAGTCACATGACAACAACTTTACTAGTTGCGCCAACTTTACCGGTGCACTAAAGAAGTTATAGTATATTTCATCATAAATGTATGCAAAGGAAACAAATATTATTTCATATAAAATGGTTCATAGATGCATGGACATTGGTTATATCTCTCCATAGATAAAGCAACAATGGAACAATCCTTAAACACATCAAATGTATGCATTGCACATAAATAAAGCAACTCACAACAATCAAGGGTTTAAAAAAATACAAAGATTTGAGAAGCCTAGCATGCTCCAACTCTCTTCCCATCAACAAGCTTCTTCCAATACCTAAGAATCTCAGCTTGAGTCTCTGTAATATCTTTCTTAACTTCCTCACTTGTCTCACTCGCGATAACCGCAACATGAGCATCTTTTGAATTGATAGAACTTGGAAGTGTGTCCAAGAGATTCACAACTTTTTCTATGTCAGAAACAAGTCTTTCAGCCAAGCTGCAGCTGAAATCCTCCCTAATCACCACTCGAAGGACTGCGATGTGCTTTGCATCCGCTGGCATTGTGTAGGCCGGAACTATCCACCCGTATTTTCTCAGATGGTCTGCTATTTCAAAAACTGTGTGTTTGCTGCTGTCTTTCAGAGAGAAGGCTACAAGTGGCACACCTATGTCCTTGGAGACAATTTTGAACCTTCCTGTTTTCTCAATTCCTTCCTTCAGAATTCTTGTGTTCGCCAAGCAATTTTCCATCACATTTTTGTAGCCCTTAGAGCAAGAAAAATAACAGGATGTATAAGAAAACAAGTATAACACAAAATTGAAATATTTACTGATATTATTACGTAAATTCCATGACTAAAAATATCTTCTCTTCTCATGATGTGGAGTTAATTTCTTTATCTTCATTAGTCGAGAAATCAAGTACATACTTGAGATTCAGCATCAAAATGATAATATAATTACCTCGAAGCCAAGCCGTATAAATTGGTAGTATTGAGCAATGATTTGACTCGATCCTGTCGAAGTAAATACAAAGCAACATTAAGGGAAAAACTACACATTACAATGATTCATGAATATTTTTTTTTTCAGGAGATTCTCACATGTTGATTTCTAAATGCATATTACATGTATGAACATATCAAGTCCACATACTTATGAATTGAATTGATTCTCTCAGCCACATGTGACCAATGTATGACAAAATTCAAAGGCATGTGTCAAGTAAATATATTACCTTTGGAGAAATTCAATGTGAAAGTTGGTTGATCAGATCCAAGATAATTGATGTGAAAAACAAGATCATCCGGCAAGTCAGCTTTATTCCTCCAAACAACCCAACCAATACCAGGGTAAACAAGACCATACTTGTGACCGCTAACATTGATACTTTTCACCAACGGCAAACGGAAATCCCATAGAAGATCAGGGTAGAGAAACGGAGCAACAAATCCACCGCTCGCAGCATCTACATGAATTGGTGTATCCCATCCTGTCTCCTTGTTCTTTTTAGTAAGAAGTTCGTTGAGAAGCTTCACATCCTCAAACTCTCCGGTCAGTGTTGAACCCAAAATGGCTGCAACACAGATGGTGTTCTCGTCTACCATTTCAACAGCTTTCAATGGATCCATCACATAGTAATCCTCTGTCAGTTTCACTTCCTTTAGCTCAACTTCAAAGTACCTAGCAAATTTTTCCCAACAAACCTGTGTAGCATATTTAAACAACATTAAACATAGAGGTCTAAAGGGGAAAAGCCCCAACATATGACAAATCAATCACTTAAATCATTTTGAATTATTATGCTACCATATGCCAGCAATGTGAGAAAGAATAAACAATCATTTTGATCCCTAAATGTATGTGGCAGTGTCATATAGTTCCTGAATGTATCGACATTTAAAAAACATCAGAAGTGTGTCTTTTGTTTGTAACTGTATTATGGGTTAAATTGACCAACAGAAGACACAATTGAAGACTACATTAGCTAATGAAAGACACATATGATGACTAAAACTGACAAGCAAAAGTCGCATTTATATATGTTTTTGTAATTGTAATACATTCGGGGACTATTGTGACAATGCTTCACATATTTAAGGATCAAAATTCAAAATGACTGTTTACTCGAGACCTAAACTTGAGTGATGCCTCATAGTAAACAAAGTATGAGACAAGGCCTCATATATGCAACATTAGTTAAAAATCAAAATAAAGGCAAGGCAATAAAACTTTTGATCCATTTGTGTGTAGTGGATGAGTGGAATAGGCAGGACGCCTAAATCAGGGTTTGTCGAACTTAGCTTTGGGTTGGACCTGCAACTGTATTTCACAAGAACAGGAAGGAACTTTCTCCACCACAAAATTTATAATAAACCACACATGTTTCTGAAAGTGTACTTCTGATCGACATATTTTGTACAGAAATGTACTTCCTGAACGTACAAAATCTGCATTTTTTTTCTTTCTGAATGGTACATCTAAAGTCATGTTTGGAGAGGAAAAAGTTCCTATGTAACAATATACAAAACAGAACTACATATACCTATTTATCATGATGCGAGCATGCAGTTAACACACATTAGTAGTTATTTCAAACTTCATAACATTATAAACATAATTCAAGATCAACCTGCACATTAGCTCCAGTAACTATGTTCGGCTTATCATATGGTTTGCCTTCTGATTTTCTCTTAGTCTGCCACTTCCTTTTAAAAGCTAAACCAGCCAACATTATCGCCTCTGATGACCCTACAGTTCCAACACCTACTGCAGTTTCCTCTTCACCAATAGGAGCATTGAATAGATGTGCTATTATATTCACACACCGGTTCTGCATAATTGAACAAATCAAATCAAGTCACTCTAACAGTTTCAATTTTCAATGGAAATTGATCATAAAATGATCACATACAATACATTACCAAGATATTTCAATTGTAACAGACACAGAATTTTTTAATGACAGTAATCTACTCCAAATTTTCATCTAACCACCAAACACAGAAGATCTAATAATTTGTTGTAAGTATCAAATTTTGAGGGTGAAATGCCATTCAAAAAATTATATTTTCCCTTTCTTCAGAAAAGCAACTTGAGCAGAGAATAATGGTTTTAAGGATTAAAGGAAAAAGGAAATATTTTTTAAACAACAAACTCAATCTATCATAATAAAAAAATGTATAATCAAGATATGAAACCCTTTCACTGTGCAATAATAATTAAAAGACTAAACACACTTCAATAAGTGTACTTATTTATCTAGTTTTACCAAACAAAGCTTAAAAGATCATATAAAAACACAACACCCAATTACTCAAAATCAAGACTTTTAAAGAAAAAGACTGCAACCCCAATTTGGTCCCTACTCAAGGACTAAATCGATGGATGAGAGTATAATTTAAGAGACTTTAAGTTTAAAATTTTAGCCTCTATAGTTTCAATATGGTGTTGCAGCCGTAGACCATCGTCAGATTTAGAGAGAGAAACTTTATCTCTCTAAATCTAAAGATCCATACAGCTACAACACCATAAAATAACTTATAATTTTAGTATTTTATGTTTGTGCAACTGCAACACTGACATCAAAATAATTAAATCAGTGCATGCTTGTTATCACCGTAGGTTTGTCAGAATCAGTGTGACTCACCCTGATTTTGCAAAAGCTACATCAGGGTGGCTCATCTTAATTCTAACAAACTCAATGTGATACCAAACATGTACTTAGTCTTATTTGACTACAATTCTCCGCAATATCGACGATCTTATCTCGATCCCAACCACAATTTAAAGTTTTTGATCAAAAGATGTCACCATGCATGTTAAACAGACCTGAAGCTCAGTAGTGACAGGATACTCATCCATATCAACATAATTCTTGTTAAGTGAATCCATGATAAGCTTATCACACTCAGGTTCCATCCAAGTAGTAACAAATGAAGCCAAGTTAAGCCTTGGTTTTCCATCTAACATCAACTCATCATTTATTATCTGATATGCTGCATCTTTTGGTATAGAATTCTCTGGCATCTTGAACCTATATCAACAAATAAACATAGGAATTTTAACCTCATTATAGTTAATTACCAACAAAGAACTAAGTGTAATGTTTTTTTAAGGAAAAAAAGACACTTACTTAGGAACCTGTTCACGCACGTATCTAGAAGCAAAAGTGCATGCTATGTACTCGTTTTGTTCATCTGGATGTGTGACAGCTGAAGAGATCACCATTTTGGTTGGATGAGTTCTGTTCTTGTGAGCTAACTGTGAAGAGAACAGAAAGATAAGAGAACACAACAATAGTGAGAAACTGATCTTTGTGAAGATAGAGGACCACTACTTGATAGTATCAAAGAAAAAAAGAGGACCACTACTTAAGAATCAGTGATCACACTTTTTTTTTTTTAATAAGAAAGAGTTTAGGTGAGTTGAACTCCGAGATTTTATCAGGATCACAAAGACATCAAGACATAGAAAATGTTCGCATTATACTCATCAAAGAAATTTTTACATCAACAACGAATGTTGTACCTACAATCTTGTGCCTGGATGAGTAGCTTATTTACCAACCGAATCAACTTTTATTTTATGTGATCATACTTTTCTTTCCGTATACCTTTCATATATTAATAATTTTAAAGATGAAATACTAACTTAAAGTAAAAGAATAAACTTTTACAAAAAAGTTATTAAAAAACATCTTATTATATAAATATTTTTGAAGATATTTTAACAACTCACATTTTGAAATTGACCGACTCGAAATTCAGATTCGGTTTTTTTAAATGTCTATCTTTTGACTCAAATTTATTAACCATTTGAATTCAATTATTTAATTCACATAATGAAATTTATAGGGTCAATGTATAATAATTAATCTCATTAATTAATGTATTTTTTAAAGAAAGTTTGTATTTTTACTATATTTTATTTTTAATACATTTTTTTATTAAGAAACTTTCAATACATTTATTGATTTTAGAGAATTTATAGCATTAAATTGTATTTACTTTTATTTAATTTTTACTTTTCAATAATAATTTACTCCTAGTGTTCAAATTTATGTTCGAATGCTAGATTTGAAAATTAAAATTAATATGCAAACAAATCAAAACCTTAAAATAACATAAAAAGGGAGAAAGTTTATTATGGTCACAACCTTAAATCAAAAAGATTTAGATACACTTATATAAAATAAAAAAATTAAAACAAAAATAATCTTTTTTTGAGAGAAAAACAAAAATAATCTAGTCACATCAATTAATATTATTAAATTTTATTCTCAGTAACTTTGTTCATTTATGTTTGTGTGGCCAAATCTTATAATTTGAGGTTTTGACTATAAAAAATTTCTCTTCATAAGTCAAGAGTGTAATTTATTTCTTTTCATAAGTCAAGAGTGTAATTTTGTCTTATTATATGTGAAATGTATAACTAACTAATAAATGTATATATTGAAAATTGTGATAACAAATTCCACGGTTACATGTTCTTGTTCTTGGTACAATGAGTCAAAAACTGCTACAGTGGCGCATAGATGTCATTTTCCTTTTTTTTTTTTACAAAAAAAGAAAGTATATTTGTGTAATCACTTTAGAATAATTTTTTTAGGGGGAATTTTAGAATAATGCTTTGAACGATCTCTTTTTGAGACAAAAATAATAAAAATACAAAGGAAGTGAGAAATTAAAAACAAAATAAAAGTATAAAAATGTTGTTTTATAAAAATTATCTTTGTTTAAAGTTCTTTTTGGGAAAAAGGTTTTTTTATCTCTCATTCAATACGATACGTGGAAAAAGGAATGGATACAAGGTGACATGTGAGCACTTGTAAGTTGGAACTTCTGAGTGAAGCATGTTGCTATCACTTTATTTATACTCGATTTTGTCCTTTGCCGCTACCACTCACTCGTCCACTCCTCATACAACAGTCAGTCCCAAAGTTAGGTGTAGCAACCTGAATGGTTATACTTTTTCTTTTAATAAAAAAATGTTTAGTCCAAAAATATTATATTAAAACCTATCAATGAAGTTGAGATTAATCAAGATCTATTGAGTTTCTTCAACTATAATTCTCTTTGCGTTAAGTAATTGACATTGAGGGAGAAATTTTGTTCCTCAACTACGAGTTTCTTAACTTCTCATATTATGTGTTAGGTATAGTTGTTTTTTTGAAGTACACTAAAAATGCATTAAATAAAGATAAAAGCAGAAAGGTAAATAGATAAAAATGCGAAGAAAACGGATTGATTGATTAATTGGATGTGTGGTGTGTGTTAACTCCCTTGCTAGTGAGATCCTGGCGCCCCACGTTCAACTTGAGTCTCACATTCTTTGCATTATATGTTGACAAGGTCTTTCGTGCACATTTCCTCAAGATATTATGTATTCTCACTATATTTTGACTAAAGTATAAAGTTTTTACAACCCACGTTATTGGCCTTGAGAAAGAATCAACTCCCTCGCTCAACTACTTTTGCACTGCCGAGCCTTGACTCGACCAGAAGGTCTCCTCGCCTAATAGGTTAATCTTATATTCGTTGTGATTGACTAATGAAGGATTATTTTTAGGTGTAAACAAATGTCATGTGTTGTATCATCAGTTGACCCTTGAGCAATGAGAAGATGTAACACAATTATCAGAGTTGTGTGTGAATAGTGTCATCATTACACCGTAATGTAGGAAAGTGAATCGTCTTATGTAACCCTACATCGGCCAACCAACTGTTATCAATAATTATTATTTAGTTATGTTGGTTTCTCTTCGCGATAAACCTTCTTACTTTCAACTTTACAATCAATGTGGAAAACCTCTTAGGGTCGAAAGTTACACGTCAGTTAGTTCCTCTCCTTCAACGTCGTTTTGTTGGAGAATGGAAACATGTAACTACACTCTCACTCCCATCGAGGTAAGTCTTTGTCTTTTAGAGATCTTTTCTTCTTTTGTTTAACCTCATCGACTCATCGATCATTTGTTTTTCTTAACGGGATATAGAGAGAAGGTTTCTAGCAGGAGGAACAAGTTAGAGCTTGGAATAGACTCTCCCAAATATCTCTTTCAAAGTAATCAGGATGATCTGCAATGTCCTAGCTTCAATTAGAACAAAATGAAGCTTCTTTAGACGATTTCATCTTCCTTTGTAAAAAAGTCGGCTAAGTAGTTGGCATTGTAGCTATCTTTTATGGGGATATTAATGAAATTCTCTTTTTTGCCACCCACATTTTAGTTATGACTTCCTTTCTTGTTGCTTGAGTCGAAAGACTCGTTTTTCATAGTGAATAGGTGTATCACTAAGTCAGTGAGTCATGTTTTCAACAAACTTTTACTGCTTTTCTAATAACAATATTTATCACCAATTTTCAACTGTATGGAGAAGCCATACCAATTAATCTCTTATGTCTAGGTAAGTTACCTTAACAAATAAAATATCTAGTTTTGGTTACAAAACTTAGTGTTAATAATGATCTATAACCTAGAATCGATTCAAAGTTAATCAGACATTGAAAAGCATTAAAAACAAGATATATCAAATAAACATAGTTCGAAGTGCCTTAAGAAAAGGACTCCATATATTACATGTTTCCAACTCTACCATGAAGGTTCATCGTTCAATCCTTATATATGCAAGTTTAGTTACACCAAAAAGACACTAACATTAATAGAGTTGTCTGGTTAGGGAAATAAAATGACTTACAAAGACTCTTTCCAATACAACACCAACTTTTCCCAAAAGTGTGAGTAACTCACTCTAAAATTATCTAAAAACCTACCATAAAGTAGTAGAAAGGTTTGATAAAACACATAGATACATGATATGATGAAGAGTCATAACAAGCATCATAACATTTACGACTGCATCGACATCAACAAAGATTCGACTAAACATCTTTACATTGATAGAAACTTTGATGAACAAAAGCTTAAGTGTTTTATCATGTCTCGAGTGGTTTTTTTTCAAACAACATGCATTTAGTTTCATCTTTCTCGACACAGGTAACCCATTCAACATCTTGAATTAACACATCACCTTCTAATACCTCCAGCTGCAAATCATTTCCCCAAAACTCAATAGGAATTATTCCAATTCTGTCAATTTATTCAATGATGCTATCAGTGTCATTGTTGAATAAGATATCCAACATTGAAACTTCTTGTTATTCCAGGTAATCCTCATATTCCTCACCTCCCCATTTTATAATGTAATCCGATGCAACTATATTTTCTTCCTCTCCCCATTTTGAAGGTCCTTGGAGCGCAACTCCTCTAGAAATCATATATTCTTCCTCATTTGGCAAAGCAGTTATTGGTGCTAAAAATAGTTAACGAGGGTTTCTCACATCATTGCTCTGTCCCACTATGTTTTGACTTAGTTTTGAGGTTTTTATGACCCACATTCCGAGTTAGTGGATTTGAGAATGAATCAACTTCTTCACTCAACCGTTTTTTTTTAACTCGGTATTTGATCTAAGAATCGACTAATCTGAGGGGGCCAATCCCACCGCCCACTTGCGGGACCCCAAGCAGGGCAAAGTTATGTATGGATTTTCCCGCTAAAATTGGCACCATGGAGAATTGAATGTGATACCTTAAAAAGCAAATTCCAAGATCCTAAGCCAACCACTTTGCTCAACCGTTCTTACATAGCCTAACCTTCATTTGGTTGAGAGATTTCATCGCCTAATTGTCTAATTGTATATTTACCAAGATCAACTAACATCAGAATTGACGATGGCTATTTCAAGTATTAGGTATAACCGACATCGTCAATAACCACAGGTGTTAGTGCAATTTGTACTATTTTCCAATTAAGATACAATTTTATTAATTAGGGAACTTCTACGGTACACTCATAAAGTGAGGTGTAACGGTACTCTTCCTTCATAATTTTATAAATAAATGCTCGTTTTTTGTGTAATAAATAGCTATTTGTCAATATTTATATTTTATAGAACATCATTTTATAAGAAAAAACATCATTTCATTGTTTATAAAAATTATTGTAATTTTTTTTTACATATTATCGTAAAAAATAATCAATGTTCTCAATTATGAGTGATAAAAATTCAAAAAAAATTAATTGTATTTCGTTGACACTTTTGATGAATAAGATTTAGTTATTATAATTATGAGTGATAAAAATATATATTTTTCTTCAAAAAAACAACTCATTTAGTTATTAATTTAAAGAATGAGTGTACCGATACACTTAAATATATTAGGTGTACCATATAATTTGCCTATATATTAATTTTAGTACAATCATTTTTTATTAATTCCGATTCCACTTGTCACACCAATCACACTCACTCATTAGGCCATAAGTCCCTTTCCAGTTTCCAAGTTTTGAGATGTGCACATTTGGCTTAAGTACAAATCTCAAAGTTACTGAAATTTGCAATGCCGACATGAACCAAATGCTTTATTAATAAAGTAAAATCATGGTGGATTAGATAAGGCGATTATTTTCGTCATTCCAAAATATCTCATATAGGACCACCCAATTTATGGCCCTACGTTATGGGATCTCTTTTTCCTTGAACCACAACATAGTGCATGCAGAACATGTTCTTGTTTTGAGTCTTTGAGAAAATACTTTTTTGTGGCACATTGAGTTTTCTCCCAAGTTCTATATATACATTTCAATAAATACTTCAATTTTTAGTGACAAATTACATTTTCGATATTGTAGCTTGATTTCTTCATGATACTCTACAAATATATATATGCATGTATCAAAGTTCACAATCACATGAGGAATTACCTCATTTTTTTAGAGCCGATCCTACTAACTTTTCCAACGTCTAGGTGAAATTCTTCTTATGAGTTATAAAGAATGTTAGCATGTTAGCTCAGTGAAGGAACATCAACAATTGTGAATTACTACGGTCGATATTTGCTGGTTTTGTATGTTCTATCAATAAGCAACGCATTGTAGAAAGAAGTGAAGCAATTTAATGACATCCGAGAGTGCCTTTAGAAATTTCATAGATATCTTCGGACTTCGAAATCGGCCTTGAAGTGTCTTATCAGGATGGGAGTGTGACTCATTGTTATAGAAGGCTTGCAGAGGCCTACCGGGCTATACCTTGATTGTATACGTTGGACGAGTCTCTTTCGACTATGATCAATTTACTGATTTTCTTTTTATCGGCCCCATGCAAGTTCGCCTGAACTAGGGTGGTCGTCCGTTGAATACCATCGTTGTATGAAAGATTCCCATGTGTAATAGAAGCATCCAATGGTGCAAATCCCTCGACAATTTTTGATCATCTTCTGATGGTCATCACAAGGTTTGGGAAAATTGTGACGCGTTGAACCGCTTTCACTTCCGAAGGAATTCCTCGTTCCCTCTGAAGCTATAGGTTTTTGGATTGAACGTCTAGATGTGAGGTGTTTGCAATATCTCAATTTGGTAATTCTCTATTTGGGCAGAGGTTGGCCTTACTATTTGACTATACTTGATCGTTTTTTGAATCACCTGATACAAGTCTTCCATCATGTCTTCTGGTTAAGAGAAATAGATATGTGGTCGAATTCCACTGTTAGGTCAACGTAACCATAAGCGTTTGGTTCGGAGTGGTGCAAAACAAGAGATCGTGGTGGTGTTTCGTCTGATGGTTGACATTATTGAGATGTGAGTTTCACTATGGTTCAACAACTTGTTGTGGTATGGCGTTGTTTTTTCCATCGATCATTCGATGGAAATAATTATAAAGCCTTGGAAGATGTTCTTCCCACAAACCACGTCACTAATCTTGCTAAGATATGAGATGATGGTGAAATGCAGTTGTTCTTCACTGGAATGGGGTGATGATATGAGAAATCACTCCCATGCTTAAGTCGCCGAGGTTTCAATGAGATTTGACATTTTTCTCATAATGAAAGTATGTACCCTTTTTTACAACGCGATACTCATTTTATAAGAGTTGTTAATGGTTCCACATGGATTGTAAAAAAAAAGTTCATGGTAGATGTAAAACGTTTAGACAATGTTGATGAAGTAAGAATCTAGTTAATGTTTGACTCATTTATAAAATATTTAACATTCACTTTTCCATTCAATGTGAGACATATTACTCACGGTTTATATACCAACAACAACATTGAGCCTTTTAACTTTAGAATCAAGTCGGGCCTATTCCGAAACAAAAATAGTAGAGTTTCTTAGAAGCGTCGAGGGAGGGGTTAAAAAAATTATGTTTGTTATTTATACCACTGATTCAAGAATTAGAGGATCATGATTAAAGAATAACGAGATGTGATATGGGTGTTTGTGTGTGTTTTACTTAAGTTTCTTTCTCTACTACTATTTTTTTTTTACTCAAGAGTTTCTTTCTCTACTACAATGATTTTTTAAAATCGTCTATCATTCAGATTTATCTATCTAAAAAAAAAAATTACAATTTTTCTAAAATTATCCATTCAAATGCGAAAAAAACAAACCCACTTAGGTTGATCTGGTGGTGTTGGTTTGGTATCTTAGAGCATGCTCATCTAAAGTCTCAGATTTCCCAGTGTCAATTTCGATGGACAAGTTTAACTTTAAAAAAAAACGATAAACATCATTTTTTTTATCCAATTAGTATATTTGAAGATGTGCGCTTTTCAAGAAATGAGTGGGGTTTTAAAAGTATATGTAGTGTTATTTTAAGTGGTATTAAGCCCAACCCAGTTACTTAGATGTCCATACCCACCAGTTACTTAGATGTCCATACCCATTATAAGCTGAGAGTTACTTTTCCCACCCTACGACTTTCATCGCGCGCTTTATTTTTTTTCAAAATTACCCCTGGTTCGGATTTCGTTTTCCGGATTGAATTGTTATAATTTGTCAGATTTATCCGGATTTTAAAATCCAGAATGGCCTTTTTCCAGAATTTTTTCATTTTTAAGCTTTAACATTCGTAAATAAATGCAAAAAAACATATAAAACAGAAATAAAAAGATAAAAACAACTCATTTCATTGATATTTGAATAATACATTACAATAATGTTGAAGCTTTTTACATAAGATCTGGGCTCTGCTGGAGGGACCAGAGGAGGAAGAAGTTAGTTTAGATGATCCATGATAATGTGTTATGTTTTAATTAATCGTGTGTTTTATGTTGTTTTAATTGTGTGTTAGTTATGTGTTGTTTAATTAAGTTGTTGCATTATGTTTTGAATAATATATATATTATTTAAACTTTCATTATGTTTTAATTTACGTCAAATATGTTCATTTAATCGATAAAATAATCAAAAATATGCATTCCGGATTATGAAATCCGGATTAACATAGGGCGTAAGTGTATTCCGGAATACGAAATCCGGAATACTTCAACATAGGATTCTTTTGTATGGACCACATTGCACCAAGAGTTTATGTGGTTCACAACATTCAAGGGCCTTTATAAATACACCCTCTCCGGTTTTCAGCTCAATACCAGCAAAACACACAAACACACCAAAGAAAACCATGCAAATTTTTGTCATTAAGCTGAGGATCTTCTTAATGTTGTCGCAAATAGACTGCTATCTATTTGACTGCATTATGAAGATCCTCAACATGCTGTCAAAAATATATAGATACTCTTTGTTGCCTCCTTGATAGATAGATAACTCAAAAATATCAAGAGGTTGGTATGAGTTAGATCTTGCTACCTGCCAGATGAATATGTCATTTGGCAAGGCAGCAAGATCTAACTCAAAGAAATCCTCTTGAAAACACCTTCCCAAAAGATTCAACATTTCTGTTATTATGATTTTTTTTAGCTGTTTATTTGTCTTATGTTGCTTCTATTTATGTTATGTACCTTTGTTCTATTATTTTCCAAGGCATTCGCAACGAAAATGATCCAAATAAAGGGTCTGGTGCAGTTCGAACTTTATAATCTGGAACAACTTCATGCATTCCGGATTATAAAATCCGGAAACCCTCCGTAACATTTTGGCCGGTGACGTTTCACCAAAGGTTAGGCCGGTTAGTGGAGTTTGAATGCATTTTTTGACGGTTTTGAATGTGGAACACGTTTTATTTGACTGTAATTAAGACCTATGACTTATTTAAGGCTATAAAAAGGCTTGGATCTTCAACATTTTCCTTCATTCTTCTTCACCTCTTTTCTTACATTTTCTTCAAAAAAAATTTAGTTTTTTAGGTAGCTTTTAGGAGTGGTTGTGGTGTCGTGGTCATTGTTGGCTGCTCATACGACCCCTGGAATTGCATTGCAGCTTATGCAGGGGTCGTATAACGGTCAACAAAGACCCTTGACATCAAAGAAAGACACAAAATAATAATATCGTATTTGTCTGGATTTTATTTTCTGGAAATACTAACAATCTGGTTCGGAAAACAAAATCCGGACCAGGGATATTATTGGAATTTTTGCAGGGCGTACGAGAAGGCAACAGGGTGGTAAAAGTAAATCTCTTATAAGCTAACCCAAGTTGAGTCCATCCCAAAACCGTTATAGAAAGTTTCCTTTTCCTATTCCCGTCAACAAAACGTGACCCCCACGCTTCAGCCTTCTACCACTCCAGCAGCCTAACAACCGCGGCCGCCATTGCACCTCCCGCCGGTATCAACAACCACGTAGAAATCCACACAGGTTTCTAACTAGTTTCTTCTGCTAATGTATTTTTTATGAAGCTTTTTTCACTATGATGTTTTTTCCTTATTGGATTTTTAATATATGTAACGTTTTTAATATTAACCAATGAAGCATTGTCTTTTTGTGCTAGGGTTTTGCTTTTTCTCCAATTTTCTCCGCTCTCTACAACTCACGCTTCAACCTCATACATGATGGCTCAGGCATTCATTCGACCATTCTTTCTTTTCTCTTGCCTTTTTATGCATTGGTGATTAAAATGGAAAGGGTAAACAACCTTTTTAATCCATGAATGTGTGAGGCGTCGTTAACATTGTGTCTGAATTTAATAACATCGCATAGGCATGTCAAAATGTATCTGAGTTTTTGTGGAAACTTGGTCGACACAATGACAAACTAATCTAGGAGACCAATCCCATAGTCCACTTGCTGAAGCCCCATTTAAAGGCAAAACAAAACTCTATATTGACTAGCCCACATAAATTGGCATATAGAGGATTCGAACCTGAGACCTTGAGAGAAGCACACTCTAAGGTCCCAAGCCTACGTCACCAGGCCAAGCCATGTGTTTTTCGTTAGTCATTTTAGTCCATAAACGTGTCTCCAGTTAGTCAGTTTAGCCCATGAATGTGTTTTTCGTTGGTTGATTTGTTCTATAAAATTAGTAACAAAAGAGACACTTGCATATATTTTATAATTTCGATACATTCAGGGACTATAGTGACAACACTTTATATATATTTGAATTTGAGGATTAAAATTAACAGGGCAAACGATTTTTTTTTTATCCCTGAATGTGTGAGATGCTGTTACTATAGACTTTGAATTTATTAAAAATTACAAAAACATACCTAATGCGATTTTTGTTAGAAAGTTTGGTCTTCAAATGTGTCTTTATATAGGCGGTTAAGTCATTGAATGTGTTTTTTGTTAGGCAATTTAGTCCCTAACATTATGAACAAAATTGACATTTGGGGAGGTTTTGTAATTTCGATACATTCAAAGATTATATATTGATATTTGTTTTATTATGTTCAAAACCAATTTGATTTATTTCTCAAAATGAAGAAGCTCAGAAGTGGAATTCCAGGTTCCAGTGAAATCCAGTATAAGGAGAGTGATATTGACGAGTCAATGTCTTCTTCTAGCATATCAGATAATGTGAGTAACTTCAAAAAAATCATCATGTTATATACTTTTTAATAAAAAAATAACCATGTCATAGTAAGTTTGTAACTGTGTATTATTATTGGTTGTAGGAGGAGGAAGAGATAATGAAGGAGCTGGCTGATGTAACATTTGAGGAGTTGCAAAACGCTCGATCTAATGGGACACGCGTTTTTCAAGAAACGTGGAGAAGACAAGAAGTTGAAAAGGCTTAATAAGAATAGGTGTTTTATTGTAACATAGTAGTAGTTAGTGCATGTTTGGTATCACGGTGAGTTTGCAAAATTACAGTGGCTCACCTTGATTTTGGCAAAGCTACTGTGATGTCAAACATGTACTCAATTGACTATTTGACAAAGTGGTTTTTATTTTCTTCCAATCCTTGTGTCCGTGAAACTATGTGAAAATAAAATAATTTCTAATGTTTGAATAGGCCAATGGAGGCTAGTAGCAAGAAGTCAGTTCCTGTTTTTAGAGATGTCATCCATGCTCCTAAGAAGGTGATCTTGATTCTTGACACATTGATTTTATGTTTTGGTTGGCGTTGAGACTGGACGAATCATGGTTAGGCTCCATGGTTTTGACAAAACCTACTCTTTGTTGGTTCAACAAAATCATGGTGTCACCGTGATTTTATCAAACTCACCGTTCATCCAAACATACACCGAATAGTTTCAAATCAAAATAGTTTCATGGGGGCTATTAGCTTGCATAGTTTATTTTTTGGGGTAATATTTTAGACTATTTTCCCTATAAAATAATTTACGGGCTCGTGGAGAGGAGGAAAACCAATTGCTCATTGTTTACTCTACAATTGCGTGCACACTTAGAAATATTCAAATTTTAAGGGTTGTTCTATTTGATGTGGAAACTCATGTTGAATTTGAATGTAAATGTGATCTTTCTGTTTTACTATATATCTGGATGATTTTGATGAGTTATGCATGTCTTCAACAATTTTCAGGTTGCATGTGATCCAAGATTTGAATCCCATTGTGGTGATCTACTCGACTCTAATCGGTATGTTCACCTCTGATGTGTTCGTTGTTCTACCTTTTTCTTGTTGTGTTCATTTTTGTTGAGAAATGCTAATATTTTAATTGCAATTGACATGGCAAATTTTAAGCATTTTCATATATCGGTGTAAAGCCATGATGATATTTTCTATGTTTTCCAATTTAGAGTATGCTTAGCTAAGTGATGTTCTTTATTTTCTATGTTCATTTAACAATTTTTATTTTAATTTAGTATACTATGTTTAATTATATCTGCATTGTACTTGGACTATGCTTTTGATGTTACTATTTTGTGTAGCACTAATAATATAAGTACTTGGACTTGCAGGTTTAGAAAGAAATATAAGTTTTTATACGAAAATGATCTTCCTGCTGAAAGAAAGGTAGTATTCTTGCAGATTATAACAACAAAATTTTATCTATAATATTTTGTGACTTTCCTCTAATGACATCTTCTGGACACAACAGACTCTTAAGAGGGAACTGAAAAAATGCAAAGATCTAGAGCGCAGAAGTGAAATAGAAGAACTCGTATCATGGATTGTAAGTACATGTCATTTCAAAGTTTGTCTTCTCTGTCCAGAAGTGTGACACTTGTTAGTTTTATTGATCACGTTTACATCTCTTTTCAGGATAAACATTTGAAGCCTGATTCAGCAAGAAATATTGAGGCAGAGATATTGGCTAGGCACAAGAAGAAACAAAGAGAAGCAGCAAAGGAGGGAATGCGTCCTTTTTATCTCAAGAAATGTAACTTTTCTCTTCCTTCCTCATCACTTTATCTCCCTTTTCTCTCACTTTCCATATGTTAGAAATGAAATCTCTGCTTATGCCAATTTTGTTTCCCTTTTCTAGCACTTTCCATATGCTAGAGTAATAAGAAGTTATAGGTTTACTATAGGAAGAAGCCTCTTTCGCCCCTCCCTCTTTCTGATGAGGTTGGGAGCATTAATAATATTTAGCCATTCAAAAAAAACTATAGGAAGAAGCAAAAAATAAGGTTTTAAGGGTGGCAATTAATTAGGTTGCTATTCAGTTAGATTCAGTTAGGAAATCAACTGAAGTTCGTCATTACTATGAAGCACAGATACCTCTGGAATTAGGTGTATCGTAGTGTCCGAAACATGTACGACACGTGTCTGACAACTCCGAAACAGTATCTCCAAAAAGAACATTTTTTCTTTGCTTTGACGCATCTTACACACTCCTTAGACACATCTAAGACACATCTGCAGAGGTTAAAGATGCATCGTACCAATGATGATCAATTAGGGAGTTCAAGACATTAAGTTTGATTACATCATTTTTAGCTTTTCGGTATGAATGAATACGAAAGACTGCCAAGTGCTCAATTTAGACACACATATATATTTTGATTCTCAATTTAGATCTTTTATAAATAATGTTTCATATTTTATTTAATTATAATAAATAT
>Ga0228711_1001306_pt1 | contig 36079 bp, 24 predicted proteins | sample MedpolnodulmetaG_2_FD_177996 | JGI IMG/M metagenome (GOLD analysis project Ga0228711, IMG submission 177996) | Root nodule microbial communities from Medicago polymorpha collected in Santa Monica, California, United States - brown nodules | ecosystem: Host-associated > Plants > Roots > Nodule... | reverse complement strand
GAATAACATAAAAAAATAAAAAAAAAAATTAAAAAATTTTGAAAAAAAAAAAAAAAAAAAAAAAAAAATAATTTTAATATTTTTTTTTTTTTTTTTTTTGTAAATATCATTCCAATGTTTTGTAAAACTAATGTGATATAAATTTTGTGCTTGTGGTTATTATTTTCTTTTCCTTTTACTGCTATTTATGTTTTTCTTTTCTCACCAACTTTCCAAAATTTGGCAGCTGGAGAATCACATTGAGCCTCCTGAATTGTACATTGGGGTGACTAAGCATAGGAAAGTCTCCATTGGAGCAGAGAAGCCAATGCCACGAACTTGTATTGCATATCATGGCGTTGTGGGGTATGATATAAACTTTTAACTTTTCTGATTGTAGATCTTCTAATGGCTTGTTAATATGAATTCTTCGGAGATGTTGTTGTTTAAGTTGAAGTAAGACATAGCAGATAGAATGAAAGTTAGGGATAGAATTCAAGATAGTTCAGACTTGTGACTGAAACTAGGAGAGAGAGAGAAAGGAGAGAAAGAGAACTAAAAAAATTCAGATTTTTATTGAATTGATTACTGAGTACTCTGAGTGTAATGGTCATATGGGATGAAGAGTCTTTGACTCTCTGCTAACTAATCCACCGACTAAGCATAACAGAAACTAACCAATAATGATAGAAGCTAACTGCTAATAACATAATGTACTGTCTTGTACACGGGTTAACCATATAACTTGATGTATATGACTACTATACTATTTATGAAATGACAGGAAGATAGAATGAGGTGCCAACCATCAGATCCAAGCAGGGTGTAATAAATAGAGGGATTTTTCGGTTGTAATTTGTGATTAAAAAAATGTGATTAAAAAAACAAAACAATCTATGCTCTAGGAATTTTTTTTCTTCTACATATCTGTAAGACCTGTGATGCCAAATGGTAGTGAATACACTTAGTATTGTGAAGAGAACACTGCAATTGATCTAGGCTTACACAAAACGAGATATGATTATAAACGAAATCATTAGAAAAATAGTTGGGTAGTTCCTATTGTAGAAAAGATGATAGAATCTCATTCGAGGTGGTTTGGACACGCATTGAAAAGACCCAAAGAATCGATAAAGAGGATAGATGAGGTGGAGGGCAGTCTAATAACTAGAGGTAGGGTGCCAATGAAAACTATAGAACAAAGCTTTAGTAAAGAAGGTAGACAAAGTGAAGGGTGGTCTAATGGCTATAGGTAGGAAGCCATTGAAAAATATAGAACAAACCATTAAGAGAGATTTAAATGATCTATCTTTATCTTCTTAAAAAAAATTATCTATCTTTATACTACGTGATTAGAATATTAGTGTGTTATGCGCTTCATGCGGCTGACCCCACCTGGTGGGCATAGGCATTTAACCCAATTATCTCATCCACTCTGCCATGTTCAACAGCTGATATCAATTTGTCTTGGCTAGATTAGAATATATGTGATGAATTCTAGTTGCTTATAAGCTGATTGATCAAGTGAAAATTCAAGTCATCTAAAATTATAAATTTGGTGACCTATTGATTTTTTTAATGTCAGCCATACAAAAATTTAACTTTTGTGAATCATGTGCTATGTTGAGAAACCATGCCATGATGGGCAACATGCATAACTATATCATACTGTGCTTCGATATTTTGAGTGTTTGGAGCTAGAAACGATCTTCTAATTTTGGTAGTTGATGTTTGCTGTTTGTACAACTGTAGTTGTTGTTACTTATTCAAATTCTGGAAAGTAAAAAATGCTTGTATACATGGACTTTCTATTTCTCTTTGTACAACTTATGATAGGTGGGCAACTTTTCTTTTTAGGCTAAATTACATATTTGGTCCCTTAATTAATTTCTAAGTTTCACTTTGGTCCCCTAATTAGTAAAAGTTTCGTTTTAGTCCTTTAATTTCATCTACGTTTGCCAAACTGGTCCTTTCTGTTATGTTTTAACCATAAATGTCTAAAGAGGAACCAACATTAGAGGTGGTCCACCATAGACCTTATAAATGTTTTCAATTTAAACCGCTTGATCTTTTTTTGAAATAGAGAACCGTTGGATTTTGAGGGTCTATGAGATCTATCAATGGATCATCAACACCTAATTTTATTTTATAATTCATCTTCTTTCTCCCCTTGTTCTTCTCCATCATCTTCTTCACAATACCTTCATCAAAAACCCAGAAATGTATTTAGTTGACATTTGCAATGTATTTAGTACTTGTTTGAAAGATAAATTGTGATAGCCATTTGAAGATTCATTTTTTATCGCTGCTGCTTTGATATGTCCCATTTAATAATCCATTTTTTCCCTTCCACTTTCCATAAATTTAATACTCTACTTGCAATCATTGGGCTTTACAAACAGATACAAAGTTGACCAGGGCATCTATTCAAATTGTTGCCATTGGTGCCTTTAGGCTCAGAGCCGTGTGATTTTTTTTATACTTCTCTTAAATGACCCCTGTTTACCTATCCTTTCTTGGTCTATTAATCCTTATTGTAACTATAAGTTTTCATGTTCTGGACAGAGGTGATGAAGAGTATCTATATGTTGATGGAATGGGCATCAAAACAGGAGATATCTTTCAGTTTTACCATTCAGATCCTAATGTTGCATTAGCTTCATTAACTGAGGTTCGTGGTTCCCTTAAAAATTTTAAGTTGGGGAGGAATTCCTGGAGTTCGGAGAGTGATGGAGACAATGCTATCAATGTTTTCGGTGGTATTGTTTTTGCTTGTTATGGCCGCGGCGAATCATTTTTTGGGCGTCTTAATGCTGATAGCTCCCCTTTCTTGGAGAATTTTCCAGGAGTGCCATTGGCTGGAATGTTTTGTGGTGGAGAAATGGTGCGTCCTTGTACCACCATGATTGGTCTATGTCCAGATGCAAAGCCCATCAGTTGCTTTTTGCATGTTTATAGCAGTGTCTATTTACTGATGTCATATGATCCTCCCTCTGTGGATTATTAGTTGCTGCTTATAATTTTTTCTTCAAAATGTACACTGCTAGTTTGAGGAGGATGTCGTTTTTCCATTTGCCATGGACATGGACTAGACTATCTTGTCGTTATTGTATCACATGGGCATGTACTTCGTACCGTCCTATAAGTAGTTTTGTGTATGTTAATTATAACAGTTTCATTATGTAACCGACTTCACATCTTTTGAAGCATAAGTTCTACAAGTGAAAAGCTCGGCGGAATCAAGTACTTGTTTCCACAACTTTGTTGCTGTACTTTGCTTATGAGTGTTTTAGATAAACTTAGACTTGGGTACTAAATCGACTTAATGTACTGTACCTCAATTTTCCGTGTGGGTTTCATAATTTCTCCACAAAAAAAATACGAAAATATCCTCAGCGATAGTTAACTGCTATCGGGGATCAACAACATTAGTCTATGATAGTTAATTGTTGTCGGGGGTATTTTCGTATTTTTTGGTTTTTTGGAGCAAAACTGATGTTGAGAAAAACAGTTTTCAAATAAATTTTTTTATCCCGAGCTTACATCAACCCCAAACACGTCTTGAATTTTCATGATAGTGTCCAATAAAAAAAAATGATTTCTTTAAATTAGTGTAAACAGTCTTAAACCATTTGATAATTTAAAGTTCGACTAAAAGGTAAATAAATTTCAATCTATAATTGTTTCTAAGTTCATTGACGCTTGCAAATTGAGTGACTAATTTTTACTTCTGAAGGTATGTCTACTCTCAAGTGATGGTGAGTAGCGTACAAACCTCTCTCTAAGCCTTCCTTCTTTGACCTCTCTCTACTAAGAAAACAACCGCCTTCATCTCCCCCTATCCAAGTCCTTGTTTAGAGATGTAGAAGCCTCCGCCGGTGATGCAATGAGTGACGTTAGTCCTCTGCATCACCACCAGATATCCGCTGTTCATCCTTCTTCTTCGATTGAGTGGTGAAGATGGTTTCTGGTTGTTGCTCCTTGTTTCGTGTCTTTCTAGCAGCTGTCGGCGGCCCTCCACCGTCGCGGGTTGTTTCAATGTTGTTTTAGATCTTGCGAGAAGCCAGATTCAACCTGGTTTTGGATTGGATATGGTGCGTATGACTTCTTTAGTTTTCTAAACCGACACATCCAGATGTTGGTTGTGGTGGTATGCTTCGGCATATCAGATCTCGTCGTTGCTCGTCGGCTGCTCGTTTTTTGGTTGCTTGATCTGGTTTGGTGTCTTGTAGCCTCGCTGGAGGCTTGAGGTTTGTTGCAGTTAGCCTCGCTGGAGGTTTGTTCCTGTTAGCCTCGCCAGAGGTTTGAGGTGTGTGCTCCTCTGATCATCGCTGGAGGTTTGCGCTGCCACCAGATATGTTGTTAGCAGCATGTTTCTTTGCGTTTTGTGTGTCGTGGATGTGTCGCTGTCTAGGTGGTCGGTGGCGGCGCCGCCGCACTGCCTTTCCTTCAAGCTTCTTCTGGTGGTGGTTCGCGGGTTGTTCGGTGTTGGGGTGTCGCTGTACAGATCAATTGTGATCTGCAGATTTCCCGGTTGTTGTTTCGCTGCCTTCGCATCGGTGCTCTTGGGGCTGCCTTTGTTCGTTATTTTTGTTCTGTGTTGTGTTTGTTTGTGGGTCGACGTTGGGTTGTCGGTTTGTGTCATCGGAGTGCCGCCGGTGGGCTGTTTTATGTCGTTTTGTGTTGGTTCTGGCGATCTCTTTCCTTTCTGGATGTTACTCGAAAGGGTTTGGTGCGTAGACGCTCCGTGTTGGCGGTAGCAGTCATTCATGTACCTTCAGATTTTTTGTGGGGGCTGGTCGTCGTTGTTGTGTTGTTCATTTGTTTGGGTCTTGTGTTTTTGTTCCATGTTTCTTTCGTGGAGAGGGGCTTGTGCTGGTTTTTGGTTCTGTTCCTTCTTCCAAGTCGTCCAAGCTTCTGTGCGCTTTATCAACCTCCCCCTCGTCGTTGGTGTTGAGTTGGCGATGTTCTCTAGGTCTGTAAAGGGTCGTGCAGTGGTGGTGGATCCAATTCCTGGATGGGTGGAGGTTTTCTCCCCCGCGACGTAAGACGGTACAGTGGTCCAGAGATTGACGTTGAAACGGTGTTCGTGGTGGTGCTTGTTTTGGTTTGTATATGTTCGAGCTGGATCGATTTGCACTACTGTTCCACCATTTCTGTCTTATGAATTTGGCATCTAGGTTATGGTGGGCCGATCACTTTTGATTCAAAATCGGGAGCTAGTTTTTTGACTCGGGTTCTTTTAGGCTTTGATGGTGGCTCCTCCGTCTTACCTGAAGTTGAGTGGTGCTTGCGTCTGATCGTTTGGAGCAACATATCTTTGTCGACTGTTTTATTGATCTTTGTTGGTGGTGTCGGAAAATTGTTGTGTTGTTGCTTTTTCGTTGGGTGTTTTGGGGGCTTTTATTTTTCTTATTGGTGTAATACTTGAGATTTAATCCCCTGTATTAATCCCCTATATTTATATAATATGTTTCGCCACTCAAAAAATAATAATCTATAATTGTTTCTAGTGTTGAATATTGATCTAGTTTGACTATATGCACTATTCGCATAATATACTTTTAACTGTGTTTTTATAATATTATATTAAGAAAAATGATAGCACATAAGATGTTGTTGGATTTGTCTTGATGAATATTTTCAAAAATCAAATTTTATAATTTTTGCTAATACATAATTAAAGATATTAAAGATCAAAGATGCGCATTAACAAGTATAAAACAGTCAACTATATCACTTATTTTGGGACGAAGAGAATATTCTCATTATTTATTACAAAAAATAAATAGTCTATGGTTTACCACAATTTAAAGGGTTGGTTTTCTTTTAAAAATAAATTATATTGTAAATTATGAAGAATCGAGGGGAGTTGACATGTAGGGTATCGAGAGTGAGTCTTAAGCGATTTCACATTAGATAATTTTTGTTTTTACATAAACAAACTTAACTCATTTCATTAATAAATAAGACAGAATATAAGCATGAACGCGAGAACTAAAAGAAGATAATGACGCCCTTGCAAATAAATAGACAACACTATTTGCTTGTTTTCTAATGAAACTTATCTTAAAGTGATATTTTCTCTGGAGATTCAACATTTAGACGAAAATTCACCACTTTCGAGGCCACAATTCACTCATTTGGGGTAGAAAAAGAATGTGATTTTAATGAATCATTCGTAGAGTTTATGAGAAATTAATTAAAAGCACCAATTTTAACCGTTGGATTGTTAATTACAACTTTTGCAAATAGTCATAAATAACCATCCACGAGGCCATACATGAGTGTCTATCCTCAAACTTTATATACCCGTCATACCATTTGTGTTTTTCGATGCGGGACTTTTTAGTGCCCTTTTCGTAGGCAAACATTTATCTTTAATATTTAAAGATATGATAATCAAATAGAATTTAGTCGCTCATTTGCTCCTTCAAGCTCTTGTTGTCTCTTCTAAAAATTAATATTTTATATGCTCATCGACTTTTCTAAGAAGGCAGGTTACATGTTCCTTTAAAACTAAGAACGGACTTAAAAACATAGTACATTCGATGATTTATATCCTATCAAAATAAAAAATAGATTTATCATTTCTCATCAGAAAATAATTCTGAAACACTAACCATGTAGAGCTTTTTAGATCGTTAACCAAATAAAACACCATCTATTTAACTTTTAAAGTATAAATAAGTAATGTCAAGTAAGATCAAAGATAAGTAATGTCAAGTATTTTTAACAACCGACGGTTATTTTTGACTGATTGATGTTTACACTGTCAATGCATATTTTACACTTTAGAGTTAATCTTAGAATTGTACTAAAAGAGGAAAAAAGTGAATTTTTCAAGCTTGGACATGGAGGTAACCCAATTGACAGTAACATACGAAAAATTCCATTTCCAACAAAAAAGGAATTGCTGACGTGCACGGCTGCTATTGGACTATTTCCAAAAGCGTTGAAATTCTCATCTTCTTCTTCATTTCTTCACCACGCCAACTTTCTGTCTAGGGTTCCTTCGCTTCTTCCTTCTCTCTCCGTTTTCCCTCTTTCCCGCTCGCCGGTCGTCGGTGACCGGAATACAATTTTCCGATCAAATTGAATTTGAGAAGTCGTAGGTAGCTTGTTCAAGTAGAGTAGAATTTAATATGGCGAGTCGAAGGAGTGTTTCGTCTCCTAGAAGAGCCTCTGAGTCTGGCGTCGGAAGAGGAGGACCTCGTAAATCAATTTCCTTACCACGCCCTATGTATGCTTCTGTTGTTTCTTATGGATTCTACTGTTTAATTAAATGCTTGATTTGATTTCTAATCATTATTTTTTATCTTTCATATTCTTTGTTGATTTTTGATATATTTATTATACTAGGAATTGATTATGATTGTAATTTACACTTTTTGATGATACTTGTTTGGTGCCATAATTGTGAAACTCCGTATTTTCAAAGTGTCACTGTTAAACAAACGTGGCTTTCTAAAATTTCAGTTTAATTGGTTGGTTTACAGCAGTAGTATTTATGAAGAAATGACTTTATTGGTGTACTGGTTTGGGGTCAGTTTCTAAGTTTTTTCCGATCAATTCACGAGATTGAGACATTTTTTTGGTTCTTTACATATAAATTTTCCTAGGAATTTACCCAATTATAAAGCATAGTAAAGTGAATATGAATTATGGACTATGTGCGCACAATAATTTATCTTCTTACTCCATATATTTTTAACTGTGTTTTCAGTTTCGGAGGTATATGATCAGGCCATAGCCATCTATACAAGAAACTGTATTCTTGATTCACAAAGGACTAGAGGAGCTTGAATGCTTTTCTTTTGTTGTTGATTGCATTCTGTTGAATTATTATTTTTTGCATAACTATGATAGCTCTTGCTTAAGTATCGAAGAAGAAAAGATAAGCGAGCGAGGGTTTTATCAATTTAAATTACGGAATTGGATCTTGAATTTACATGGAATTGGACAGGGGTTTAACAGGAGAGCGGACAGTGAAGTCATTGCGTCTTTCAAAGGCTCTGACAGTACCTGAAACAACAACCGTATATGAAGCTTGTCGTCGGATGGCTGCCCGGAGGGTGGATGCTCTATTACTAACAGATTCTAACGGGTTGCTTTGCGGAATCCTCACAGACAAGGTGTGTGACTAAGATGTCTTTTTCTAACCAATTAACAAGAAAGAAAAGAAGAGTTCACCTACATGTCTTGAATTTTCTCATGCTTTTATCCCTATCTTAATTTTTGGTTTACAGGATATAGCAACAAAAGTTGTTGCTGAAGAGATTAATCCTGAAGACACACCTGTTTCCAAGGTTATGACAAGAAATCCGGTATTTGTCCTTTCTGAAACTCTTGCCGTGGAAGCCCTCCAAAAGATGGTGCAAGGTTGGTAGTTTATACTGATATGTTCTCAGCTTTTCAAATTTATGCTGTGTCTTGCCCTTTTAATACATGGCTGATGTACGTCGACAGGGAAATTTAGGCATCTACCTGTGGTGGAGAATGGAGAAGTTTTGGCTTTACTCGACATAGCAAAGTGTTTGCACGATGCCACTGCACGTATGGAAAGGGCTGCAGAGAAAGGAAAAGCAATTGCAGCAGCTGTTGAAGGAGTTGAAAAACACTGGGGATCTTCTAATTCTGGTACGCAGAGTATTTTCATGCTTAGCTCTTCGATTTGTAATGACGGCGTCCCTAAAAAATAGCACTTTTGTATATCCCGCAGTTTCTAATAGCTGAGTTTTATTTCATGATAATTTGGTCTTTGTGCAGACTCTAATTCATCATTTGTTGAGGCCCTTCGGGAAAAGATATTCAAACCATCACTGTCCACAATCATTCATGAGAATTCAAAGTAGGTAATACCTTCTTATTTGAGTTCAAGAATTTTTTTCATCAAATGTAATATTTCTGCTCTGTATATTTGGTGTCAACCAATTTCCTTTAACAGAAAATGGCACTTTTTAGGATGGTAACAGTTGCACCAACAGACTCAGTTTTGAAAACAACAAAGAAGATGGTTGAACTTCATGCAGGTTGTGCCGTTGTGACTGTTGATGGCAAACCTCGAGGCATCGTTACGTAAGTTTGTAACAACTGAAATTTCCTGCAGCTCAGCAGTCCTCTTTTTCTGAAAAGTTTTTCTTGCCATCCCCACAATTATCATTATGTGTGTATGCAAACATTAATTTTGATCAATTATAATCTGCATATAAATTTCAGTTCAAGAGATATCTTGATGCGGGTAGTTGCACAAAATCTTCCACCAGCATCAACTCCTGTTGAGAAGGTACTTAATTTTATTTGTATTGCATTAGAAGAAAATATTTACCCTTGTCCACCTTTTCCATTCTTAAATTTTGTAAAATCTAGATCTAGTAATGTTTAGGAATCAGGAGCATGTGTTTTTTACCCTCTCTGTTCCTTTTTTTTTACAATGGCAAAATAATTTATATTATTAACACAAAGCAGACCGAAAGGTCAAGGTCAAGATACACGAGTCACAGAATAGTAAGGAGTACTCAAATCGAGGACGAAAGAAACTGCATAAAACATAAAGAGAAAAAGAGGAAAAACACCCTAAACCCCCCATAGCTCCATAATCTCCAAAAAAAAAAAGTCCCACAGGATCTCCAACCCAAAAGAACCAAACCAGCCGAGAAAGGACAGAACAAAGCAGGCTCACCGTAGTCAGACGGCCACAGATATCCTGTATTATCCAGCCCACAAGTCTTTAATGGTGCCAGCAAAGAAGAGGTGCCATGTCCTACTCATAAAAGGAGTAGGACTGTCCAGGTCGCCAGCCAAAAAAAACACTTGCATGAGGTGAATTTAATCAAATCCACTAGGTGGGGCTCTAACATAACTCTACCAGAGAAAATGAAATCACTCCAGTATCTCCAAGATAGTCCACACAACCGCATGCCAAACCAACAAAAAACAGCGGCTAGACTTACCTCTCCCTAAACCTAGAAAAAGGTTAAGAACACCCCCCAACTCCCCTGGTAAAACAATCTTCCAACCTAGCGATCTAAACACACTATACCACACTCTTCTAAAGAAAGGACAAGTAACAAAAATATGGGAAACCGATTCCATACCCACTTTGTTCCTTTGTGTTGATGTTTTAGAATAATATTTTGTTCGTATTTATCAGTAGTTGTAAAAGTCCAAGATACCGTCAATTACATTTTGTTGGTTACATCATATATTCACCTAATTTATCAAAGTGATAATTTTGTAGAGAGAAAAAATTAAAGAGACAAAAGGATATATTAGGAAAGGATATTAAAAATAAATAAGCAAGAGCGTTGATTTTATTTGTAGTCCATATGCCGTTAGTATAGACGATGCTTGAAAAGGAATATAAGGAATACCGTGTATTAGAAATTTAGAAGAAAAAGTGGCCATTTTGGGTGTTCATTCCTTTTTTGATCCCCAACTTTGATATATATGCAACAAAATATGCAGGTCATGACTCCAAATCCAGAATGTGTAATAATTGATACACCAATTGTCGATGCACTTCATACTATGCATGATGGAAAATTTTTACATCTTCCGGTGGTTGATAGAGGTAAAGTAAATATATATGGGATGGGGAACGTGTTTGCTTATGCATCAATATCTTTTCTGATTTGGGTGTTGGTGTTTGGAAACAGATGGCATTGTAGTGGCTGTGGTCGACGTGATACATGTGACTCATGCTGCTGTGGCTACTGTTAGTCAGGTGGGTTGTTATGTATCTTAGATAGAGAATAGAAAACTTGTTCAATTATTGTCTGTACTGCTGCTGCTTTATTTTTATTAATTATACCTGCAATTATAGTTCTGTCTTGGCCTAAGTTGCTTCCGAGGTTAAGGAATGTAGGTTCTGTTTTCCCCTCTACAGCTAGCAATGTACAACTCCCCACAATCTATTTTATTTTATGGAACACATATTAGATACAATTGAACGCACATATATCACATGTTTTCAAATATGTACGTCATGACATGAAAGTTAGACTTTCAAGGGACTAACATACTTCTGTAAGGGAGATAAATTCATCAGTTCAGAAGATGGTATTGGTGTACTGTCAAGGTTCTCAAACTCAGAGTTTACACGAACTCATGAAATCTTGGTAGAATTGACTTGGAAACTATTTTACAGGATATAAAATAATGATGGTCAAAACACCAATCACAACGTGCATAGTAAATATTCAACAGTCTGTTCCTTTGAGTCAGCTCAGTTGGTTGAGGCTGCGGAACATTGCAATTGCCAGTGCACGGGTTCAAACCGCAGTGCACTCATTTCCCCATCCCCTTTGTGTGTAATAGGCTACCATGCCTCCTTGAGAAATAAAAAAAAATTCAACATTCTACCATAGTAATATTGCAAAAAACAGAAATAAAGTTCAAATATTCTGTACTCAACCAATAAAATAAACCTACGCTAGGCCAGTCAAACGTAGCATCAAAATTGATGGACAAACTCACAAATCGCAAGCTTCTTTTCATTATGTCTGAATGATAAAACATTTGTGCTTCACAATCAAAGACCAACATTGAAAAGATTTGACTATTTTTCCTAAAAGTATGTCATTCTGTAACTGATCTTTTATTAACTGAGGTTAGAGCATAGTGCTGAGAATTGTCAAATGGCAAATACTATGAATCCATGGTTCATTTTTTAATAAAAGATTTATGTGAATATTTTTCGTTAATATTTTTAATGGTGGTATCATTTTTTCCCACTAACTAGGTCGGAAACAACGAAGCTTCCACCACCTTGATGCAAAGGTTTTGGGATTCTGCCATGGCCTTACCTCCAAATGATGATGACGATGAAACACGAAGGTTATATGCATTGAAGTTGCTTGGATAACCTTTCCAACTTCTTAATGTACTTACACATTATTTATTATATTCCAGTGAGAGCTCCTTCAAAATAGGTTCTGATGGAGGAGAAACAGGGAGATCCATTCCTTATATTTCTGCAAGCATGCCCAATACATTTTCCTTCAAAGTACAAGATAAAAAGGGCAGAATGCATAGATTCACATGTGGTAAGCAAACTATTACATATCATCTGTTGGATCTTCGTCTGTTTTTTATCTATCTGTGTGTACGGCAAAAGCATATAATGGTTTGAGTATATGCTTCTAACAAGTATCAATTAATATTATGGCAAGTTAGCATTTACATTGATAGGTAGTGCCATACTAATAAGTAACGAGCAAACTTGTCTGATTATAAAAGTACAAGACACTATGGGATTCGGAACGAATGCATTAAACAGAAAGTTGTAGTTACACCTAAGGTGGAAAAGATGATAAAGGCTATGTTTGGTAACGCAAATAAGCTAGCTTATAGCTTATTGGATTAGCTTATAAGTTGTTTAAAAAAATTAGAAGTGTTTGGTAAAAAGCTTTTTTCATTAGCTTATAGCTTTTCTTGAGATGCTATTTTAAGTAGCTTTTGAGCTTATAGCTCAAGACTTTTTATATTTTGTTCCAATTTTAACCTTATAACTACCCACTCAAATTAAAACCCACTCATTCCAAAAACACCCTCCATATAACTTCTCCATCATCACAAAAGAAAAAACATCGTTTTATTCTCCATTTAATATTAATATTTTGAGCAAGATTTGCTTTAATTTTCACATTCATTCATACTGCATTCAAAACCAAGGCTACGAACAATCAGTATATACCTTTTTTTTGTTACAAACAATCAATATATACTTGTGTATATAAACTATTCTATTTTCTTCTTGTTGCAATTCATTAAATATTTAATTTTAAATAAATTATGTAATAACAAAGTTAAATGATTTATGTTAAATAAAAAAATCTGAATTCAATTCATAAAGCACATTTATCATTTTGGAGATGAAAATAATTTGAAATAAATTAAAATAATTTTTTTTTGAGGGGTAATAATTAAAATATTTAAAAATAAATATATTAAGTAAAAAATGTTCATAAATATATATTTTTTAAAAATAAACAAACATGTCATTTTATATTTATCAGCTATTTTAACAATCAATTTTGCCAAACACTTTAATTTTGATAAGCTAACTTTTCAGCTATCAGCTAGCTTATAACTTATTTTTACCAAACATACCCAAAATCTCACCATAGGAGGTTTGATCATGTGTAGATATGATCAATGAATGTCCAAGGGTCTGTTTGGATTGACTTATTTGAACTTATCTACTGACATAGCGTTTATGAGACTTCAGGAGAGCTGTTATGACATGTTCATAAGTTGTTTTCAGCTTATTTCCATAAGCTCTCCAGGATGACTTATGAAAACAACTTATAGCTTATATGAAAACAATTTAACTTCATTTTATCTTTTCTTATAGAAATAGTTTATTCTTAATCACTTATATGATAAACGCTTACACTATTAGTGTTTAATTAAGCAGTTTATCCAAACAGATTCCTTGTCAAGAAAGTAAGTCAGATGTAGTGTAGTTTAGTAGTTGAGTTTGGGGAACAAAAATCATGCTATACCATTAAAGTAGGATTTAGTCTCATACATTTAAATGGTTTGTTGGTCATCACTAGACAATTTATAATGCATGATTATTATTGTGCAAATCCTACTACCTAGTGGGAAGTGGGAAAGAACCGGTGTTTGCTTGGGTTTTAGTTTTGAATGAGTAATGGATGTATTGTTTTTTCTTAGACAAGGTTCATAATTGTTTCTACAAGTTTTCATTTCATTGCTGGTTTTCTTATTAAGATGGGTTTCTTGTTTTTCTTTTCCTTTTTGTTTATTTATTCCCAATCAAAAATAAGTATAAATATAAGGGGTTTTATTATCTCTATGAGTAATTTACGATTGGATAGGACAGCCTATTTCAAGTAAAATTTGTTTGTAGGAAACTAAAATTTGAATGTTCTGTGATGTTGCATACGAGTTTAGATACCCGGAGGATGACGGAGGTTATAAGTTCAATCCTTCAAAGACTTGGCACTGATATTGACCCTAACAATCTGCCCCAAATTCTGGTACTTTCCAAAGCATAATATTTATGTTCTTAAGGTTTAATTGATATGTAACCCCATTCCCTACTTTTCATAAGCTGACCAGTTTTTTGTTTAGTATGAAGATGAAGACCATGATAAAGTTGTATTGGCTTCCGACAGTGATCTTGCCGCAGCTGTGGACCATGCAAGGACTGTTGGTTTGAAGGTATAATAGATTTTTTTGCTGGTCCTTCAGTCCTAAATGTGATATTTTGGCCCCGGAAAAAGTTTAAATCTGTAGTTATGTGTGAATTATTGATTTAGTGCAGATAAGGATGACGGTTTTTATATTATTATTCAGGATTAGATATGTTTATAGTGTTTGTAATATATTGAGTTTTTTCGTTTATTTCTAACTTTTTTTTGTTCAAAATGGTCTTTGCAATTTGGACTAACGGTGTTTTTTTGAATTTGGGTTGATGATGATTTTGTAGGGATTGAAATTGTATTTAGACTATGAGGGAACACGTGGTCACAGGAAAGGTTCACGTTCGGGAAGTTTAGAGCATGCGTATTCAGATGCATGGGCCTCAGCATATAGTGGTGTTGCTGCCGGAGCTGCCCTTGTTGCTGGCTTAGGCCTTTTAACATACTTGAAGCGAGTTTGATTAAAGGAAGAAACGAGCTTTCTGTTGATATATAAAGGCCAATCTAAAGCAAATTGGAACTTTGTATGGTGCAGACTGCACCTGACATATTCATATTCTGGAATTTTGTACAACTACATTCTTTTCTATACGAGATAAATGTTAAAGCATTTTTTTCTTCATGTTGGTCATTGTACTTTATGAAAATTGGGATGTGTCTTCCCTTGCTGCTTGTATACTTGTAATTTTAGGTTTTGTATCACTTATTTGCCGAGGTTGTGTACAAGAATAAACGACATTAACGAAAGTTTATGTCCATTTTTTCTCACATCACATTGAGTTTATAAAACCAATTGATTAGGATTGGATTTACTGATTCTAATATTTTTTTATATGTTGGTTTTGTTTGTAAATTATCAAAATAATTCTGAGTTGCATTCAGTGACGTGATTTTGTGTTGTCATAAATTTTGAAATGCTTTCTTTCTTAGAAGTTGGGACCCCCTTTGAGCTGAGCTGAATAATGTTAGTGACAGGCGCAAATTAATATCGGTTAGTATTCAGTTACTGGATCATATTATATAGTTACTAGAAGTGTATTTTTTTTATCTGTTTGTCGCCAAAACAAGTGGTTTTGAGTGATAAATGTTCCTCCATCGTAAAATAGTGTATGGCCCATCTGATCATGTGATTAAGAGTCTCTTGCCAGGTCATAGCCCCTCCTTCCTCACTCATTAAAATCTCTCTTATTTTATTTTTTTTGCAAGGAAGGGGTTGGACACTTGGGCAAATTCAAAGGTAAAAGGTGAAGCGTGTCACAGCATTGTAATACCACTTCACTTACTATCTTCGATCACAAAGTGTTGGGGGCTAAGTATTCTAAGTATTTAAGTGAAAAATAACATTTTTCTTTGGTTGTTTTCTCGTCTCACGGTCACGGACTTCCAAGTCTAAAACACAATTAACGTCCTAATCACAATATGGATTAGTATATTATAATGTATTGTGCATGCTTCAAGTGTAGACAGGGAAATCCAAATGATGACGAAATCTCTATTGGCAAAACATTGATTGAAATTACTCGTCTCATTTCACATGTATCGTTTTTGTGTATATTCAATTGCTAACCGACTAGTCTGGTGGCAATATCAAAATGGGTCCATGGAATCTAATCATAATACAAATATCTTCCACTGACCATTCTGCCCTCAAATGCATACGTGGATGAGGATGCTAATTTCTACGTTGCAATTACATAGTGTCACTGTCCCCACATTCTTATTATAATTAAAAAAAATCTCAATCTCATTTATAATTTGTAACATTTTTTTATTAAGATAGAATGATTTTTCATAAACTTGTATATATCATTGGATAGGAAACAAGTTTCAGATTGATTCTGCATTTCCAGCTAAGCAGAATTTGTCTTCCTTACTCACGAGAAGATTATTTTGTTTTTGAGAGACTTAGATGGTTAGATATATTGTATTTTATTTGCACAACTTTTATTATTTTATGTTACAGTGAACCAATTTATGTTCATTTTTTCAGCATATGTATACTTGATTTATTCCACTCTACTATTTAAGATATAAAATTGAGTTTTATAAAGCTCCAAAAGTCAAGTGGGACATAGAATATTAGAATTTTTAACGTTAAAATACATCAAAATACATCAAACTGATCTTTTAAATTCCTCCTAATCAGGGTCGTTTTTAAGATTTCAGTGGCCTTGGGCGAACCTACAATTTTAGTCCTAACTAATAAATATATATAAACATCAAACTAGATACAAAAAACTAAGCAATTATTTTAGGGCCTAATAAACCCTAGAAAAAAAGTTTTGGAGCCCAAATTTCGTACCTATTTTTTTAGGCCTAGGGCGGTCGCCCTCTTCGTCCTGCCTCAGATACGACCCTGCTCCTAATTCATCCAGATTCTAATCCATCAAAGTTTGTATTTGGTCTTGTGAACACAACTCAACCTAGACGCTGCCCTCAACCTATACTAATTTTAAGTATGTGACAAAATTATTCTCCGTCACATGGATGACCATGAAATAAATAATAATTCAATATTTAAATTAGGGGACTTTGGTCATGTGAGTGCAGCTATAAAAAGTTACGGTGATATTTGATATATTGGAGCACAAATTCAGATATTGACACCATATTTTAATTCAATACCTTAAGTTATTGAGTGTATGAGTAATCTCTCTTGCATATTATTCAATTTTTTTTTGGTAAAATGTATATTATTCAATTATCTTATTTATAGTATGTTTGACTAACCACTCTTGTTGAATTCCAACAATTTTTTTCTCAAGTGAGTCTATCATACAACTATACTTTTTTTTTTAAAACTCGGTATCCGATCTAAAAACCGACTAATCCGAGGGGACCAATCCCACCGCCCACTTGCGGGGGGCCCATTTAAAGCCAGAACAAACTCTGTATGGACTTAGCCCACTGAAATTGGCACCATAGGGAATCGAACCTGAGACCTTTGGAGGAGGAAACTCCAAGATCCCAAGTCAACCACTAGGCCAACCCCAAATGGGTTCATACAACTATACTTAATTTGTTACATTGATGAATCTACTCATTTCCTTCGCCAAGTTGCTCTGATATCATTTGATGAGAAGACCGAGACAGCACTGAGAGCAAAATATTAACATGCCAACAATCATGACTACCAAATGTTAAGACATTCAATAGATGTGTCACATATCCTATATATCATTTATTTAACTCATTCATAGTAAATATAAGAATAAGTAGAGGTCCTTAATGTTTTTAAATAAAATGGTATCCTTAGATTTACCTAGTAAAGGTGGAAAGCATGCCGTGACAACCATTTGACATTGAGAGACGGATTTAGCTACAGAAATTAACTATATAATGACGGATGTTGGTTGTCACTACAAGTCAAATTTCTTGTAGTGATATAAAGAAAGTAAGGGTTGAACCCGGACATGTGTCCATGCTCGTCGGATGGTAAAACCATCCCTGAGAATAACCACTCACACTTGAATAAACACAAAGACACTCTACCCACCAAATGTTTTTATTTAATAAAATTCTTTATTTATAAAAAAATCACTCACACTTGAATCGCTACAATCTCTCTCAAATGTGAATATGCCATATTACCATACTTATAAAAAAAATATGATAATGAAACTCAACTAGTAATTAATCAAGTTAATTTAATAAAATTATTATAAATCTTTCCTTCATTTATAGTAAAATAACCTAATACAATCATTTTGGTGTGATTGAGAGAGAATGATATCAAACCTTCGTTATAAACTGTGTGCATGAGTGTTTTTTTTTACTTAGGTGTCTTTTTTTCTTTTGACAAGTTGACTTAGGTGTCTTAATCGCTTAATGATGCTTAAGTATAGGTAACAATTATAATAAAGCCTCCAACATGCAATAATAATAAAGAGGCTAAAAAAGTGGACATGTTATGAATAATGAATGGTGGAGGAAAAAGAAGCACGTAAGAACTTCTTTCACACACTCACTCACAAAACGACACACTCTAATCACATTCCTTTAATTGCGTTACCTTTCCTCTTTTCTATGGGCTCTAAACTCAGCTAAAGGAGAAACTAGAGTGAGTGTAAATGAGGTAAAGCACAAAACAAAACAATAAACAAACCAGAACCTTCTCTTTCCCTCTTCTGTTTTTTGCTACTCTTTCTGCTATATATCTATAAAATATCTAACTTCCAACAAGGCAAGTGAAAAATCTTGCTCACAAAAACTTTATTACGCATTTAGATTCACTACTTTATAACAATAAGATACATACTTTCTTTTCTTCTATTTTCAGTGTTAAATATAATTTAATACATTGTGAATTCAATAGATAAAGCCTTGTGAATTCACATCAGCAACCAGAATTAGACACCCATTTGCAAAAAGAATCCATTTTTGAGGAAAAGAATGGGAGCTATCAAAATCAGATCCTTCATTTTCATGCTTCTTCTCACTGTTTCAAGTGTGTTCCTTCATCCAACAACCTATGCACAAAAACAGCAACCTATTAAGAACATTGTTGTTTTGGTTATGGAAAACCGTTCCTTTGATCACATGCTTGGTTGGATGAAGAAAGCTATCAACCCTTTAATAGATGGTGTCAATGGAGATGAATGCAACCCAGTTTCTACAGAAAGTCCAAGAAAAGACACAATTTGTTTCAGTGATGATGCAGAGTTTGTGGATCCAGATCCTGGTCATTCATTTGAAGATGTGTTGCAACAAGTATTTGGTAATGGTTCAATTCCTTCAATGAATGGATTTGTGGAACAAGCATTGTCTGTGTCTCAGAATCTTTCTGAGACTGTAATGAAAGGGTTTAAACCACAATCTGTTCCTGTTTATGCTGCTTTGGTTAAGGAATTTGCGGTTTTTGATAGATGGTTTTCTTCAATTCCTGGTCCAACACAACCCAATAGGCTTTTTGTGTATTCTGCAACTTCTCATGGTTCAACAAGTCATGTCAAGAGACAATTAGCTATAGGGTATCCTCAAAAAACAATCTTTGAATCTATGCATCATAATGGCTTGGACTTTGGAATTTATTATCAAAACATTCCAACAACACTTTTCTACAGAAATCTAAGGAAATTGAAGTACATATCTAAATTTCATCAGTATGATTTGAGGTTCAAGAAAGATGCTAGAAATGGGAAGCTTCCACCTTTGACAGTGATTGAGCCTAGGTACTTTGATTTGACGGGTTTGCCGGCGAATGATGATCACCCTTCTCATGATGTTGCAAATGGACAAATGTTAGTTAAGGAGGTTTATGAGACTCTAAGAGCAAGTCCACAGTGGAATGAAACTCTTTTGGTCATTACATATGATGAGCATGGTGGATTTTTTGATCATGTGAAGACTCCTTTTGTTAACATTCCTAGTCCAGATGGGAACACAGGACCTGCTCCTTATTTCTTTAAGTTTGATAGGTTAGGTGTTCGGGTCCCTACTATTATGGTCTCTCCTTGGATCAAGAAAGGGATTGGTAAGCTCAAAATCCTCTTTGTTTATTTACATTTTTTTTAATATATTGGCGGTTATATTTTGTTTTGTCATTGTACTTTGTTTACTGATATCCACTATTCCAATGCCTATACTGTGTCATACAGCCTTGACCTTGAGTTACATTTAGTTGGTTGAGTTTTGATTGTGGTTGAGCCTTGTTTGTCTTTTCATTTGTGTTTTGAGTGCAATACGGAACTAAGGATTAGGATCTGTTGTTTTCTAATTAAATTAAGCTAAGATACTTAACACTGATATGAGTAATATTACCTAGTGTCTTTTGGTACATAAATTAGATTCTTCTTAAACTCTACATGCTTTTGATTGGTTCAACATGTCTACTAATTTGCTTACTTGATCCGCGTTTTTCAGTGGTAAGAAGCCCCAAAGGACCAGCTGTGAATTCTGAGTTTGAGCACTCTTCAATTCCTGCCACCATAAAGAAGATGTTCAACCTTTCCTCTAACTTTTTGACTCACAGAGATGCATGGGCTGGGACATTTGAGGATATTGTTGGGGAATTAAGTTCACCGAGAATGGATTGTCCAGGTATGAATTCCTCGATAATCATATACTAAAACACAAATCAAACACGATAAACTCAAATGATGATGTATTACAAGGGGGGTGAATAGACTTATCAGTTATAATCATTGACTATGCAACTTCTTTTGTATTGACCTTATTATGTGAAGAAATATTAAGACAGTTTAATGCTGTATTCCAGTGACTTTGCCGGATGTGACGCCTCTAAGGACCACTGAAGCAAAAGAAAATGGTGGCCTCTCCGAGTTTCAGAGTGAGGTAGTTCAGTTGGCAGCTGTTCTCAACGGAGATCACTTCTTGAGCAGTTTCCCAGATGAAATGAGCAAGAAGATGAGTGTGAAGGAAGCTCATGATTACGTGAAGGGAGCTGTTTCAAGATTCATAAGAGCTAGCAAAGAAGCTATCAAGTTAGGGGCGGATGAGTCTGCTATTGTAGACATGAGATCATCTCTCACTACTAGAACATCTATTCACAATTAATATAATCTACACCAAAAGAAAAGTGAGTTGTCTGGGAAACTTGTATCTAGTTATTATAGTTACGAGTCGTTTGATTAGTATTAGGTTAGATTTTGTTAGGACTGTGAAAAGTTGAAATGCAAAAGGAGGCGAAGTCTCTGTATGTGTGTTTGTGTCATTGTCTGTTCTGCTAGTATGTGTCAGTTGGTAATGCAAGGCAAGCATAAAAAGTCTCTCAAATTCTCTATGTTTGAGAAAACTCGAGAAGATGGAATAAAATCAACTTAGAGAGTTAAGGTTTGGTTGGTGAGTTATTTCGAAGCGGAAAACTTCAACCGTTTTGTACAAAGTTTTGTTTTGAATTGCTTGTATTATCATGTGAATTTCTTGAATTCCATGAGCTTGCTGCATGACATTATATTGAAACAACATTTTTTGGTAAATCATTTTATTTTATTCTATGAACCTGGAAACAACATTTTGTATAAAAAAACAGGGTAAGACTACGTAAAATACACCAAAATGGTGGGACCCCTTCTCGGATCTTGCGTATGTAGAAACTTTAATGCATCTGACCTTTTTTTATGAAATAAGTCAGCAGTTCTGGAAGGATAGACAAATGATATTCATCTTCAACTATAATAACAACGTAATGCAAAAAATTTACTTAGTCTGGGTGTAAATAAAATCTGCGTGAACCACAAAACATGTACAAAGAGCAGACAAAACAATGCTGACACAATCGTAGCCCGGAGATGGACTCAAAATAAAAGGAGCGAAAGACGAAACAAGATTAAAAAATATCATGAGTATATTTCTTAAATTTCTTTATTTTATCATATGAAGATTTTAGCTTGTTTTGTCAAGATCTTAAGTAAGTATCTGCAGTACGTAAAGAAAATTACAGAATCAGGTGACACCATGATATACTTATCGGATGCAAAATCTCAAGTTATACAGCCTAAACTGCCCAAAATCAACCTTTTCTCAAAGGATAGTCAAATATCCTTTGCTCAAAATGAGGGAAATGCTTAAAAGTTCAGAAGTCATACAAAACAATGTGTTTACAATACAAACTTCCTAAATAGAGGGGATACCGTAAGAACACAGTATTTGCAGCACAGTCAAATCTAGTGGTTTCACAAAAAAAGTGAAGGTTGCACATATTCGGCAGACATCACAGAACATTGTCACAACATTTTCTAGTGGATTAAAAAATGGAAATGTAAAGAAAATGATTTGAAACAGAGATACAGTTTTCTTTATATAGCTGGTAAGCTGGTCACTACTGGACACCCTTTTTCTTTTATAAATTGAAAGGGGATGTAGACTTGAGGGTCCACTCGCATATTACACATCCAGAGTGTGATATTTTTTATCCATTCAATTGGTAAAGTAATAAACTTTTAAAAAGAAAATCTTAGACAAGATACTGCTCTGTTTTCTTGCCGTTCAATCTTTCATTCCAAAACACAGAAGACGAAGATGTTTTTCACATAAAACTACTTTACCACCTTCCCTTTCCTTTTCCAGATAATCCTCAGAACCAAATGAACAGACTTGAAATATAAAAGGCAGTATACCCATCTAAGGAACAAGCTATGAATTGCACAAATTGCTACTGGTGAATAAAAGCATTAAAAGTTTCATCCTTGTACAAAAGACAGACACCTTTTTCTAACTCAAGCGAAAACTATTTAGGTGCAATTTCTGGCAACTATCAAATAAAAGATTACATCAAATTATCAGCAAAGATTGGCAAGTTGCTAGTTTGCAAAATTTGTCAAATATTCTACAAAATACAAGCCCTATGACAAACATGTTCAAACTTCAGACAATCTCTTATCATTCCACGACTCTGAAATTGTAGGTTCAGGATGAGAACGTACTAAGACAACTGATTCAACTTCAATTTGTAAAATATAAAGAAGCATCATTACCATTTAATGTAATCTGGAACACACTGTCATTTTTTATATCACCCTACAAATGCAGGCACTACCAACTTCAGGTCGAAAAAGGACTTTGCCATGTTGATATATCAGTGATAAGTTCTCGCAGTTGATCTATGAGTATCTTCAGGTGCAAGTTCTTGTTGCCAAGTTCCTACATTTATGGATGGAAATTCCAATGCTTAACAACAATATAATAATTAATAAAAAAAGAAACATGCTCTCAATAACTTCAGTCCAGAATCCACAAGCTTTTCCCAATTGAAATTGTTTCAGGCTTTCGGAAATAAACTAAAAATATAAAACGCATCATAAGAATGTCATTAGATTCTGTTAACTGCAGCTGACATAGTATGATGAAAAAGTATTTTCCGATGAATTAAAAATTGAGACTAAAATAATAACTTCGATGTTTGGGGTTTGTAAAGAGCGTGATTAAGGATAGAGACAGAGGTTAATACAACAAACCTTTCTTAAAGAAGAGGCTTGCTCTTCCAACTTCTCAATTTCAGCTTCATCCATAGGGCTATCAGCTGAACCGCTGTCAAATGTGTTTGCCTATAATACAAACCAAGTTAGTTTAACAGGAAAACAAAAGCTTTGCTAGCTAATATGATGGTCACACAGCTCGCAATAAGATGCATGTTTGTGAGTCAATAACCCCAATCATTTAACAGAATATGGAGTCTTAAGTCTATGTAAGGAAGACACTGATTTCTGTATAGAATTTTCTTTTAATGCAGCAAATTTTTCCTAGCAGTATAATAGACGTACAATAATATAAAAATAGTGAGTTCGGAATTTATTTAGTAAATTATCACAGTCTCATGAAGTTTTTCATTTAGTCGCTGTTAAGATTTTCAACCCCATTTTGAAAAGACATCAAACCAAACCTTGGTGTAAAGAGATTTTTATTGTCTCTTACAGGAATTGAAATTCACAATTCACATTTCATTAGCTAAAAATTTGGAGAACGAAACTTTAGCTAGTTACTTATTGAATTTAAGCAGTTTAAGTAATATAACATAGTCAAGTAACATGTCAAAAAGCAAACTTCATTCGTTAGGCCACTCAATGCTCCAATCGGTGCTGCAAGATGATAAGGTTCTATAAATAGGAGTTTTCAAATTTTTCATCATGTCACACTGTTACTGAAATATCACGTGTTAAACTTATTTGTGGTATAAATTTAATGCCCTTGTGCATATGTAGAAAAAAATATCATCATGTAGGGGTACTTCGTTTCTATGATTACAATTTATATCTATGAACTCTGAAACTGAAGTATTTTCAGATTTCCACTCAAGGCGATGAACTCTGAAACTGAAGTATTTTTCAGATTTCCACTCAAGGTGACGAACTCATCCTAATACCGCCTGCTGTTCTTTTCTATTAACTCATCCTAATATCGTATGGAAAGCCAGATTTGGAGCAATATGAGGTGTCGGTAGATCATCGCAAATTAACATAAATCATAACTCAAAAAAATCTCATTTTATCTTGGAGTTGTTCTATTTATAAAAGTTCAAACGTAGAGCGAGTTATGACTCAATACTCCAGTTCAGCACATGAGTTGGCAACTATGTTCTACTTGATTAGGAGATCCATCCCAGTCAACAACGACATTATATGCAATTGTAATTTTATGAACATTGCTTGTGATATACTATTACTAAATCCTTCCTGGGAGAGAACTTAAAATATCACAAAATTCAGATAATTACATCCCAGATATCACCACTAGGAGAGTTATGAACTTATGAAACTGACTCACAACATCAATAGCAAAGAATATGCCAAAGCATGGCCTAGTCACAGTGACCAATAAAGGACCTGTGTGATTTACGAATTTCCAATTTTTATCAATAATTACAAAAAATGTCACATTGCTTTCATTCCCATTCCTATTTTGAAATATTCGGAAGGAAAAAAATTGAAAACAGTATGGAGTTTTTTTTATGGTTTCCTATCTAAATATTATAAAATAGAAAACAAAATAAGAACAAGTATATTAAGTGTGTGCCAAAAAAAGGGAGCATATTAAGTGATAACTTATATTTATTGTGATAAATATGAACCATCAATAGTAGCTGTTTAATCAATGATTCAAAATCAATGTTTTGGATTAAAAAAAATCCTATTAAAATGCCAAGTGATCTTCAATCTTCCCCTTTGTTCATTAACCTGAATAATACTATCCACTCTGTCATATGAACAAGGTATTGTATGCTCTAATCGATGGTCTCTCATGCGTGGCATTGCATAATTCCATCCCTAACCTCATTGATTTTCAACTAACCTAAAGTTCAATGATTCAAAAAATCCAGATCTAGTAAAAAAAAAAAAAAAAAAAGAACACTCGACACAATAAAACCGGAATTAGAAAAGTAGGGATTCGAAATTGTACCTTCTGAGAATTAGGAATAGCAGCAAGAACACTCCGAAGTCCAGCAACAGCATTTTTATACCTCAAACGAGCTTCATCAAGAGCACCACCAGCACCAGCACTGGGAGCAGCGGCGTCAGTTTGTTGGCCGGAATTCTCGGAATTGGCGTCACCGTTTGAAGAAGGAGCATTGGGGGAAGTAGCAGTGGACCACCAAACGGGGTTGCAGAGTTCGTCGTTCATGGAAGAGAGTATCTTGAAAGCGTGCTGTATTGTTTCTTCTAAGTATTTGTGACCTTCAATGGCTAAATCTTGTGTCGTTTTGGTTGTCATTGTGCCGTTTATGGATTGTTCTTCCATTCCAATTCGAAATTTATTTATTTATCTTGTCACTTTGAGGGATTACAAACCCTAACTTTATGAATAGAAAAAACAAAATCATGGCGGACAAAAAATTAAAAATGAGATGAAAAAAAAAACAAACGTCGACACCAGAGTTCGAACCTGCGCGGGCGAAGCCCAACAGATTTCAAGTCTGTCTCCTTAACCACTCGGACATATCGACTACTGCGATCAAATATACTTACATATTTCTAACTATAATTAATTACTACTAAAATGAAGAATGTAATTGAAAAATTATAAAAATAAAGTTCAAAACAATAATATCATGAGGATTTTTACTAAAAATATATTATAGGGTTTTCTTAATTAATTATATAAAAAATTGTTTTCTTAGCTTCAAGCAAGGGACCTAGTGGTAAAACGATCGGTCTTTAACTTAAACATATTTTTTTATGACAAATATATATAAATGAGAAGTCTTCCAAAAAAAGTATCGACAAATACAAAACAAAAATGGATATAAGAAGTGGTTATGTCTAGCCAAAACTAAACTAAAAATTCCTCCCACCATAAAACAAGAGCAAAACAAAATCAACGCCAAATACCAACTAACCTCCTAAAAGTATTGAGTTCGAACTTCACTAGTGGTTTTAGAAAGAGGTAAATATAAATACATTTATAAGCGCTTTTTAGTTCAAATATCTTCCTTGTTTTGAAGAGGAGTGTCATCTTCTCATCCAAACATTTTTGATAAAGAAAGAGTGTTTTCTTTAAAACGCTAGAATAGGATAAACTCATACAAATTTCTCTTACGTCAATTAATCCAAACAAAACTCTGTGAGATGAAATAGGAAGTTGTTTAAGCAAAATGCTAACAAGTGTATATAGAGCATTCTTTAAAAATATTAAATGATAAATTTTTATAAAAAAATTGTATATTTAATATTGTGAAAATTAAAGTATTTAAGAAATAATTTCTTAAAGTTCAACCATTGTGTAAGCCCCTTTGTACTCGTTAGATTAGATTAATACTAGCATTATTCAACCATAAATAAAGGAGTAACAAGACATACCTTTTTTTCTTTTTTAAAACATAAAATAAACCTTTATTTTTTGTTATTTGTGATGGACAATACTAACAACCTTTGAGAAAGGATTTGACACTCAACAGGACAATCATCACCTGTGGCTAGAAAAAAATGGAGCAAAAACATGATGTAGTGAATGGATATGAGACGCCATAAAAATCATGACTCTGACTCTTGCTCTTCTCCCTTCTCTTCCTCTTGCATCTTCTCACACTAACACCAACACCATTGCCAAATTGAATTCTGACAAACCAATCCTTACATCCAAGTTCCTACCAAATATCTTCTCTCTAGCCATTGCAGTAACATTAACATCTCCACTACCTTCTCATGCAATCCCTTCCCTCAATTCTCAACCCCCTCCAACCACTCTTAGTACCACCCCTTTTTCTCAATCCAAAAACTTGCAACTTGGATTAGAAAATGGGTATGCTTAATGGATTCCATTTAATATATGCTTGATAATTAATACCATTGTTTTATTATCAACTAAATAATGTATTTGTAACCTTTCTCTTGCAGAAAAATTAGACCTTGCCCATCAATAAATCCCGGTTGCATATCAACAAATCCAAAGTCATCATCTTTTGATTTTCCTTGGACGGTTCCTGAAAATTCAGTGGATAATGCTATTCAGGTTTCTAAGCTATTACTCAGACTTCAAAAAGCATTATGTATTTTTATTATCTCATGTTATGATTCTTCATAATTTTATTTTATTATTTTTCTCTTGCAGAGACTACGTGAAGCAATTCTAGAGACTCAGAAAAATGTGAAATTTCAGCCCGTCGAAGATACCCCAGATGGTAATTCAAACATAGTTCTGTTTTTGATCAAATGTTGTTGTTATTTGCTAGAAATTGAAGCCAATTTAGCAATGAAATAATATATAAGTATCAGAAAATAAGTCCTGCATTTATATTAGATTGTAGAATAAACTGTCAATTGAGGCACTAATACGATGAATTTTATATATTTTAGAGACTATCTATTATTAAATGGACTCCAAAAGCTACTTCATAAAATGAGGGAGTCCAAGGACTTGTATACAATGATTTATGCTCCCCCTGCACTTTTCGCTCGCACTTAGCTAAACTGATCAAAATACCCTTGCATTAGTTAACTAACGCAAGTGTAAAACTATGCGTTACTTAACTAACGCTGCGTCACTTAAGATGTGCATGTGTAAACATTGCGTCACTTAAGATGCGGATGTGCAAAACACTATGTGAGTTAACTCACGCTCTACTACAGCATTAAATGTTGTACTAATATGCTTTAATTACAAAGTGTGTCATTAATGACTCGTAATCTTTGCACGCTCATAATTGAACCAAATTACGCCAGTTTAACAAGATTATTGGATAATACGACATAATCGATCAAAATTACACAAAAAACATTGTTTTTCTCACAATCAGATAATCACACATAACGATCCAAACTTCCAAATTACACAAATTCGTCGGTAATGACCCGTAATCACTTAAACACACTTAATGACACGTAAACGATCCAAATTACACAAATTTGTCCATAAATTTCTAAAATTACACAATCTTAAATAAACGGTCAAACTTACCCAAATTGATCGTTAAATTACATAAACACAAATTCATTAAAATTCAACGATACGAACACAAATTTGGAAAACATTATACTATTACACTTAAATAAATATTACACTTCAACAGATCGGACAAAAAGATACAAAGTGTTATTCTCAACCATTAACCTATACATGTAATCAACGCCGCTATCATCTTTGAGAAGTTGTGGATAATACACGGTCTTCCAGAAGTCCTCTTCCTTATCCTCCCCCAAGTCCAGGCCTGACACATTTACTATCACATCACGTATTCTATTATTTGAACCAATTTGGATAAAGAAGACGTCAAGTTTTGTCTTCAACTCGTCCAACTTTTCATCCAAGTCATGGTTGTGCATTCCACAAAACATTGCAAGCCACCAATCATTTGTATCCTTATCAAAGAAACCTTTCAACCTAAACGGACAATTACATTTCCTTGAGCCGATGCCTTCAAGGTTCGGTTTCTTCCTTGTCCTAGGTGGCTTGTATAACGCACTCCTTTCACATTGCATCGTCAAGTACGGCCTTTTTATAACGGATTTATCTATACAAACACTAAATCCGGCCCTTACCCCTTGTCGACGAACCGAACCAAGCAACTCTTCTTGCTCTCTCCATCTTGCATTTGTTGTAAAAAATGAGGCAGTGTCGCGACCTTCGCAAGCAACACCGATAGGTACCGGCTTAGGTTCTTCAATTTTACCAATGCGAGCTTCAAATGAAATTTTGACTTTAAACGGTTTCACATTAACGGTTGGTTTGACATCGCCGGAACCTTCGTCGGAAGCATCACCGGAAGCTTCATTTTTGGCCGGTTTCGGTTCAACGTCATCACCCGCTGCATTGTCAACCATCTCACTATATATCTATTGAAAAAAAATAACAAAGGAAGAATAAATAAATTACTTGTGGAACAAGCTAACCTAGAACAAAAGTGGCGCAAAAAATTCAAAAAACAGGACTCTACAGTGGCGTGACTTAAGTCACGCAACACTTTAACTCCTACGTGATTTAAGTCACGCATCCTTTAACCCTTGCGCAAGTTAACGTGCGCACCAAGCCCTACTGCCTATAAAAAACAGACGAACCAAGCACAAAAACCAGCAAAATGAGATGAGTTTTGATGATACAAAACCTTATATTTGATGTTTGATGAGCATAGAAACTTGTTTCCTGATGATTTGCAATGGTTTGGGATGAGGATTTTGACCGAAAAATTCGCACTTTTTGGGTTTTTGAAGGTGGAGGGAAAGAAAATGGTGCTTGGAGTATGGACTTATGGGTTTTGTACGAAAACAGTAACTCTACGTTACTTAACTCACGCTAGTTGCGCAGGGGCAATTTGGACATTGCTGCAGGGTGCGAGTGTTTTGTGCTGGGGGAAGAGCAAAAATCGTATACAATACCGATGCTCGCGCCTAAGATGGGCCTAGGCCCGATTTCCAAATGCCCTACAAAATTTAGATGACAATTGTTGTTCTGACATTCAATGTGTCTTAGAAACACAAGTAAATGATCAAAAAACCTAGCGGCAGTTAACTGCTGCCGGTTTTCCTAGTTATAAGTCAGCGGTAGTTATTTACCACTGAGGGTATTTTAGTATTTTACTTGTGTTTTTAGGAAGTATTGAAAGTCAGAAAAGCAATCGTCAATTTAGATTTGATGCCATGTCAAATGGGCTTGGATCTCACTCTCAAAAGTTAGCTCGTAAGACGAGGGTGCAAAAGCACATATTTACATTGCACAGCTCAGGAACATTGTCAATGTGGGACTCTAATGCAACTTCAATACTTATAATGTTTATATGTTTTAAGGGCTAAATTGAAGAGAGAGTGTGATACTTTAAGAACTAAATTGATGGTTTATTCTTAGATTGCAGTGACGAACAAGGAAAGTTGATAAATTTTATGTATTAGATTATAAATGATTTTATCTAGGTCAGGCCCGAGACAATAAGGAAGGTTAATTGTTTTACACAATGTTTTAAAAATTGAACCAAACTAGACAGTTCCACTGCTTGAATCGTGAATCAGCTCTGTCTACTGTTAGGTATTTGAACGGTCCGGTTGCGGTTTCGTCTTTATTTGAGCTGTTTAAAGTTGTTGAACCATGACCTATAGGTCTCTCCGGTTTGATGTATGGTTTAATTAAAACATTGGTTTTACAAGCTACTAGGCAAAACTTGACTTATGCTAAAATGAATGTACAGGACAATATCTGCAAGCTGAAGTTGATGGAAAATTTGATCGAGACGTACTTGAGTTTCTGGTGAAAGGTGATGTCGTAGCTTTTAGGTGTATGGCAGCAAAAGTGACTTATATATACCCTTTCACTACTGCATTTGGTGATTCAAAGGGTCAAGAAGCAAGACTCAAGCAAATTAATGACCAGTTGGGCTGGTATGCTCCCAGTTTTGATTCCATGGAGTAGTTAATGTTTTCATTTTATGTTGTTTTAGTTCTTTGGTTTGTGTATAGCTGAATGCCTTTATTATTATATTTTGCATTATTATGTGCAATTTCATGGCTGTTTTTGTTTTGCAGCTAAGCTCAATGCTTATTATTATAAACAATTTTATAATATTTTGTTTGATAGCAGTTTGTAAGGATGTTTGTGTTAGCTTTTGCTGCATTTCACTTTGCGTAATTGTGCGATGATTACCTTAGTCCGAGGCTGTTTTTGATTTCAACCTACAACTTATTCATTGTTTAGCATTTCTCGTTGCTCTTTCCTGTTTTAACTTGAAGTAGTAAATGCTATTCTTTGAGAATAAGGTGAAAAACTAACCTGTCTATTATGACTTGTAAGCAATAACCTTAATTCACCTTATCACCAAGTTTTTTTTAGGAAAATAGTAAAGGTTGATTGAGAAGTATTGTTCAAGTGTTATTTCATGAACATTATGATATGCTTCAAGAATCATCTCATCAAAACATACTTTACATAGGACCAGCAGTAGGTTATGTCAGTTGTGTGCCTTATCTATTGTTCGTCTTGGAAGACAATTATCAAGATTGCAACATCAAAGAACAAAATCAAAATAGTATCATTGTTCTTCCACTTCTCTTTCATCACTGCCTCATATTCTTTAGTTTTCTTATTGCACAACGGGAAGTGTGGGTCTGACCACATTCTTTTAGCCGTTCTCTCTCCAAATCCAATAGTTACTGCTGCAACATCATACTGCATTAGTAGAAGTTTGAGGTTGAAGTACGAAGTGGGAGTGGTGGACCACAATTGTGCATAGGGATCATAACAAAATGGTACTTCAACCGTTCAACTTGTTTCCCTCACATATTTTTAATTTGTGTTTGTGTCCCTAGCCAGTAGCCCCTCCATTTCATCCCAAAAAAAGATAACAAGAGTGATCAACATTCAAGGTTGGTAAAAGTAGCTAGAATGAATGGAGAAAAATTTGCTCTCTTCCCCTTCCTTTGCAAAAATCAACTAAACAAAGTAATTTTAAACAATTTCTTTCCCTACCCCCCCCTCTCACTATTGATAAAATTTGAAGTTTAAAAATTTGAACCTTCAAAATTTATTTTCATATAATCATCAAATGGTTGATATACATCAGCACCTACAGAGCACCCATTAATCTTTCAATCAAACTCTAGGAGATGAGTACTATTCTACACCAATTTCCAACCTGTGGCACTCGTTTCACCCTTCTTCTGACTAATGCACACTCGTGACCATAATGATGGATTTGAAATCTCGACTATAAGCCAACCGAAGACCAAACATATCTTTACTTGCAAACTTTGAACTCGTGGTATTTATCAACTACTATGAAATAATAAAAAATAAAAAAAAAGTGATTTGAGGTGGACAACAGTCGGAGATATTTATCAACTTTCGTATATTTTGGTAGCTAGAAGAGATGGCAAAGGCAGACAACTTTCGCATATTACTAATTACTTATTTGATTATTTCCCTTCAAACAAATTTATTTTTAAAATTAATATTATATCTTCTTTACACCCAAAACATGATATGTACCAACCCATGTATGGATCCATTTGGTGAAGTGAATCTAAAAGGCTTAGATATTTATCCCATGCTGGAAAGTTGGAATGATATTACGAACGATCTCTGATCATGACATTTAACCAACAATTATTCAACTTTGAATTGTTCCTTTCAAATAAAAGTATTTTGTGGAATGAATTGCTCTTAAATCAAAGATATTTATTTGCCCTTAGCAAATTTGTGATGAAAATTTGGAGAATATACTGCACTGATGCCGTTGATAACGAACCCGATATTTTTTAGCCCGAAAAGTAAACATGGCACTACAAGACAACAAGGATGTCCACTTCCATTTTCCTTAATCATCACCACACCACACACAAATACTCGAACACAATAATATAGTAGCTTTTTCTCTACAAAAAATATATAATATTTTTTTAAATATAATTTTGAATATATATATATATATATATGTCATATAAAATATTATTCATATATTTACACGCAATAGCAATAGCAATAGTAATAGCGATAATTTTTTAACATCATCATCAGAGTGAAGTGGGATAGGATAAGAAGTTGATTTGATAAGCAACTTTAAGGTATCTTATTGATAAGCAAATTAAGTGTTCAAATATAAGCGACATGGTCTCATTACAAGAAAAGTTGAAGAAATTTGTGGGACACAGATGGGTGGTGTTTGTGTGTGCAATGTGGGATATGTCATTTGCAGGAACAGCTTACATGTTTGGAAGCATATCACCAGTCATAAAGAGCAGCATGGGTTACAATCAGAAGCAAGTAGCTTTCTTAAGTGTAGCTAAGGATTTGGGTGACAACGTTGGACTTCTTGCTGGGTTTATCAGCAAAGCTTGGCCTGTTTGGGCAGTTATACTTGTTGGTGTCCTTCAGAATGTTGTTGGTTATGGTCTTGTTTGGCTTGTTGTAACACATAAGCTTCCTTCTTTGCCTCTATGGACGGTATGTCTGTGTGTGTGTGTGTGTTTTATTTCTATTTCTATAGCTCTAGTTATTAATCTAATTAACTCCATCATCAATTTTGCTTTTAGATGCTGTTGTTTGGATTCAGTTTTTCATATGAAATTTGATTGACTGTTGCTTTAATTACACTAACATTGATGATGCTTCATATTGAATCAAGTGTGGTTTAATATTTCTTTCCCTCTTTTCCTCACCATAACTAGCTTAGTTACTTACTATTGATTGATAAAATAAAAATACAAAATTGTGTTTTTTTTTTGGGACCAAATTATGGTTTGATACCTTCTTTTTTTGAAGGAATGTTTTGATACTTATGATGTAGTTCTCAACACATTTTACCCAATACAGTACTTACTAGTATATAAAAAAAAGATTGTGCTTATAGTTATATGTTTTAATTCAGAATCTCTACATACATAAAATATTCAACTTGATCCACCATGTGTTATTTTCATTTCATATATATCAATTTATATTATACAACAAAATAAAAACTTAACTAACATTGTTAACCGGACATTGATAATTTGCAGCTATGTTTTTTCATCTTGGTGGGACAAAATGGATCAACGTACTACAACACGGCAGCATTGGTTTCCTGTGTGCAAAGTTTCCCAGAAAACCGAGGCCCCGTGGTAGGGATATTGAAAGGATTTGTTGGCTTAAGTGGCGCAATTTGGACTCAAATAATAGCTATGATTAATCTCCCTGATCAAGCCTCTTTGATTTTCATCATAGCAGTTGGTCCAGCAATGGTTTCTTTAACTTTCATGTTCATCATAAGACCTGTTCATACTTTTAATCAATCTAAACCCTCTAATGAATCAGGATTCATGTTTATCTATAGCATTTGTCTTCTCTTAGCTGCCTATCTAATGGGAGTTTTGTTGCTAGAGAATATGTTTGATTTGGATCAAAACATTATCACTTTATTTGCAGTTATTTTGATTGTTTTCATCTTGCTTCCAATTATAGTTCCTATTATATTGGTTTTCTTCTCTAAACCAAAAAGTGCTGATGAGGAACAACTTGTTCAACCATCCATTGTTGCAGCAACTACACCTATGCACAATGAGATTAGTGATAATGTCATTTCCAAACATGTTACTTTTGAAGATGAGAAGCCGCAAAAAAATGGTCCTCATAGAGGAGAGGATTTTACCTTAACACAAGCAATGGTAAATACTGATTTTTGGATCATGTTTGTTTCTATCGTCTTAGGTTGTGGATCAGGATTGACAATGATAAACAACATGGGTCAGATTTGTCAATCTTTGGGCGACAACAATGTTAACATTTATGTATCGGTTATCAGCATATCCAATTTCCTAGGCCGTGTTGGTGGCGGCTACTTCTCTGAAGTTATAGTGAGGTGCGATCTGTGTAATCTTTTTTCTTCATCTCTATTCTATTTTGAGACAAAAATATCTCCAATACCCTGATCTATTTAATAGCTGAAAAATGAAAATATCAATTTGATTTTCAAAATTTTCAAATATTGATCGAATTAGTCATGCAAACGACTAATTTGACTGACATTTGAGTTTTTTTATAACTAAATTAATATTTCCATTTCTCAAGTACAAAATAAGGCTTTGTAATTTTCTTTGTAACAATTTGAGTTTGAGACTTTACTCTTTTGATTTTAGTACGTCTTTTAATTCTACTATGTTATAAAATGTTCCACTCCAACTTGCGCCTGATTTTTTAACAGAAAATTTGGATATCCGAGACTTGTGGCTTTGGCAATGATTCAAGCAGTGATGTCTTTGGGACTCTCCTACTATACCATAGGTTTGGTTGGACAAGTTTATGTGATAGCAATAACTATGGGTTTTGGATATGGATCCCATTGGTCAATTGCATTAGCAGCAACATCAGAAGTATTTGGGTTAAAGAACTTTGGGACTTTGTACAATTTTCTTACGATTGCTAGCCCGGTTGGATCTCTGCTTGTATCTGGATTGGCGAGCACGATATACGACTATTACGCAGAACAGCAAGCAAAGCACAGAATACAAATTTATGGAGCCTCCGCGAAATTGGCAATGCCTTATTATGGTACCGGAAATAATAATGAGTTGCTTCTTTGCGAAGGAAACATTTGCTATTCCTTGACTTGTGGAATTTTAGCAGTAGTTTGCTTGGTGGCAGCTGGTTTGAGTTTGATCATTGTTCAAAGGACTAAGAGGTTTTATTCCCAACTTTATGGTAATGGGAAGTCTCTATCTTGAGAGTTTAGGGGAGCAGAGGAAAATTAAATTTGCAATTGTTGGGGGAGTGCAAAATGTGTCACCAACAAGGTTTGAGTATTATTTGACATTTTCATTTCAAGTTAAGCAAGTGTTTTATTATAAAAATTAAAATTTATAAAGATTTTTTAAAGAGAACTAGCACATAGTCACAAAACCTTGTAAAAACAATCAAACCTTGTTGATATTCTTTCAATATACAGCTGATTATGTTAATATAAGATCATGATGGATTCAATGTATTATAGTCTTTTGCGACTTATGTGTTTAACATGTTATTTTATGGATTGAATAATTTGTTAATAGATAAGTATTGGAACATTTCATACTTAGTTTGTGGTTTTATGTTCGGTTTATGTATACAGTTGACTTATTATAATGATCATGACTTGTCTGAATGTGAATAGGAGTTTCATATTGGATAAAAAAAAGTTGAGGTTGAACATCATATAAGTAATAGTTGAGGTGGAATGAACGGCGGTCGAATGAGGTAATGTAGTGGTAGAGATAAGCCTCTTTTTTTTTTCAATCTTTTTCTATGTTCACTACGAAAAGAATCAATATTTTCGATCTATCATTTTTTTTCTCCCCAATTTTCATCTTTTTCATGAGCCAAGCTAGTAGCAACACGTTCTACCACAAATCAGACCCGGGTATCATACATTACCTAGCAACTAATTTCATGTAAACATTGCTTAGTGATTGAACTTCTAACTCTGCCTCTGAGTGAGAGGACAATACATATATCTAATGTCATGAAAAAAATTGTGAAGATGGGAAGTCTAAAATACATGTGTGTGTTTTTTGTTTTTTTTTTTTTATAAAAAATCATGTGTGCGG
>Ga0228711_1001305_pt1 | contig 36104 bp, 11 predicted proteins | sample MedpolnodulmetaG_2_FD_177996 | JGI IMG/M metagenome (GOLD analysis project Ga0228711, IMG submission 177996) | Root nodule microbial communities from Medicago polymorpha collected in Santa Monica, California, United States - brown nodules | ecosystem: Host-associated > Plants > Roots > Nodule... | reverse complement strand
GGGAATTTTCTGAAAATCAATCAATTTGGTCCTTGGCAATTTTCTGAAAATCCATCAATTTGGTCCTTGGAAATTTTCTGTAAATCAATCAATTTGGTCCCTGCTTACGTGGCATCTGACGTGTTAAACCTTGTAAGAGGTTAACGTTACACGTCACCTCCGTTAACAGACCAACTTAACGGAGGGACCATTTTGATGGACGTCTGTAAAATTCAGGGACTAAATAGCTATTTCGCAAAATTCAAGGACGAATTTGGCCGATGCGTTAAAATTCAAGGACGAAATTGAGGTATTAGTAAAAAAAAATACACAAAATGTAACCTCTAGAAACACGTACACTAATACAGCAACACGCATAATACTCTAACAAACAGTTCATCAAAAAGAACATTACTATTCAATTTGGTACAATTGATATATAATCATGACAAACTTAATTTGAGGTATAGCAAACGAAATTAAGAAGTTATATTCTTAGATGTGATTCAAAGGTAAAATATTATAAGCAAATGAGTAGCTCAAAAAGCATAAGTTGGTTAATCATACTTGGATGGATGTTTGTAGGGTATTGTAAGAGAGGATGGTACAAGATCCGAATGCACCTCCACATTTAGCTAACATTAACATTAGCTATAGAAAAATCGATTCACAAAACTTCTGGATTCTAATAGTAATTTTATTTTTATAATTACTATATTAATTTTAGTACTTTGAGGCAATTTATTCATCTTTCACATGCAAATTGTACTTTCTAAGTTGTTGTCATGTGGCTCCTTGTTGAGCTTTTATCTCTTATAATATAAGAAAGGAGTGCACGCTCAACCAGAGCTTGACATCTGGCAGCGTGTATGTGTGTCATTTGGCTGCAGTTTTGGTTGACAAGTGGGAAGCTCCTTTAATTGACACGTGTGCAATTTAGTTCTTTAAATTGATTTCCAAAGGAGAAAAGTCTTTTTTGTGAGAAGAGAAAGCAGAAAAGTCATTTTGAAAAACGCAAAACTTTATCTTCCCTAAAACTTTCCCACACTTTCTTTTCTCTTCTAAATTTGAATTTCATATTTCAAACATAAAATATTAAATCTTATTGCTTTAGTACAAATAAAGCCAAAAAAATTTCAATCAAAATTCACAATTCTCTACTCCAAATTTTTGGCTCTTAAATTTGAAATTCAAATTCAAACTCTTAAAGTCCATTTCATACATTGATCTTCTTTCTCTCTCACCATTTCTTATTTTTATTTCAATCTTTTCCATGTTTCTAATCTTCATTTTCTTCTCTTATTATGCAGGTAGATTTCCTCTTTTGATGGACGAAGGTGTAAAAGAAAAGGAGAACACGGGAAGGGTAACAATAACTCTTCTTTTTCTTTGCTAAATAGTATTTTTCATAATTTTTTCTTCATATCAACATGTAAAGCTGACTACAGCTTGCTTTTTTTTTTTTTCCAGCTAAATCAATAGCACATGATCTACATCAAAGCATACAAACACCATTCATAATATGTATTTCTTTTCTATTGGAAGAAAAAAAGAAAGACAAAGAAAATACTTCGAACGTTTTCCTTCTTTTTTTGTTTTGAAAAGGAAAAGAAAGAAAAAGAAAACAGAGCCAATAAATTGCAATAGAAAAAAGTAGATACAATTTATGTGTATATCATGTATATCATCTATGTTTCATCATCTACTCTATCTTTTTAATCATTTTCTTATGACGTCCGACGTAACGATTTTTATAAAAACTAAAATATTATATGTTGCTTACACATAGAACAATTATCATATACATTTATGCTTTATAAAAACTAAAATATTATATGTTAGCTTACACTATTCAAAATTTATAGTTCTGCGGCTAAATGTGGTCCTTTTCTATAATAACTAGTATGGACACTTGTGCCAAACACGATCTAAAACTTCTGGATTTTATATTGATTTTTTTTTTTGTTTTGTGAAGGGAATATTGATTTATTTATTTATAATAATTACTATTGTAATTTTAGTTCTTTGAGGCAACTTATTTATTCATATGCCATATTTCACAAGCAAATTGTACTTTTGAAGTTGTTGTCAAATAGCTCTTTGTTGAGTTTTTTTAGTTGACAAAATGATAATCGTTATTGAAAATTTACATACATAAGTGGAGGGACCGATATTTAAATTCCAGTCATGACGTCTGACCTAATAATTTATGTATTTTTTATCGGTTGAGTTATAACTTCTGATTTCCTTCTTGAACTTTTTTTTAGAGCCTTGTTGAACTTATTGTTTAGATACATACGCATTTATAATGTAAATATGTACTATAAAGTTGTGCTATCAAGTTCTTAGTCTTACTATTTCAAAAAAAACAAAAGTTCTTAGTCTTACATTCACCAAAAAGCAAAAATTCTTAGTGGTGCAATTTTTTAAGAACTTCTAATTTTTTTTTCCCTTTATTTGGTTAGTAAAAAACAAACTAAGTTGATAAAGCGGAGTACAAAATTTAGACTAAAAGTTTGGTAAGACTAAACTTAAACAAAATGAATTTAATCTATTGGGACCAAAAATATATACTTAACCTCATATTATTAAGTTCGTGTTCAATCCGTGTAGAAAAAAACTTTTTAAAATTATGTTTGAGTTATGTTAGTAACCAATGAGAAAGTTCATATATAATGTTTTAAAATTTGAGAAAAAATTATCTTAAATTTACTCTCTTTAAGCATGAAAAATGATTCTCAACTATTCACTCATGTAAAAAGTAACTTCATTTTATTTAATTTTTTAAAGTATTTTATGTTGCTTTAGTACCCCTTCATTGTTTTACCCCTTCATGAAACATATACCATTCCCATTTTTATTTTCATTTCCATGAATATGCGTGTCAATTAGCGGTAAATATATTGTTAGTAACGTGTATTATAGATTGATTATGATTAATAATTTATTAGTGGCTTATTTACATTCACACTCATTAAAATGTATTTGTTTATAATTATCTTATAAAAAAACGTTTTTTCATTTTAAAATAGTCACTTTTCACTTATATTAGTTTCATAGAAACATGTAATTTTTAAAATTAGATAAGTACATTGTAACAAAAGGAAAGAAGAGAGTAATTCACCTAATTAATACTATATATTGATGTTAGGTTGAGAGGCCATGAAATAAACGAAATTAGAGGCTAACCATAGAAATAAACACCCCATGAAGACTTGGTCAAACATGTTTCATTACAGGTTGGTATCAAGCATGCATATATCATATAAATACAACATGTAGAATTCATATATTAATGCTTCTTCTCATTATTCAATAAGCTCTCCTTGTGTGCCATATTTCCAATATCTTCCTTCTTGAACTCCATTAGAGAATTCAAGAAATATGGGAGATTTTGGATATAAAGTAAAGATGGCTGCAGAGAAAGCTAAGGATAAGGCATATAAATCCAAGAAAGTAATTGTCAAACATGGGGGCAAGGCTGTTGGTGCTTGTAAGAATGGTTGGGCCAAACTCAAGAAAAGCATTAAAGGAAAGAATAGGAGAGTAGAATATTTAGGTGATCGCCATTAAATCAAATTGAAATATTATTGTGGTTAAATTATATGATTATTCTTGAGGCTTGACCAGTTATTGTCTTATGTTAAGTTGGCTTTGTAATATTGGTTATTATGTTATGCAACTATAGCATATATTGTTATATTACATAATGTTTCACCCCTATAGATTAATTCAATGGGTAAATAGTGAATTTATTTGAGTTTTGCACTTAGCTTTTGAGATGCCTCAAAACATTAATAGTGAAAACTATATTTTTTTTGCTTCAAAAAAAGAAAACTATAATTTTTTTATTGTTGATAAAAATGTGTATGAAGCGCTTTCTTTGGTTTGAGTTTACTTGACTATGAAACAAATCAAGAGATTCTTAATTTTTCTTTGGTCTTAGCATTCTGATTTTTGAATAATAAGTCTTGAGATAATATAGAGTTTTGTCGGGAGGTAACTAAGTTTAGTCAATGATTATTTCAATTAGATCGAATTCGATACTCTATACTGATTAACTTTCCGTTGAAGTTTATTCACTATTGAGTAAATAGTTGTTTAATCTCTTAATGTTTCTTGATGTCCAACAGAGATTAAATTTTTCCAAAACGACAATACATTCTTCTTCAAATTTCCATGTAAAAACTCATTAGATTGTGTATTTTGAGCATTTTATTCAATAGTTTTTCTCTTTTACTCAGACTATTCTAACCATTCTTTGAATCTGCATTGTAGTCCTCGTGAGTTTAACTCAGTTGGTATGGACAAAACATAATATATGCAAGGTCCATGGTTCAAACCCTGACCGCCACCAAAAAAGAATCTGCATTGTAGAGCAAGGGACATCTCCCTATAAATATATTTTCATGCATAAAATTATACCATTTAATTCTAAAAAACTCAAAATACAAAGTTATGTCAAAACAATATCATTTTAATAAAAACATATAACAATATCGTTTAGGATACATGATACGATTTAATAACTCAAAACAATGACTTAATCTATACAAGAAGGGCGTACTAGTTAATATTTTTTTTTAAGGAAGTTAATATTGTACATTATAGGAGGTAGAAAATATAAAAAGACGTTGATAATGAAAATAACTAACAAAACATTCACGCGGTCGCAAGAGACCACGAGCGTATGGTTGAAATATAATTAGGTTTGTCGTAATATATACATTCTTTTTTTGCCAAAAATAAATCATTATTTCAACTCAAGAATATAACCCTTATTTTTTCTTTGATTCTAATCATGAGTTCGCTAATTATAACAACTACAAAAGTTATTTGTAATGTGCATAGACCGCCATTAATTGTGTGTTTGGATTGAGGGTTTAGAGGGGAAGGGAGGAGAGGGTTTAGTTTTCTTTTTTAAATTACGGACTATATAACATGTTTTTCTAAAATAAATCAAGTGTGATTGCAGTATTATATTATCGTTTATCATGTTAAATGCTAATTTTTTAAAAGACATTTCATAGTGTCCGTAATTTAAAAATGAAAAATGTGAACCCTCCCCTCCCTTTCCCTTCTAAACCCTCCATCCAAACACACCCTAAAGGTTTCAAGAGAAATTTATTTTCTGATAAATAGGGTAGTATCCTCAAGTAAGGTCCTATCCTCATTGCTGGTCAGGTTGGAGCTACAAACCTTATTTGGCTCCTGGATCATGTGAAATGACTAAGATCTCTTGTATTTAGTATATTTCTTATCTTTTATGTAGTCCATTTATCTATGAATATTTAAATTCCACTATTTTGGCTTGATTTTTGGTTTGTCTATAGACATAATCCACTAACTTGTTTGTATCTATGATCCTTGTGCTAAGATCTGACACTGATTTTTGAACTCTTACATTAACAAACATATTTTTACATCACTTGAAAAGCATTCGTGTATAAAGTATACATGGTTAGCATGTTTATGAAAAGTGTTGAAAATTGTTAGCTTAGTGTGGTTAATAGTTTCATTATCCTATTGTGCAAATTCTATATGCTCCTGCATAGTTACCTTTGGAATTATCGCTTACCTCGAATTGAATATATTTAAAGTATTCCAATCCATGTCATGTACAACATACTCTCATAATTGATATATGCAGCGTTGGTGGCTTATTCGCAGAATTGCTCAACTATTGGATCTTAAAACCAATTTGCTTGGTACTAGTTCTTCTAAATAGAAATGTGAGAGTTATGTTCAACATATAGTTAAATCTTTTTTAATTATCTTTCAGATCATATGCATATAAATCTCAAACTCAAACTACTGGAGTTGCACTTGCACTTTACATTTTCTAACATGGCAACCACTGTTCATGATGCAAAGTGTTAGATAATATGTAAGAACTTCTGTCTCTTGCTTAATGTAAGTGAGAAAAAAACGTTAATATGTTCTTGAGAGAGCCTCAATGGTATGCTTAGAAAACTTAACTTAGGTGTAGGCATGTATAAATGACAATACCTCTGCATGACGTCATTTTCTTTGTTGAAGGTTTAGATTTTTTTTGAGATTGTTTCTGCTAGTCAAGATACAAATGCATGTTTATAGAGGGTTTAAGGTCTCACTCTTGATGCATTTTGTTATATAGTGTATTCAAAAATCAAAACACCGTGATTTAAGCTTTGATGGAATGAATAGAGCTACTGAATTATTGGATAAATTCCATCTTCTTCTTGTCGATTTATTTTTAGTTGGTGTCTACAAATTTAGAATTTAGTGATCTCATCATTAGTTTGATTGATGAATAGAAAGAGGTGAACTTAAGTGTTACTACTACTGTATTTTTTATTTTTTTTGTCTTTGTTAATTGTTACAGTGTTGTGATTTATTTGCAGTTATTGAAATGATTAGTACTTTAGAAGAAAACTATTTCAAGGAAATAACTTCTCTAAAGTATTGCAGGTGTGTTGTTCTCCATGAAAAGTATAACATGTAGAGAACATAGTTGGTCCCTTGATTTAGTTATAAAAAGGAAGATGAAGACCAATCAAGTATCCCTATTAAAAGGAAAACTGCAGCTCATTGTGAATCAAGATTGCGGATGCATAATCTGAAAATGAGGGATGATATTATACAAGAAGCAACAAGGAAATTGGAAAGGAATATTGCAAGAATTAGAATAGTGCAGATGGGAATTTTATAGAGATGCTTAATTAGATGAAAATTTGTAATTGTTTATTTCCGTTATGAAATATAATTTCAAATGTTTGTATGAGAACATATATATTTGGAGTCTTCATCTAAATAAATCTTGATCTTCAACTTTCTACCAGTTCTAACTAGAGTTAACCAAATCTAAATGAAGTTTAAGCAAAATTTTATAAATACGCGACATCTCACAAAAATTATAAATAAGTGATACATTTTATTTTATTGTTACTAATGATACGAAAATGTTACAAAGAATATAAATAAGTAACATTAAAAAAATGTTACTAATATTACTTAATAATGTTACTGAACTCTTTAGTAACATACACTTTACCTAACATTCGAACTTATGTTGCTAAATGCAATCTGTAACATTGTTTTTTGGATTTAGCAAACTATTCAATTGTTACTAGATCTCAATTATGGTGTAGCGTCATATTAAGGATTGTTAATTTCTTCCTTGTAATCTTTGTGACTATATGTCTTTTTTATTAGCAAAATAATTTGATTAAGAAGGAGCAAACTGGCACAAGATGTACGTAGTTGCTCCAAAACCATTTGAAGTGTTTTCTTTATTTATTTTTTTTTAGGAAAAGGAAACTTGTTTGTTATGATTACAATATGGTTTAGATCAAAAGACCAAATTTCCTACCAATATAGAAGTAAGGGGAATTGTGAGATTGTCATCAAGATCCGTGCTGATAGGATGAGATTCCACAACTGCTGTGATAACAGACACAACTAGGAAACCTACAACCTTGCTCCAGCCTCCCTCCATATATCCAAATGAGGAAAAATACCACATATACCCAATAGAAGCCAAGAATCCAGCAGATGCCATTGCAATTGAACCAGCGTGGGACTTGTTTTTGTTGTAAGGTAACTTTTTACCACCAAATCTCCTTCCAACGATATCGGCCATACCATCTCCTGCACACAAATTACAGATCGCAGCAATGGAAATAGGCGAAGTTCTCCAGTATATTATCGATGCAAACATAATAGTTGCAGTATAATACAATGATCCCCTATGAAGCTTCCTATAATCTCCAAATCTGCTCAATGATTTCACAATGGCCTCATCTTTATATATTCCAAGTTCAATCACAAGTATCCGAAACATATAAACTCCCGGAACCAAAGCAGCATAGAACGATGCCCATCGGTCATTACTGAATAATGGCCAACATAGCATGAATGCCAGTCCAAAGGATATATGCACAAGTTTCCTAAGCAATTTCTGATCAATAAGTCCTCTTTTTGCAGTTTCTTGCAACACTCTATCACAAGAGACAGCAACAGCACGAGAGATAGCTGTAGCACCGAACTCAGAAACCAAAGAGTACACCATTTTTCCAAAAAAAAAGGCACGTGGTATATGGTTTATCAAAGCTATGCTTTATTGATAATTGAAAAGAAGGCATAGTTGTACGCTATATAGCTCCTTCATCATGGAGTGTGGGTGTGACCTTATACTGAAAAAGTCACACATATCATTTTTTCTTTTTATTGTCAGGCTTGATTGATTTCCTAATAGAGCTAATTGAAACCGAGAGGAGGTAGATGGGATTTAAATTCTTCATTGATTGATTGATTTTTATTTATGAGCCATGTTGTTCTATGATTTGAGCTGATTGATTTTCAAATACATTTTGTCCTCTTATAATTGACGAATTTATTGATTAGAAAGACGTGTCAGAAGTGCTAAATAGATGTCTAACCTCAAAAAAAATGCACAACCAAAAAAAATAAAATTTATCGACACTTTTCTCAAAGCCTTCAACAGTAGCACAAATACTAGCATTTGACTAAAGAACTTCGCACCAAAGAGAATTGTCCTCCGTGAAAATTCTTTAACTTAACAACCATCAAACAAATAAAGAAACCTTTTAAAGTGGTTACTTTATTCGAAATAATATTTGAGATATCTAAACGAACAATATGTTCCACATTAGACAATATGTTATATGCACCACTAACTGTATAATTTTCACAAGGACCAAGTTTCCACTTCAACTTTTCTTGCACAACAAATCACAACATTCCCACACACCTGATCTTATTCCTTGCCAACACCAATAGAAAACACAATTATATATAGAGTTAACGGTACTTACAGAGTGTCTGTTTGTGTCCCAATAGTATGTTCAAAACTTCCAATAACATATTTTTTTTTTATAAAAAATCTATTAAATACTCTCACAAAATTGCACTATACTAATATATGTTAAAAAGTCCATATCCCCATAATGTTTAAATTAAATGAGGGTTGGTTTGGAATTAAATGCATTTATCTACCAAGTCCAAACAACTATTTGTTCTCAATAATAATGATTGCTTTATATAATGCTGAAACTTGCCACTACTCTTCTCTTGTACTCACTTTGAACCTCAATAACAACTTGTTCACTAAATTCCCTATGAGAATTGCTCTTCCAAACAGTGAATAATTTGTTATTTTTGTGGTCATCCTTTGTATCAGTTTTAAAAATATATTGGCTCTTTTATGATTAGTGACCGAGACATTAGAGAAAAAAAGCCATGAAGGGTACAAGAAGAGCAAGTGGATCAAGAAATTCTTCGATAATTAAAATAAAATGTACTTGAGGAGATCGATTCAGAAACAACATCATATCAAGATGCGGTTGAGAGCATGATGAAGTACATCCAGTGAAAACGGCTTGACATTTATATGATAATTTATGTGTGACAAGATTTGCCCGTAGTAAAAATTACTGTCAACCACCGGTTTCCTCTTAGCATGGTTACACTTGATTTTCCAATTCGAATCATCATCCAGAAATGTCAAAAGCTTCCATTTTGTTCAATTTTTTATGTATAGAAACAATTTATTCTCCTGCTGCAAGCTACAACAATATCCTTGCTAATCCGTACATTTCAGTTGCATTTCATCACCACAGTTCCCTATTGTTTCCAACAATGCAAAATCTAATTCTGGAAAGAAAAAACAATAAACTAAAATTTCACTTTTTTTTTTGTTGAAAATATGATCGTTAAATCAGCCATTTAGTGGTGTTCATCTAGAGATAAAGAGCAATGATACTTCATTCATCAATAATATATGAGATAAAATTTCTATAAAGTTACATGAAAGTGAATCATACATAATTTCCATAAAAACACTTGTATCAAATTAAACCAATGTCATAAATTTATCATATCCACCTTTTCCCTCTCAAGCATTATTAATCTTTTCCCAACACGTTTACGGGTGGGACTTCAGTGACTTTGTGTTGGATGACTTTGGTGACTTTAGTGTATTTTAGAGGAAATAGAGTGATGATAGAATGATTAAAATAAATTATTTTGATGAGAGAGAATTATTGGTTAGGAGAGAGATAGAGACAAAGGCACCGAAAGGCACCGAAGCCAAAGGCACCCAAGTGCTACCCGAGAAATTGAATGGAATGAAAACTTGAGAGGCACAAATTGGGGATTAAATTAGGGACATCAACTAATCGGATTTTTAGGCTGCTTCTTCTAACTCTTCTGGGCTTGAAGTTGATTTATTTTTTGGAATTGAGTTCTTTTTTTTGTGCTTTTTTAATTAAATTTAATTGATAATATTTTTTGCTTAATTAAACCCGGTACCACCTAAGCACTTTTGTGTCAAAATCTAATATTACAAAATTTCATCCAAAAGATTCAAACAACACGGTTGTAGGATCTTCCTTCAAAGGTTAAACCACATATCTTAAAACAAGCATAACTCGAAGAAAAAAAGGGCAAAGTTTATTTTCTTGTGCTTTTCATTAGCAAATACACTACTATGTCATGGCGACAACAACAAATAGAGGAACATACCGTATTTGTTGAAAGTATCTCTTTAATAGGCTATTAGTTGTAAATGGAGGCAGAGAAGAATAGGGGAGCAATTTGTTGGTGTTGGAACAATAGTTGGTCAAATAGTCTTATGATTCTATTCTTTCCTTAAAATGAGTTAAAAAATGAGACAAATTACTTGCATTCGTTTGATTTTTGGTCAATGATACAAGAAACTGGTTTTATGTGAAAAAGACATCGACTATTCCTCAAAATGAAGTTATTGGGTAGACCTCACATGTTTGTGCCCAGATCACTGATATTGGCGGTGGCACGCACACATGTGAGTCAGATAGAACTCCCTATATGCAGAACCGAGAAGACACACCTTATTTTCAAGAGTCCCCTCATCTTCAAATGAGAAAGCACTGAAGATGAGAAAAACACAAGAAGGGAGATGAGGTTGAATTGTGGTAGTTTTTTCTTCTTTTTAACAAAGTCCAAAGTTCAGCTTCTGATAAAGTTCAGAATCTAAATCAATGTTTAGACTTAAATGCAGTGGATATAAAGAGATAGAGAAATATATATATATATATATATATATAGAGAGAGAGAGAGCAATTATCTTGGTTCCTTCCACAATCCGCAAGTAGTCCAGTCCCCTTGTCACTTACAAGAGATTTTTTCATTATAATCACACAAAATTACAATTGTTCAAGCACACATGCAAGAGACTTCCTATGCTCAAGCACACAAGCGCGCGAGATGCTTCTAACAAAGATTACAAAGAATATTGCTTGAATTGAATACTTGATATACAATCAGTGGTGTTCACAAAATACAACACAATTCAGACTCTAAGACTTAAGAATTTCTATGATGTGAAAGCTAATAAGAAATTATAGTGTTTGATGCGTATAGATTTCGACAGAGTAATGACACTTTGAAGATATTGTAGAGTCTTCTCATTTCTTTAAGTCTTCAATCCTTTATATAGAGGTTGAGAGAAAAGAGATGTTTCAAGAATGTCAACGCATCATTAGAGTCGTTAGGGAAGCTTGATCAAACATCATTGATTTGGTTAATGTCCTACGAAATAATGTATTTGAAACCTTTCCTTGATAAGGAATTGACACTACACCATTTGTTGTCTCTAGCAACACTTTTTTAGGGGACGTGTAAAAATTGTCTCCTAAAAGTCGGTAAGGCAACGATTTATGATTGTTGCCAAAAATATTTTCACAACTCCTGATAAATGTCCCCAAAAATACTTTTGGGGACGATTTTGGAACACTATTATTTCTTTGTGACAACCATTAATTGTCCCCTTAGACACTTTTGGGGACGATTTTTGAGCGTTACACTATTATTTCTTTGGTGACAACCATTAATTGTCCCCTTAGATACTTTTAGGGATAATTTTAGATTGTTGCATAAAAATTTGACCAGCATCAAATATTTTGTGGCAATTTTTTCCCTCCAATCTGGCATTGTCAACACAGCTTTGACCACATTTCTAGATTTTTTTTCAAAAAAACTCGAAAATTGGCATAGCTAGGAATCAAACACGCGACCTGTAGGACAAACAAGGCATCCTTTAACCAACACACCCCATACTTTTTGTGATAAAGTTTACTTTTTCTCTACATCAATTCATACTCCATGTCCTGAAAAGGTAACCGTTTATAGAAAGATTATTTATTATGTTATTGTAATTGAGTTAGACTAGATAAATTTTGCTTGTTAATATATGCAAAAAGTTGTTAGTAATGACATCAGTTGGAATGTAGGCAAGTGCCTGAAATTGTTAAGATGCGTGTGTATGGTCTGAATTAGAGCTGTGCGAATTTATGATTATGTTGTTTGGTTGAATTGTGTTTAAGATGCGTGAGCATGGTCAGATTTTGATTGTGTTGCAGAATTTTATGCATAAATTTTGTTTATGTAATTTGTGGTGTTTGTGTGAACTTGTGATTTATTTTTTTTGTTTGTTTTTGTGATGCATAACTTTGCACAAGTTGCAGAAACTTAAAAGTGAGCTTGTAATGATAGAATATGGAAGGGAAAAGTGTAAAACAAATTTCCTATTTACGATTCTATTTTGAGTGTGTTTTACTTGTTGTTTTGGTTTATTTTTGTGCAAGGTATAACTCTTGTTGATGTCTTGATTGTCATTTGAATCAACAATATTTACGGTCGATGTATTTTGTTTTATTTACTTATGCAGCAAGGTATCAATGAAAATGTTGAAAATGATGACATATATGAGGAATTTCAAGAGAAAGACGTAGATGATGAATTTCTCGAGGACAACATAGGTGATGAATTTCAAGATGACAATATAGATGATGAACTCCAAGAGGATGACCTAGATGATTAAATTCAAGAGGATGATATTAGTGATGAATTTCAAGTGGAGGATATGGATGATGAATTCCAAGACAAACTTGAATGAGTTGGATTGTTTTTTTTTTGGGTTAATATGTCTTTACCCCCCATGTAATTTGGGTGAGTTCTGGTTTACCCCTCTGTAAACAAAAAGTTTGGATTCCAACCTTGTAATTTAAGATTCTTTCGTTTTAGACCCAAAGGTCATCTGACTGGACAAAATGCTGACATGGCATGCTGACTGACGCACTGACTGTATAATTAATTTTGTTTTTTATTTTTTTAAGGGCACACGTTGCATTTTGCCTATTTTTTAAAATAAAAAATAATATAAATGAAATTATATTAATTTAAAAATCTAAAAATTAATTTTTGAAAATAAAAAAATCGTAAAAAACAATATGTTTTCGAAAAAAAACCGAATTTTCTAAAAAAAAATTAATAACTCTGAAATTTAATTTTTAAAATAATTTCTTTTTAGAAAAACAAATTTGAAATTAAAAAAAAGTTCAGATTTTTCTACCAAAAATATGTCCACAATAACGATTAAAGAAGAAAGAAAAAAGGAAGATTAACTTGAATCCCTATCAACTTATAGTAACTAATGAAGATTCAAGGCATATGAGAAAACTATAATACATAATTGAAGTCGTATCATGCAAGAGTTCTTGGAGAAAACGATGATGACCCAAAAACCAAAACTTGTACCTCAAATATTTAACACTTGTGAATCACATATTTATATACACAATAGTTAAGCATAGTAGTTCAAGTCCCATAGCAGTAATTAAGAATAGGGTTAAATGTGTATTTAAATCTTGCACTTTTGCTCAATTTTGGCATTGGTCCATGCGCTTTTTTTTGTTTGACATTGATCCTTGCACTTTCTAAAACTTTTGGCTTTAGTCCTTCTGTTAACTCTCAGTTAAAAAAAATAATCTAAAAAAAAAATTATAAATTCTGAAATTTAATTTTTAAAATAATTTTTTTTTAGAAAAACAAATTTGAAATTAAAAAAGTTCAGTTTTTTTTTACCAAAAATAAAAAATTCTGAATATAATTTTTTTTAATTCAGATTAAAATATGAAATAAAATTTTGAAAATTATATAATCTAAAAAAAATCGATTTTATTTTAATTTTCAAAATATTAATTTCATTTTTTTAAAAAAATAAATCTGAATTTGTTTCTGATTTTTCGAATTTTTTAAGTTTCAAAAAAAAAATCTTACTTTTTTTTTCTTCTGATTTTTTCAATTTTGAAAAAAATAATCTGAATTTTTTTTCTATTTTTAAATTAATATAAATGAAAAAATAAAAAAAATAAAAATATTTTATTATACAATCAGCGTGCCACGTCATCATGTTTGCACAATCATATGATCTCTGGGTCTAAAACGAAAGAATCTTCAAATTATAGGGTCTATTTCGAAAGAACCTTCAAATTACAGTGTTGGAATCTAAACTTTTTTTTTTTTAACTTTTTACAGGGGGTAAACTGGAACCCGCCCAAATTACAGGGGTTAAAGACATATTAACCTTTTTTTTTGGATTGTAGTTGAACCATTAAACTTGACCAAACTATGATTTTGTTATTTTGTTAGGCTCATGCTTCGAAACATAAAAGTTATTAGGTAATATTCGACATTTTGATTACTATAATGTATTGAATTAATGTCTGAACAATTTTGTTATAATACACCATTTGAGGATGTATTGCTAAATTTGATCATTTTTTAGTTATAATTGATAATTTTTGCATTGCCTTTAAGCTATAACTACTTTTCAAATTGGATAATTGTATGTCATTATTAGTGAAGGAGAATTGTAGATGAATTATCTCCAACATCCCATGTGGATTTGTATGAAGCTGCAACTTTGTCTCTTTGAAAAAGAACGACACTACAACATTTATCATTTATAACAACAATTGAAAAGTGTTGCCAAAACTACGAAAAGCGTTGCCTAAAAGTATAGTGGACGTTTTCTGTGTGTCTCCTGTGTGAGCGTCGCCTATTGTCTAAGGGGACGTTTTTTCATGATCTTTGGGCACACTTTTTCAAAACATCGCCTAAACCATAGGAATTAGGGACTATTTTCTGGGGATTCTGAGGGGACATTTTAAAATGTTGCCACAGATGGCTACAATTAATAATTGTTGTCTTAAATTTGAATCAGTAGAAAAAAAAACGTAGCCATAGCTTATAAGCAACAATTTTAGAGTGTCCTCTTCAGAACCATCATAGTTTGAACTTGTTGAAACTTCTGCACTAATTAGTCTTCAACTATTCAGAGTCTGAGTTAGAGAGTCTAAGTGATTCAGTTTCTGAGTTGACTTCAAATTCTGACTTGATTCCTAGTTTTTCTAGAAAATTCTTTACTCTACATTTGTTCTTTTAGAACCAGTACATGATAAAGACATTATTCTTTTTGTCTATGGTCCTGTAGACTTGAACAAATATTAACATATCCAATTGATCTTTTAATAATTTCTTATCATAAAAAATCCAAAGACATTGTTTAAAACTTATTTTGTTCCAACAAGGACAACTAACCTTGTCTCGATCTGGTATGCTAAGGCCCTGTATCATGGTGTTACTTATGTAGTTTCCAAGTCTTGTTGGTTTAGGAACTTACTTTTGGAGCATCATTGTCCCTTCACATAGACTATTTTAATCTATTGTGATAATATAAATTGTAGTTTATCCTTCCAACGACCTCGTTCAGCATCACCATTCGATGCACATTAAGATGAATATTCATTTGATGCGTGAGAAAGTTGCTCATGGTGAGGTCCAAGTATTACATGTTCTTTCTCATTACCAAATTTCTGACATCTTCATGAAGAGACTTCCACTGAAAATCTTTGATAATTTTTGGGATAGTCTCAACATTCGGTCACCTCCTGTTTCAATTAAGAGGGTGTATTAATATGGTTAAATGATTCTAGTAAAATCTGCTCGTGCAAAGAATTATGTAAGCTTTGCCATTGATCTAGTTCGTTTGCTCTACTTTTTTAAAATCTATATAATCTCATGCCAAGTAGTTTGCTCTGGTAGATTATAAATTTTTGAAAAAATGGCATTTTTTTATCCACTTTTAACTAATTTTGGTTGAATACTTATTTATTTGCTTATTTGAGTATACTTAATATGATGGCAAATCCATCATGGGTAAATAAAAATAAATTCTTTTGTGCAAATTCACTTTGTAATTATAAATAAATTATTGTGCAATTCTATCATACTACTAAAAAATTGAAAATGGCGACGGGCAAAATCCGTCTCAAAAACATGGAATTTCCGTCGCTAAACAGACTACAGACGAATTTAGGTCTGCTAAGCTATTTAGAGATGGATTGTAGATTCCGTCTCTAAGCTATTAATTTATATGAAGTGTATCCTGGTCATGGGTAATTTTTTTTATCAAACTACTAATTTTAACAGGAAGAAGAGGTTAGATTCCACTAAAAAAAGAATGCATTATTCTAATTAGAGAAATTAATGCATAAGGGATAGCCAAAACCAAATACAATCGTAAGTAGAGAAATTTTCTAGACATCCAATCAATAATGGATATATTCTTCTGTGGATTAGTCCTAACAATATTATATTGAAATTGAAAAGAAGGCAAAGCTATACTAGTAGCCATGTAGGTCCTTCATCATCGAGTGTGGGTGTAACCTTATATTAAAAAAGTCACACATATATTTTTTTCTCTTTACTACCAGCTATGATAATTTCCTGATAAGGCTAATTGAAACCGAGAGGAGGTAGAGGATTCAAATTCTTCATTGATTGATTGCTTTTTTATTTTTGACCAATGTTGCTTTATGATTTGAGTGAGTTTGTGGCTGTTAGTTAGATGGGATTGAGAGTGAAGATTTCATGTGGATTGAATTTGGGAATCATGGAATGTGGTCCGTTACAAATGTCTGTACTTAGAGTTATTAATTGTGTTTAAATTTTTTGAGTGGTTAATGTTATGCTCTTTTTATATAAAAAAAACTACTAAATACTCTCAGAAAGTTGTACTATACTTGTATATGTTAATAAGTCCATACCCTCCTAATATTTAAACGAGGGTTGGTTTGGAATTAAATGCATTTATCTATCAAGTGCAAACAACTATTTGTTCTCAATAATGATTGCTCTATATAATGCTGAAACTTACCACTACTTTTGTACTCACTTTGAACCTCAACTTGTTCACTAAATTCCCTTCGAGAATTGCTCTTCCAAACAAAGAGTGCTTCTCACGAAGAATAATTTGTTGTTTTTGTGATCATCCATTGGATCACTTTTAAAAATATATATGCTCTTTGATCCACCCAAAGTTCTAAAAATCACTAGCACACCTTTTTTTCCACCTTCAACATCACCATCTCATGAAAACCTTCTCATTTACTACCAAAAACAGAATGGCTATATACTAAGAAAAAGAAGAAAAAGCAGTAGCCTTCCATCACCATCAAAAGCATGTACTTTTACTGGTGCAGTGGGAGACGATGCACAAGAGAAGGCTGAAGACGCTAAAAAAATGGAACACCCTCATGACGAGGTAGGGAACACAACGCCGTTCAAAGAGTGCTATGATCTTTGAGGCTGTGCAACAAGATTCTAGAGCTTCCTTGGGCATGGGTGGAATCAGTAAATAGGTAATGAAACCTGTTGGAACATTGGTGTGAAGATGGAAAGAAATTGAAAGGTTGGAAGATTAAACACCAAGTAATTAAACTTTGATAGTGTTGTGTGAATTGAAAAAATAGAGTGTGGGGGTTCCACATAAAATAGAACACACACATTAGTAGTGTTTAAATAGTGATATTTAATTTTAAATACCTGATAATGATGAAAATAATAACTATTATTATTCTTTATTCATGGATATCACTTCCCATAATTTTAGGTTATGTTTGTTGTGATAAGATTGAGAATCCAACTGAGTTTCCTATCTTTCCTTCATTAGTTTGTTTCAGCTAATCTTATAAGTTTGTTTCTTTTTGAACTTATCCGGTTAGTTTGTTACTTGAGCTGATCTGTGGGTTGCTTAATTTTTAAGTTTACTTAATTTGTAAGTTTCTCCAAATTAGTTACAAACTCTCCCTATAAAAGGAGAGCTCAGCTACTTTAAAAATCACACCAAAGAATTTCATTGAGTTGTCGGGAACTCTTTTTCTTTTCTCTCTTTCTTGACTTGTGTTGACGAGTCTTTCTTCTCTTCATCTTCTTTTTCTGTCCCTTCGGAATTAAGAGTGTTCTTAAGACCATAGTCCCTTCGGTTTAATGTCCCTTCAAAATTAAGAATGATCTTAAGTTCATAGTCCGTTCGATATTTTTATGGCCTTCAGAATAAATAATAATTTAAGATCATAGTCCCTTTTTCGGTATAATGTCCTTTCAAAATTATGAATGATCTTAAAATATATTCTTCTTCGACTCTTGAAGAAGTTAGACGTTAGAATGGTGTAAAACCATATTTGAGTGATCATAGTATCATAGTTGGAGAAGTTAATAATTAGAATGGTGGTAACAACATATTTGAGTGGTCTCAGCACCATAATAGAGTGGTAACAGTGCCATATTAAAGTGGTTTCAGTATTAAAAAAATGGTCTTGGTACCATATTGGAGGTGTAATTCTCGAACGGTTTTCTACAGTGCAGTAGTTAATCGAACAATTGTAGCTGAACTTGTTTTATCCTGGAGGCGGCGTGGTTGATAGTCTCTCTTGCACAATTTTGGGCAGTGCCAAGAAACGTCGTAAAGAAAGCGACCTGGTCGTGACTCAACCTAGTAACAACTTCTATTTTGGTACACACACGAAAACTAATGCGGTTTGTTTTAAAGATTAAGCTAACTTAATCTTTAAATCACTCCGTAATATCTTCGGTGGTGATTTCGATTTTATTAAAGGTACTTTTCTGAATGAAAAAAACAACATTTATTGTCTAGGGAAGCAAACTACCTGACATGGGATTATATAGATCTTCAAAAATAGAGCATAAGAACTGGATCAATGGCAAAAATTAACATAAATATATACATAATTCATTGGATGAGTAGATTACCAAAATCATTAAACCAAGTACTAGGAAGTTAGCCGTAGCTTAACATATTAATTTTAGTGATTCTAGTTGCAAAAGATATATACAAAATATATTTGTTGTTGTTGTCAGGAAAAAAAATGATTTAACGAAAAATAATTTAACATTTTTAAGTGACAAAAAATATATTCTTTTTTGACCCAAGCCTGGACGGACTGCGACGTCGCGCGTGTGAAATATATATATATTTTTTAAGTGCTCACTCGTTCGTAAAAGTGGGTACCCCAAGGGCAAACCCTTGTAGGCCACCCCCCACTTATATAAACACTTAATCCGTAGTATGGCTCTCCAACGTAGAACATTTTTAAGTCATACCAACACTAGCTCTGTTTATTCTTTCCAACTTTTCCACTATATCTTGCTAGTGTTCCAACAATAAATTTTGGAAAACTAGCATTTTTATCCACTTTTAACTGATTTTGGTTGATTACTTATTTATTCGCCTGAATTTGATTTAAGTAGACTTACTGAATGTTTGGTTATGCGGTGAGAAGAATTGATTTTGAGTGAATTGATTCCATAAAATTGATTCTGACGAAAAGTGGGTTGAAAGTGAAGTGATTTGTGTTTGAATACATTTATGTGAAAGTGAATTGAACTATATTTGTGTGTGAAAATCAATTCTAAAATCAAAAGCTATAAATCCTAGATTCAAGTAGAATCAATTTTAGAGGCAAAATCAATTATACTCGAAAGCAACCAAAACATGATAGATTCAAATTCTACACATTCAAAATCAATTTTGGCCCTTCTAGAAGTGAAACCAAACATATTGTTAATATGGTGACAAATCCTCTTTAGATTAAGGAAATCTTATTGATGATTGTTATTTCTTCCTCATGGGTAAAAGTTTTATTGTGCAATTCTATCATGGCTAAATATAAATAAATTCTTTGGTGCAAATCCACTTTGTAAATATAAAAGAATTATTGTGTAATTCTATATCAAACAAAATATATATGAAATCTCTCCTTCCTCAAAAAAAATATATGAAATCTATCCTGATCATGGGTAAAACTTTTATCAAACTACAATAAAATAATTTTAACGGGACAATTAGGTTAGATTCCTCAAAAAAAAAGTTGAGGTTAAATTTAGTGCAAGAGACAGACTCTCAATGTGGTGAGCTAACATTTAAATTTCCGTCTGGAGAGTTGATCAAATTTAGTGCTCGACTCATTTACCTAAAATATTGTCTCTAGTAGAGGAAGCCAGTATATATAAAATTAAAGGGATTATCATGTAGTATTGTCACCCTTCATTTGACTTATACATCCCAAATTAGTTGGTTAATCTGCAATAATATTTAGGGTTTCATTGCTAAGATATAATTTCTAGACTGAATCAATAAAAGATATATTATTCTGATTAGAGAAATTAATGCATAACGGATAGCCGAACCATATAATATTTGTGTAGACCAAATACAATCTTCTGATTAGAGAAATTTTTCTAGATATCCAATCAATAAAGGATATATTATTCCGTTATCCTTTTCAACGTTTTCCTGCTTTTATCAAAGTTATATTCTATTGAAAATTGAAAAGAAGGCAAAGCTATACTAGTAGCCACTTAGGTCCTTCATCATCGAGTGTGAGTGTAACTTTATATTGAAAAAGTCACACATATATTTTTTTCTTTTTATTACCAGCCATGATTAATTGCCTAATAGGGCTAATTGAAATCAAAAGGAGGTACATGATTCATATTCTTTATTGATTGATTGGTTTTTTATTTTTGACCCATGTTGCTTTATGATTTGAGTGAGTTTGTGGCTGTTAGTTGAATGGAATTGAGAATGGAGATTTCATGTGGATAGAATTTGGGATCATGGAAGTGGTCCATTGCAAATGTGTGTACTTAAAGTTATTGATTGTGTTTGTTTTAATTTTTTTTGAGTGGTTAATGTATTATCACATTATGCTGCTTAATTAAAGTAGACAGTAGTACATCTTAATTTAACTCATTTCATTTTATGACGAGTGACATCAACTTCATATTATGACAGTAGTACATCTTTAATTGGCGTACCGCACCAATTCAAGTCCCTGATACTGGATCTTATAGCTTGTGTTTGGTTGTGTGGTGGTGATAGTTGATTTTGATTTTGTAAAATTGATTTTGGTTAAAAGTAATTTAAACTAAAAGTGAGTTGTGTTTGTATACATTTATGTAAAAATGAGTTGAACTATAGATTTGTGTGTGAAAATTATCAATCCTAACTTTATTCAGAATCAATTCAACTCGACATCAACCAAACATGTTACTAAAATAAAATAAAACAACTAGTTCAAATGAGTAAAAAAATGAGCGGTTTCAACTCATCAAATGGTATTGACCTTGTGTTTTCACCGCCGGTTCTGATTTTCTTAAATACACTTTGTCCTACAATAATCGACACCGATAAAAATACTTGATGTGTGGAGCAAATTAATCAAGCAACCAATACCAAGTGGATAACAATTATAACCGCAAGCAAAAAAATTAATAACAGCAAGAGAGAAGTGAAAAAAAAGAACACAAGAGAATTTGTTTACCTAGTTCGGTCCAATACTGACCTAGTTTGGGGAAGAGAGCAACTCTCTGTTCCATTATAATGATGAGTAACTTTACAAAAGAGATATCAAAGGGTTACAAAAAATTAGTTTTCAAACCTAATTCTACCTAAAGTCTCAATCTCTTCCCGTGACCAAGAGACTCAATCCTAATAGTGTTTTAATCAAGGTGAATCAAAACAATCCCAACCCTAGTGTTTGTTGCCAAGATAAATCTCTATAAACCCTAGTTTGTTGTTTGTTTCTAAACCCTGTTTTTCTACTCTCTACTTTCTTTTTATCTGATACAAGGTCTATATTTATAGAGAAATAAAACCCTCAAAATTAGAAACAAATCTCACGTTGAAAATACGCTTTATTTTAATCCTTCAGCACAAAATCGTGGCCCGATTTCTACAAACCGTGACCCGATCTTGGCATATTCTGAAACATCAATTTTGAGTTAAAAACAACATTATCCTTCGTAAAAATCCTTTAACATAACAACCGTCAAAGAAAAAAAAAACCTTCAAAAGAGTTACTTTATTTAAAACAATATTTAAGATATGCCCGAACGACCAATATGTTTCATGTTATATACACGACTAAGTGTATAATCTTCGTAATGACCGAGTTTCCATTTCAACTTCTCCTGCACAACAATTTGCAAAAAAAAAAATAAAATTGTACAACAAATTGCAACATTCCCACACCTGATATTATATAATGCTTATACTTACCACTACTTTTCGTACACCAAAGATTCTCCAAATAATATTGTACACAAAAAATAATATTGCAAGCAACTATTTGTTCTCAATATTGCTTTATATAATGCTGAAACTTACCACTTCTCTTCTCTTGTACTCACTTTGAACCTCAATAACAACTTGTTCACTAAATTCCCTTTGAGAATTATTCTTCCAAACAATGAGTGCTTCTCATAGTGAATAACTTGTTGTTTTTTTGGACATCCTTTGTATTAGTTTTAAAAATATATTGGCTCTTTGATCCTCCCAAAGTTCTAAATATCACTAACAAACCTTTTTTTCACTACCAATATCACCATATGAAGAAATCCTTCTCATATACTACCAAAAACAAAGTGGCTAAACACTAATAAAAAGAAAGAAAAAAAAGCAGCAGCTTTACACCACCATCTTTGGCAATACTTTTATTGTACAAGAATGAAGGGGGAGAGTGTAGTTCAGTGATTAGAGAAGAAATGGATTTCTGCTTGTGCAAAGCAATGCAATTCTAAGCATGTGTAACCATTTCTTCACTCACTGAACTACACTCTGCCCCTTCAATTCCATCTTTGCTCTTCATTTTGGACTTAACCCAATCCACAATGTTTTCCCCTTCATCAAATTCTTCATCTGCCACATGCTTTCCACTTAAAATTTCCATTAACACCACTCCATAGCTGTAAATATCAATCTTGCCATTAACTTGGAGGGTATCAACATATTCTGTAAAAAAGAAAAACTTATATTATAGTTGTAGTATTTTGATACATATATTTATTCTTTTTTACTTCTTTATCTTTTACAACTTATACCTGATGAAATCTCCACGCTTCCTTCAATCTCCGAATTTGATCTCTCGCAAAACAATCTCACCGGTTCTATTCCTACATACACGGGTAGGAATTGAACCAGTGAGATTGTTTTGCGAGAGATCAAAGGATGCGTGGAGATTTCATCAGGTATAACTTGTAAAAGTTTTCGATGAAGGGGAAAACATTGTGGCAGATCAAAATCATATGAGCATATCCTAACTGCCAAAACTAATTAATTTATTGAGAGAAGTCCTAACTGTTAGGTAGTGTACATATCCTAACTGTTACATAATTAATTTATTCCTTCACCAAAAAAAAAACATAATTAATTTATTCAAAATCTATTATTATCGGTGCAGAATCAAACATACACTAATGCATGTTAGGTAGTGTACATATCATAAATCCAGTTGATGCCTGTTTTATCTAGTTATGTAAATAATTTGACTTAAATCATATGAGCATAGTATAAGGTACCTTACCTCATTGGAATGATAAATGGAGGACCATATTGGTTTGGTAAACATCACTTTCAAACTCTCTTTCTTATTTGTTTTCTTTTAACTTTATTCCCCTTCTACTTTGTTCCCAATTTTATTTTATCTTTTAGTTTTTTATTTTCTCCATGTCTACAAGGCTTCAATATTCTCTCCCTCTTTGTTGAAGTTGAAGATCAATTTCAAAATTATCATCAAAGGAAATTTGCATTAAATTCTTAATATTCAAATTTATTTTGTTAGAGGCTGACCTAATCTTCATCACTCACGTGTCTCACAACTAACAATCCAACCCCTCACTCACTCTATATGCCTCTCACTTCATAACTTTGGCATTTTAATTCTATTGTCTTTGTCCTCCACTCATTCTCTCATATATCTTCTTTCTTAAAGAATAGAGAGACTTTAACACTTTCACTTGCAATATTTTTCATGGTCATTCCAATTTCATGCCCATGCTTCAGATCCAATGTAGTCAATCGTTACTAAAATCTAGGTTTAGCACAGTTAGCAATATATATAAATCCATTCTCTTTCATATCTTCCTCTCGCTTTTGTATCGAAACTGGTTGATTGCTTGAATGCATGCCAACAGAAAAGCTACACTCGATCAACTTTACACGCTACAAGAAGATGCATATCTCTTGTTGTGATGATTATTCTACTTCCCAGACCAAACTAGTCGTGGCTTCCACACAAAGCCTTTTGTTGTAATGATGTGAATGAATTGGACCAACTAAAGGCTTTGTGTGGAAACCACGACCGGTTTGGTCCGGGTAGTAGAATAATCATCACAACAAGATATATTCATCTTCTTGGATTGTGTAGAATTGATCGAGTGTATAGAATAGAAGAATGGACAAAAGTGAATCTATTAAGCTTTTCTGTTGGCATGCATTCAATTAATCGACCAGTTCCGATAGAAATATTTTCTACACATTCAACAAATGTGGTTGCTTATTGTGGGAGATTTCCACTAGCACTTGAAGTTCTTGGGTCCTATTTGTCCTATATTGTACAGAAGGGTTTGGGATTGCAGAAAGCAAGTTTATTTGGGTTTTTTTTATTAACTTCATTCATATTAAAATTATAATTATATGCTATTAAATTTTTAGCATCGTTTTATAAAATTGGTATTATGATGTCAAAGGTGTATGTATATTCTCTGATGAAGAAACTCTATAGTGAGAAGATTGAATAATTTTTTTTTTGAAGGAAGATTGAATAAAATTATTCCCCTCTATTTTGGTGGCAGCACATGCATTTGTATAACTGAAAAATATATTCTTATTGGCTACTTACAAGAGGAGGATAATACCATATTTGATTTTTTGTAATATTATTTATATCTGTTTAATTAGCATTGGGTATGAAACCTTTGATTGGATGCTCTAATATTGTTGGATATTCATGAAATTTGAGATAAAAGAATTATTTTATCTTAGCTTTAAATCTGCCTTAGTTTGTTAAGTTGCATCACAATATCTTAGAATTGTGTCCTGTACTCAAAAACAATAAAAAACAAATAAAAAAAAAAAAGTGATAGAATAATGAAGATTTAGTTTAACTGGATAATTTGATACTTCATTACTGTTTCACTTCTAGCATTTATGTTGGATTCTTTTACATTATTAGATAAGGAAGTATGAAAATTGCTCTCTAGGCACCTATGGTTTGCTATATCAGACACTCTGAACTGACGAATATACTTTTAGTAACAGTTAATTACCGTTACAGAGATTTTATAAATCAGTTAAACATATTTTAAAAATGATTTAACCGATCTAAAAAAGTGTAGAACGGCAATTAATTACCGTCTTATAAACGGTAATTGCATCCCCCCCCGATAACGCGACCTGAACAGGGACACTAAGATGTTGAAACTTGGAAGGTCCTTCGACTAGTAACGTAAAAAAGGGATATTTATATCTCACTTTAACTACTTTTATTTGTTTTCTTTTTTCTTTTTAGAATTTAGATACTAATTTATTCTTAGTTGATTACTACAACCACTTACAAACAATAATAATAATAGTGTAACATCAAGTTTAAATAAAGTTCTTTCATGTGCATGTTTTCGTTCGATTGGTGTTGTAAAATAGGTCTGTGGATAGGGCGGTTGGTGACTAGGAAGAAGAAAAAAGCATATGGGGGGTGGGATCTTTTTTATCCTAATCATTGTTTGAATATGTGATTTGGAATACGTCCCGAAAATTGAATTGGAATCCGGAAGATTGTTTTATAAGGTAATGCAATGGTGTTTTAGAGTTTATGTGGGAAATGTTGTGTGTGTTTCTTTGTTGCTTTTGGGAGTTTACTGCTATAGGAGTACTTGTTTTCTTGTATTAGCTTAATTTGATAACATTTTGTATTTGGATCGGTGTATTATCAATAAAATTTGCCGTTTCAAAAAAATATAATAAGAACGTGCATATTTTCTGATGCAAACCTTCAGCATTTTTTTTTAATTTAGTATTATCTTAATTCTCTCAGACAATCGATTTCCTACACTAGTTAGAAATAAATGTTGTCTTTTTTCAATTTATTTTTCTGAATTTTCAACTGTCCAAATTTTCAAAGTGTTGTTATCAATTTATTTTGTTATATTTTCTAAAGCGACTAATCATAAAATAATTTCTAGCATACACTATTAATAAGATAAGAAAGCACAAGGGAAACAAACTAAGTTGTAGACTTGGCTGGAGGGCAAGATTTCCTCTTTATATCAATTTCGGTTTTCTATAATTTTGGTTTCCTCTTTCGTGAGTAAATAAAAACTTAGTTTTTTTGATAAAATAAAAGCTTTGTTCTGTGCATTTACTTTTCTTTTTTATTAATCCATATAAATTAAACATGTCATTATCCATTTTTATGAACTTTTGCTTTGCACATGTTACGATGCAGTGAGATAAAAGATATAACAAGGAATCTCACTAAAGAACATTTTTTTAATTAATTCACTCAAATTATTGCCTCTTTTTTCTTCTTCTGTTTGCCTCATTACATTGTAACACTAAAAAAAAAAAAATCAATATCGCGCATGTGAATAGCTAGCTAGCTTCATGAACCATAAATTATTGTTTTTCCTTATTCAGTTACTCACCAATATACTTCCTCTCCTCTGTTTTACATGCCAAAGTAACTCAATAATTGTTCATGAAAAAGAAAAAGTAACGCAATAATTTACTTTTGGCCTTGACATTAGAAATTTACATATACACCCTTCATGTGTTTTAGATAGAGACGTGTCAAAGAGGTACAATTACCTACATTTGGTCTAGATTACTAAGCAAACCAAATACATTAGCACCTCACATAATTCATATTAGCAATCATTTTCTGCAAGAAAAAACGAAAGTAATTTGTAAAATTTCTCCTCATCATATATAAATTCCCTTGTAAACAGTAACAAAAAAAGTACAATTTCTCCTTTAAAATAAGAATATAGAAAATGAACTCTAATCCGAATTACCCTCACAAACTTTTAACCATATATTACTATAAACCAATAAATAGATTATTTTGAAATTGAAAAATATTATATTCATGTAATTTAGTGATTGTTTTTGGAAAAGAGAAATGCTAGCAACACTCTCTTTTGAACACTCTCTCTAACACTCACTCTTTTATTGGATGAAATTCATGCATGTCCCACCACTGTGTCAGTTCTATTTTCAAAGTGTACATTCACAATGATTTAAACCAATAAAAGAGTGAGTGTTAGAGAGAGTGTTCAAAAGTGAGTGTCGGTAGCATTCCTCTTTGGAAAAAGATCATCATGATCCCATCACTCAACTCATTTTTTTCTAGATAAAAACTCAATATGCCCTTTTTTCCGAAGGTTTTTTTTTTGGGTAAGCTATTGACTATGACTATATTTTATGTGAATGATCTTATCGCATTTAGGCATGGTAATGGAACGGGGTGGGGATGAGTTTTACCTTCCTCTCCCCATACTCTACTCTCAAATACTTACCCATTACCCTACCCATATCAAATGGGGATGAGAAATCGAATCTCATTCCCATCCCCGACGGGTTCAGGTATCCCCGCCCCATCCCCATCACTGCAATGGGTGTTTTTTTAATAAAAAAAGAAGTATTTGCTAGTTGCAGGCGCAATCTTGTAATGCATTATTCAACAAAGAGATGATGTCGATTTATTGATATGGTGATGGAGAAGAGAGGGACCGAGGTTGTGAAATGTGGATGAAGTAGAGAGAGAACTCAAAGAAGTAAATGTCGTCTGACAAAGTGAGATTTTGATTGCGTGAGTGAAATAATTTAGGGTTTGAGTTTTTATTTATACAAAAGGGATAATAAATTAATTTTCTACATTCGGGACGAGTTTGGGTATGGGTTCGGGGTGGATACTTTTATCCCCATTACCCGTCCCGTACCCGTGTTTTGAGATCGGGATAACCCATACCCAAACCCATTCAAAGCGGTAGAAAATCGTTAATTTAAGTTTGGTTCAAACGGATATACACAGGATTTTATTGTCATGCCTAATTGCACTCTCCTACTTTTTTGCGCTCTATTTTTGGATTATCAAATTAAAAATTGAAGAGATTTTGAACGTACTTTATGTTTTTGAAAGATAAAATCTAAAATGCAACCGGATACTTGAGAAGAGAATAAGGTGCGAATAAAATTCACTACTTTTTTTTAGTTTCTTTCAATAAAAACATTTATAAACTACAACTAAAGTATATTATAATGTTTCATAAAGTATAATTATGTCATGGTCACTCCAATTAATCTAATTAAAGTGTTTATTTTTTTATTTTTTTTTATTTTACCATGTTACTTTGATTACTTGTCAGCTAATATCATTAGTTTAATACTTCATATTATTTTAAATTATTTTATATTTCATATAATATATCGATATGGTCATCTCCGCAACATATTTTAAATAGAATGAACCACAATGATATATCACATTTATTTGGTTTTAACCGTCTGGTTCTCATGAGAAAAGAGTCATGGTAATCTGGTGTCTGATCAGGAGGTAAGTAGAGTTTGACCAAAATTTGTTACCAGACTCAGGTTCTCCTTAGCAATTCATCCTTTGTTGGAGTTTGTTAACCACTTGAGCTTATTTGTTTGGTTAGTCAACTGTCGTTTTTTTTAACAGCAAAATTTATTATATAATATATACGAGAAGTATAAAGAGTATTTAACCCATAAATAAATAAATAAAAGTACAAGGGATAATCGTCTCATAAAAAACAAACACCCTACATCAAGAACTAACACAAAGAAATAACTTTGTCAAAGCATGTGATAAGGGATGCAATGAGACTAGCAAATAAGAGTAACGTGTTCCATATATCCACTGTCATGCATAAAGAAAACTCACTCATAGTAAATAACTTTTGATTATAGTGTGATCCTTTGTGTGTGAGATTTCACAAATTACAATTTTTATTACGATGAGATTTTACAAATCACAATGTTTCACCGTAATTTCAAAGAACTTATCGTGATACTAAGTATGCCCTAAACATTTTAGGTTAAATATATCTTTGATTCAACGATTCAAATTGTAATCACCAATTTATATTCAAAATTTGAAAATTTTAATTTGGCTAGCCTAGCCAATAATTCATTCTAGACTGTATAAATTTTATGAATTCTTATCCTACCTTTCACCCAATTATAAAAACCATACCTTTAACCAACATGAACCACATCTACCCGTGATAAAAGGACGTATTTGTTTTGCCATAAGAAGGAAAAGGAATCAATATCATTTCCCAAAAGATTTGCAGATCGCACTATGAGGGGATTATGATGCCATTCCTTACCTGCAATAACTGATGATGATAGCTATTTAACCAATACAATCAAAAATAAAATAATTCACTCCGATGGTATCATAGTATTTCCATGCAAACATTGTTATGTGCCTCTTTTGACTCCTAATTTCATTGAGCATTCATAATAAATATTTTAATAATTCGAATTCATAAAAAACAAAAAAAAATCGAAATAGGTCAATTTTTTAAATAAAAAAATGGATCTTAGTTGAGAGCATGAGAAACAATAACTTCTTGATCTTACTATGGAGGTGGGATTCCAAAGCTAATAGTAAAATCTTGGGAAAGGTAACACTCATATGAAAATTGGGAAACAATAACTTATGCATGAGAAATTTGGGATTCACTTTTAATCTAGCACTGAAAAAGGTGGTTTTGGGAACTCTAACTATTTATATCGTTCGAAATGAAATGTAAACAAATATTAACAGCTTATATTTTTTTTTGTGGTGGCTGGGGTTCAAACCCAAAAACCTTGCATATTTAATGCATTGTCTCTGCCAACTGAGCTAAGCTCACGAGAGCAACTTATATCTTATTTAGTGCATAGTATATCTACCTCTAATTTAAAAATGTTCTTAAGACATTGTTTGAGAGCCTGCAAGATATAACCTATTGTAGGGAAATGCTAACTAGTGGCTTTGAGATACTATATAGAAATGTTGTATTGGATAGTTTGGAAAAGATGTAGTGCACAAAAATATGTATTTAGTACTTTTTTTTTTTATGCATTACTTTAACAAGTCATAATTCAATCAATTTGAAGTCACGATTTAGTGTTTCTCAATGTAAATTTCCTAATTTTGGACCCTTAACATGTATAGTTAGGAAACAAGTTAGCAAGACTTTGAATTTAATTTGTATTGTTAAGATGAAGTAGCTAGCTAGTTATCAATTAACAGTGAACAAAAGGAAAATAAAAAATTGAAATGGAACTCTCTTTTGCAATAAAGGAGATAGAAGAGCAGTCAGAATGGGGAACTTGATTTGTTTCCCCCTGTGGACTTTGTCACGCAAGCTCATATGACAATATTTTTCAACATTCAATTTTTAGAACAACTTTTGTTGCAGTTCAATAAGCATCAGTGATCAAACGGAGGAAAACTATTTTCCATGTTTTAAGAATAATATGCTTTAAGAATACTTTGCTTTAAGAACATCTTAAGGGACGAGAAAACTGTGCTTAAAGAATACTTTTAAGAATACTATGCTTTTGCGTAAAAAAGAAAAGAAAAGAAAAAGAAGAATGAGTTATATCGTACGGGTTGAATACTTTTAAGAATACTTTTATGAATACTATGCTTCTATGTAAAAATGAAACAGAATGAAACATATTCAAGGATTCCTTTTACTACTTTTTATGTACAGTTATGTCATTTGGGTAAATCGTTACAATTACAAATAAATTCTTTAATTTAATCCAAAGAAAGATGAGGAGCTATGGAGTGGACTATTATAGTCAATACAACGAGCCTTCAAGTTATCAAGTCACCATGGTCTGTAACGGAATGATGAAGCTTCTTTTGGAAGTATCCTTGATTAATGAATTATTGAAATAGTTAAATAGGGAAACAACACTTATCGGTATTTTTCTTACTCAATTTTCGAGAAATGATTTTTGAATATTCATTTTGTAACAATTTTTATGACAACTTTCTTTCACACACTCATATTATGTTCTCATTTTATCTCTATTGCTTTGGTTTCGTGCTAAGATCTACATTTGTTTGTATATTCTAGTTGTCCTACAAGTTGTTTAAGAAATGGTTGTTCAAATAACATTCCTTTTTTTTTTTACTCCAAGGTGAAGTAGAAAGGGAAACAACCCTTCCGGTATTTTTTTACTCAAAGATAAAGTGGTGAAATGGTTAAAGAGGGATACAACACATCCAGGAAGAATCACTCCCGTCTTAATCCACCTAAAATCGAATACCAAACTTTACCAACCAAACAACATCTACAAAACAAATAATCCTTCAATTTTAGAACCCCATACACCACACACAATTAGAGCTAACAAAATCCACCAAGACGACCCTTCTAAATAAATTAGAACGAGTTGGAAGCCTAGCATGAATGAGTTGCCAAGAGAAAACATATCCCTCACTAATGTTTGTTAAGTGGCTATTTTTGAACACCCTTACAAAAATCAACATCCATCCAACATCCATCATTCTTTTCTCTCTATATCTCTCTCCATCACCTACTCATCACAGGTACGGATTCATTCCATGCTTATTGGGATCAATTGACCCCATTTCTTTAATTATTTTTTTTACTAATAATATGATAATTTTATGTTTTACCCTCACATGAAAATTGTGGTTGACCCTACAAGAAGGACACTTATGAAAATACATACATAAATTATTTCTTTTTTATTGTTAAACATATACAAACTATTTACAGTGTTCCTCTAAAACAATAATTATTTTGTAGTGTTAAAATATTGCTACTAAATATGAGAATATTGCGGTCAAAAAAGGATGCCAAGATAGTGGATCCGAATATTTCAACTTTCAAGACAGAGAGACATAAGAGTGGGCCTTGAATACAAAAGTCTTGTTAGGGAATAAAAAATAATACAAAGGAAAAATTAAATCTTTTTACTCCTTTTTTTATACGTATACTCCTTTTTCTATGTCTCCCAAATTAAATTGTGTGATCACACACATTGATTGTGATATATTATATAGTATTAAAAAAAATTACTACTTTTTAAAAAACATGAAAACATACAGAGGGTAATTATAATTCATATATGTTAAGTTGTCTTTAAATTTTAGATATACAATATTTATAATTTTCAATTTTTTCCTTTCATTTATATATTGGGAATTTCTACGGGACACCTTACAAATTGAAGTGTACTGATACTCTTGCTCTATAAATTTATAAATCAACAATCATTTTATGAAATAAAAAACTATTTTATCAATATTTATATTTTAGAAAACATTATTTTATAAGAAAAAACATCATTTCATTGTTTATAAGAATCATATTAAATTTTTAACTTTTTCTCATAAAAATAATCAATATTCTTTATTATGAGTAATAAAAATAAAAATAAAAGTAAATTTTATTCTCAATAATGATTGCTTTATATAATGGCTGAAACTTACCACTACTCTTGCACTCACTTTGAACCTCAACAACAAACTCTTCACCCCAACTCACTCTTCACTAAATTCCATTCCAGAATTGTTCATCTTACATTGAGTGCTTCTTGCAAAGAATAATTTGTTGTTTTTGTGGTCATCTTTTGTACAAGTTTTAGAAATATATTGACTCTTTGATCCACCCAACGTCTAAAAATCACCAACGCTCATTTTCTTTTCATCCCTAACATCACCATCTCAATTGAAAACCTTCTCATATACTACCAAATACATAGTTATAAAAAACAAGAAAAACAACATGTATTTTATCAAGAAATTAAGGTATATATATACATATACCATATATTCTTAGATGTAAGACACATACATAATGAGGCACACACACATATAACTTTATTATTTCGTAAAAAGCATATTACTATGTTCACCTAAAAATCAGTAACACAAACCATTTTTTAATCCCCAACTTCACCATCTCAACAAAACATTTCTATATACCAAAGCAGTAGCCTTATTTATTTATTTTTCTTTCATTTCCACGTTTAAAAGCATATGTAAACGTAAGTTGAAGCAAGTTAATTATTATCTTCTTAAACATGATTTGTCTTGTGGGTGCAGAAACTCACCACGAGCATGAACCTCACGCTAAAGTGTGGAGCTGCCTTTGGGCATGGGTGGAATTGGAAAATAGGTAGTGAAATTTATTTTTTACTTCTTCTTGCTTTCTCTTCTAAGGTTACTTTTGGATCTTGGAAAATAGGCTCCCACGCATGCATTAAACTGCACATACTTTAATTATTGTAAAAAAATACATTATTTAATTTATTTTTTCTTTTGCCTTTTCACACCACCAGGGGAGGGTCTTGTGAAAAATCCCCATAGCTGGAACCAAGTGGCAAATATGCTATACTTGGAGTCTCATGTTGGGATAGGCTTCACATATTCCCTTAATTCCTCCGACCAGTTGGTGACTGATGAGAGGACAGCAAGGGATAACACTGATCGGTGACATTTTTAAGCAAGTGTATTTCCAATTTGTACATGATGTTGGTGTTTTTAGGGGTTACACTGATGTCCTTGATAATATCTGCTACTCTTGGAATTTGGATTCCGTCATCCCTAACTGTGTTAATGATCTAACTTTCACATATCTGAACAGAAGAGATGTGCAGGATGCTCTGCGTGTCAGGCTCTTCAGGAAGAAGTCTTGGTCATTTTGCACATTTCATGATGATTATGACCTTCACGATTACGAGATTCCGATGATCTCAAAGTTAGGAACCTTATTAAAGCTTTGACCTCCTATATACAGGGACACAGTCTATGGTAAAAAAACTAGCTGAAGATATTGGGTTGAACTTAACTCTGCCCCATAGAGCTCGGGGGAAACAATATCAGACTGATGGATGGATAGAAGGATATGGGGTCGGCATATTATCTGAGGAGTCTTATACTTATCAAAGCCTTCCTTGAAGGAAAGTAGGCTCCAACACTTACATATTTTTGAATAGTCGTATGCTGCATTTTAATATTTAGTTATTTTTGCTTAGCTTCTAGTTTTCTCTTTTCAGTTTGGTGTGTTGTTTTCGGTGTGAAGTATTGAAGTATTACTTATTGTGAATCTATGGTTTATTCATTTTGGATTAGGTGATTTTTGTTGTCTCTATTTGAGGTGTTGGTTTACTATCAGCAAAATACTATTTTTATCATTTGTATCTTAAAAAAAAATATTGTACATACGATGATTTGAAAATTAACCTGGCCAGCCTGGTTTTTTTTAGAGTTCTTATACATGGATCACCTTAGGTGACACACACCCTTTGACACTCACGCATAATCGTTACATGTGACAAAAACATTGAAAGAAGAGTTGAGATGGGGTGATGATGTAATGTGAAATTACTAAAATACCCCTAGCACATGGGGTGTACATGAAAGGTGTACAAGAAAGGATGTCTACCTATCTTTTTCTTTTTTTATTTGTTACAGGGGCAAACTATTTTGTACGATACATGCTAATTCATAATACAGTCTAATTCCTAATTAAAGGAAATTCTCAGCTCATAATTACCTTCAAAATCTTTTAACATTTTACTATAAAAACAATAAATATGATGTTTAACTAAAAAAAATACTTTGTGACTTAGTGATTGTGTTTTGAAAAAGATGGAATCATGTGTACTAATACTATAAAGCTAGAATCCCAACACATTGTAGGGATGACATTTGAAGTGTCGTATGTTAAAATCATGTTAAAAGGAGGGTAAAAAAAGTGACTTCTCACCACCACTAGAACTATGATAGAAAGTATTTAGGTCAAAAGTAATGAAATTTGCATTTTTTTTCGTATGCAGAGACCGATTAATGCGCGTCGTTAGGTAGTTTGTTGAGAATTCAGAGCTGTGGTTAGACTGATATATTTCAATAATAATTCAAAATGATAATAATCTAAACCTAACGGACTTGCTTAACATACCACATATGAAAAATAAAAGTATAACTAAACATAATACTAATTACACTATTATCGTTCCCCGCTTGCAAGTAAGTTGACTAAATTCTTCGGTTGGTAAATCCTTTGTTAACACATCTATCAACTGATGTCTAGAAGAAATGTAAGTTGTAGTTATCAATCTATTATCCAAATTCTCTTTGATGAAATGTTCGTAAATCTATATATAAGTTGTAGTTTGCTGAGAATTGAGTGCTCTGGTTTGTGATCACACTCAAATTGCTAGCAAAATGACTCCCCACAGTTGCAAATATCATGTTAGAGTACAACTATGTATGTAGTCTTGTTTTTAAATTTAATCTTCCATTATTTTAAAGCCTTGAAACATTATTTAGAAGGAAAATTAAAATACTACTGTACTCAAATATGTAAAAAATACGACATAAAATTTAAGCAATTGAAAACCACTACCCTTCCTGATGACACTCTGTCATCTCTCTTTTATTAACTATTTTTAGTTAGTTTTTATAACAAATTCATTGTAATTCTGAAGCAAAAAGGGTCAGAAGTGCAGGAAGCAAGAAAACCACAATAGAGCAAATCGGGCCCCGAATCCTCACATTCGGGCGCTGATTTTGAGGCAGATTAAGGAGCCTTTGGCTTGACATTTTTCAGGCCCCGAATCAGCTTATTCGGGCGCCGATTTTGAGGCAAAATAATCAACATTTCATTCGACATAAATCGGGCGCCGAACAGGAGAGTTCGGGCGCCGATTTCGCGCAGGCATGGGCTTTTGGATTTGATATTTTACAGTTCGGGCACCGAATTTTACACTTCGGGGCCCGATTTTTCACATGTCTATTTAAGCAAACTGTGTTTTATGATTAAGGGTTCACGAATTTTGAGACCTAAAGCATATTTTGGAGCAGAGACTTTGGAGATCTGGTGGGCAACCATCAAAACTAATAGCCAATCATCCATTACATGTATGAATCATTCTTCTTATGTTAGTTAGCTTATACTTTAGCTATGAGCAACTAATTCTCTTGTGGTTAATCCTGAGATGAATCTGATGTAATCCTATGGGAACCCTAATTTGTTGAACTCCTTTGAATATCAATGAAAGTCTAGTTTTAATTCATATTACTTTATGTTTAATGCTT
>Ga0228711_1001304_pt1 | contig 36119 bp, 24 predicted proteins | sample MedpolnodulmetaG_2_FD_177996 | JGI IMG/M metagenome (GOLD analysis project Ga0228711, IMG submission 177996) | Root nodule microbial communities from Medicago polymorpha collected in Santa Monica, California, United States - brown nodules | ecosystem: Host-associated > Plants > Roots > Nodule... | reverse complement strand
TATAAAGCCACTTAATAAAATATTAAAACACCACAACATGTCATAAATCAACATAAATCACATAAGTCATATAAAAGACTCTAAACTCAACCAAAAATAATTAAATAATAAATTGGGGCGTTACATCCGTCGCACATGCTTCTGCTGTAAACCTTGTTAAAAGAATATAAGAATCATCTACGAGAGATGATGATTTCATCACCTTTTGTAATTGTGTTTAATTTGCAATAATACATATGAATGCTATTAATTTCTATAATGAGTTTTCTGTTTGTCTTCTTTTATTTTTATTTTTTTTACAACTTGTTTGTCTTCTTTTTTGCATATGTCATTTTTTTTATTGAAATATAAACAAAAATAGGTCCCAAAAAATTATGTTTTTGTCTAAATGTCAAGCCAAATACATTTGAATTTCTTGATCATTTTCCATTATGTACTATTTTGTTACCAAAGGGGTATATATCAGTCCATTCCACAAGTAGAAGAGAGTGAAATGAATGAAAGATTGTGGCCAACTTATAAGAATATAGTCTGTTATAAATTTATATCATATTTAAATGAATAATTTTACTCAAGTTGTTAATGAAATTAAGTTAATAACAAATTATTCAAGAAAATTTGAGTTCAAATCCTAGCTGAAACAAATTAAATTAATTATTTTATTTATTTATGAGGGATTTTTCTCCTCTTTCTTCTTCTTCCCTCCTAAAAATTGAATCAAACACAAAAAAAAAAGTATAAAATACTCCCTCATATCCCGTAAAAATATCCGAACCAAACGGATTTAATGTTACCAAATCTCAAAGGGTTAAGAATTAATTTTCTTGAGTCAAAAATATAATTCATTTCCTGGACTTTTGTTCTCCAATGTTTAAAATAGAAAATTGTAATTAAGTCGACCACTTCGAACATTGATCATTATATTTAATTAATTCACTAATAAAAGCTCAAATTTTGTGACATATAAAAAATATGATATTAATTGATATGCACCTTTATTTGCAGCAAACTTTGAAACCAAGTTTAATCACACCTTATTATAAAATTTTAATTAGTATATTCTTAGTTTTTTTGGTTTTTGAACAAGCCAAAATAGATTTTATTAATGTATCTAATGTTGTGTTGTCACATCAATTAATTTTTTTTTTGCACAAACTAAAATGAGATATATTAATTGTTGGAACAAAATGTGTTTAACATTACCCTTTGAGTTTTGATGATAACAAGGTATTAAAAATTGTCAATTGGATATGCTAATATTTGTTCAAGTGTGCAGGACCAAAGACAAAAATGTAGTGTCTATTTTTAAAGCATAGGGTCTGAAAGAACAAATGAGAGCAATGTAATCAACAAGAAGGAAGTTTGAAGCATCTGAAGAAAAGAGGTTCTGAAGACAAAGTGCTCCTGGAGTGCTGACGTCATCAGAAGCACCTCATCAGAAGCAAGATCACCAGAAACAGTTTTCATCAGGAGCTGAAGATCATCAGAAGCTGAGAGAATTAAAGCTTAAAATGGCTGTTCAAATGATTTAATCTCGTCTAACATTGCAGAAGACTGAAAGAACAAAGCAACGGCTAATTCAAATGGATTTGAATGCATTGAATGCTTTCACGTTGGAGAGAGTTGACAAAGGACAATTGTACGAACTGTACAACCACTATCTCCACTACTTTGTTCTGTCCCTACAACAAGACAAGAAAAACAGCTATGCCTGCACCAGTGTCCCTCCAGACTTGGAATGAATTTGAAATTGATCCTTCATAGGACAATAACCATATCAGGCAAAAGATCATTGGTGATTTTGATCAAGCTTCAAACATCTCTTTTTGATGTGCTGACAATTTCCAACATATCTTTCACACCTCTATATAAAGGAGTGTAGACCTGCTGTTTGCAAATGCAGACACACACATATACAAGACTCATACAACAATTCACAAGTGCCAAACTCTGTTGAAATTGTTCTGCATCAAAAGTTCACCTAGAATTTCTTATCAAAGTTCATATCTTAGAAATTCTAGAGTCATAAGAGTCTGTATCAGGTCTGTATTGTGAACACCACTGATTGTATATCAAGTGTTCAACCTCAAACAAATTTCCTTGTAATTCTGTTTGAATAGAAGTCTCTTTCTTGTGTGCTTGAGCAATAAAAGTCTCTTGCAGTTGTGCTTGAGCAATAGAAGTCTCTTGCAGTTGTGCTTGAGCATTGGAAGTCTCTTGACTGTGTTCAGGAGCATAGGAAATCTCTTGCAGGTGTGCTTGAGTAATTTGAAGTCTCTTGCTAGTTGTAGCAGTGAGCAATTGTAATCAGATATTACATTTCTAGTGAACTCTCCTTGGAAGTGCAAGGGGGACAGGACTACTTCCGGTTTATGGAAGGAACCTGTATAATTGCTTTGTGTCTTTCCTCTCTCTCTCTCTCTCTCTCTCTCTCTCTCTCTCTCTCTCTCTGTTTTATCCGCTGCAATTAGATTCTGATTATCACTTCAGAAGTTGAACTCTATCTGCTTTTGATCAGTGACTTCAGTAGGAGAAAACGAAGAAAAAAAATCACAATTCAACCCCCCTTCTTGTGTTTTTCTCACCTTCATTAATAACACCGGTGAAACACCCTGCACAAGACGTGCAAAAGTGAATAACCGCCCAATATTTACAGAAACCAGGAGCTACATAACAAAATTCTTCCAAAAAAAAAAACTCAAAATAAATTATTGGTGAACACTGATACAAAGGAGCGGACGTGTCCACCAGTCTTAATAATAATAATTAAAAGATATTTGTTTTGCTTTCACCCACAAAAAAGAATTGAGCTTGATTTTCCCAATAAAAACAGATGGATGTGATGCCACATTTTGGAAGAGACGATCATTGCGGTCTTTCCATATCACCCAAACACAAGCATACCATATACCTTTCAAATAAGAATGAGTGCACCTCGGAAGTCCCGCCATATAGCAAAACTGAAGGTGATGAACACACAACTCATGAGGAGGCACCAAGTACAAGCCTAACCAAGTCGACACATAAGACAGTAACGTAAATGATGTACCACACACTAAAAAGAGGTGACATGCTGTTTCCAAAACCTCACAACCGGCCACACACAAAGAATCTGTGGCGTGTAGTATGTTCCTTCGTAACAAATTGGCTCGGGTCGGAAGGCGATTACGGAGAAGGTGCCACACGAACAAAGATACCTTTCTCGGTATGTGCCTATGCCAATTAATGAATATGAAAAGGGGAATTAGTCACTTTAGTCCCTGAATGGGAAACGATTCGTCACTTTAGTCCCTGAATGCAGAGAAATTGCAAAACAGTCCCTGAATGTAAACTCTGTTAGTCAATTTTTTCCCTGACGTTAAATAGGTATGTTAACGATGACGTGGCGGCTGATGTGGCAATATGATAACTGCCATGTAAGATTGTGACTTGGCAAAGCCTAAACATGTGGCAGGGACTAAAATGAAGAATTTTTTTTAAAAAAAGTCAAGTGTAAAACCTAAAAATGATAAATAGAATGGTCTTTCTAATCCCTCATTTATGATTATAGTTTCATTATGGTCCCTGAGTAATGAAAAAATTGGGCATAGTAGTCCCTGATTTATGACTATAATTTCATTATGGTCCCTCGGCTTTAAAGTTTGCAATTTCATATAAAAGTAAGAAATAACATCCAAATACCAATTTGAAGCAATCTATCCATGCAATTGAAATAAAATATTTGTTACAAAACATGTCTTTCATAGCAAATACCATAGATAATACTCAATAATAATCCAAACCCTAACTAAAATCCAAACACCAAATTACATAGATTCATAGCAAAATATAAATTACAAAAAGACAATCATCTTGAAAATGGAATTCTGCATTGTTGCTTCTTCAAAAAAATCCTTCATTCATCATGCTCATGCTTCCTTTAACGCCATGGCCTTGGAGCTCTTGGAGGGTTGAAGCGTGGTGGGTTAAAATGGGGTGTAGGCATGAAAGATGTAAGCAATTGTTGATCAGGAATATGAGCATTTGCTATCGTCATTGGCCTAGGACCTCTCATTGGTGTAGGTCTAACCCCTAATGGTATAGGCTCCACAATAGCTTGACCAATACCAAATGGTTATGGTCCTCGCACATTCATATCAAAATCTGGTCCATCAAATTCATCCTATTACAACCAGAATTCATAAATTTGTAGAATTTAGAACAAAATCATGAACTAGAATTCAATAAGAATTTTCAATTAAATCCAACAAGAATCACGCATATAAAATCAAACAAAATTAGTTAAAAAATTATGAAAAAAATAATAAGAAAACTCACAGGTTGTGTAACTTGTGTTGGTAGAGGTCCATGTGTGTCATCCATATCAATAAGTACATTTTCCATAGGTTGTGTTGAGATCAAGTTTAGTGGCATAGGATCCACACCTTGACCATTACAACCTTGAAACATGTAGTGTCCTTCAATACCACACCTTTCACAAATGATAACCCAGTCGCGGGGCATATGGTCCACACCTTGACCACTACATCTATTCATGCTGCGACCTTCAAGACCATACCTTGAGCAATGCATGGTCTGGTAAGCCCTCTTAATTTTTGTTCTTTTAGAAGATGTTCCTTCTTCATTTGCATCTTTTCTTATTGCTTTTTTTGGCCTTCCTGGACGCTTCCTAATTGGTGCGGGTACCGGTCTAATACAGTCAGTTGGTTCCCAATATTCCTGACCTTCAGTAGGTCTAACACAAAAGTTGTATGTCACACTGTATGCTTCCAATGTGAGCCACCCATGACAATAATCTTCTGGTTTTTCCCGCATCCATGCAATGGCTGCACATGCATGTTCACATGGCATGCCTATACAAATAATATGCATGCACTTAGAAAATGCCATCAACAAACTAAGCTATCACCTGACAGAAAACTCAAACAGCAACAGCAGCAAAATTGGCTTGCAACAGCTTTATATTTTTTAACATAATGCAGTGAAAGATAAACATACCTGTTAACTGCCACATACGACATGTACAAGTATTAGACATGATATCAACATCTACATGAGAATTCCAAGCATTTACAACTTGAAATCTTCCATCACCAGCAGACAATGGTGTCCATTTGTTCCTTTGAATCTTCAGCTTCTCCAGCTTAGACTGTTGCATTGGACATAGAGGTCCACTTCTGTTGGCCAACTTCGATCGGTTTGATGTCATAGTTCTCATTATGTATGACCTTATCTCCTCTAATAAGGTCACAATCGGTTTCGCTCGGTATTTCAAAATACTTGAGTTAAACCCCTCACAAGTATTGTTGCATACATTATCTATCTTAGGATCAATACTAAAAAATGCTTTGCTCCAAGATTCCTTTGGCCACTTATTTAAGTATGCCCAAGCCTTTTCACTTTTTCCATAACATGATTGAACTGTGCTGGTGTAGACGACCTTGCTGCTTCCCAAACCGCACCTTTCAACTCCATATCCTTCCATTGTTTTGTGAAATTTCTCCACAGGTGCATAACACAATATCTGTGTGCGGCTCTTGGCATTACCTCTTGGAGAGCTGGAATAAGTCCTTGCAAAACAGTAAAATAAACATGAAACAATTTTATGTATGCTAGTTGTCATTCGAAACATAGACCCTATATATGACCTGTGTAATGGGACACGATTGTTATGTCGTGGTTTATTTAAGAATATGTTGGATGTGGAAATCCTAACAGGAAGCAATGCTGGAAAAAGAACATTCTTGCCTAGAATTAAATTAAAAACAAATGCGAGTTCAGGACTTCCCTTTGTGCTTAGTAGAAAACAGTTTCCCGTTAGACTAAGTTTTGCAATTACCATAAATAAGTCACAAGGAAAGACCATTCCCAATGTCGGAATCTATCTTCCATGACATGTTTTCAGCCATGATCAATTATATGTAGCTTTATCAAGAGGAGTTTCTCAAAATTCAACAAAAGTTCTCATTAAAGAAGAGAAAATAGAAGGAGAAGATGGAGACTTTACGAAAAATGTAGTTTTTAAAGATATTCTTTTATCCCAATCATAGCAATGTTTCTTTTACATAACATGTCATTGATACATTTATACATTTATGTTATAATGTTCTAATTACTATTAGAATAAACAATAAATGATCATTATTTTATATGTACGCAAACTAAAATACATTAAGTTCATAAAAAAAAATTGTTATATGCCTTGATAATATTTTGTTTATAAATCAATATATCAATAATTTCCATTAATATTTTAAAATTTAAAATTTTTAATCAAAATTATACAAACAAACATAATAAAATAATCACATGCGTTAGTGCAGTAGAAAAAGCGGACAGATGGGCACGATAGTGCCCGTCTTTCATAAATTAACTTTGATGATGGAGTGAATGTATCTTTTACCAATTTAAGATAGTACTTCAGAGAGATAAGTAATTTCTTTGAGAAATTTATTATTTTAATATTGAATAATAATAGTTTATAGTTTAATGTAATGATTTCTTTACATCTTCTTGAAGTTTGTGTAAAAATTAGTACTTCCTGAAGTTGTGATTAATAGTTGGCATTATAATGTCATATAGAATACCTAATTCATATAACTATTTATGAAATAAAATGATAAATACTTTATAATAATTGTGTCTGACAATCAATCAATGTTTGTGTCCAGAAAGTCTACGCAATGGTAGCGTTCAAGGTTGTTCATTATATAAAAGTGGATAAATGCAAACAGAACAATAATGTGGCACTTAAATTGAACATTAGCAAGGTTTATGATCGTATTTATCGGGTGTACTTAAAGGAGGTGATGTTGAAGTTGGGTTTCACGCCAAAGTGGGTAAGATAGATTCTTATGTGTGTTGAGTCTGTGGATTATTCTGTCATTGTTAACAATAATTTAGTTGGCCCAATTATTCCGTGGAGAGGTCTGCACCAAGGTGATCCTCTTTCTCCATATCTTTTTATCCTTTTTGCGGAAGGTTTGTCAACATTAATTCATGGTGCCTAGAGGAGAGGAGATTTACATGGTATACGTATTTGTGATAATACACCAGTGGTGTCTCATCTGTTATTCACAAATGTCTTTTTTTTTTGTTTTTTAGGGCAACTGAAAATGAGGTACAAGTGATGAAAGATATTCTGACAACTTATGAAGTAGTGCCAGGTCAGGCTATAAGCCTTCCCAAGTTTGAGATTTATTATAGTTCGGCAGTTGAGCAACACATGCATGGACGCGAGGTCTTGGGCACTGGCAAGTACTTGGGCTTGCCTTATATGGTAGGTTGAAATAAAAGAAACATTTGGTTATATCAAGGATAGAATATGACACAAAATTAATTCGTGGAGCAACAAATTTTGTCTAAAGCAGGACGCGAGGTAATGATAAAATTTGTGTTACAAGATATACCTTCCTATGTCATGAGTATTTTTCTTCTACCTAAAACGTTGATCGATGAAATAGAGAAAAAAAATGATGAACATTTTCTGGTGGGGTAACAGTGGAGCAGCTACCGGAGCATTCGATGGATGTCTTGGGATAAACTATCTATTCACAAAATTCATAAAGGAATGGGTTTTAAGGACTTAGCATCTTTCAACGCTGCCGTGTTAAGTAAACATGGGTGGAAAATTCAAACAGATGTTGATAGCCTTATGGCACGACTAATTAAGGCCAAATATTTCCCACATACTGACTTCGTTGGAGCAAATATTGGTACAAATCCGAGCTACATTTGACGCAGCTTTTTTAGTGCAAAGAATGTTGTTAATCATGGAGCTAGGTGTTGTATTGGTACAGGCGCAAGGATTCCTTTGATGGGGCACCCATGGCTACTAAATGGGGAGTGTATCATAACTTCTTAGACATGGAATGCGCAATTCCATTCAATTTGTGTTAATGAGTTGATTGATCAAACAACTAAGACTTGGAAAGAGCAGCTAGTTCATTACCTTTTTGATCCGCATACTGCATTTTCAATTCTCAATACTCCTTTTTTTCCTCAAGTCACAACAAATGCATTAATTTGTAAAGGTGAGAAGAATGGCAAGTATTCTGTTGTAGCGCTTATCGTATTTGCATTGAAAATACCCGAGACACATCTTACTTACGATGTCTGGGTCATTGGAACTCGCTATGGAACATCAAAGCTCCCCCGAAGGATAAGAATCTTGTTTGGAGGGTGTGCGGTGGATGTTTTCCTACACGTGTGCGCCTTTTTAGTAGAGGAGTTAATTGTCCCACTGAGTGTGTTGTTTGTAGCGAAGATGGTGAAGATTCCGTGCATGCATTGTTTATGTGCTCCCAGACAACTCATGTGTGGTGTAACAATGGTTTGTGGAATGTGAAAGAGCACACTTTGAGTTTGTATGATGAGCCCGCTGTTGTGGTTTATTGTATTCTGCAAAAGCTCCAACCAACATAATGCTCCCTTTTTGGAACGATCCTTCGGAGTATTTGAAAGCGTAGAAATTTAAAATTGTCGCAGAGAATCCCTGAAACAAATCCCCAAGTAGTTGAACGTAATGTGCATATGCTAGAAGATTGGAAGCTCGTGCAGGAGATGAGACAAAGTGCTAGGACAATCGAAGTGCAGCCTCAACTATGACGAAGTTGTACACACGCTCATACATGGCAGAAACATGCACCTGGTAGATATAAATGCAATGTTTATGCTTCTTTCTCATCTGATCATAATAAAGTTGGTTTCGGAATGTGCATCCGTGATTCTGATGGTAGCTTTGTCCTTGTGAAAACAACATGGTTCTCTCCATTATGTTAGGTTGAGGTAAGCGAAGCATTGGGTATTTCTCAAGCGTTGTCGTGGGTAGCTGAGTTGGGCTTTGATGGTATGGATTTCTTGCTTGATTCTAAAATAGTGGTAGACGCTTTCAATGGTGGAAACAAACACAATACTAAGATTGATATTATTATTCAGCATTGTAGGCAAGTTTTTAGCAATTTTTTTCACAGTCATGTGGTTGAGTTTGGCCGGAGGCAAGCAAATGAGGTTGCTCATGAATTAGCCGAAAAAACCCCATTAAATGCTAGCTCCAACTGTTTATTGATGTCCCGCCATGTATCTATGACTTATTATCTAATGAAATACTATAAATGGTTTTCCTTCAAAAAAATACTTAATAATAATATTAATAATTCAATAGAGTAATAAAATAAATTGGTGAAAAGTCAATGAATAATTATAATTTACAAATAAAATAACTTTTTTTTAATATTAAAAATTCAGATTTCTTTGTGTACATATGGATTAACATGTGATAATTTTATATTCAAACTACAATACAATTATATATATATATTACATCATCACTTATAGATAAAACCTCCCCTAGAAAAAAAAATGGACAGATAAAACCCAAAAATTAAACTGATAATTTGAATGGTTATCCTGTAATATCACCTACTCAATATGCGACAAACTTTTCTCCTCAATTTATCTCAATGAAGAACGTTGCGTCGTTTGTAAGTCCTATAGGTGCTTCTACCAGATCTTGCACCACTGCACAAAGCATGGCATCCATGGAACGCCTTGTTATTGAACTCACCAATCCTGATCTCAGGGAAAATGCTCTTCGTGTTCTTTCCAAGGTTTTTACCAATCTACTTTTTTTTGTGCATTTTTAATATCTTTCATGGAATCAAGAAATCCAAATCTTTGGAGAAGTTGTGATACTCTGAAACTGTTATTTAAATTGTTTGTTTGCTTCTTTCTCACACTAGTTCAGGTAGACTTATTAATATTTTATTGTCACTTTTGGGTATTTTTGGGGTATAATGATGAGATTCAAGTCATAATTGAGTTAAAAGAGTTCATTCTTTGGTGTATCATGGCTGAAAATTTTGATTCTATTTAAACTAAATAAATAATTTTTCTATATATTTGAAGATTTGTTTCAATTTTAACATATGTTAATCATTGTGAATTAGATGAATTGATCTCTTTTAATTTATTACAAAATTGCACTAGTTGGTGTCATAATTGACAAAAAAATTATATTGTTATTGTGCAATTCTTTATTTCGTGGGTAATGTTTATGTTAGAATTGTGAATCTGTGAAGCATAAAAAGGTGTAAGAAAGAGAAGATTATAAAGGAAATATAGAGAGTAAAAGTAAGAATGTGATAGTTAATAGGATGAAATGAAATAGGATAAAAGAAACAGTAGACATAAAATATTATATGATATATATGAAGAAAAAAAAATTAACTTGAATAATTGGACTCGAATTCACACAACTTATCCAATCTTACTTTCATCATAGAAATCAAGTGATTTATGTCGTAATTTCAACAAATAAAGAACTTGATAGTGTGATTTTTTTTAACTGTCGAGGTCATTGATTGCAATGATCAATGTTGACAACATCAATTTCATTTGTCATAAAATCTAGATCACCATCTCACATGCATATCACAAGATTTTAGGATCAAGAATCTTGATCTTCGATAAAACGCTTTACATGTTCTCTTAAAGGTTTCTTCAGTTATTCTTTAAATTTTTTATTCTATTTTTCACGTCTTTCCCTGAACACACACATGTAATCCAACTCTTCGAGAAATTGTCTAGCACTAAACTAAACGTGCTCATTTCTCAACATATATTTGAACTATGATACGCTTCATTGTGAGACTATCCCCTTCCAGTAGACTTAGTCACATTTGATTGTGATTTTAATGTCTTTATATGATTTTTTGGATAACTATGATTTTTTGGATAACCAGAATGAGATTCTAGTCATATACTTGAATAAAAAATCTTCATCATTTAGAATAATAGTGAGAAAATGAAAATTTTCATTTGGTTTTCGTATAAAAAAATATGATATATTTATATAACTTGAAGTATTCTTCCCATTTTAATATATGTTAATCATTATTAGTTGGTTGAGAATAATATCTTATTAGGTGTTATGGACTTGCACTACTTGATATCTAAAATTTAGAACATTTATTCTATTTTTGAACTTTTATATTATAGTTTGCTTAGTTCTCGATAATGTTCAAACTCATGGAATTAATAATTTATTTTTCTTTTTTTAAGTTTCAGAGGACCGGGTTATTTCCAGAACTTGCACCTTTATTATGGAATTCTTATGGTACTATTGCAATATTTTTACAGGTATGTAATATGTGTCTGACATTATATTCCATCAACTAGTTGTTCTTTGCTTTAGTACCTCTTGCAAACTGTTTCCCTTGTTTGTAATACTTTTAGAGATTGATCATTTGTTATTAAGGAAGATTTTTATTAAAAAATAATATTGTGCATGTGTCTTAATTTTAGTGGTTAGAAAAAAGGTATTATGCATTTGGCGAAAAACACAACAGTAGTGGCTGAAAATAATATATGTTGTTCTTTGTTGTATCTACGAACATAATTTCCTTGTTTTTTTAGCTTATGAATTTGTCTATCTCTGACTATTTGCTTGTTTTCTACCGTTTAATTCTTTCACCAATTTATGTTTATGTTTTCAACTTTTACTATTGAACGTGAAAAAAACATTATTTATTTTCACAATTCAAACAGAAGAGACAAGATTATAAGGGAGAGTTGGACAGTAAATGATGATGTTATAATTCAATTAAGAAGTTTTTTTAAAAAAAATTGTCCAAGAGGCTCTAGCTCAATAGTAATAGTTTAATATTGTGACATCAATGGAATAAGTTCAAATCTCCTCAAGCGGTTGTAAAATGACAATAGGTGTGACTCTTATCAATACTTTTTCTTCTTAATTGTTTAAGTTTAATAGTTCTTTACAAATGTGCTTATTGATTTCCATACACTTATCAGATAGTAATAATTTTTCCAGGAAATAACTTCAATATATCATACTATCCGGCTGTTGAATCTCACTCAAGCACAATCAACTCGAGTGTGCAATGTTCTGGCACTACTTCAGGTGCGATGAGTTTGTCATAATGAGTGTTGGATATTGTGTTTAACATATGGAAACTTTCAATATACCCATAAAATACTTGAAAATCAATCATGTTAAAACGACTACATCCACAAATAGTATACCTTCTTTTTCATGTAAAAAAAATATGAAACTAATTCCTCTAGCACTTTTCTCTCATGTTTTCTTTACGGTGTGTGGCATCTCACCCTGATACAAAAATGTCATTTCTCAATGGTAATGTCAAGTTTCTTCTACCTATTAATTGTTCTGGATTTCTATTTACTCTATTACTTAACAAGTTTACAACATTTGATAGTGATATAACTAAATATTATATTTAGAATAGTTGTTTTTATTGTGAGTGTGCTATGGACGTATACAAAATTAATAATTGAACTTTCTTTCATGTCATATGAGTAATATTAATGCGAAAGAGTGCTCTGAATAAGAGTGATGGATTTGAATTCTCTGTGACTGGTTAGATGAAGTCAATTGTAGGCAATTAAACTAAAATTCAAAAAATTATACAAGAAAAAATTATTCTTTTCTTTATATGAACTTACCGTTTCTTAATTATTTGTAGCTAATATGCCTTTATATTTTTATCTATTCCTTCAAACGACAAGCGAGTTAGCCCAATTTGAGCATTTAAGGCTTGCTAGTCTTGGAGTCATCGGTGCGTTGGTGAAGGTATTACTCCTTGTTGATAATGTATTTTGATGCACTTGACTTGATGTTAATAATTTTTATGGTGATACCCATAACAAACAAAAAAGAGATTATAGTTATTAAAATTAATGTGCAAAAAATCTTGTGATGTGAAACTATATTTGGTAGTGTCTTGTATATTGATTATAGTTATTAAAAGAGATTATAATTTTTTTGAGCAAAATTAATTATTGATTATATTGACACCAAAACCAATTTATTGGTAACTTCGAAATTTATGGCAAACACCTAGTTATTTTAAAAACTATCTACTTTTTGCAAAAATTGAACATGTTTTGAAAAATACTTCTTATAATTATTTTAATAATGTTCTTAGGGTCACTTGTATTGCCTCTAAAAGTAGTTTTTTGTTGTAGTGAATATTTAGTTTATTTGCAATCTTATTGTGCTCTTGGTATGTTTTCAACTATATCTATTTAAGTTTTACATTCAGTTCCTTGAAAATACATATTACAAATTTGGGACATACAAATCTAATTTGTTAAGATCAGTTTATCTATATTGTGAGGGAATTAAAAATCCTAACCATTTACATACCATATTTATTTGTCCTTTGTTAATTATAATAATTTCCTTCTGTCATACATGATAGTCACAGGTTAACACCAAAGAAAGCATAGATTTCCTTCTTAGAAGTGAGATAATTCCACTATGCCTACAGAATATGGAAATCGGCAAAGAATTATCCAAAACTGTTAGTTTCTCTCTTCTTATTGTTTTAACAATTTATTTTTACAGAGTCTTCTGTTTATGTGAATTTGACTTGGTTGTTATTTCCTTCTTAATTTTTTTTTCATTCACTTATGTTACTAATATCATCTAATTAGAGTTGTCATCTCTGCAGGTTGCAACATTTATAATTCAAAAAATTCTGTCAGATGATGATGGTTTGATTTATATTTGTGGTTTTTGCAGTAGTTCAAGTTTTGAACATGGTATTGAAAAGTGTTGACAATCTGCCTTCACATCGATTAATGAAACTTCTGATTCCATGTTATTCTCTTTTGTCTCAACATCATAGGTTGGTTAAGAAGTTTCATAATCTTAAGTTCTCTTGAATATTCATTTTTTCTTCTTACAAAGTCTTAGAAAAAATTTCTTTCATATTAACATAGGGCTTGCAATGCATTAAAAAGGCGACTTCCAAACATTCTGAACACTGACAATTTCATCAATTGCCTTCGCGTAAGTACTTCTTGTGATATAACTAAATAAAATATTTATTTAGAACTTTTTTTTTATACACGTGATATGATACATGTTAATATTACAGACTTATTGACTATGTATCATACACAAATGTGAAAATAACTATTGGTTTGTTACTCAACATTTTAATGGCATATATTTAAGATGAGATACCTCTTTAGCATGTTTGGTGTCACACTTATGGTATTAGCAAAGTGAGTGTCCAACAAAAAGGAATCATATTTATGCATCAATTACAAGTTAAAAATATCATACCAAAAAATTATATTGTTTGAATAATAATAATAATAATAATACAAAGTAAAAGAAATTATTAAATTAAAAATTGAATGAAACTTTTAATTATTCTTCAAATATATTTGTTATTGTCGAAATAGACCCGCTAGCAAAAAATTGTATGAATTTTAATATGTCTGATTCCATATTGTATTTATATTAATTTTTGTATAAAATTATTTTGTGTGTGTGTTATGATTTTAAATGTCTCTCAACGTTTTGATTAACTTGTTTTCCTATTATTGTGATACATAAGATGGATTTAACAAATAAATTTATATTAAAACAGAATGCACACACTACATTTTTTTTATAAAATAAAATCATAGTAAATAACTTCTAAGCTTATACTATATTTTATAACCTTAGGATACTATTGGAAATTAAAGAAGCCTATTGTAGAAAAGAACATGAAACACTACGACTTGTTATAAAAAAAATAAAAAAAATAATTTCTTGAAATTTTTGTTAATTTTTCTTGTTTTTAAGCTAAGGAGATACTAAACTTTTGAAGAAAGAAATTGTGTGTCATTTTTCAAGAGAGTTATCTCCATTATTTCAAAAGTCTCACTTATTTTACTTGAGAATTTAAAACAAACACATATTGTAATAAATTAATATAAAAATATTTTCACAAATCAAATGAAGTTTAAATTGTTTATAAGTGGTGAGGATTTTGAGTCTATTGGTTTAAGCTTTTAGACCACGACCCTTCAAACTTAAGAACACAAAATAGTTTACAATATTTTCACATTTTAATTAGGTCTATGCAAGAATCTAACATATAGTAATTAGAGAAGTTTAGACTCTTCAAATACTCAATTATAATTTTGGATAAATTTCAATTAACTTTATACGGAGGTAATTTACATTTTTTGTTTTGCATTATTTGATATTGGATATTGTTTTGATACATTCAGGAAGATGAAACAACTTGGAGCTGGGTAATGAAGTTGCATGAAAATATTGGGGTGAACCAGGTTCCCTTAGTACGAGGTGGAGGGAATCAATGATATTACAGGGTCATCTTTATTAGAAAAATTATATGTCTTGTTCTCTTTATTGAGATTGAAACACCAATACTCTATGTTCTGCTTATCTTTTTATTTGAGAACTTGATTTAAGTCAATAATTTCTTATGTATTAAGTTGTAATATTTACTTTGTTTTTAAACATGTTGCTAGGTTGTTTTAACAAATTTGAATGTAATATTAATTATGAGTTATTTTGTTTTAACCTCTTGATGGATGTTCAATTTGATGGTAAATTCGTTAAAATAAGTGACACTTTCAAACTCTTTAATATAGTTTTTTTACTTGATAATGTTAAAATTAAAAAGCACCATGAGATATGTTGGTTTTGTGCAGCTGGTGCAAGAGATAGAATAAAAATTGGGGTCTTCCTCATTGAACATCTTGTGTTGTTTGCAATTGTGAAACAAGATAGTACCGAGGTGATGGAGTATACTAAGGTGTAACCTTGAAAGTGGCTTTTTGACGGATCCAAGTCTAGACAATGCCTCTGCTACTACTATCCCTAGTGGGTGGGTCATATTAAACAAATATGGTGCCACTACCTGTAGAAGTGGTTGTGTAATTTGAGATACAAATGGTGGTTGGTGTGTTGTATTGGGACTCTCATGTGGTAGTTTTTGCTCTTGCAAAAAAAGATGGTATTTATGTGGAAGGTGGAAGACTAACTCAATGAATACATCAACTCCTTTTGCTTGAATGGGAAGTCAAGACGAGATACTGAATATTGGTTGCAACAATGGTGATTATTTGATTATTTTTGAGTCTTTGTTCGAGTCAAATTAGTTATAATTGTATTTTGATGACATTTCTGAAGTGATCCACCAATGTTAAGGTATCCGCAGTATAGACAGCTAACCATTGACGAACCAGATACCAGACAGTACAAAAATGATTACAAATCAAAAAAAGATGATCGGAATTTTCACTTGAGCCACATCCACTGATACATGATTGTGCCTCAAATTGAATTACTCCCGGCCGAAATAAATTCACCTTCATAGGCAGCATGTTCCTAAAGAGCCTCCACACAAAGACTGAGACGTTCAAAGGAATATCCTTCCTCCAAAGCAACTCCGCAGATACCAAAGGGACATTATGGTTGATAGGCGTTCCTCTAGTAAGAGTACGATACGCTCCTCGAACCGTATAACCCTCGCCTGGATCAGGAAGCCAACTCCAAACATCGTTAACAGTACCCTACAAAACCACGGTCAGTAATAACAACCTACACTCCTCCCACCCCCTCAACTTCCTTCTCCACTTCCAAGCCTCCCTATCCTCACCCCAACCCAAGTCAAACATCTCAGCCACAGTTAACCATTTGTTTTCTGATAAATCAAACAAACGGCGAAACCGGACTTAAAGAGGCACCTCATCAACCCACCTGTCAAACCAAAATAACGCATGTGATCCGTTACCTAACTGTAACCTCATATTATCAGGGTACCACGATCATCCCACCGAATCCACGCCATCACGAATATTCACAATATCCCTCCACCACACTGATCCCTCACTGCCACCTCCCAGAAGCCCCCACCCCCCACAAGGGCATATTTAGCGGCCAAAATTCTAAACCACAAACCCTCCCTGTCCAACACCATTTACCTAACAGCGCCACATTAAACTCCCTAATTCTCCTTACCCCCAAACCTCCAACCTCCTTATCCAAACAAATGGACTCTCTATCAATCCAAGAAATTTTCCTATTATCCTCACTCCCCCAAAAAAAAAACGAATTAAAAAAGAGATTCGATAGAAGAGATGATACATGAGGGAGCTTTGAAGAAGGAAAGAGCATAGACAGAGAGCGAGGTCAGGACAGATTTTAGGAGAACAAGACGACCACTAAAAGATAAATACAGATTCTTCCAACTAGACAACCGAGATTTTATATGATGTACCACTGGGTCCCAAAAATTCAGGCGACGAGAATCCCCCACCCCCAGGAAGGCTGAGGTAGCTTATTGGCAAGGTGGCTACTTTGCAATCCAAGTTGCATAGTTTAGAATATTATTGAAAATGTGATACAATTTTATTCTATTTTTAAACTTTTATATTAAGAATTGGTTACAGTCCTGTAATGTTTCTCAAACTTATACAATTAATTTAATACAAAAAAATTCACATTTTTATATTTCAGATGACGTCATTTCAGGAGCTTGCACTTTTATTGTGGAATTCTTTTGGTATTATTACAGTACTTTTGCAAGTACGTTCTGACATTATATATTATTTAGCAGTTGCCTTTCTGTGCTTTAGTATCTCTTGCAAACTTCTTCCTTTTAAATATTTATAGATCTTTAGTACCTGTTAGGAAACAAGATTTAATGAAACAATTATTGTGCATGTGTCTTAGTTCTATTGGATGAAAATTGTCATTCCGCAACTAGCGAAAAATACACTGGTAGTGTGGGTAAAAATTTTGGCCACTGTCCTTTATTTCGTAACAATCATCCTTTCCCTTCTTTTTATTAGTTTATGAATTTATACATATTTGCTTCTTTCACGTAAATTTGTCACCAATTTTTATACTTATGTGTTTCCAACTTGTACTTTTCAATGTGAAAACAACATTTATTTTCACAATTAAAAAAAATGGACATGATTATGAGGGAGAGTTAGAAAATATATGATGATGATATCATTTAAATGTTTTTAAAATAATTCTTCAAGAGGTGCTAGCTCAGTTGTAAGAGTTTAGTTTTGTAAGATCAAGGGCACAAGTTCAAATCTCCTCGTACAATTGAAAATTGATAAATAACGTCATTCTTATTAACACTATTTTTTTCATTGTTTTAAATTCAAGAGTATTTTACAAAGATGTTTATTGATTTACATCCAATTATCGAGTAATGCTATTTTTTCAAAGAAATAATTTTAATATATCCTACTCTTTCACCACTGAATCTTACTCCAACACAATTTGTTGGAACAAAGGGTGTTTCGCAATATCACCTCTTAAGTTTTGATGATAACAAAATATTAAAAATGATCAATTGGATATGTTAAACATTTGTTCAAGTGTACAGGATCTTAATCAAAGTATCATTCATAGAGATTCTGATTGAACAAGTCAAAGAGCAAAGGAAGATATATTGAAGCCTGATGCATCTGAAGAAAAGTGCTCCTGAAGCCACGTCATCAGAAGCCACATCTCCAGAAGCAAGATCATCAGAAGCATATCATCAGAAGCTACTTCACCAGAAGCGTAAGAGCATTGACATAGTACAGTGTACGAATTGTACAACCACTAACTCTGCGCATGCCTCTTCAACCACCATCTATGCATCTTGTCTCTACATCAAGACAAAAATAACAGTAATGTTCGTAGAACTTGTTTCTTCACAAGTGGAATGGATTTGAAATTAGTTCTTCATAGGACAACCATCAAATCAGGCAAAAGATCAATGGTGAAGAATCAAAGCTTCAGACAAGACAAGTTGGTGTACCGGCTAGTTCTCAACGTCTCTCAAATCCTCTATAAATAGGGATGAAGACTTGAAGAATAAAAAAAGAACAACACATATACAAGAAAAACGAATATCTGAGCCAAAACGTCGCAAGTTTAAACAAATCAACAACTTAGAAAATTCTTACAAAAGTTCATATCTTAGAATTCTTAAGTGTCTAGAAAAACAGAGTCTGTTTTGTTTGTATTGTTTTGTGAATACCTCTAATTGTATATCAAGTATTCAAAACTCTTTTCAACTCTCTGTAATTGTTTAGTGAAGTCTCTTTCTTTTGTGATTGAGCATAGAAGTCTCTTGGAGTTGTCCTTGAGCATTGAGAAGTCTCTTACTGTGTGTTTGAGCAACTTGTGGAACTCTCCTTGGAAGTGCAAGGGGGACAGGACTACTTCCGGTTTGTGGAAGGAACCTGTATAATTGTTTGTGTTCTTTCTTTCTCTGTTCTCTTACTCTCTATCCGCTGCACTAAGACTCTGAACTATTTCAGACTCTGAATCTGGGAACAATTTTTCAGAACGTAATAAAGAAATTGATATGTATTGTTCCCTTTATTAGATTTGAAACACCAATGATTTATGACCCGCTTATCTTTCCTCTTAAAAACTTGAGTTGAGTCAATAATTGATTAAGCATTAATAATAACTGAGTTTAAACATGTTCTTTGATTGTGTTGACAGATTCAAATATATTACCAATTATGTTGCTCTTTTGTTTTAATCCCTTGATGATGTTCAACTTGACAGTAAGATTATTAAATAAATTGTATTTTTTTAAATAATTGATATATCTTTTTTTTACATGATCGCGTTAATATTAAAAAACACCATGAGATATGTAGGTTTTGTTCAACAAGTGCATGAGGTAGAATTAAAAATGAGGTCTCCCTCATTTGACATCTTGTGTTGTGGGCGATTGGGAAACTAAAATATGGATGCGTATTCTTCTATAAGGTTTTAGATAGTGACGAAGTGGTGGAGTATATTAAGGTGTAAGCTCGAAAGTGGCTTTTGAACTAATACGAGTCTAAAAAATTTCTCTACAACAAATGAACTATGTATTGAATGTGTATTTCCAGTAAAATGTTACTACGACAGACAAAGTTGACCGAGCAAACATGAATGATTAAAGCAAAATTTGAAGTGAGGTTTTCTTATTATTATTTTTTAGCAATAATAAATTTATAAGCCTTTTGGATTAATTAGTTTTTACAAAACTAAATATTAGATGAATTCACTTTAGTCCCTGACTCTTCACCTCGCTGTCACATAGGTCCCTGACTCAGGATTAAATACAAAGAAGTCCATGTATACAAGTTGGGGATATTATTTTTGGTTCAGGGACTAAAGTGACTATTTTCTACTTTCACTTTGTGACACACTTAACAGAATTATTTAACGCCAAGGACTAAAGTGATAACGGAAGTGCAGAGTCAGAGACTTTTTTTTATTTAATCCTGAGTCAGGGACCTATGTGACAGCGAGGTGCAGAGTCAAGGACTAAAGTGACTATTTACTCTATAAAAGATTTAAATCATCATTTCATGCATTGTATCGAATACGAATGCATTATAAGACCAATCAACCTAATGAAGGCACCCTTCCCCTCCCTTGGCGGGTCAAATTAGTTTCCCCTAATATTTACTTAGACACGTGCAAAGAGGTAAATAAATGAAACTAAATATAGATATTCCCCTTTGATCTTACATCCAGATCCATACATATTTACAGACATAAACCAACAAACATTAAGGTTTCAAAGACAACATCAAATATGCTCAACTCAGCTAAAGTAACTTTTTCCACCCCTAAATTTACTTTGGATGTGCATATCTCAGAAAACACAATTTTTTCGATCCGGAAGTACAATTCAGAAACTGTGTTGGGCGAGGAAAGTTGCTTGCTAACTCTAACTCAGCTGCTTGCGGAAGGCCCGAAGTACATGCAAATTGGTGGATTAATCCTCAAAATAGAGAGAACTGCTGAAGGAATAGTCCATATCCCATCACCACATATCAAACCAGAAGCAACGGCTCCAGCATAGTCTTCTGCATCTTTTCGATTCAATTGTTCCCACACAAACAATATTACAGTTCCAATAAACATATCAACTGCAAAGTAAGCACCAATGTAGAAAGGAACTGCCATTGCCATTGGAATAGGAATGTATTGCGAGTATTTCTTTGGAGTCACGTCCCTTAAAAGATTGATAGCCAATGCTGCAGCGAAGAAACCGCCACACATTTCCATGCAATACTTTGGAAGCTCTGAGAACCCTTCAACGCCAAGAATGGCCATTTCCCTGAATATAACGGCGTATGGTGCTTTGTAAGGGCCATCAGGCGATCCAATATCAAAGGCAGTCCAGAACATCCAGAATGTGAGGGGAGCAATTATACAGCCCATAGCTGTTCCTATCAACTGACTGACGAACATGGATTTGGCTGATGATAGGGTTAGGTAACCGGTCTTGAAATCTTGCATGAGATCTGCTGCGGTAGCAACGATGGACATCATGACAGCACAAGATGCTACACCGGCAATTACACCACCGTTTGTACCAACTGCTGCCGCAATGATGAAAAGACCGATTTTACCGTACGTGGATGCCAAACTCCAGTCTGTGAGCCCTGTGCCGTATGAGTTGCAAAAGGCTAAGGCAGGGGCAAGGATGTAAGAGCACAGAACCAAGTACCATTTGAGAGGAGGGAAAATAATTGGTATTACTGTGATGGATATCGCTGCCAAACCCACATATCCAGAGGCTGCAATCCAGGTTGGTATCCCGTCCTTCAAAAATATTTCATTCCTCTTCTTTTCTTCTAAATGCAGTTCAGAATTATCACCATCTGAGATCAGGAATATGGAGAATAAAATCAAATTAACTTTTATGTTCAGAATTTGATTACAATAAAAAAAGTTAAAGAAATCATGCTTATCAAAAGAAATATTTCAAATGTAGTTGATTTTACTCACCAAGAACCTCAGCCACAACGGGAAGGCTGTTCTGTTTGGATCTTGTCCTCCACATCTCCCTAACGGTTATCATTATAATCTTCACAAGATTGTAAATACCGTCCCCTAAAATAAGGGCAATAGATATAAATACCTGCACAAAACATGACAAGGATATTGTGCATATCGATCACATTATGACAGTAATATTTAAAATCTCAGTATTGATGCTGGTCTAACATTATTTATGATTTTTTTTTTTTTTTACAATTTATGACATGTTATAAGCTATTTTCTTTTTTGGACTATAAAGTTAAAGCACAAAGTAGAAGATAAATATCATATACGTCAATTGATAGTTGGAAGTGATAGGTGGTGCTTTTTGGGATGCCAACATAGTTGGGATGTCAAAAATTGTCATGTGATGCTTCAGCACTCTAATTTCGTTTTAAAAAAAAATGATAATTTGAAGACTTAATTGCAATTTTGGTCCCATTGATTTGATTCACTCACAAAATTGGTCCCCTTTTTAAAATCCAGTTTTTTTTTTGTCTCTCGCTCGGATTTTTGGACCTAAAAGTGATGTAGCAAGTCTTATTGAGTTTATAAATAAACCCGGATTATCACATCAGTAAGTTTTATGGCACGTCAACAAAAACTTACCGCATTACTTTTTGAGTAAAAAATCTGACTATTTGAGTGAGGAACTAAAAAAACTGGATTTTAAAAAGGGGACCAATTATACGAGCGAGTGAAAGTAAGGAGGCCAAGCAGCAATTAAGCCTAATTGGAATTAAAACATTATATCATTTTCAAATTTATATTTGCACTTCAGACAAAATAACAAGGCTTTCCTGCTTATATTCTTGGCACAGAGCTACAGGTAAGGATCACAAGTAGTGTTGGGATGAAGATAAAAAAATTGATATTCTGCAAGGTAACTTGCTTTGCCATACCTTGTATCCATAAAGACCTTTGAAATCATTGTTACCAAGGTCAGCTGGATACCAGTCCCCGGCATGCTTGGAGACGAAAGGCCACAGGAAACCCCATGATATAATAGCTCCAAGGAGAACTGAGCAATTGACTATATGAGGACAGATAAGACCACATCCAACATAAGTTGGACTGAAGTCAAAGTAGAATCTGCATAAAAAGCATGCAATGTTAATACCTGGAAATTAATTACACATCAGACACGTCACTTACTAGTTACTACTCAAGAATAAATATCTATTCGGTACAGAAAAATTTGTCAACGTATTAATGAAAAAATGTTCGTTTTAAGATGAGCTAAAGGGGCAGTTAAGAAATAGAAACCATCACAAAGTAAAACATAAAGCAACTGTATAGAATTAAGAAAAATGAATAGACTATTAGGGGAAGTTGTTGCCACTTGTAATGCATTGCACCCCACCAGCAAAAGTTTAGAGGGTTGTAGAGTCACTACAAATGGACAGCAGAGGTTCTTAGAAATTTGGCTTGGTGCTTACTAAACCCTAAAAAACCGATTTGTAAGATGTGAACTACCAAAATTTTATAAGTCAATGTGGCGCTCTCAACACAACCTCTCACCTCATAATTCCTCACACATAGGACTCGGCATCTTACGCATGGACTAAAGCAAGTGGAATAACAGGGATCTCAACACACACCCATGCTTGAACATTTGAATAATGGACAAATCCATTTAGAATAACAGAGATATTTTCCAAATAATGGATCTGACACTCTAGCATCATCGTAGAATTTATGTTTCTGGTCATACTCAACCCTACAAAACCAGTTTATAAGGTCAGGACTGCTCAAACCTTATGAAAACTACCTAGGTTATGCCTTTAGTCGATGTGGCACTCCCAACACATATGACACCATTAATACTATGTTTATCGGCATTATGTTATGCATGTCAGTCATTCAATGCTTGTGGTCTCTGTTGCCTTTTCTCAGAGGGTGATTAATAAACTTTAACCAGTTCCAAACAATGGTAGAAAGAGTCAAAAGCAGCAAACCCATTGATTTGGAAATCTACAATGACATTTGAGTTGGCCAAGGCCAAATTGCAATGTATTTCTGTTCTTTTCTCCTAATTCTATCTAACTATAGTGTTCATGTGAATGCCCGGGAATTAACTAGTCTGAGACAAGCACAGGACATGTTCAAACAATAGATACAAATTCATCTTGCTCATGATATGAAACCCAATTTGGATCTGCCACTCTCCCTCAATTTGTAACAACATGCAACTATTCTAAGACATTCTAAGACTATTGTTGAGACTTATTGGAAGAGCTTATGAAAACAACTTATAGTTTTATATGGAAACAGTTTGAATTTATTATATCTTTTGTTATAGATATAGCTTATATATAAGCACTTGTATGCTAAGTGTTTATACTATAGGCACTTAATCCAGCTGTTTATCCAAACAAAGTCTAAATTGAATTCAGATCAAGGAAGAGAAAGCCAAAAGTAGAACAGTCTTACGTGTTCTTAAATAGTGTCAAACCAAAGCTAGGAAAATTGTCAAATCCACATGAATCTCCAATACCACTGAAAAACCACTTAAAGCAACTCCAGAAGAAACTTATGCTTAAATACTTTCCAAGTTGCCGAACTTGGTTCCTGTAAGATTCTCATAACAAAAAAAATAAAATAATAAATAAACAAAATAGTAACAAAAACAATATATTCCTAAACACTAAGAGGGTAAAAAGAGTTCAAGGTACACGATAAAAAAGAGCTTTTGAGTGGTCAAATTAGCATACCCTGCAAGTTCTGCTCCCGTTTTTGTATGGAAACTGTTAATGAGCATTGCTGTGGCTGTTCCACTGGGATATGTAAGCTTATAATCCAAGACCATAACCTGAAATTGAATTCACAGATATTAAATACACTGGTAAAGGAAGTGGTATATCATACATGTAATAGATTGAAGAAAAAGAGGTTATACCTCTATATAGAAAAGTACCAAAGCATTAACCAAAATATGCACTCCCATCAATTCAACTATTATATTCACACGAGTCATCACTCATTAGATACACTACTAAAATGATTCCATTTTTTTTGTTGAATAGAAACTTTATAAAAGATTTTTTTAAATTACATGATTCCCCTTTATTCATATTTTTCCATCTAGTATTTAACACAGAAATGCTCATATTTTCACCCAAAACAGAAACAATGCATACGACTTGGAACATATATGTCTCCTCACAAGTTGGTACATTCGTCCAAAGCAAGAAATAAACAGGACGATGGGAGCATTGTGTTTGGCACATTAGACAATCAAACATTCATCAACAAGCTTTTGTATGGTTTCGAAGAAAAGATCTAATAAAAACATTAAAAGCATTCCTATAGAACGTCAAATACTCAGCAATAAAACCTCACATGAAAGCTGATGAAGATCAGTACTCTCATTTTATCAACAGTTGAAAAATAAACCTAAAGAAAGGAAAAGAAATCTTGCAAATCCTATGTAATAAAAATGAACCAGAAGGATTACCTTACGAAGTGGCACAAGACTAAAAAGGCCGAGGAAACTAACAACAAACATGAAACCAATCATCCATCCCAAGCCTGGATTTTTAACATCTTCAGCTCTATTACCAGGATAATCTGGGCCAATGAGTTCATAAGTTCTTTGATCCATTGCAATCAAGGATGAACCAAACCCCCCTGTCAACAATATCACAATCAGCACATTATGCAAATTGACAGGGAAAAACAAGTTCACCACTATCAGAAGCACTGAGAGGTACAAAGTTAAACTACATTGCATAACTAGACTTCAGACAAAAATATAACAAAATACATGTGCAGCACTATAACAAACTAAGCAGCCACATTTTAGCGTTCACTACATTTTTCCTTTTGCATAGAAAGATTTTGAGTGTTTTAAAGCTCTTAACAAAATGGTTTCCTAAGGAAACCAAACACAGATTTTGTCAATGAGGTGTCAGCTCAAAGGCAAGAGCCTTTTAAGCACAAGGGGCAAAGTTCCAACTTCAAATATGCTATAGCTCTTCAGATTCAGAACTGGAAGTAGCAAGTAATCACCTCTCTTCACTTTGGCATGTAGAGGTGTCAGCTTCGTTTATTTATTTTTACGAGATAGAAACAAGTTAATGGATATATAAACATTAATGAAAAAAAATATATGGAAAATAATACAGTTAAATTCATAACACATCAAACAAAGTTAAGAGTAAGACTATATTATACAGATGTGAACTAAGTTGCATAATAGCTAGGTGACAAATAAATGTCTTTTTTATGTTTGTTTTGTTAACTCTGCCTTTACTTTTAGAACCTCCACCTGGATTCAGTTTTGTGAGATAAAATGTGCTTCTTGGCATACCCAAATTCGTAAACAGGGTGCACAACAACAATAGAACTACATACAAACCAAAAGAGTGTAGAGTGTAACTGAGTAAGCCACACATTGAAAAGGCTCTAGTGAGACAAAAATAGCCGAAAAACATATCTTACTAGATAACTGACCTCAGAATCAGAAAAAGTTTTGTTTTTACTTTTTATCACAAAATTGTCACGTTGTTTTCATTTTCATTTGTTCCTGTTTTAATTTGTTTTTGTTTTTTCAGTTTCATATGAAAATGTTTGAAAACAAGAAACATAATAAAAACAATGTGTCAATTTTGCAATTAAAAGTGAAATCAACAAATGAAATGGGACAAAGTCTTCACAAAAAACCAAACAGATCCTGAATTTAGTTAATAAAATCTACCAGCCTCTCTCATCTTCAGCAACCAAATCACAAGCAAGACACATATGTTTCACAAAAGCATCAAGCTCATGCAGCACACAACAGACAAAAGAAATCAGAAAATCTAAAGTCCAATTCACCATTATAACAGTCAAATCACAGACTTAGAACCTCTACAATAGGATTTACAGCACAGCAGTGCATATGCCGTTCTCTTAACTCAATGGCCTACAGTTAGTTGCACTATAAAGTCAGCTGTAAAGAAACCATTTTGGTCAAATTACATACATCCACAAGAAAATCATTTTATTTATCTATAACGTATAGGTGAGTTGGATCCCAGAGGGAAAACTCCAAGCTCAGAGAGAGCTAATACATGAATTTACATATTAACCACCAACAATGAATTCTAAGGTACATTGGCAGCGGAATTTGGACTCTTAAGTCCATGTAGGATCTGAGTTGAAACCTTACAAACTAGACAAACCTACTTTGACATCCATATGAAAAACTCAAACCAAGTTAATCTAACGAAATCATGAAAAAACAAAAACAAGCAAATGCACATTGTGTCTCTCTTAATCCAACGACCTAATGTCGGATACAACATAAAGCTGGCTGTAGAGGAACCAACAACAACCAAGCCTTATCCCACTGAATGGGGTCGGCTACATGGATCAAATTACACCATAATGTTATATCCAAAACCAAATTTGGATCCAACTCATTAACCTCTAAATCTTTCCTAATAGTTTCCCTTATAACTTTTCTAGGTCTTCCTCTACCTCTTCTAATTTGACTCTCCTCCATCTGATCTACTCTTCGTACTACAACATCTATCGGTCTTCTCTCTACAGCAACCACCTAAGCCTATTTTCTACCATCTTTTCAACTATAGGTGCTACCCCAACTCTCTCTCTAATGGTGTCATTCCTAATCCTATCTCGTCTACTCTTACGACTCATCCAACGCAACATCATCATCTTCGCTACGCTTACAATTTTCTACGGTCATTCTCAAAATTCAATGGCCTACAATCAGTTGCACTACAATCAGTTGCACTATAAAGCCAACCAATGGATGATCCATTTTGGTCAAATCACATACATCCACAAGAAACCCTCGTCTGGCAGTGTAGGCTTTGGACCTAAGAGTGTACTCCTCTCAGGTTCACGGAACAACTGCTAATGGACGGTTGGATTAGTCTCTCAGATTAGTCGGTTCTTGGGCCGAATACCGAGTTTACAAAAAATCAACATAAATTCATAGGAAAACAAAAACTAATCAAACAAATCATAAAAACACACAAACAAATCAAACTAAATCAAATCACAAAAACAAGAAACATCATTTAAGTCAAAACTGTAAATAAATAAATAAAAAATTACCACTAAAGGCAAGACCATAGCAAGCAACAACACAAGTCTGAATAACAGTATTCTCCTGTCTAGTAAAAGGCTTAGTAAAAATCCCCAACTTCATCAACAAACCAGTCCATGTTTTAACAAAGAAGAAACCAAGCAAACCAGCAGCAACGTTAAGAGAAGGAATAATCCCAACAGTGAGATTCAATTTATGTGTTATGATACAAAACAAACACCCCAAAACACCACTCACAACTAACCCCCGAATTGTTATTTGTTCTTTCCATTCAGGAACAGGTTCGGTTAGAAATTCACTCTTGTTATCGTTGTTGTTTTGTTGTTCTTGTTGTATCAATGGTTCTGTTATATCCATTGATGTTGTTTCTGTACCCATGATGATGGAAAAATGGTGAATCTGAGATTGTGAATAGTGTTTATGAATAAATAATAACGGTGATAACAAGATGAGAAAGTGATGGATTTGGACTTTTTTTTTTGGAAGAGATGAAATGAAATTATTGGGTATGGGAGGAAGGATGTGACGAGTGATGAGGAAACATCTGTTTTTGTGCTTGAGTTTCTTATGAATCTCAAGATGGTGGTGTGTTCGGTTAGTTTTACTACTAACTTGCGTGAGTTAGTTGCGTATATGGAACTACACTCTAACCCCGTGCATCAATCCGTGCGATGCATGGGTTTTTGTAGCTATATCATTATTTGTAGAGTTGCATATAAACTTAAAAAGAATTAAATTAAGTGATAACTGAGAGTGATCGACATTCACAATCTCAAAAAAGCAAATTAACAACATTTAGATTGCATCAACAAAAATGAATATGGGAATCAACAAAAATGAATATGGAATCAAAGTCATTACTTTGCCAAAACAAAGTAACGTTATAGTCTACTGTAGCGATTTTTGCAAATAAAGAGTCAGAATAAACAACTTTAAGTAATATAATATAAGAGAAACAAAGAGGCCAACAAAATTACAGGAAAAAGTGAAGTTTCTAATGATAAAATTATCATCTGGATCTGTCAAATTATCTACAATTTTAAAGATGCAAATTTAATATCGTAAAACGTAGTAATCGTACACCAAAAAAATGAAAAAAGACCTACTATCAATAAAGGTACCGCTAATAATAAAAAATAACTACTGTGAGATAGGAAACCGCTAGGGCGGTTGGGGATTTAAAAAAAAATGTTTTAGTCATGTATTTCATTTTTGGAAACAAAAATATTTCAACAAAAGTAGAAGTGGCATAGCAGTTATAGTTGTAAAGTGAAAGCATATGATACCTGGTTCAATTCCTTGCAAACTTTTTTTTTATAAAAATTACTCAGATCCACCGAAAAAGACAGGATTAATTAGGGCAAACTTATCAGAACTGTTTGACATTTATATATATTAAGATTAGTAATTTTTTATTTTTTTTGTGAAATAAAAGTTTAGATAAGTTCTTTAAAAAAAAGGGAAAACATTTTTGGCTTAAATATGTAAATTGTCTTTGTAATTTGGCGTGTTTTTTGTTTTTGTTTCTGTATCTTTTATTTTTTTTTAAAACAATTTCTATAAGGTAATAACTTTTTGCTTTTCGTCCCTCTTGTCAAACTCTGTTACAAGGACCAGAATAAAAAACAAAAGGTACAAAAGGATGGTATTAAAAACATCTAAATAACAAAGTTGAAATTTAGGTGGCTTTCTAGATGGTCCTTGACTATATTACAGGGACCAAAACTAAAAATGAAAAGTTATATAGGGACGAAATTAAAAATCACGAAGTTACAAAATTTAAAATTAAAAACCTTTGTTGTTTCCATCTTCTTCCTCTCTCTCTCTTTGTCATATTCTTCTTCTGCATCCATGAAACCACATGCTCTGTTAACAATGTCTTCATCATCCATTAAGTCTTTTTCTTCAATTGAATTGCACAACTTGTACATCATCATACAAAACCAAGAACAAACTTCCTTTCTCCAGGTATTGATAGAGCAAAAAGATGATTCTTTTGTGCAAGCATAATCCATAAAGCTTAACAATATTTATGTGCTTTATTTCTGATAATATTGTCACTTCATTTCTGAAACTCGCATCAAAAGAAGGCACCTCTGCTTCATAGTTTTGAAGTTCTTTAAGACGGCAACTTTGCCACATGGTAATTGAGTCTTCTATATACTTCCATATGCTCATATCCCGATGCAATATCTAATGTCAAGTGTTGCGTTGCTTTAATAATGTCAACATATATGCTATTTTTCCATCATAATTCCATATGCAAAACAAATTCTCATTCTTTGTTGTCGTTGTGTGTGCTTGCTTGTTAATGGAATTATGAAAAAGTTTGAAGAACATGAGAATTGAAAAGGCTGAGATTAGAATTGTAAGCATAAGAAGAACAATGGAAACATCCTTCTTGTGCTTTACCTTATTATTATTACTTTTCTTGTGAGGTTACCAAGGAAGGAATTGGGTATATGAATTGTACTTCCATCCTTGTTCCATATTATCGTAACAAAATCAATACAAGTTGGAATAGTGTTGGTCTATATGGCCAATAAATTTATAAGCTAGAGGGGGGTGAATAGCGCTTTGAAAAAGTTTTTCGGGGTTTTAATAAATAAAGTGAATTGAATTAAATTAACTATTGGAAACACATGTGAACAATCACAACAATAAGCAAAAAGATAAAACTATGTGCTAATAAGATTCAATGTAGAATTGAGAGATTCACAATACAAATCTTATTACAATCAAAACTTAACGTGTCTTGAACAATTTGCAAAACTTAGACAATTTCAAAACCAAACCTATATGAAAATATACCAAGCTATCAATCAAAACCACAATGCATATGGAATTGAAGAATTGAATAGAAATTAAACCTGGTTGATCTAAGCTAAGTACTAAAACCTAATTCAACGAATTAGGTTAACTTTTAACGAAAAACAACTTAGATCAATACAAGTTTCTATCCTAACAACTATTCAATTAACATATGCAATAATCGAAGGTATAGAAGATAAGGAAGAGAGATAACACCGATATTTTTTTTATAGCAGTTTACTCTTTTCGTCCTCGCTAGAGCTATGTCTACTCTTCTTGATGAAGTACACCTTCACCAAGGTCATCGACTAATAGTAACAATGTTGAATACAAATGTGTTTACAAGAGATCCTTGAAATTAAACTAAGTCTTCAACCCCTATGCAAACACTCCCCTAAACTTTAAATAACCTTTGAATTTGGTGCTCCTTCAATCATTGAATCCTTGACTACCCGTGCACCCCTTCGAACTCTTCACTCAAGTCTTAGATGCTATGTCCGGTAAACGAATCCCCTTCGATTGCAAGAACAGTTAGAAAGACCCCCAAGACCTTTGGAGGTGGAATGAGATTATTCACTTCACTTTGGAACCTTGATTAAGCTCAACCAATTTCCTTGAGAGAACCAACCTATAATCCCTATAAGCACCCTAGCAAATCAATGTGACTCAATCTACAAAGTGATTCTAAGAAAAAATGTTTAATCATGAAGAATTTCTAAACAATGAGTTTTTGAGACCTAGAGAGAATAGATGCAAATGATTCAATATTTTGGGAGTTATGAGAGAGTGGGTATATATAGAAAATAAGGGAAAGTGCAAATTTTCATGCAAAAACAACTATGTGAATCGATTCATTAAATGAGTGAATCGATTCAGACAACAAAAATGCAAGTCAGAGACTTATGAAGATCGATACGATTCATTGTAAACGTGAATCGATCCAAGTGAACCCAAGATGAAGAATGATGTGATTCAGACTTTGATGAATCGATTTAGTGCAAGTCAGGGAGAAACCATGATACGATTCAAACAAACATGAATTGATTCAACAATGATACGACTCAAAAAGTTGTGAATCATTTCATTGGAAGTCAGAGACCTCTAATGATACGATTCATATGTCTTTGAATGGATTCAGTGATCCAAAACATCAAATTTGACACAAATGAATTTAAGACAATGAGACATTGATGTTGGGTGCTTTTAATAAGACTATACACTAAAAATAATAAGATAATTCATCAAAGGATAAACTTGAACATCATCAAAAATACATGAAACCTAAAACTATGTGCTTCAAATAGGACCCATACAACAGAGAGAAGATGAAGAAGATGGCAGAGAGTTTTACCTTTGTGATTTTTAATTTCGTTCCATGTGACGAAGAAGCTGTGGAATTCAATTGGAGAAATAACGGATGATGAAGACATTGTTAGCATCTGATGTGATTTTAGGGGCGTGGATGAAGAAGAACATGTCAGAGAGAGGACGAAGATGGCAACAACAAGGGTTTTTAATTTGAAATTTTTTAACTTCGTGATTTTTAATTTCGTCCCTCTGTAACTTTTCGTTTTTGGCTTTGGTCCATGCAATATAGTCAGGGACCATCTTAAAGACCACCTAAATTTTAAATTTTGTTATTTAGGTATTTTTAATTTCGTCCCTCTGTATCTTTTTATTTTTGGTTTTGGTCCCTGTAATAAAGTCAGAGATCATCTGTTAATCCACATAAAATTTATAACATATATTCACATACTCCCTCCGTCCCAAATTGTATGACGTTTTTGACATTTCACACGTATTAAGAAATGCAATTAATATAGTATGAGAAAAAGATATTATGAGTTGTTTTACAAAATTGTCCTCAATAAATTATATGGGAAAGATAAATGAAATAATTGAAAGAAGATAGAGTAATAAATAGTTAAGGATATAATAGGAAAAATAACATTAATGTTTTATTGGTATTGTAAAGCCACATATAATATGAGACAATTTTTTTTCTAAAACGATATACAATTTAGGACGGAGGGAGTATTCGTTTAAAACATTACTTATAATTTTTGTTCTTATAGTTTATCTTTTTTTAGAGGATATATTTTATCTGATTGAGGCTAAAATTAAGAATTAATTGTCTTCATAAAGAAAATAAGAATTAATTGTAGTTGTGGTTCTTATAAATAAGTTACTTATAAAAAGACTATAATTTTAATATAGATAGATGGGTTCACTATATTAATTTTGAAAACGAAACAATTTAGTGGAATTTTATTTTTATGAATACAATTTAGTGGAATCTAATTAAGAAAGTATGGCTCTTTATAACAAAAGATGTACAACAAAATGACAAAATATGGTAGTTTGTGAGATGTGACAATGAAAGGTAACTGATTGGTTAGGGTTGGTGATAACAAAAAAGAAATTTTGAAGAGGATGGTGATAATGTTGAGATTGTGACTTTTTATTATATGGAATTGTGCCTCTGTTTTTAAATTTATGGGGGAAGAAGTGGCAGCAAGGATAAACAACTTGTGTGTATGGAATTTGTAATCACACCAAGTTGCAAACGGCACGACATTTTATATGATCAATTTTATTGGTTACGTTACTGTACCAAACTTGTATGGGAGGTTCTTAACGAGAGTCAAAGATATTTATTTGTTACTGGTCAAAAATACTAAGAGATTTTTCTTTTGAAGAAAAAAATACTAAAAGATAGTTCTTAATATAAATAGAGTATTATTATTTTCTTAATTAATACTCCCTCTATTCCTTTTTAAGTGTCTTTTTAAGGTGAATTTTTTGTTCCTATTTAACTGTCTTTTTGGTATTTTAAGGGTACGATTTGTCATTATATCCTTTGTCAATTACTTTTATCTTTTTCAGTAAAACTAATTAATGCTATCTATTTGGAAAATTAAAGTGTGTTTTTTTAAACAAAGTTTGTTTGTTTTTTTTAAACAAAATTTGTTTCTTGTTATCTTCAAATTTAAACAAAATTTTGTTCCAAACAATTATTTTAAGAAGAGTTAAAATTCTATAAATAAGATAAGTAACAATTGTTAAAAATTTCAAGTGTGACTCTAGCATTAGTTGAAGCCTTAACTTTGATTAAAGGAGTTGGAAGAAAGTTAATTTTTTCTTAACTTTTGATAAATGTGAAGTTGAAATAATTTTTATATTGACTTAGTGCACAATATTTAGAAAATTGACAATTGTTTGTTATGAGAGAGAGAGAGTCTGCAAAAAAATAGGAATTTGTTGGAGAAAAAGATAATAATTGTTTGTTATGGGAGAGACATAACATATTAAATTTATTGGAAAGATAAAGTGTGTGAAATAGAAATTTATTGGTGGATTAAAATGAGGGTATAATAGGAAGAAAATGTGCAAAAATACACATCGCTATTTTGGTGTTAATTTTCTAAAAAGACACTTAAAAAGGAACAGAGGGAGTATGTTTTTATAGAAATGGAATTAATTACCGATAGGCAAAAGGACTACAAGAAGTTTTACTAGCAAATTTTTTTGGAGAGTCTAGCAAAGGATCTTACTAGAATGTTTAGGGTCTCTTTGGATTGAGCTTATTTTAAGCTTATGCAAATAAATTCTCATTAACATTCATAAATTAATTTTGACTTAATAGCAGTTTTAACCCCCTAACTTTCCAAAAGTTGCGATTTTGACTCCTTAAGAAAAAAAAACTACAAAACCGCCCCCTAAGTTTTGCACCTGTGGCAGTTTTGGCCCCCAAGGCTAATTTTGACTCGGTCTACGCTGACATGGCACCCTAAGTGAGGTGCCACGTGTTATTTTTAAAAATTTTTTTTGCCTTGGGGGGCCAAAACTGCTACAATTGCAAAACTTAGGGGGCGGTTTTGTAGTTTTTTTTTCTTAAGGGGCCAAAATCGCAACTTCGTGAAAGTTAGGGGGCGAAAACTGCCATTAAGCCATTAATTTGTCATAAACTACATTTACAAATTTATGAATAATACATAAAACTTTATTTATCTATACTATATATAAAGAAGGAAAAAACTTAGGTACAATTCCTTGAGTGCTTTTCGTATGGTTCTTAACTAAATTCACCATGATTTCCTTAAATCCATAATTCTCTCAAAGTTTATTATCTCCAAAAAAGTTGTATTTTTAGTTAAAAACCATACGAAAAGCACCTAAGGAATTGTACCTAAGTTTTGTCATATCACTTTCAGCTTTTTTGGGTTGGATTTTTCTTTCCAAAAATGCCCTCAATTTTGAATACAAATAACACATTAACAAATGAATAAGAATAAATTTAAATATTAAAAGAAATGTAACAAACACGATATAAATATATATTTGTCTGTTTTTTTTTATTTATCATTTAAAAAGTGTAACAAACTAGATGAGTATATTTATACTTACTTTTTCATTATCCCAATTATATTCTTAAACAATTTTTTCTATAATAAAGATCGTTGTTGGTGTTATTAAAAAAAGAATTTAGATTATATTTTTTTTGTTATATTGTTGGTGTCATTGAAATAAATAATCATGATTAGTTTGGTTTGTTATAACTTGAAAGCAACAAACATTTATATTTTTAGTTTTAATCCAAATCAAAATTTCATCAAAAAACACCGTTAATAATTTTAAAACGCTAACGCAATTAAAAGAGCGGAAAGACGGGCACGTCTAGTTTGCATAAGGTATTTTACATAACCTCAAAATAAGTCTAATCCATATAGACCCTAAGTATGTAAAGTAAATGTAGCACTATGACCTAAAGAAGCAATAAGTTTGCGTCCCGATTGATAAGCTGGGCAATTAGTTGCCAATTTAAAAGTATAAGTTGCATACCCTCGTCAAGAATATACTGAAGGGAGCAGGAGGGAGCAATCCCTCTTTGAACAAAATTATGCATCGTTGAAAAATCTGCCTAAAAAATAATGTGTTTGAGGAAAATATTATGGAGAAGACGGATTCCATAGTTCAAAGTTTTCATTTCATTTATTAATGTGTTGTTGGAATTAATTTTGGAATGGAAATATTGAATCCTTTTATAAAATTTATCTATGATAATACCCCAATGGAAGTGTTACCATTAGCATGAACAAACGAGCCATCAATATTTTTTATGTGCTATAATAGATTTCTTTCAAGGTTTTTCTAGAAGACACATTTTATGAAGGTGTTTTTTAACAAGTTATTATATGGACATTTGCTAAAAGACACCAACTAATTTTTATGAAGGTGTCTTTTAACAAGTTATAACTAAAAATTGGATAATCACACCTTGAAGTGTGGATTGCTAAAAGACACTTTCATGGGTGTCTTCTAGCAAATCCTTTCTCTCAATAAGTGTTTTTAACTTTCCGGCCCTCATTACAAGATGCATGCTGTCGCGTCATTTTTCGGAGGTCAAGGCTATTTGACTAGCGTTTGACTCGCTAATTTAATTCACGACTGAACATTTAATTTTTAAGAGAAAAAGGGGAAAAAAGTTCAAAACACCCCTTTGAAAAAGATTTAGGGTTCGGGGGTTAGTTACATAAAGGGAAGGTGTTAGCATCCTTTACGTCCGTAGTACTCTACGGGAACCTCTTGGTTTTATTTAATTAATTG
>Ga0228711_1001303_pt1 | contig 36145 bp, 23 predicted proteins | sample MedpolnodulmetaG_2_FD_177996 | JGI IMG/M metagenome (GOLD analysis project Ga0228711, IMG submission 177996) | Root nodule microbial communities from Medicago polymorpha collected in Santa Monica, California, United States - brown nodules | ecosystem: Host-associated > Plants > Roots > Nodule... | reverse complement strand
GCTAAAATCGTACTCCGATGCTGAAAATCGGAGCACGATGGCTTCAGTAAACTCAAAACTCAACTGGCGCGTCTGCCAAATCGGAGCACGATTTTGTCCCATCGGAGCACGATTTTTTACGAGACAATGTCTCAAAGTTGTAGAAAAATCGTAGCCCGATGCTAAAAATCGGAGCACGATTTCTCCTTTGTTTCAGCATAAAAAATCAGTCTTTTTGCAGCTTCTAACTCATGCACAATCACCTAAACTCAACCAAAATTACATAAAAACTATAACAAAAGTGCTATATGACCTAGTGTCATCAATGAGCTTTTAGTCCAAGATGAAGCTTGGTGGCAACAAAGGTCCAGAGCCCTATGACTGCAAAATGGGGACCGAAACACTAAGTTCTTCCATATGAAGGTTAATCAACGCAGAAGAAGGAATAATATTACTAGAGTTCAAGACAATGCAGGTCATATTCGTTATGATCCTAATCTGATTGAAGAGGTGTTTGTGGACTATTTTAAACATTTGTTTTCCAGTCAGAGGCCTACAAATGTGGAGTCCACCACCTAAATCGTTCATAATCAACTCAATGAGGATGTGAAAATGAGTCTCAATACCCCCTTTACCACTGAGGATATTCTTACTACTGTTCATAACATGAAAAACTTAGCTGCCCCAGGCCCTGATGGTCTCCCTGCTAAATTCTACCAACAATATCGGCCTACTATAGGAACTGATATCACTGCCATCTGTCTTGACATCCTTAATAATGGAGGTGATCCTAGCCTTTATAACCACACTAATATATGCCTTATTCCTAAAAACAAAACCCCTACCTCCCCTAAAGATTTCAGACCATCTCCCTTTGCAACGTCATCCTCAAACTCATTACTAAAACCATAACTAACAAAATCAAACCCTTATTACCTAATATCATATCTGACAACCAAAGTGTCTTCATACCTGGAAGACTCATTACTGATAATACCCTCATTGTTTTTGACATATTCCACTACTTAAAACATACAAACAGGAAAAATGGTTATGTGGCTATCAAAACTGATATAGCAAAGGCTTATGACAGATTGGAATGGTCCTTCATCAAGTCTACCATGCTCAGTATGGGATTTCCCCCTCATCTTGTATCTCTTATTATAAGATGTGTCACTACAGTGTTCTACAATATTCTTATTAATGGCAGGTCCTCTGTTAGATTCAAACCCCATTGAGGAATTAGACAGGGAGATCCCTTATCACCTTATCTCTTTATAATTTGTGCTAATGTTTTTTCTAATCTTATTTCAAAAGCTCAGCTAGACAATAAGATTCATGGAATCAAAATTGCTCCAGGAGCTCCTGAAATAAGTTATCTATTTTTTGTTGATGATAGCTTAATTTTTTGTAGAGCAAACAAATCAGAAGCCACACAATTGAAACAGATAATAACTACTTACCAGGAGGCTTCAGGTCAACTTGTCAACTTAGATAAGTCTGGGATCCTATTCAGCAAAAAGTTTGATACTCAGGCCAAAAATGAGGTGCTAAGTTGCCTCCCCATGTAACTGGTTACATGTTTCTCCAAGTACCTGAGCATGCCAACCAATATTGGAAGGTCAAAGAGACAAATATTTGACTACATTCAAGAAAGAATTTGGAAAAAGCTGAAAGGGTGGAAGGAGAAACACCTGTCTTCTGCAGGAAGAAGCACTTTAATCCAGGCTATTGCTCAAGCAATCCCAACCTACATCATGAGTTGCTTCCACCTTCTTAAAACCTTCTGCCAATATATAGAAAAGATTATTTGTAAGTTTTGGTGGGGTAGCTCTATCGACAGAAGTAAAATTCACTGGATTAAGTGGAATACCCTCTGTAAAAACAAAAAACAGGGAGATTTGGGATTCAGAGATCTCAGCCACTTTAATGAAGCACTATTGGCCAAACAAAGCTGGAGACTTATAACCAATGACAACTCTTTGCTGGCCAGAATGTATAAAGCAAAGTACCACCCTAAATGCTCCTTCTTAGAAACTAAACAACTCTCCAACACTGGTTTCACATGGAGAAGTATTTTAAAAGCCAGAAACCTCATCCACAAAGGCAGTTTTTGGGTGGTGGGAAATGGCAGCAAAATCAACATTTGGAAAGATCCTTGGCTACCTAACCAAAATGGTTTCAAAACCTGGACCCCTAAACCTTCCACAACCCATCTTAACCTAGTTCAGGATCTTATTGATCAGGATAGTCTAACGTGGAAAACTGACACTATAAAGGAACTCTTCTTTCCTTTTAAAGCTAAACAAATCTTTCAAATTCCTATAACCCCTCAATTATAAGAGGATGAACTAGTTTGGTTGGGAACTAATGATGGTAATTACTCTGTTCGTTCTGGATATCACACTAGTCTCCTTTGGGACCAAGATCATTCTAGATGATATAGGTTTTTTATATGTCGAACTCTAATATTATGTTTTATGGAGTATTATTTTAACCCCTTTTTAACGATATTTTGTTTGTCTCAAATAGTTGGTGTCTTTATTATTATTTGTTATACTTATTTTTTACACGATTGAATAATTACAAATCCATGTTAGATGTTAAGTGAATCCAATATATGCGTGAAAAAGAGCATGGAGTTTGAAAGAAACTACACCCTCCGGTCACTAATATAAGCAAAACTTTGCATTTTAGATTCATTCAATTAATAATGTATATGATCTTTATTATAGACCACTCACATAATTTAATGAATGAATCTAAAATATTCTTTTTTTGTTTATAATGGTGACTGGAAGGTATATATAAGGGTATCTGGTATGGAGACCAATTGACAAAAAATATAGAATGTTGCTTTCAGTTTTTTTAACGGAAAAGTTTATTAAGTTTCTGTGAGCTTTACTTAATTGATAGAGATAATTTACTGTACATGCGTGGTTGATCAGTTCGAGACCCCAACCCCCCAATTATAGGAAGAACGTAAAAAAAAAACAAAAAAACTCATATCTCCATAATCAATTTTGCTTTGTTTTTGGATAAATCTATTTATTATCGATATCCATATTAAAAATATCGGCTTGATTTTATTTATCCGCGTGAGATCTTCCCGCGTTAAAGATTATTATTTCAGTGTTACATGCGTTAGTATTAATATACGATGTTTAATTAATAACACAATAACAATACGCGCTATTAATATATTATGTATAAAACCAATGAATTTGCCATTTAATTAATGTTTATATAATAAAAGTAAATAATCGACAATCTAGTCCGTGCTTGGCACGGGTGTCCAAACTAGTTATCTATACAATTTTTCTTTTGTTACAATAATTATCTAATTCAATTTCTAAAACCGTTAAAATTAAACACTTGTCACATTACTCTCTACTGACGTTACTTTGTGTGACTTAACCCATGGCAACACCCCTACCCAAAACTTTCTCTCCAAACCTTCTCCTTTCCCCGCACATTATATAAGGGTTTGCACAATTGATAGCGTAATAAATGAATAATTTGATATTAACTATTCAATCAAGGATAAAAGTGATAGATTAGAACCCAATTAAAATTTGTGTTCTTGATACATAAAAGAGAAAGGGAAAGCTAGACGAGGACATAACCCTAATACTTAATTACTCTATTAGAGAGTACCAAAGCAAGAGAAGAGAGATTTCAATCATTTTTCTTCATATCCCTTAGTGATAATCTTTTTCCTGACAATCACTAACTACATGTTCATTTACCTCGACCAATTACATTTTACCAAATGTATTTTCTCATGTGTTATTCTGAATCATAACACACTCGTTTAGACAAACTAAAGTCTTCACTTTTAAAACCATTCAATTGTTAACCATGACAAGAGATCTTAATACATGTAATGGAGTTGATGTAGGTGTACAAGTTTTCGTCATTTATGTAGGTAATGCAACTTTCTTTTGAAAGAGCCTTTTACCATATGTTCTCTTTAGTACAAATTTTAATCTTCAAAGAATAAGTAATGATTGGTTTGTTGTTAGGAGGGAAAATGAATCGAGGAACTATATGGCGTTACAAAATTGGAAAAGGTATGTTAATTCAAGGAATAAACATGTACGATGCATTACGTCCTTCAAAAAAAAAATGTACAATGCATTACGAAACACCCAAGGAAAATAAAGAAAACCCACAATCAACAATAGATAAAACAATTAATTATCAGCTCCCAGTGTATTTAACAAAATCAACCATAAAACTAGCTACAATATCTATTTGTCTGAATTATTTATTTATTTTATAAACCAAGAACGGGAAAGGCATGACCACATAACAAGATTGTAATTAATAAAAAAAAAAGATTGTAAATTGTAATTAATAAATTCTGGAAACAAAACAAAGAAAATGAACGTAGAACTTTATTTGTTTCATCAAGTCTTTTTATTTGACAAAAAGGCCAATATTAAGTCCTCAATTACATTATGCCAAATGTTAATTCCAAAGAGTCAGGTAGACCTTCATGAACAAGAAATACAATCACAATATTTTCATCATTTTTGAGTTTTCTTGCGTAGTTCTTTCATCCATTTGAGGCTCAACACACTCTTCCCAATTTTGCTCACCTTTGATTCATCCTTGCTTTTTTTCTTGTTTTTCTCCGATACTGGATCAAAAGGGTCTGGGTTGTTGTCCCATTGATCCGCCCATGACAAGCCAGAATCCATAATTTCGTTGTGTTATTTTGGATCAGAGAAAATTTTAAATGACACTAACTATATGAAATATTTCATATACGAATTTTACTTATTATAACCAGTTAGTTTATAGGACGAGGTGATCTTTTTCTTTCGTATGAATCAACGCATATTTTTGGAAAAAGGTTATTCTGTATTGTCCTATTTGGGGTGTGTATACCATAATTCTATCTAAATTAATCCCAATGCCACTTTGATTAGCTCATGTCCTAAAATTTTGGTCGTTATAATTAGTTAATTTCCAATTGTACACTCTATTTCTGCTCATCTAATCTCTTATTCTCGACTTCTAATTAAAATACTAGTTGATTGATTATCCAAAAATATTTTTTGATTAATTTAGATTTCATTTGTTAATAATTTATTTTATCCTTAGGATCACTTTTCAATGAATGGCATTTTAGAGAGTACAATCATTATATTTTTTATTCAATAAAAAAATATTTGTGAGATTAGTTACTTCACTACTATTATTATTACTTAAGGTGAATTAATTTTCTAATTGTTGCTTATGTTAAAAATCAAAGAGTATAAAGTCATAATAATTGACATATTTAGAAGAATGAAATGGTACATGAACACTCTTGACGTTTCTGTTTTTTTATAATCATGTTATAGGTTCAAAGTATTTAACACTCTATCAATGGATCTTTATTGAAAAACTAGTTGGACAAGAAAGATGACTTATGTCCTCCCAACAAGATTTTTACATACACAATAATTAGAAATCGAATTATTGAGTGAGACTTAAAACTTTTATAATGCATCAAGAGAATGATGGAAATCTTTTGACAGAGGATTTTTGTTCCATCTCGTGCATGAGGCGCATGACACAATGCGTGAGGCACATGGGTTTGTGTTTATGGTTACCCTCATGGACTCATGCGCAAGGCAGGTGACACATGTTCTATATAAAAGGTATTGTTGTTTTCAACTTTAGGAGTAGAGGAATGTGAATCTTGAAAAACTAAAATATGAGACTTTTGGGATAAGGATTATGCATTTTAGAGAGGGATTCTAGGATGGGTTACACCTCGAAAACACCTTAATACTGAAAATCATTGAGTGAATGTAAGAGGGTAAAAAAGAGAAATTTAGGGAATGTTCTTTGGTAACAATGAGAGCTAAATTTTCTGGGCGGTTTTTTAACTCTCTTGATAAAGAAAACAATAGAAATTAAATTTACTACTGATGAGGTTGTTGAAATTAATTTTTCAACTCTTTGCATCTCTCGGTAATGACCCGTTTGCAGGATATTGATGTAAGATTTTTACATGTGTTTTTCCTTTTTACAAGCAAGTACGTATATTAGGATCGTGTCCACATGGATTAGCGTATCTCATAAGCATTTTCACAATATTTATCACCTTAAGTGTTTGGGTATAAAAGTTTGTTTGTGTAAAACTATTTTAACTATTCGACATAAAAATAAACCGAGACGAGATAGGGCCATTTCACCTAGGGTTAGAGATAATCAACCAAGCGTAACAACTGCAATCTCTCGATCAAATAACAGATTCCAACTCTTTAAACGATATTATCACAACCACTCAACAACATTATTTATGTCTAAATAATGTCGTGATTTCAATCGGTATTTATTGTTGGAACAAAATGTGTTTAACATTACCCTTTGAGTTTTGATAATAACAAGGTATTAAAAAATTGTCAATTGGATATGCTAATATTTGTTCAAGTGTGCAGGACCATAGACAAAATTTTAAGTGTCTTAGTTAAAACATAGGTTTTGAAAGAACAAATGAGAGCAATGGAATCAACAAGAAGGAAGCTTGAAGCATCTGAAGAAAAGAGGTTCTGAAGACAAGTGGTCCTGAAGAAGCTGACGTCATCAGAAGCACTCTCCTCATAAGTTGGTCACCAGAAGCTGACGTCATTAGAGGCGTCTGAAGATCACAAGAAGCTGGAAGACTGAAGAACTTCAAATGTTGTTCAAATGAAGATTTAATCACGTCTATCATTGCAGAAGACTGGAAGAATAAAGTAACGGCTAATTCAAATGGATTTGAAGGCATTGGATGCTTATTCTTTGGAGAACGTTGAAAAAGGACAATTGTACGAAGTGTACAACCACTATCTCCACTACTCTAATTTGTTTCTGCAACAAGACAAGAACAACATCTATGCCTGCACCAGGGTTCCTCCAGACTTGGAATGGATTTGAAATTGCTCCTTCATAGGAAAATAACCAAATGAGGCATAAGATCATTGGTGATTTGATCAAGCTTCATACGACTCTTTTTGATGTTCTAGCGATTCAACAACGTCTCTTTCACACCTCTATATAAAGCAGTGAAGACCTGGTGTTTGGACACTCAAGAATGTCACAACAATTTACAAGTGTCAAAACTCTGCTGAAATTGTTCTACATCAAAAGTTCACGTAGAATTTCTTAACAACTTTCATATCTTAGAAATTCTAGAGTCTTAAGAGTCTGTATGTGATTTGTATTGTGAACACCACTGATTGTATATCAAGTGTTCAACCTCAAACATATTTCTTTGTAATTCTGTTCGAATTGAAGTCTCTTGCAGTTGTGCTTGAGCATAGAAAGTATCTTGATTTAGTTCAGGAGCATAGGAAATCTCTTGTAGCTGTGCTTGAGTAGTTTGAAGTCTCTTGCTAGTTTTAGCAGTGAGCATTTGTAATCAGATATTACATTTTAGTGAACTCTCCTTGGAAGTGCAAGGGGGACAGGACTACTTCCAGTTTGTGGAAGGAACTTGTATAATTGCTTTGTGTCTTCCCCCCCCCCTCTCTCTCTCTGTTTTATCCGCTGCATTTAGATTCTAAACATCACCTCAGAAGCTGAATTCTATTTGCTTCTGAATAGTGACTTCTGTAGGAGAAAACAAAGAAAAAGTTAACACAATTCAACCCCCTCTTCTTGTGTTTTTCTCACCTTTTTTTATGTCTAAATACTTTCATGAGTTCAATCGTATCGTTTAATCGACGATTTCCCAATCTATTAAACGATCCAAAAGCATTAAGTTTTTGATAACAAAGTGATTATCAAAACTTAAACTCTATGTCTAGAATGAAAACTTTGATACATTATTATTCTAACCCTAGATTCAAAGGTATTTGTCAATAACATTTCAAATCTTAAATAAAGCATTAAATGCAAGAATAATAACAATATTGAATAAATAAGCTAGAACCATATATTAAATGATCAAAAGATTACATAATAGCTTGTTTGAATACCTCAAAATCCACAAGGGTAGATGTAGCTACATATGTCTATGAAAACTTGGCAAATGATGAAGAAAGATGAAGATTCCATGCTAAGATTCATGATGTCTCAACAAATTTTGGGAAGAATCTACTTCTAACAACCTTGCTTCGTGTTTCTCTTTCTTCCTAGTTCTCTCTCTAAAGACCAGAAAATATGAATAAAACAGTACAAGATTTTGTGGAAAGAGGAGAGAAAACTATTTATATGGTTGTTCGCTTAAGTGAGTTGAGGCTGCTTAAGCGAACAACTAGGGAATATTCTGTTGGCCATTGAGAAGCTGCCACGTGGTCCTTATCTTTCGATGATTGATGAACTTCTCTTAAGCGTGCGGAAAGCGAGCCATTCTGGTGCTCTCTGGAAGTTGGTCGCTTAAGCGAGTTGACCTTGTCTCCATGAGCGAACTGAAAGCGTACATGTAAGCGAACTTTCTTTTGCTCTCAACATTGTGCACGCTTAATCAAGCTGAGGTCGCTTAAGCGAGCAGCTGAGCTTCAACAAACGTGCAGACAACGTGCAAAGGGGTTGCTCTCTAGAACTTGTTCGCTTAACCGAGCTGACTTTGGTTCAGGAGCTTCTTTCTTCGTCCTTGCTTGTCATTTCCTGCATAAATTGGGTAGAATCAGACATGTAAAGCATAAATGGTACAAATACAACAACTGGTAGCTTTTCCTTAGATAATTTGCAAAACAAGTCATTAAAATGTCTAGATTAACACATAAAATATGTTACTTTTGAGCACTTATCAAATATCTTTTTGTATCACTTTTCGTATTGTTTAAAAACGATCATGTTCCGTCATAAAATAGTATACTTTGCTGAAATTAAATCACTCCAAAAATTTATACATGTTTGAAATAAAATTGAAAAACATTATGCAAATTCCATGTTGGTCTTCTCATGAAATTTTTAATCTCACAACACACCTAAAATTAATGTCAACCGATGTTCGAGTACCAATAAACAACCCGTGCAATCGTGGATGTATCAACACACCATTATCATGTATTTCCCATAAACAAAAATTAACTCTTGATTCCAATTCATCTATTCCAAAATTCACGACAAAGCTCGATATTGCACTTGTATTCATATCGTAAATCATGCATCAGACAAACTTTTAAAAAAGTGAGGTGAGTCACAATTGTCGTTTAAATACTCGTGTTTACTATTGGTCTTCCTTTTCCATACTAGACCAGTGTAAGACTTTTAAAAAATGTTTCGATCAAATTCAACAATCTTATTGTGTAAATATATGTGTACACAGTTATAAACAAAATAATTTGATATATAAATGATGAAATCTAACTAGATGTGCGTAAATGATTTTTTGCACATTGCCAATGCATGCAAATTAACTAAAAAAGTCAACATCCTCACAAAACTTGATTTAGAGCTATCAAATCAACATAAAAAATATTCACTTTTACTTCAATTTAAAAATGTGTTAAATACAAGCATTATTTTGCCAATAAAATCACCAACGCTGTATTTTTCAAAACATACATTTCAGGCAAGTTTTTTTAGGCAAGTTTGAGTGGTTCTAGCAACAATACAAACATATTTTTCTTCTTCTTTCAAATGAGAAAACATACATTTCATGTGTCGAAACCTTATATATATATATATGTGTGTGTGTGTGACATGCAGAGTCTTTTGGGTCCAAAGTGGTTATGTGATTGCGTCTTGTTTGACGTTGAATCACAAATCAAATTTTGATTGTCATTAGAAGATCATGAGATTTTTATTTTATTTCAAGTGATGTAGAACACGATATGACATGTATAACCACTAGTGAATAATTTGCAGATTGAATCGTGTTTGTTATACGTACCAAATCTTGATCTGATATAGAATAACAATGTTATGTAATTATACTCATCTGCAAATATTTTTAATACATACTCAAATTGGTATAAAGAGAACTGTATTAACTTAATAATCTACATTATTAATATTTTAAAATGATTTACAAAATTATAAAAATAAAAATCTTAATAAGTGACAAAACTCTAATATTATTTCAGTCATAGTTCTTTCACCATTTAAGCTAAATCCACTTGATTTTTTTTAACAAAACTCTAATATATATTTTTGAAAACTAAGTGACAAAACTCTAATATTAAATAATAAATAACACAGTACTTTACAAAATAAAATAAAATAAAATAATAAAGATTATTATCCAGAACCTCTAAAAAAAAAGATTATTATCCAAAAAGAATATTTAATTTAGTTTTTTCAATATAAAGAGACACACATGTCCACCTCAACCTCATCCTCCTTTACACATCAAAGCCTTTACTTCACGCTGACAGATTTTTACAAAAACCCAAAACCCACCTTCTACCCTTTTGTATTTACAACAAAATTTTACTCTTCCAACATTTTTTTACTACAAAAAATTTACAATTGTAGATAGAAAACACAAAAAACACCATTGTCTCTTCCTTTTCCATCTTCAATTGATTACAATCGAAGAATCTCAATTCCGCAGCAAAAATGTATTTATCATCAGAAAAGCCTCGCCCAATCGATTTCTACAAAGAAGAAGCACGCGACATGATGATGGAAGTAGTAACCAACACCGATCTTCAACCACCACCGCCACCGCCGCAACATCACCACCACCTTCAACAACAACAACCGCAAATGATTCTCACCGCCGAGAGCAGCGGCGACGATCCTGAGATGGAGATCAAAGCTCCAAAGAAACGCGCGGAAACCTGGGTTCAAGACGAAACTCGAAGCCTCATTGGTCTACGACGCGAGATGGATTCGCTATTCAACACTTCGAAGTCGAATAAGCATCTTTGGGAGCAGATTTCAGCGAAGATGAGAGAAAAGGGTTTTGATCGGTCACCGACTATGTGTACTGATAAATGGAGGAATCTTTTGAAAGAGTTTAAGAAAGCGAAGCATCATGATCGAGGTGGTGGAAGTGGTTCTGGTGGGAAAATGAGTTGTTACAAAGAGATTGATGAGATCTTAAGAGAGAGAAGTAAGTGTGGACAATATAAGAGTGTTGTTACACCTACTTCTAAAGTTGAATCTTCTTACATGCAATTTGATAAAGGTTAATTTTATGTTTCATGTTTTTAGTTCTATATTTGATTTCATGCTATGTTTCGTGTTTAGATAATAATAATCATTTTTGTGGCAAATTTTATTTGATGCTATGTTTGGATAATTGTTTATGTTTTTGATTTATATATGCAATTGTGCTTATTTGAGTATAAGTTATTATGTTTGATTTGTACACTGTAGCTCAATCTTTTTTTAGTTAAAAACTGTTGTCACAGTCAATGTTATGTTGTGAACCCTAAATTTGTCCCTAAAATTGGTGGCAGACAAGACACAAGTGTGTGTTTATGTAGGCTTTCAAACGTGTGGTGTGAAATCAAATCCGGAGTGAACACGATAGCCTGTTTGTTTCGAATTATAGTGGAAGCATGCGGAAAAATTGATTACCGGTGCACTTTTGCGTAGCAGGATCTGAACAAAACGCTATTGTTCCACAATAGAGTATTTAGTACAAAATATCATGAAATAGCGGACGCTATAACATAATTGCATAGTGGAATTTGAACAGGCCGCTGTTTTCCGTGATCCGCAGTTGATAGCACTTGCACAAACAGGGTAGAAGTGAATCTTTTAGAATGTCGGTCACACTAGTTGCTGTAGTGGACCCATTAAGGACTAATGTGGCAAATACATGGGGTTTTTATGGACTAAAGTGATTTGTGAATACTCTGGGATCAATGTGTCCCTTCTCTGAATTTTGCACTAATGGGTTTATGAGTTTACTCGTAAAGAATGTGACTTTTGAGGTAATAATGGTAGAATTCAAACTATTTTTGTACAATGCATGTCCAGTGATGGTGTTTAAAACTTTTATAACTCCAGGGCATCAAACTTAAATCCAACTTGTTATTGACAACACTTGACTTGTGGCACAGATGCACAGGCAGTTTGTGTAAAAGAAAATCTTGTATGTAGCATTAGTCAAAACCAAAGAGTTAGCGTTCAACCAAGTCCAACAAATTTGGTCCAAAAAGAAGGGCTGATTTGGTATCTTTTTCAAACATTATGGCTTGAGATATTAGGCCGTGCTTCTTGTATTTTGAAGTGGATATAATTCAATTAAATGCCCGACTATTAAAAACCTAACTATTATTTTTGTAACTGCCTAATCAACTACATTTTCCAAATTCCAACAAATCCAGTCCCAAAAGATGTGCATCTTGGTTAAAATTGCTATTTTACATGTTTGTATCGGTGTTGACAAATAGCAGCTTTAGCGGCCCTATACCACTATAACGTAGTGGAATTTTGGACAAACCGCCATTGTTCCACCATATGCTATTTAGTACAAAATATTGTCAAATAGCGGCTATAGTGGTGCTATAGCACTATTGCACAGAGGAATTTTAACAGTCCGCTATTTTCCACTCTCCACAATCGACAACATTGGTTTTTATACCTTAAGCTTTTATTAATTTTAATCTTCTACGTGAAACCGAAATTTGGAGTAAAGAAGAAGCATTGAGTTGGCCTGTATAGCTTTAGGAAGTTCGCTTGGAAGTCAAATGTATATTTTTGTTAATAATCTACCCTTAGTAGATACTCAGCCCATATCAATTGATATCAGGTCTGATAGCTGTTATTTTTCTCTATGCTTACGATCTTTGATATGCGAGAGTATAATCACTGCAATTTGGAGGTTCTCAGGGGGGACAACTCCTACCCTCTCGAATCATCAAACCCAATTTAAGTGAATTGGTAATTTTTCCCTAGTTGCTGTTCTGAGTCATGACATTTGGATGTCTGTCCTGTTACAATTCCGACCATTTTGTCTTTAGGAACAGTTAGTTGACTTCTTATGTTGCTGTGCAGGTATTGATGATGCCAACATTTCTTTTGGACCCGTTGAAGGTATGTCTTTGAAGTCAGCTTTTTATTTTCTACTCTATGATAGTTCACTCGTGATGTGTCTGTGTCCTAAGATTATTTCATATTTTTCAGCTCATGAATCATGTAGGGTCTTGATTAGTTGATTCCATGTGGCCATTTGGTTTGGTTCTAATCCTAGATTGCTGTACTGGAAAATAACAACTAGTGTATGATACATTCAAACCAGCGACTCACTAACCTAATACCCTAGCCAAGTTGAATACTGGTCAAAGTTTTACAATATTTAAAATCTCACATGTTATTAAATTTTGTAAATTTTATGGTAATAAACTTAGTTTTGTAAAAAAAATTGCAAAATATCAATACAAGTCAAGTTTTTTAAAACTATAATTAAATATATCTTTCAATTTTATGTAATATATTACATAATAAACTACTATTCTACTAAAATAATATGTATTCACAAAATGGGAATTTATATATGTACATATTATAATTCAAAAGTATATTTGTAGTATATGATTTTTTTGAAATATATATTTTACTCTTCAAATTTAAAAGTACATATATATTTTTTTAGGGGAATATAAAAGTATATATTATTTCATAAGTATATATATAGCAATCTAGCCGAGATTGGACCTAATAGGTTAATATATTATAGTTTAATAGATTATACAGTAAACTACTATTCATAAGTATATATTTCAAATTTATATATGTTTAATATGTATTCACAAAATTTTAGTATATGTTCATTAACAATGCACTGGTTTAAAGAACATATATATAACAATCTGGCAGAGATTTGATCTAATAGGTTGACCACACAGGCCTTCGGTCCGGTTTATGGTTGAACCAGTCGGACCGGCTGGTCCTGTATCATTTTCTAGACGCACATGATTGCATGTGAATTTAACTGCTACCATAGGTGACCTGTTACTCTTTTGCTGTTCCTTTTTCTTGTAAACATTCCATATAACGATAAAAAGAATTGGACACATATTGAAATGTTACTTTGGAAAGCCTATTGAAATGAAAATTCAAATGCCATACTAGTGTAATCTGTAGGAATGTTCTGGTTATTGCAATTTAGAGCATCTCCAATGGGGGGTCCTTACTTAACAAGGACCACTCCCTGTTAAGGACCCTCCATTGGAGGAAGAAAAAATGAGTCCCCGTTAAGGAACGGGCAACTATATAAGGACCCTCTCTCTCCTGGGTAACTAACGGGTCCCACGTTTAAAAAAGTAATAAAATGTGTACTACTTGGTCCCACTTGCATAAATGAGTAATAAAATGTGTACTACTTGGTCCACTTGTAAAAAAGAGTAATAGGTAAATTATTTTTGTTTAATGATGTAAAGATAGTGAGACATATTTAAGTACTTTTCATTGGAGTCCTTATTAGTGTATTGCCATTGGAGTCATTGAGTCCTTAATAGATACTTTTATTAAAAAATTATAAATAAATGATGTGTCACGTGGGGTCCATTAATGGAGTCCTTGTTAGGGAACTACCATTGTGGATGCTCTTACTAGGAAGTCATTCAGCTCATGTCTGGCTGGTAACTATTTCTTTAAATAGTAGAAAAAAGTATTGTTGCTGCTTGTTGTAATCATCCATCAGTTTATCTTAATTAAAATGTCCAGTAGTAGTGTTTAGGGAAGGGGGTTGTATTTAAAGGATTTAGATATATGTGGGATATCGTTTTGATGTTTAGGCATTCATTCTTTCCAAAGTAAAAGTTCCTTCATGTTTCTCATCATTCTCAAATACTTGGCAATTAGCTTCTGGAAGACCAACACTCAATCTTGAGAGAAGTTTGGATCATGATGGGCATCCTCTTGCCATTGCCGCAGCAGATGTTGCAGCAAGCGGAGTCCCTCCTTGGAATTGGAGAGAAACTCCCGGAAATGGTAAGCTATGCTATGTAAAGGACTGGTTCATTTTTTCTTCTTCTTAGGTTAACTGCTTTCTTATTTCTGATACTGGTTCTTACTTTTATGGCAGGTGGGGAAAGTCAGTCTTGCTGTGGAAGGGTTATATCAGTCAAATGGGGTGATTATACAAGACGGATAGGTATTGATGGCACTCCGGAAGCCATAAAGGAGGCAATTAGGGCCGCTTTTAGGTTGAGAACTAAACGTGCATTTTGGTTGGAGGATGAGGAACAGATTATCAGAAGCATTGACCGTGACATGCCTATTGGAAATTACACTCTTCACCTTGATGAAGGTTGGGCTCAGTTTCTTCTTTCAGCTAACTTGTCCAAATTTCATGGTTTATTTTACTTTTAATGTCTAGGAGTTTAACTGTTGTTTAAAGTTCATGTACTGAGATTTGAGTTTGTTGACCCCTTACATTTAGGGCATACACTGCATTTCAGCCAAACCGTATTTTGTGCACCATTTCTGTTGACGTAACAATATATTATCATTTGCAGGAATGGCCATCAAAGTATGCCTATATGACGAGTCTGACCATATCCCTGTGCATACTGAAGAGAAGATATTTTATACCGAGGATGATTACCGTGATTTTCTGGCACGTCGGGCTTGGACAGGTCTAAGAGAATTTGATGGTTATAGGAATATTGACAATATGGATGATCTTCGGCCTGGTGCCATATACCGAGGCGTGAGTTGAGGGCAGGTGCATGGCATGAACAATCTTCAAATATTTGCATCAAATGTCTAGAGAAGTGGAGGGAACTGTGAGGATCTTTGACAATATATATGTGCAGCATTAACCTGAAACTGTATTTGTTTAGTTTGATGATGCTGTTTATAATTAGTCTATAATAGGAGAATGAACAAGTTCTTTTGCCTTGTGTAAATATGCATTGACAGTGAGAAAAAGAATTATTGTCAATATACTCTATGGGATAATTTTCAATTGTTACTTCTGCTGCTGGTGAAGTTCTCCAGGATAGTGGCATATTCTTTTTCTGGCACGTTGCTCAAGCCGGAATCTTTTGAACCATCATAATTGTTAACCATAATCAGACGAACATTTTGTCATAAAAATTCAATCCTGGAAACTTTAGATGAAGGAATGCAAGATGTGATACAAGACTGTGGAGAGTTTGCTTTACCCACCTGTTGCGACGGTCGAGGCACAAAGCAGCAGAGGAGTAGAGCGAGACATCGTGAGAACAAGGCACTGTCTGTCAATATGATAGTCCATAACCATCACATCACAAGTAATTATATTAAGTTCCTAAAAAAAAGGTAATCATATTAAGTGACATGAGTTATTTACTATAATAAGTGGTTACGATTGTTCAAATAAGCTCTTCTAGCTTTCTAACTATTCCTTCAATTCCGAACCATACATCTCCTAGAGATTTGCTTTTATGAACTCCTTTTGACGTTTTCAGAATCAGAATTGAATTAACATGCTCAAGAGTGATTCAATAACTCATAAAACACTACTAAAAAAACAAAAATTAGTGAGGGAAAACATGAAATCCCTCTCTTATTCCGTCACTAAATTTTGCGACTAAGGAATTTGTGAGGAATTTCATTTTTTCCGTCACTAATTTCCCTCACTAATTTTGCTTTTTCTAGTAGTGAAACTGAAACAATTAAGTCCAATAAACCAAATCTACGAAAGGATTAGGTAAATGTCTTGAGAACCTCCCCCTTACACGGCTGCTTACACAACCAAATATGATTTATGAAAAAAGGAGTATTGGAACGAAGTTGTAACAAAACCACAAGACTATAAGAGCATCTCTAATGGAAGTATTAGAGTTTCGTGGAAAGATGAATCAATATTTTTTTGTTCTTCTCATTGGAGGAGTGGCAATGTGGATTTCATAGAATTTTGTGATGAACATTAAGACTGTGTTTGAATGAGATAATTGAATTTTTTTAGATAGTTTAAAATTTTAGACAATTTAATTGAATTTTCTTCATTTTAAAATATTTTTGTTTGGATAGAGTCATGAAAAACTTTACTTGATATTAGTGGCCAATTTAAAAATTATGAGAGGTCATTTTGCAATTTGAGGGGTCGAATTGTCATCTTTAAAAAATTGAAATTGGGACCAGTTAGCAATTTTTGAAAATTTATAGGGGTTAGTTTGAACTTTTTGAAAAATATGGGCACCAATTTACAAATTTTGAAAAAACTATAATCAGGAAGAAATTTGAAACTCATAAATTTTAAGTGTCGTTAAAAATTCTTTAAATTTACTAACTTTGAAAAAATAATTCATAAATTTTCATCATTTTAAAAATTTTCCCTCCTTTCAAAAAAAAAAAATATTCTCCCTAAAAAAAAATTGATGGTATACCAAAATTTATTTCATGTAATGTCCAATTTCTCATAGAATTAAATAAGAACTAATTTAAGTAATGAAGTTGAGCTTTTAAATAAAATTAATAAGAGTAAATGTAAACAACTAATTTTTTTAATAAGTGTGTAAGACTCTAAGTGATTAATTTTGCTTATATTTTATAATGAAGTGAGCATGATTTACAAATTTAGAATATAATTAAAATATACAATAATAGACATTTTTTTGAGGGAATAATAGACATTTTGACATATTCAAGGCACAACTCAGCCAAAATATTATTATAAAATAACTTATACATAAATAAATACGTAAGCTAGTGTTTTCCCCAACTTGTTTTAGCCGTTAATGTTTTTTTTAAGGACGTTAAAGTTGTTTGGTAAACTTTTTTTCTATTTTAAAAAAATTTGTTCTATGTTCTAATGTGTTTTTCCCCTCAAATATTACGACCACGTTTTTTATTTTTATTCGGAAAATTCTTTCTATGTTAAAATGTGTTTTTTTCTTCATAAATTACCTCCAGAATATAATTTATATTATGAGTATTCTATCTACGTTATAAATTATAATGTTGAATAATTTGTTAAAATATTTTATACACATTTAAAAAGATTACTGAGAAAAATAATATTTAACATAAAATCGCTGCTTTCAGTTAAAAATAAAACATAAATCGTTGAAAGAAAAAACATTAATCGTGCTTTCAAAAAAACATAAAACATAAAATCGTTGTAATTTTTCAAAGAGAAAAGAACATAATCATTAAAATGCATTGAAATAAGTAATAACGTGCATAAGTTATTTTACAATTATATTTTGGTTAATAATCATTGTTAAGGCTTGCCTAACTTACTGCTTAAATCTCTATATGGTTTAAAAAATATTCACTGATAACATATAGAGAACTTTACAGTATAGATAATTTGTGAATCAACATTTTATCGAATTGAATGACACAGAAGCATTGTAAGTATCTATCTATCTATCTTCTATCTATCTATCTATGTAAAATGAACTTGAGTTCATCTTTGCCTTGCATTTTGACTATGTGGCAACTCTAGGGTTTACATGCAAGCATTATGATGTGGCAACATTAGAGAAACTTTTCAATCTCTCTTAAAAAACTTCTTATTGGGCCAGCATACACTGTGTGAGTGAAGGAAAAGTCCCTAACTAACTATAACCGCCCTAAGTCCCTAACCAATCATAACTAACTCTAACTATAGTTAGTTTATCAGTTAAATCTACAAAATACAGCTGGCTTGTGTAACAAGTAACCATGCTAAAGACTTGAGCAACTTTTACTGATAACCGTTTCTGTTAGCTCACATTTTCACATTCTCTCCCGCCAAATCATTTTTTTCATTCTAGAATACTCTCTCTCTCTCTCTCAATTGGTTTCTTATTTTCAATTTCCTTCTCAGGTTGAAGCACCTTCTACGGGAAGCTGAAATCACAGAGCAAGGTTCTTTCCATCTCATTCTTACAGTTTCTTACACAGAAACTCAAGGAAGCTGAAATCATCAGCAGGACTTCTTCTGGTGATTAACTACCATTTAGTTTATTTCTTCAGTTAATGTATGTTTCAAAATTGTACAGATGTCATATGTACTTTGTTGATCAAATTCTACTGATTTTGTTGCTAAAAATGTTTTGATCTATCTTTGACATGAATTCACAATTAAGCATTGTTTATGTTCGGTAAAATCAGAGATCTTGAAGTTTAAGTTCTTGATCTTAAATTTCAGTACGTTGCTATTTTAAGTAGTTCTGAGAATATGTAACCTCTGCTTTTTGAAGTTTGGTTTGAGGAGTCACATTGATTTCATCAGTTTCCAAAATTGTATAGTGGTGCATCTTTGAGTATTCTTTAGTCTATAAGTTAGTGCATCTTTGCTATTGTATAGTGGTGCATATTTGATCTTGTATATATAGTGGTGCATCTTTGATGTATGTTGATTAGTTCTTGATTTTAACATTATTTCTTTTCTTAACCTTAGAAAATGGTTGATGCTAAGGAGCTAAACAAAGATGAGAGGGATGTTGTTGAAATATTGCTTGACCTTGAAGAGAAATTTGAAGCTCAAGCTCCAGTTCCAGTGCTTGACCTTGAAGAGGAATTTGAAGCTCAAGCTCCAGTTCCAGCTCCAACTCAACCAGAGGTGAGGAGGAGGCCCTCAGGCTTCGCACTCAGGATTTGCCCCAGGTTGAGGATGCTGGCTACATGGGGGCGGAAGAGGGCTAGAAATGCAAGGGGACCGAGGAGATCAAGGGACTTTCTGACAGCAATTTGGGGGCAAAGGAGGGCTAGAAACGCAAGGGGGACGAGGAGACCAAGGGCCTTTCTCACAGCAATTTGGGGGCAAAGGAGGGCTAGAAATGCAAGGGGGCCGAGGAGACCAAGGGCCTTTCTCACAGTAACTTGGGGGCAAAGGAGGGCGAGAAGTGCAAGGGGGCCGAGGAGGGCAGTGAGGGAGGATGGTCGGGTGAGGGTCAGAAGGTCGACGATCTGGTGGTTTATGGTGCCAAGAGCTGTAAGGATGTACTTGATGCTGAGAAGGGGCGGAAGGCTGAGAAGGGGTAGAAGGGTCTGAAATGCTAGGTGGACTAGGGACACAGCGGAGGCTCAAGGTACTGATGATGGAGCCAGTAATGAGGTCGAGGTTGTGAGGGCTATTGTTGATGAAGCCAGTAATGAAGGCGATATTACGAAAGATGAAGGTCATGATGGGATCCCAGTGGAAACCTTGGGGAAGTAGTCATATGCGGGTCATTTCTTGTCATCTGTTCAGTTTATGTGCTTTTTTTTTCCTTTTACATTGTTAGATATGTGTACTTACACAATTTGAATGTTTTCCTTGTAATAAAATGTCAAACATATTGTATGCATTTGGATTGATTTGCATACATTTAGTTACATCCCTTATCAATGTATGATTTCACAGTTGAATTGTTGTTTAACTACAGATTTTTCAAAATTCTAAGCACACCAAATTTAATCGATCAACAACTCTTCTTAGTTGTAAAATATATCCCCCAAGGTATGCCTTCAGATTATAATTCATTAGGGACAGGTAGCATTCCCGAGAAAATTATTTCAGGAGACTAAAACCTTGAAAAGGAATCTTTGATTGAAAATATCAAACTTTCATGTAGAAGAGTGGGACATTGATTGGGAATTTAACCTCTACCATACACAACCTGTTTGGAAGTATTGACCATGACAAGCCTGTAGGAAATTAAACTCTTCACCTTGATGAAGGTTAGGCTCAGTTTATTCTTTTAGCTAACTTGTGCAAATTTAATGTGATACAAGCAAACTGTGGAGAGCACATGTTGCCATGCTGCATTTGTGGCAGAAGTCATATGAATAAGAGAATATTGAGGAAAAAAAGAGATAATGATATGCGTGCGAGAGAGGGAAATCAAGAGAGTTGCAGAAGTACTTGCCGCAGAGTATCATGGTTCTGTTGGGCTAGATTGAAAAGATGTTTATTCAATTGGTCTTCAGGTGCGATAGATGTTGCACCTAAAGTTTTCTAAAAATAGGAGATAGATGCTGCAGAGTGGTGATGATGGTTGGGCACAAAGCAGTAGAGGAGTAGAGCGAGATATCATGAGAACAAGGCACTGTCAAGAAGACTTTAGTGGCTGCACAAGATTACAAGTCTATGACTATAAACGTGCAGGTTATTATTATATTTAGTGACATAAGTTATTATTATAAAGTGGTTAAAAATGTTCAAATAAGCTCTTACAGCTTTCTAGCAATTGCTTCAACTCCAAATGATACATCTGACATCTCTTAGATTTGCTTTCTATGGTCTCCTTTGATGCTTTCGTAATCAGAATTGAATTAATAATTCAGAGTGATTCACTAATTCATTAAACTAAAACGATAAATTCAACAAACCAGAACTTTGAAAGGATTAGGAAAAATGTCTTGAGATCCCCCTTACATGGTTGCATGCACAACCAGATATGAACAAAGGAGTGCCGGAACAACTCTCTGGCAGAACCGCAAGACTATAAGTACATGTTATAAGCTCAAATAAGCTTCCAAAATTCGTAGTAAATGTTTCAAGAGTAAACCTTCAATTTGATATCACTATATGGCTATATCGGTCATTATAGATTTATGATAGATAGTTCTTAATCTTCTCAATTCATCTGTCACCCAGTTATCTTCAAAATAGGAGAGAAACTAATAGTTTGAGGATTAACTTGATTGTTTAAAAAAAATTAGAGACTATTTATTAGATTCATATAGTTCAAAGAACATAGGAAAGTAATAGTTTGATGGTCAAATTTATTATTTACTCTTGTTTCAATTGTAAAACATGCTCTTGGAGGATTTGCTTTTTGTATGATCTCCTTTTAACACTTTCACACAGACAGATTTCACTAATTCATAACATTTTAATGACCAAATTAAATATTCACTCTTGATTCAATATTTCATTTTATTTTTTGACAAGAGTTATTCATAAATTTATTATCTCCTTTCTAGTCCAACCAGAATTATGAAAGGATTAAGAATTTTATGTATCTCCTTTAAATGCTAGAATGATAGGTCCAAATACCCATGATTAAGAAAGGATTAGGAAATTCCTTGAGATCATGGATGCTTCCACCGCCAGATTTGAATTATCATACTCGGAATGATTCACTATTTCATAAAACTGAGTACATGGATATGCTTCCCACAGCCAGATTTGAATTAACATACTAGGAATGATTCACTACTTCATAAAACTGAGTACAATCAACCATAATTCTGAGTACAATCAACCATAATTCTGAAAAGATTAGGGAAGTTTTTTGATATCCTTGCCAAAAGGAAAACATACAAAAGCGAGGAATAATACATCTGACATCCACATCAGTACACATCTAACCATGTGAATAGAAAATTCACAACTGGCACAATCCACTTGATTTGGAAAAAATAACAGAAACAGAACAACATGACAAGAAAAGGACACAGGCGGCTAAGCTTTACTGCTCATCCCATTCGTCGTTCTTGTATGATACAAGTGTGTCAACCTTGTGAATCTGCATAACCAAAATAAGTATTACTTATAGCCAAAGGATAAACCATGTCAGTCGATAAATAACCAAATTGGTAAGTCCAAATTGCACCTTAGTATCAAACGAATGCAGTTTCACCATTTGTGGATTAGCAATCAGCTTTGGATCACTCTCAGTCCAAGTGAATGGAACTTCCACATCTGTGTTAGTATATGCTAACACATCAAACACACCTGAAACAAATAGCCAAATTCAACTAGGAGATAAAACAATATAAAATGAAGATTAAGAAAGAAAAAACATAAAAAAGAATCAATGAGTGGCAGCATACAAGGTTCATCCAAGCATGGCAAATAGGTGATACTGGAAGCAATCTGCCTCATAATGGCCTGTATCTCTCTCATGATTTCCTTGTCACTCTTCTCCCTTGACTCGCCCTTCTCGACAACCTCATTATCAGTCTCAATGCTGAAATTCCACCTTTCAAGGACTTCACCAGTGGACTTGCTCATTATAACAAGGACAATCCTCTGTAACTTGCCAGCTTCAAGCCATTCTTTTCAATATTCAAATAGTTTAATCATCAGCAATGTTCCATAATAAAATCACAAAACAACCACTCATTCTCAATTTTAATAGGTATTGAAATCCCCAAGAAGAATAAGGAACTGAATGGTAAACAGTAATCTTAACATCTATTCATATTTAAGATTCCCAATTTTTCATAAATCATAAGTAATGAAGCACGGACACACCATACACAACACTAACATGTCAACATCAATAGTAATTTTAAAAAATGAATTAATTTTATGTCGGCGTTGTGATGGTTCGACAAAGGTGCTACAAAGGTCATTTGTCGGTGCTACAAAGGTCATTTGTCACAACAATAAATCTGTTTCAATCTCTGCACATGACTAAATAGAGAACCATAGAACAACAACAACAATAATAATAGAAAGAAACAAAGTAGGGTTAGGGTTGTTAGTTACCAGAAAGCTGAGCAGTTAAATTGGTTATAAAGGACTTAACACCCTCATCTTCAGTAAGCAACATCGGAAGGCCATATTTCTTCACCTTCACAAAGCTTTCTTCTGGATAAACACCGCGATTGTAAAGGATGCTGAACAAGTTCACATGTTAATCAATAATATCACGAAATTTCAAATAACATAACTAGAATATACGCTAAACAAAATGCTGAATCAAACCTGTTAGCAGCATATCCTGATGAATGAAAATAAAAATAATCAGTGGAAAATACGAAAATGTAGAAAAAATGAAAAAAAAAATTGGGGAAAAAATGTGAATAATGATAATACCGAAGAACTCGCTAACGATTGCTGCAGAACCACGAAGAGTGATTATGTCTTTGGTAACTGTCTTTGATGCCATGATCAAGTGAAATGAGAGCCAAATTTTGGTAGTTGGAATAGGAAGAGTTAGAAGAATGAACTGAATCGAAAATGAGAGAAAAGAGGATAATAAAATAGGGATTCGAGTTGGAAAGAAACTTGTAGGGGAAGCGCCCTTAACGGCTAGTTCTGCTTTTTGGTTTTCTTCGCGTTTTTTGTTTGTTTGTTTTTTTATTCATAAGATTATTTTGAATTTGATTATTTAACGGTCAAGATTCAGAATCACCTTTTGTGATTCCCTTATAAAAAATAATTTCATCCTTAATATTTTTTTAGAAGATTTCATCGTTAATATTGTCGAATGTTTACACATACATATTAAATCAAAATTATTAGTATTAATGTAATGTTTTTATCTTATATATACAAAAATCTGTTAAATAGTTGAATTGTACAAGTTGTGAATTTTATTTATTTATATATGCAAAAACAATTTTTTATGCACATATATGTGAAATTTGATGTAATAAAATATTGAAAATTCATGAATACTTTCAAAATATAAACTTTAATATAGAGTTTTTATTAAATAAATTTTTATTTTATATGCAAATGATTGAGAGTGAATTCATAATTTTAAAAAAGATATTACAAACACGATTCAAGTATAGGTTCAGTTTTTTCTTTCTTTTGTCCTTTAAAAAGTGTAACAAACTAGATCATGTGTATCTTTTATACCGTTATGGACCAAGCAAATGTTTTAAAAGACCTATTTACTTAGCTCAATATCAACATACCCAAATCCAGCGTTTGGGCTACTTACTCGCAACACACCCCCTCTTGGCGAAGGAGGTGCTCGTAACACACATGAGACCAGTTCAAACGATTTGCGACGTCTCTTAAACGTGCATATGAATCTCTCTCTTGACGGTTATGATTCCCACGAACCCGTACTCGTCGAACCACACGTGTGCCCTACATACGAGACATGCACCTCCACACTTTATAAAGGGACTCCTAGCAATCTCCGATGCTAGATTCTCATTACGCTCTTAGCTCCCGTTCTCATTTAATTATGACTTGAGCGTTGGAGTGTCTGCAAGTACACACCCCTCGTCGTTCCAGTTGCAACAACTGTCATTAACCACTAACAAATAACGTGTCGGTAGTCACCTTCTGATCAGATACAATCATATACTATATATAAAGAGAATACATGGGTTCACGATGTCTTTTTTCTTACTTATTTCACCCTTCATCTATACTATTTTATCCTTTAATAATATTATTTAAAATTTAATTAAAAAATTAAATCCCATCGAAATAGGAATATCACACCACAATAGGAACAATATTGTCTATACTATATATATAAAAGGGATAGGGATTTTAGTCTGTGTAACACTCCGTTTTTCCAACAATGTAAATAATACATATAAATCAGAGTATTCAACGTAAAACGGAATGTCACACTACATTGAAGTATAAGTAGAGTAAAGTTACTATTTATTAAAACAACTTTGTCAAAATTCAATTACATCTCAGCAGAAAATTTAATTCTTTATTCAACAACCTTGGCACTACGGCCTCAACATAAACAACTTTAATGTAAATCTTAATTCAAATAGTTCGACAACATAGTTCATAAATAATATGCAACAGTGGAAAACAAAACAAATATCCTCATCCTGTTACGTATCAGAGCGACCCTAAGACGACGCACGAGAAAGTCAACTCACATCAGCAGCTAATCCTGGTTATCTGCACGTTACCCACGTAGAGGCGATATTCAAACAGAAGGGGTGAGATTCACATTCAATAATAATAAGCATATAATTCTTCAACGGAATTTAACCACATAAACAACAACAACTAAACAATAATAATACATCACATATGCTTCAATTATTTCTACTTGGCAATAAATCAATGACAACAACTCAACAACTTGACGACGACGCGACAATGCAATGACACAGCAACAACTTGACTATGCAGTATGCATGTGGTATCAATCAACGTGTTAGAGCATAGGCTCTCATTTCAACATGTAGAGCATCAGCTCTTAAATCAACGTGTAAATCATAGGCTCTCAAATCAACGTGTGGAGCATAGGCTCTCAAATCAACGTGGTATGAATGATTAAACATTCAACAGGGCATGAGCCCCCAACTTTATATGAGTATGCATGGACTCAACAACTTGTTCAACAACAACGTACAACTTCAACGACATTGACGACATCAACGACAACGACAACAACAACAGCAACAACAACTCCACATTATAATTCCATAAATATTCATCATTTAATTGCAACATTGTATAATCATTATATTAATTCAACATATACATTCATATAGCAATTCATCAATCAAGGTTATTCATGATAAACAAAGCCATTGAAAAACTGACAATATTACCTAAGACTTTCATGCACACACCAAATGCCAATCCAAAACAGAAACGTGTGAAAACGACGCAAGAACATGAAAAGACACACTATTATTGGGTAACTCGCCTCGTGGGCGGACTTACTCGCCGTGGCGAGCAGATGGCGAGCAAACACTGCTCTCTGTCACGTTGTAGCTCGCCGTGGCGAGCAGATTACTCGCCATGGCGAGTCGTGACAGGTTTCTGTCGGGAAGAACGATTTTTCACCCCAAAAACCCAATTTTCATCCACCCCAATCCCAAATTTGATAGGGAACTCAACATGTGATGATTCTACAACCTGAACATCAATTATACACAAATTCTATGGACTTTCTACACCATTAACAACCAAATTTCTACCCCATGACCTAATTCCCAATTTCACAAAACAACAACAACAACTACATGTTAAATTCAATTTCAGAATTGTATAACCTAAGATTAGAGAATGATAGTCTCACCCTTACCTTAGATTAGATGATTACAAGATTTCTAGCTCTCCCTTCTCTTGATTCTCCTCTTCTCTTGGTTCTCCTCCTTTCTCCCAAAGACTTTGTAAAAACCTAATTTTTGTCTGGCTCTTAGTTTTTATACCTCAACAAATTTCTAATTAACACCACTTACTTCTAATTAATTCTAATTCAGCCCCCTTCAAGTCTAATTACTCTAATTTCCAACCTATCCTACTAAATAATAAAATAAAGTCATTTAATAAAATATTAACTCACAACAACATGCCACTTATCAACATAAATCATATAAGTCATATAAAAGACTCTAAACTCAACAAAAATAATCAAATAAATAAATAGGGCGTTACAGTCTGCCTATTTCATTATTCCAATTGTACCCTTAAATAAATTTTCTTATATTAATGTTATATTGTTTTTGTTCGAATAAGTGTTATATTGTCATTGTTGTTAAAAAAAATGTATAATATTTGTTAAATTATTGTTGTTATTCTAAAAGATAAACATGGTTTGTTGGCTTCGTTACAATTTGGAAGTCACAAATTTTTTGTACTATAACTTTAAACAAAATCAAAATTTCATATAAAATCAAATTTTTATATTTTTAGACTGAATTTTTTATAATTTCAATTATACCTTGAAACCGTTAAATTAACATCTTTAAGAATCTACTAGACCATTGACCCGTGCTGTCGCATGGGTCATACCGATTAATATAATATAAAGCGCTAATATGTATGTGAATAGTTTAGTTGAATGGAAAAAATAGTATGATTCAATTCATAATATTAATCGCCACAAACGTTTGTATTGTACCATACTAAAATTTTTCCATGACATCGACCATGGTACCTTAACATACCATATAAATTTAATTGCATAGTTTATTGAAGAAAAGAAAATCCGATGTTCGTCGACATGAGAAATGTTAGGGACACACTCCTATAACACACTCCAATGATAATTAGCCACATCATCCACTATTTCCATTCTTTTACCCGGTGACCGGTTCTATAGGTTGAGAAACAATTCTTATTTTATTTTTTTAATTTAAGTGCAACATTCTCAAAAAGAAAACCAACATCTCTTAATATGGAACATTGTGGGTTGAGGCTCCATTCACAAACTTCATGTCTGCTTCTTACCTGTTACTATCATCTGTCACTGCCTCTCCTAATAACACTCGTGTTGCATGTTCCAATTGGAATTCTAAATTCTTTGACTTAGATTCGCCATTAACTTATAACTCGTGTTGCATGTCTGCATATTTATTAAGTTTCTAAAGTTTCAGATAGGTCCTTCAAGTTTCGAGTTTCGCTTAACGGACATATCAACTTTGGCTTAACGGAGGTTGATAGAAAGGACCCGTTAGAATGATATGATTTTGTATGGCCTCATTAGTAGATCTTCTTAGGTCTTGAGTATTTCCATTGAGTATTTGCATAGACAAAATTATCTTCATGGTTGTATATGAGATGTTATAGTCCATGTCATTTTCAGCACTAGAATAAGTCACAACTAGAGTAAGTGACCATGATATCTATAGGAACTTCCTTGAACTTATACGACCTCCACATTTCTATCAAAAAAATTAATTTACCAGCTCTACATTGGTTGGTATGTTTCCACATATACATGAGTTAACACAATCTTTCTGATGCAACTTAGAACTTCCTATCCATATTATGATTCTCTGTTCTAGCTCTTATCTTTTGAATAATCCAAGTTCTAACTAGGGACGCTTGGATCTTCGAAGTTTTCATTGAAGAAGTGAAGATCTGCTCAAAAGTTTATTGAAAAGAAAAAATTATTTGCAAGAGAAGATAATTTCATGTTCATTGTCCGCGAGGATTATTGAATGAGTGGGCTTATTTGTTTTGCAATGAATGCAATTCAAATAAACATATGAGTTTGAAAGAAAAATAATCGTCATAAAATCAAGTATTTCTTGTTAAAGAAAACTGTGAACTTGATCAATTAGAAATTAGAATATTGCCCTAACAACTTTGCATTCCTTTTGACAAATTCAATATCTTTTTATAATATAGTATTTTCCTTCAAAGTTTTAAAAAACTTTTTGAAATAGAAAGGATTACTGTGATGCACAAAGTCAAACCAAAAATAAAATGTCTTCTGGATACAGGATACATCCATACTCTCAAAATTCAAATGGTAAAGTGCTCAATCAAGAAACCGAGATATGATACCAATTGAAGATATTAAAAAACACAATAAAATGGATTTAAATTATGTCGACAAATTAAAAAAAAAATTCTTTACTATAAAATAATTTTTCATCTTTGTTTTTCAATGCTCAAAATGAATTGTATTTAGATTCGCTTCAAGCTCGTCATTCTCACGTCCCTTTTGAAAGTTGAAAGTTTTTCCATATGTTCCCAAATATCTTTAAGATTCTTAAATATACATCCCGAAGATAATTACCTCACGTATGTTTATTTCAAAAGTTATCTCCGGATGTATGTTTAATTAGGAAAAACGTATATGAAGCGCTCTTGAGTTAGTCTGTGCAACCATAATTTAATTGTATGTTTGGTCCTTCGGATTTATTTATTTTTTTACCCGAGTTTTCAACAAAAGAATATGTTTGGTTTTGTGGTGTGAAAAATTGTATGTTTGATCTTGAATAAAATGATTCTGATTAAAATTGACCGTAAAATGATTTTTGTTTAAATATATTCAAACAATAAATAATTTGAATATAAAAATTAATTCTAGAATGAGCAGAAATCAATTTATCACAGAGGAACCAAACATCAGCTTAAGGTCAGTACCCATTTATTTTCCAAAAACAAGGATCAACCGAGAGAATTTATACCAAACAAATCTAATAACAATAAACAAAACAATGATACAAGTAAAGTGAGATGAAGGATGTTGAGCATAATTAATATACAATTTTGGCATCAGGTTGAAGCGAAAGAAGCATAGAGACTCAGAAGATGAGTGTGTTTTGGCGGTAGAGAAGGATTTTTATGGTGAGGTTGAATCACGGTGGATATCATAAGGTTTGATGATGGAGAGCTACGGTGATGAGAGGTGATTTTGTTCCATGTGTTTCAGGCTTTCAATTAGGTCTTGCCAATATTCCATGGAGGCGAAATAACACGTACACAACAAGTCCACGTGTTCTATTCCAATTCTATATTATATGTAAAACGATGTAGATGAAAACCTCGATTGATCAAACAATATGCAAATTGCTTTGATGAAGTATTATTTTGTTCGCAATGCAAGAAATAATCTACCAACTAAATCGAATAAAACTGAAGAACACCAACAAATGTAAGTATAAATCTTTATTCTCGAGACAAATTGAATGTCATCCAACAACAAATTTCAGACATCAACAAATATCCTTTATCTGAAAAGTCAAATTCCTTTGTCCTACTTCTCAATTCGAAATAGCATAAAGCAAAAAATATTAATCCCAGAAATTAAATTTCAACAACAGAAAATTGGACATTTGTTTGTTTATTTTGGATCAGAGAAGAAGCCGTTGAGAGATGGCATAATCTCAGTGCTCTTGCCACGGACAAACCTCCTTATGAAGTGTTGTGAATATTTCTCCCCCTCATCATGGTTGTCAAGAATTCCTGCAGCTCTGTTCTGTTTGGTTACCCTGAAACCATAATCAAATTCAAGAATTCAATTATAGATCATAACATAAAAACCTCAACTCAAAACAAACAAATATATATTTCTTGCAACAAGCTACAATTTGAATTTTTAATTTACACATAGATAAGGGTCTTTCAGCAAAGTTATAATAATGGATCCGGAAAAACAAAATATCAGTTTATATATAATATGAAAAATAGGTCAAATTGAAAAAGTAATCTGCAGATTTTGAAGAATAATGGCCAATGTTTAGTTCCACTGCCAAACACCCCCTAAAATCACAATTGACTGGTTTTACCACAAATTAGTCATGTTTGGCATGCATACTAATATTGATTTCAGTACCAATCCCGATTGTATTTATACCTAAAAGTTTATAGGTTTTCGAATAACATAAAATCAATTATCAAATTTTCATTAATGTAAACCATTTCACCTACTTTTTTCCCACAATCAATTTATAAAATCAATTTATGTCACCCAAACATACACATAATTCATCAAAATACAACAGATTCAACATTTCAAAAGAGGAACCACTAGATTTGAACAATTTGAATGAATCAAAAAACAAAACAAATAAAAATAATAATGAAAGATCTATATACCTGACTTCAGGATTGGTGGTTATGTTTCTAACAAGTTGCATAACGCAGATCCCAACAGCAGCACCAACTGGGACAAAAAGTGGGTATACCTATTCACATGATACAGCACATAACTCATTTAGATATCATCACAATTCACATCACATATTTGATGTAGTCCAATCACATAAAAAAAAATGTTCTATGAAAAAACAATCATATCGAGATACTAAGAACACCAAATATATAAAGTGTATGTTTAAATTGACGATCCATTTGACAGAATCAAAATCACCGAAACCTAGGGTTAAAAGTTTTAACAAAATCAAGGTGTGATTTTGTTCAACAAATCATCAATCAATTCAAACGTATACGAATCATATATAAAACAAAATATAATAACAACAAAATTATGTATTTTTAAAATCAAATCTAACGGGTCCATCGACGCAATCACACCGATGAAACCGTTACAAAAAGAATGTGAAAATATGTACCTCAGGTCTAATCCATCTGTTAGCAGCCATGATGAGAAGCGATGCAGAAAATTGAGAGAATAATAATAACGCTTAGGAGATGCCCCGCTTCCAAACGAAGCGAATTAATTGAAAACTTGTGAAACGAAAAGGAAGCGGAGCAAAATTGAGATGAAAAATTGTGAATGTGAATACGGTTTATATATGTGAACGTGACACCTAAAACTATATAACGCGAAAAATTAGGGCAGCATGTGTGTACCAAATGTGAAGATTAGGTCAGCAATGTGCGACCCGCCGCCTATTAAAATAGTTGCGTTCAATTTGTGTCAATGAATGTGGTGGGTTACTTTCCTATTTTCTTGCCCTTCAATTTGGGCCATTCCTTCTGAGAATATTCTTTTTTTGAGGAAAAAAGAATATTTTATTGATACTTTTTCTTTTGGCCAACGTGATATTAGTCCTTCTGGAAAATACATTTATTTTTAATTTTCTTTTATAAATAAACAGGTCAAAATATTGTTCTCTTTCTTTGATTTGCGTGAAAATCAAGGTGGAACAATCCAACTTGAACACCCTGGCCCTTCCTATGATCACCAACCAAACGCGTATTAAAATGATAGTCCATCAATTTCTCAATAAATAATCATTACTCAATATTTATGTTTTTAATCTTCATATATGTCAACTTTTTGTTTTATTCCCTTTAAAAGATTTCTTCAATTTTTAGTCTTCAAAAGATTTTCATATTCATTTTTGGTTCATCTTTTAAAGTAAACTCGTATGTAGAATTCATATTTTTGAATAAAATTATGCATAAAAGTTTATAATATTATAAGAACCTCTCATAAAAAATATTAGATTTTTTAACAAAACATGAATTAAATATGAATTTTTATATTTGAGGCGGTTAAAAATTTATATTTAATTTATATTTTGTTAAAAAATTATAATTTTTTTGGCAGGATTTTTACAATATTCTACACATTTTAGCTCCATTTTATTAAAAAATTACAAAAATTAACTTAAAAATATTGACCAAAAATAGTGATTGTAAATTTTATAAGGACTAAAAGTTGAAAGAAAATTTTAGAGGGATTAAAAGAAAAAGTTGGTATATTTATAAAGATTAAAAACATATTTAACCTTAAAAAAAATGTTACCATAGTACGTATGACGTAATTTTATTTTATTTTCTTTCAAAAAGGTAATTGTTTGTCTCGTAAATAAGGTTAAAGATATCTCATTCCTTAAAAAAAAAAAAAGTTAAAACATTTCATACTTCCTCTCGACAAAAAAAGGTAGTGATTAGTAAACTTCATCAAATGACGAATTGCTTATGAAATTTTGATTCTTTAAAATAATAACTTTTGATCAAATCATACTAACTTCACGATCGAATTTCACATTACCAGAATCTACTCTCCTAAAAACTGAAGGGTTCCTTAAAAAGAAAAAAACTAAAGGGTAAACACAATATATATATTCACACAAAATATATCAATCCCAATAGGTCATATTTTCCCCTTAGATTGCGATCTTATATTTCTCCTGGACTTAGACAACATTAATTATTATTTTTACATAAAAACTAAGTCCTAAGACACGCTATTCACACCTTACAACATCTTCAGTATTTTGTTGGAGGAATGTTATTTGAACAACCACTTTTTAGTACAACCAAAATATATAAAGAAATATATATATATATATATATATATGTATGTATGTATGTATGTATGTATGTATGTATGTATGTATTGACATAAACACCAAAATAATAAAAAGGGAAAATAAATACACAATGTAAGTATAAGAGAAAAAATTGTCACAAAATAGTTATTCAAATATCATTTTTCATTTTGTTGCGGTTTTATATGGACACATTTTATTTTTTTTTGTGACCTTTTTCCTGGCTGTCTTTATACTCTTTTGTGCATGATAATTATCCTTTGAGTGACCAATGACATATCAAAATGAGCAATTGGATGAGAGTATTTCATACTCCATGTGTAGTCATCTCGTTTAATAAATAGGAAAAAGGATCTTCAAAGCTTGCTTAAATGTCTTCAAATTTGATGCGACAATACTCATCGGAACCGTATCGCAAGTTTTTTTCCTGATTGCATCAAAATCTTCATCATCATTATGTAATTGAGTGGCATCATCAAATTTATATTCATCATTTGAATCGTTAAATTCAAAAATCTCATTCATTTTCTTGACAAATTATCATCACCTGTACATATTATGGGATGCACCTTGATGTTCAGTTGAGTGTTGTCTTGCTCCAAATTCTTTCAATCACTTGAAGGTGCCTTGTCAAGTTCTACATTAACATTATCAATATGTTGATTACTGGTAGTTTTGTTTCGGTCATCAAGGTTCTAAGGAATGAGGCCATTATCTCAGCAGGTTCCTTTCCTAATTTAGATGTGGAACCTATGAAATCTACAATGTTTATTCTTTTGCTATGTTCCTTTCAGTTGTCTTTACTCTGGACAAAAGTTTTTTTTTCTGCTGTTGTATAGGTTTCCTCTTTGCTATGACTGCAGGTTCTACCTGATTAGGGGAGATAACATTGACGCTCTTGCAATTGTCCATAAAGTGACCAGTACATTTGCAATATGAACAAAAATCAAGTAGGTACTCAAAATCCATTTTGGCAAAAATGAAAAACTCTTACTTTCAACCAAAACCTTATATCTCACTTGCTTAGTAAAACCCATGTCTATAAACACACAAACAAACTGAGCAAAAACTCGATCAAACGTTGGTTTGTTTGCTGTAGCATCGATGCAAATAGTTTTCCAATGCTACGTTGCTACTAGCTATAACAAAAATAATTTACGGGAACCAATATTCCAGAGATAACCCATAAACATGAATCCAAGTTTTAAAATCAATATTCCTGAAGAGTATTGTTGCGTACTAGGGTTAAAATCATGGGCCTAAGCAAACAGTTTTAGAATATAACAAGGGTTTAAATTCCAAGAACCAGTGGATCTAAAACTTCAAACATCATCTAGAGACGGAAAAAACTATGAAAGATGTGCCACAAAGTAAGCATCAAATTATGGAGAAAGACAATATGATAAAAGATGTCATGCAAAAAGTTGTATCTACCGTTACATTTGCAGTGATGGAACAAGTGGTATTGGTTCTCAAGATCCTATACCAACTTAGGAAAAAGGAAGGTCAAGATGATCAAGAGAAAAAATTTCATGAGTAAAAATATCAAGAGTTTGGTAATCAGGAAGACATTTGTTTGCTTCAACAATTATGAGGTGATGTAAATGATAAAGGTACACATAAGGTTGTTGTAGTTTCAAAGGATGACATAGAAGCCATTTTTACTAAATACTTTCCATGACTTGGGGGAAAAAATTGTGGATCAAACAGTACAGAACCGGCAGCGGTTACGACACTCATTCGAAGGATGTTTCCATTTTTCGCTCTCTTTAATTATTATTTTTTGGTTTCATTGGGTTATGGCCTAGTATCCTCAATCTTGATTTTTTTTTCTTCATCTAGTTAGGCTTGTGAGGCTTCAACCACCACCAAAGTGAAGTTTTACGTGATCAAGCAACCGCTCCGACGTAAGTTGTGTATTACAAAAAATCCAACCATTATGCTCCTTTCAAATGAGCTAGATAGACGACAACCATATAACTTGTAAACTAGAGCGTAAAAACCAGATTTCACATCCCACGGAAGAAGTCACAACCAAGAAAAAGATGATTAATTATTTCTTCATGTCCGCAACCACTTGAACAAAGTAACGAACAATCGGCGAGGCAACACACCACGACAGAAAAGACTGTCCTTTGTTGCAATCCGTTTGTTAAGAACTCTCCAAGCAAATGACAGCACCTTCAGAGGCACCTACTTATTCCAAATTAGACTAACATACATGTAAATAATACTAATCTACTTGTAACTACATTTTTTGTCAAAAAAAACTTGTAACCACATTTAACAAATTAAATTATCATTTGACCTATAGATTTATTCGTCTTATTTTGACACCTTCATCGTCAACAACAACTATAGAGATAACATTTGAAAAATAAAAGTTATCAACAAAAGGGAGTAATGATCATCACCATTTGTTTAAAATAAATGGAGAATGTCATTTGTTAAGAGATATATAAAAAAATAGAGAGTGGGTCCTACCACTAAGTGAGTCTCACCACTGTTAATTATATGTATTTTTTCAAACTTCATTGTTTCTTTATCTTTTCAAATAGAAGAAATGGAGAGGGCACTAAACAGAGAGAATCCTAACTCAACAAAAGGATGTTGAATTTATTGCAAATGGCTTATTTGTGTACATTGGAAAAAACATGTTAGTCTATTTGGTGCATAGCAAATTATGAATTTGACTCTTGAAATATTGTCGAGTTTAACTTTTCCAAATAGCTAACGTCGAGTTTTTTTTGTTTGTTGATGTTTTAATTGACATTTTACATAGTAAAATTTTTTATTTTTTTTGGTACATACATAGTAAAATTTATTGTGATTTTTTATGTCATTGATTAAGTTTAAGGTTAAATATATTTTGTCTCTAAACAATTTATAAGAGCACTTCACATGGTTTCTAGTTCTACATAGAAACTTGGATTAGATCTCCTATAAAAAAAAAATATATAAAATGGATACTATATTTTAGATAAATACTCCGGTCCTATTTATAAGAAAATTTTCAAACAAATATTTGGTTCTATTTATTAGAAAAATTCACAACTTTTAAAGTACATTTATTGTTAGAAGACTTTTCTGACCCTCGTTTAATTTTTTTTTAATATTAGTGAATATATTCAATACTTCATAAATTTTTATGAAGGTATATTTATAAAATCATTCCAAAAGCTACAAAAAATTTTAAGTTCAGTCCTTATACAATTTTTGTTCTTATTTTGCTTTCATAAGGACTAAATACAAGGACTAAACACACAATTTT